>Ga0247843_1001641_pt1 | contig 44230 bp, 41 predicted proteins | sample LaCruzMarch2017__FD_192420 | JGI IMG/M metagenome (GOLD analysis project Ga0247843, IMG submission 192420) | Freshwater microbial communities from meromictic Lake La Cruz, Castile-La Mancha, Spain - LaCruzMarch2017_8m | ecosystem: Environmental > Aquatic > Freshwater > Lake | place: Spain...
TCCCTTGGCCGGCATCGTCGATACTTCAAGGCCCAAGATCCGCCTTGTTCTCTTTTGCACGGCTAGCGTGATCGAGAGAGGTTTATACTTGGTGTGCTGGAAAGTCTCCATGTCGTCGAACTCGACCACACGTACTTTGCCCCTGCTTAAGTTCTCTATCCGCAGCTTGGCCTCGGCTTCAAAGCCAAGCGCCATGAGCTTTCGTTCGACGGTTTTGCGGTTGAGCGAGAAGGTGCGTGCCGCCCGGCGGATCGTGCCGGAGCTTGCGAAGTGACGGCGCAGCTGCTCGTTCTTTACGCGTTTCTTGTGGCGAAACCACCTCGAGAAGGAGGCTCGGGAGCAGGTTTTACGGCAGGAACGGCAACGAAAACGCTGGATCCAGCGCGAATCGCAGGTTCGGTAAAAGAACCCAAAGCGGACAAAAATTGAACCGCTTAGCTCTCTATTCTCGCAATTAGGGCAGTGGGAAGGCATGCGCGGGTGAAAATCGCAAAGCCCGGGCCAGCTTTCATAGGAGAACGAGACTACTCATCAACAGGCATGGGGGCCGGTTTGCAAACTTCTATGGCTAAAATTAGCTCCAATGCAATGCGGAAAATGAATCTGGCAAACTTAATTTGACACTAAGCTACGCCACCGATATCAGAGGCCCATGACCATCTTCTTCTTTCTGCTTTCAACACTCACCGCCTTTTCGGCCCCGAAATCTCCCTCACTCGAAGATCAGGTGCGTAAAGCGCCCCTCATTTTCTTCGGCGAGGTGGTAAAGGTGGAATACAAAAACTCTGCCTCGAGCCAGCAGCATCCTCGCGGGCTGCCGCATACTTTTGTTACCTATAAGGTAGTCACTCCGATTTTCGGCAAAACCGAATCACTCTTTACTCTTCGCTTCCTCGGCGGCGCCTATCCCGATGGCACAGTGATGGATCTCAGCCACTTCCCCACCTTTGATCTCGGGGAAAAGGATGTGCTTCTCGTGCAGGGAAATACAGTGCTCGCCTGCCCCCTTTCCTCCTGCGCTGGCGGGCGGATGCGCATCTCTGGTGGCAAAGCTTTCACCGAGGAAGGCCGTGTGCTCCGCAAAGGAGCAGGCAATCGAGCTTTCGCTTTCGGCTCCTTTCAGGATCTCCCCGAGGCTTCTACCCGCACCATCGTGAATCCCCGCACCGGCGCTAAAGCCACCCTGTTTTTGAAAGGCGATAGCGAGAAACCTACGGCCCCTGAAGCCGACCAGCTTAAGCTTGAGGAGCTCCTCGCCTTGATCCGCAAGCTCAAGGCGGGCCAACAGCCAGGCCAAATGCCGAACGCAGATATTCGCAAAGACATTCCCGCACTCGATCTCCGGGCCACGGCGGCTCCCGCTGCTCCCCCGGCGCGCGTGATTCCTCCGAAAGACGCAGAAGAAATCAATGAACTTAAAATGATCGAGGCCGCGGGCGGCAACCCCGTGATCAAGCAGTAAGGAAAATGACAATGCTGAAGACAATCCTAATTAGCACCCTACTCGCCTCCCCAGCATTCGCTTGGAATGCCCAATATGTTGTGGACGCTCCCGTGCGCTGGCACTCGGACACCAACACCGTGGGTTTCAAGATGCAGATCTCGAGCTTTCCCGCGGGTTCTCCTTTCCGCGCCGGAGTGCTGCAAGCGGTGGATCTTCTCAATCAGAATCCAAGCAATATCCGCATCCGCATCAATCCAGATACGGAATGGGTATCTGCCGGTAACGGCCAAAACGAGATCTGGTTCACTGATAACTCCATCGTGAATCAAGGAGCACCGGCTATCTGCCTCTTCCACTTCAACCCATGGGCGTTCGGAGTTTGGAATCTCATGGAAGCCGATGTGGTGTTTAACCCGGCGGAAACCTATACCGGGAGCCGCACGGCACCTGATACCTGGGCCTTCAATGGCAACTTCCGCCCCATCCAAACCACGGCTCTCCACGAGCTCGGCCATGCGCTAGGCATGCATCATGAGAATCGCATCTACAATATCATGGGTGAGGACTGGACCCACGTTAACATGAACGGCACTTCCCTTCTGCCTAGCCGCGGAGAAGATATCGGTGTGGGCTTGATTCGCCTCTATGGCGCTCATCCCACCGTGCTCCCCGATGTGGGCGTTTCACTTTTCAAATATGATATTGCCGATGGAGAGTATAGCAGGCATCAGCGCACTGCTTTCGTTGGCACTGGCGTGGAAGCATTCATGGGCGACGCCGCGGATCCGGATCCGAACCAGCTCGTGTTCCGCGTGAATGCAGGCCAGGTGATTTCGCCAGAATTCATGTTTGAGAACAACGGCCGTGATTCCATTCCTTCGCTAGCTACCCGCTTCGTGCTGTCGAACAATCGCGCGATCACCACCCTCGATCGCCAGTTGCACGAGCAGAATGTGCGATTCACGCTGGATCGCCCTCTCCGGCAGGGATTTCTGATCAGAATTCCAGAAGGCCTCCCTAGCGGAAGCCGCTGGTATCTTGGAGTGATAGTGGACTCTCACAATACTTTGCGCGAGCAAGACAAGAGAAACAACGCCACCTATATTCCGATCCAGATTCGCTGATTAGTTTCTTCTAAGAAGCTTTTTTGAGAAGTCTTTTTTATCGGCTGTAGCTTCCACATCCCTCGCATTGCTGGCCTGTTCCGGCGGCACGCGCTCATGCTGGTGGCAAGAGGCGTAGCGGGCGGGATTATAGGTACCATTCGTGAATCGTTTCCTCCGCCAGGTAAAAGAACATTCCCCTATTGCCGCGGCACTCCTGCTGTTTCTCTTTCTCGCGGTCGTTCATCTTACCTATCCCGGCCTCTACTACGACGAGCTCCATTTCCTCACTTCGGTTCCTGGCGGGTTGAGCACTTCGCTTTTAGGCGAGAAGCTCTCTTCCCTTCCGCTCTTCTCCGTTCCCTATATCGGCGCGTTGAAAGCCTGGATCTACGCGCCCATTTTCATCCTCTTCGGCGTTACCGTGACCACCATCCGACTGCCCATGATTCTTCTGGCCGGCGTATCCCTCGTATTGCTGTATCGAATTGCCCGGCGTTTCCTAGGCCAAAAATCATCGCTTTTCGCTTCCCTCATTCTGGCCATCAACCCTGCCTTCGTGTGGGCGGTAAAGACCGACCTCAGTCCCGCCGTGCTCGAGCTCTTCCTTCAGGCACTCGCAACTCTGCTATTCCTGCAAGGCGCCGGCCCATTGCTGCTTTCCTTCGTTATTGTGCTCGGTCTGTTCAATCGCATTACATTCCTATGGTGGCTGGCGGGCTCTTTTGCGGGCGCCTTCCTTTTCTTCCCTGAAGCGCGGGGAAAGCTGCTCCTCGCGGGAATCGCCCCCGTGCTATTCCTCATTGCCTGGGCGATCCACGTCTACGGTAGAGCGACTCCCGTTTCTGTGCCGTTCGAATTCTTCGAGCGCCTATGGATACTGCGGCACTATGTCGCCTGGCTACTTGACGGCTCCATCGTCTACCGGCACACCCTGGGCGAGTACCCTGGCTTTTCTTTTGGCCTATTTTGGATACTGGTTGCCGCGGGCTCTGTTCTCGCCGCCGCGCGAGGAACCAAAGATAAGCCCCGCCAACTGGTTCTTTTCCTCGCCGTTCAGCTTAGTGTGACTGCACTGGCGATTTTCCTTACTCCACTCGCGATTTCCTACTGGCATTTCATTCACCTTCTCCCCTGGCTGGTACTGGTGATTGCCGGGGGCCTATCGCGGTGGGGAAAGGCAGGGCCTATCGTTTTCGCCATTCTGATCGCACAGCTCGCGTACGCGCAAATCGTATACTTCCAGAAAGTGGGCACGCCGCCGCACAAAGCATCCTGGTCGATGGCCATCTATCCGCTCATGGAGTATTGCGCGGAAGAAAACCGAAAGTGCGTCTCCGTGGACTGGGGAACGAACCTGCAGATTTTGTCTACCACGCTGGACCCAGCGCGGGCCTGGGAATACGGGCAGAAGCCCGAATTTTCTCCCGAGCCGTATTACGTTCTCTACTCAAGCAAGCTTTCGGGCAGCTCTTCAGCCGGACGCGATTTTCTCTGGGCGGCCGAGACGGCGGGCTGGAGACATAGCATCGTGAAAACGATCGAAGAGAATGGGCGCCCGATTTTTTATCTTTATCGACTCGAAAAGTAGAAGGCGGCAATCCGCTAACGTCTCAGGTGCAGAAGAAAAACTCCGTCAACAAGTTCTTCCTCGGCCCTCCATGCCTCCTGCTTCACGAGGTTCACGAACGCCTCCCAGTAAGGGCGGCCGGGATCCGTGAACACGGCCTCCTTCCAGGGTAAATACTCACGCAGGAACTTCACGAGCTCGGGCGGCTGCTGGCGATCGTAAACAATATCGCTGCCAATCAGCAGCGCGGCTTCCGGAAGCAACCTACTCTGCCGCCAGTCGAGAAACAGATACTCCGGCCCGCTCAGGCGGTTGAGCTGTTTGTTTTTTTCGAGGAACACCGGCACATCCGGGTGCAGATCGGTCGCGGTCACGAAGGCGCCATGGCGGGCGAGGATCATCGACGGCAATGCCAGCCCGCAGCCGATCTCGAGCACATCGCGCCCGCTCCAATTCTTCCCTTCCCGCTCCATTTTTTTCGCGAGCGCTACCCCTGCCGGCCACGGCACTCCGAAATACGGGCAGAGGCCTTCGAACAATTCGGCGCGATTGGTGCGCTCGTATTCAGCAAAAAAGGCGTCGATCGTTTCGTCCAGCGACTTCAGCCGCTCGATTTCGAGCGCGGTTCCGCCGATAGCGATTTTCTCGACGCTGGTTTCGAAAGGAAAAGAAAATTCCACGGCGCTCGCCTAGGATTTACAGAACAGGCGCACGGCTTTCGCGAGCTGCTTCATCGTGGTGTTCTCTACATCTGCTTTGCGCTTCACGATAAAAACGTCTGTTTTGCACACCCGGCCCTTGTAGGGCGACTGCCGGCGCACGAGGCGGAATTCTTTGAGCACCACTTCGTTGTGTAGCTCCACCACGAACACGGGGAAAAAACCGGCGACTTTCCCGCGGCGGCAGAGTTCAAGTGCGCTCTCGAGAAGGGTCACCTTGTATTTGATCTTGCGCGGATAGGCGTCGTCGGGCCAGCCGTCAAGGCCGCGCACGCGGCTCGGGGAACCAAAAATCGGGTTCACAGGCACAACGAACGGGAGATCCTGCTGGCCGGCGTCCGGAAAAGCGGTCGAAGCGGTGAAAACGCCCATCTCGATTGAAGCCACTTTCAAATAATCAAGATCAGGATGAGGCACGGGCATGTAGGTGAGGCCTATGTCGACGTGTCGCTCGACGAGCGCGCGTTCCAGCTCGCCTGGCAGCACGTCGTGCACGGTTACGGGCAGGTCTTCCCAGCCGGTTTCTTCCAGGGCACGGAGGAAGTAAGTGGAGAAGACTTCGAAGGTGGCGAGGCGAACTTCCTGCAGGGAGCTTTGCTCGTTTTCCGCGGAGAAGCGCAGCTCTTCCAGACCCCGGAGCACGACCTTGGTTTTATCGGCGAAACGGCGGCCGGCATCTGTCAGGCGGATATTGCGGCCGGAGCGAAGGAAGAGCTTGATGCCGAGCTCCTCTTCGAGGTGGTGAATGGCTTTCGAGAGGGAGGGCGGCGAAACGTGAAGGATTTCAGCGGCCCGGCGAACGCTCCCAGTCTCGGCTACGGCGGAAAAGTATTTGAGGCGAACGGTGTCCATAAGGCAACAATCGTTTACTACACTTTCGTATTCGTTTCCAATCGAAACGGATAGCTTGTCTTTACCCGGTAAGAGGAACTCTCCTCTGGCCGAAGCGAAAGAAAGGAGTTCCGCAAATGACGTACTTTAAGAAACCTCGATTGAAACGCACCTGGCACTCGAAGCCAAGCTATTGGCCGCAGCCGAACTCCGGAGCGCAGCCAAAAGGGATCAACCACTAAGCGGCATGGATGTCGCTCTGGGTGGATCCCTTCTGGGTTCCTTCCTGAGTGCTACGTCCCCGCAGGGTTCCTTCCCTGTCTTCTGTCCTCCCCGTCCGGGGAGGCTGTCCCAAAATCCGCTACTTCCGCTGCCCACAAATTCTTCTAGCACTCAGGGTAGGTACGAATAACTCCAACCGCAAAGTTGGGGAAAAAAGAAGCAGGCCAGAAACTCAAAAAGTTTCCGGCCTTTTTCTTTTCAGCCGAGGACACGCGAAGCGTGCCGAGGACTGATCCAGAGGCACTAAGGAAAAAGCGCCGCAGGGATCACGCAGAACTCCGTCTGCCCCGCTTTGGAATAGCCCGTGGACTTGACTCCCCACGAATAGCTCTGTGGAATCGAGCAGCGTGTTCCGTCGCAGTGCCCGCCGGAGAGCTTATTGATCTGAAACGGGCTTGGTTCGTTGAGAGGAGACATGATCTCCGTGCTCAAGAGGCCGCTCGTGAAGTTGTGGCTGGGGTTGATGTCGCTGGTATTGATTTCGGCGCGGTAAAACACGCGCTTCTCGAGACCAGGGGGGCATTCGTTGGTCGAAGCGCTGGTGCGGGCGGCGAAGCCATAGCTTACGGGCGCAAGGTCGGGACCAGCGCCGAGCTGCACGCTCGTGTCCCAATAGCCCACCTGCTCGCCATAAAGGCCGAAATTCCGCACAGGGGTTCCTTCCTGATCGGCGCAATTGAACTGTTTGAGTTGCATGCCGCAGAGCCTGCCTGAGCCTCCGCCATTGTAAAGGCGGTCGGTCGGGCGATTGCGGAAGTTGTTGGTGAAGTTATCGGCATAGAGAAAGTAAGGAAAGCGGGCTTTGAGCAGACAGAAGTTCTTGCTCGGATCGCCGTCTGGATCGCAGCTAACCTGAGTATTAGTGCAGTCAAAACTCTGTGTAGTAGTGCCTTCCTTCTGCAGGAAGTTGAACTCGCAGGAGTAGCGGTAGATCTGGCGGGCGCGGTTCATGTCGAGGCTGGCGCCCATGAGGTCGAGCAGCGTGAGCTCAGATTTGATCGGCAGAAGCGAAGTCGAGAAATTCTTGCGCGTGATCCGCACGAACGAAACGGGGCCGCCTTTGCCGCTGAAAACGCAGCGGAAATAGTTGCCTCGCTCGTCGTAGGAAATCGCCTCGGGCTTGGTGGTCTCCACGATCTTATTGGCGTCTTTACGGAACTCGCAGGCGCAGAGCTTGCCATCCCGGCCGCAGGCGCCGATAAAAACGCCACCGCTGTCGTTGTCTCCCTGGATTTCGATTCTTTCGCTTACCCCCCCTTGGGTCGGGTTGCGGTATGCGAAGCGTAACCGGGATTCGGCGTGAGCCGATTCTGAAAAAGTGAGCAGGGTAAAGATTGCGATCAGGGTTTTCATGGCTTCCTCATTCCTTGGGGCAGGCTCGATTTAGGGATCACGCAGACAACCGGCGTGAGTGGGAAATAGCTCACCGACTGCGCCATGGTCATCCCGGCGTCGGGCCATTGGCAGGTACCATCATTGCCGCAAGGCTGGTTACTCGGCTGACGCCATACTTCGAAGTTGGCGGGGGCGCCTCGGTCTTTGGTGCGGATCAGGATATTGTTCAGCCCGTTGTTGGAGTTGATGAAGTTCGTGGGCAGCGGATCGATCATCGACTGGGGCTGTGCCAGATAGGGCCGGGCCGCGACGAGGTTGGCCGGGCACTGGCCCTTGACGTCGGGCAGCGCTGCGTAGCCGTAGACCGCGCTGAGGGGGCCGTCTCCCGTGGGGGAAGCGGTAAGCGTAACTGCGGCCACAAACGCGCCTTCCTGTTTCGCCGACAGGCCAAACTCGGCCTCCTGCGTGTGTTCGCAGGTGAAGCGGCTCACGTTTTGGATCCCGCAGATGGGAGCCGGATAAAACGACTCGCTGTGTTTGCTGCTGAAGTTATTCCCCTCCGTTGAGCGGAAAAGATAAAATGTGTACTCAGCCGTGATGAAGCCGAGGTGCTGGCCGGCCATGCACTGCACGGAGTTTTCCACCACGCCCTCCCCTTCTACGAAGCGACGGCGGCAGCGGTAGGGAAATACCTGCGATATCACGCTTGGCGCAGGAACCACGCGTGCGGGATCTCCGCCGAAAACGGGGTCCGGCGCCTGCCCGAACTTGGCGAGGTAAAGGCCCGAGAACGGATAAAATCCCGTGCGCTCCATGCCGAGCAGGCTGAGGATCTCGTGGAGGGCGATGCCCTCCTTTTTGCGTGGGCTGGCGAGCGCCTTCCAGCGGGCACGGCTCACCTCGACCATTTTTTTCGAAGGAGTATTGAGCGCTACGACCTCCTGCTTCACGCCGTCGCTCGTCACGTAGAGCTTGCGGTCAGTGGTGAGAATCTTGATGCCATTGAGGGCCTTGTTCCAGTCGATGCGCTGGAGCAGGTCGAATTCCCGCCAACCGCTCACGCGGATGATCTCGAGCGAGCTGTGGAAGCTCGAATGGAACTCGAGCCCAACTTCGTCGCCCCCTCCGCTGTCGCCCGGGCCGAACGCGGATTCGTCGGCGCTTGCAGCGGCCGAAAACAAGAATAGAGCGCAGAGCAAGGCAGGCCAGGTTCTTTGCATAGGTCCCCCAGCCTTTCTTTATAACGGCCCCTCCGCCAATGCATCCAGATTCATTTTGCAAATTATCAACGTTATATTTGATTTTTTGCCAAGTTTTGTCTACTCCCTATAGAGATGCAGCCCATCTACCTGTTCAGCGACTACCGCAAATTTCTTAAGGACACGATCGCCTCCCGCCCCGCCAAAGGCCGCGGCGAGCTGCAGCGAATCGCCAAATTCGCCGGGATCCACTCCTCCATTCTGAGCCAAGTATTCCAGGGCAAGCGCGAGCTCACGAGCGAGCAGGCCGCCTCAGTGGCGCATTACCTCGAGCTCAGTGAGCCTGAAACCACCTACTTCCTTCTGCTCACCCAAAGCGCGCGCGCCGGCACCGAGCGCTTACGCAAAATCGTGCGCAAGCAGCTCGACGAGCTCAAAGCCGCCCAAACCCAGATCGCCTCGCGCGTGAAGAGCACGCGCTCTCTCTCTCACGAAGAAAAAGCCATCTTCTATTCTAGCTGGTTTTACTCCGCGATCCGGGTGCTGAGCGCGCTTCCTGAATTCACCACCAAAGAAGCACTCCGGAAAAAAGTGCGGCTCTCGCCAGAGAAGTTCCGCGGTGTGCTTGGCTTCCTGCTCGAGAATGGCCTCTGCCTGGAAGAAAACGGCAAGATCAGCCCGGGCCCGCTGTGGACCCACCTCGAGGGCGATAGCCCGCTCGTCGCGCGCCACCACGCCAACTGGCGGATCAAGGCGATGGAGAAGCATCCATCGATGGACAATGCGCAGGAGCTCGCGTTCACGAGCCCGATGGCGCTCTCTAAGAGCGATGCGCAGAAAATCCGCGCGCGGCTCGTGGACTCGATCGACCAGATCTGCAAGATCGCAGCGCCTTCCGAATCGGAAGCTGTCTACTTCCTCAACGTAGACTGGCTCGAGCTTTAAGTAGCTCCAGCACGGGCGCGATCCGCTGCACTTCGGAACCCGTTCCCTGAAATCCGGGAAAAGCGCCCGTGTCTTTATCAGGCAAGAGGCAGTTCTGGCCCTGATCGTCGCAGCGATTGTAGCGCTCGCACTGCTCGCCCTCACGTCGATAGGTGCTTTGCGCGGGAGTGCCCCCCGTAAGAATGCCTACAATCTCGCCACGCGCGTTCAGCACAGCAGAACCTGAGTTGCCTTCGAAGGCGTCGAGGGTGGTCACGAAGCTCTGGCGGGTGGGATCGTCGAGGAGCACACGCGCGTTCGACGTAAGCTTCATCGGCGTGCCCATCGGGTAGCCGATCATGTGAAGGGCGCCGCTTACTTTCTCGGTAACGTCGGCGATCTTGAGAGGCGTGCGGCCCAACACCGGGCGGTCAAGCTGCACCAAAGCGAAGTCGCGGAAGGGCGCAGTTTCGTCTCTCACGGCGAAGATAATTTTTTTGCACTTGTAATACTTGTCGGCGGGGATTCCGCGCGCCTGGATCTCGCCTTTGGCGTTCTGCTGGTAATCAAAGAGCCAGCCGAAAGCTTCGCAATACATCGCTGGCTCGTCCCTGGTTTCCCCTGTATTCGACGCGCAATGCCCGGCCGTTACCATAAGATCGGGTGCTACAAGAAAGCCCGAGCAGGCATACGAGAGGCTCTGGTCCTTCTCGAAGCGCTCGCCGGGGCAGAGGTAACCATCGAGGGTTCCGGCGTCGATCTTATAAGTGCCGGGGGTGGCGTCGTCGGGCTCGATATTGGCAGAAAGCACAGCTACGGCGGTCGCGCGGCCGAGCTCCCGGAGGGGCGACGTGGGCAGTAGTGGCACGCGGTCATCGCTACCAAAGATGGCGGCGTGGGTGGGCAGAGAAATAAAGAGCGCAAGAATCAGGGGAGTTTTCATGGGCGCAGTTTATGACGAAATGCGTCACAAATCCACTCTTCTAGTAGGTTTCCAGGTGAAATTCCCGCTGCTCAAGTGCCGAATCGTCGCGCACGACGTCGAAATACATCCGGCCAATCTCGCGGCCGTCGCTCGTTTCCACGGAAATACGCCAGTCGCCACTCCCATAGTCGAAGTTGGCCTTGGTGGTGAAGCCGCGGAAGCCTTCTTTGCGACCGCCGGTGATCGCCACAGGAATCCTGTCGGAGCCCTGCCAGCCTTTTTTTGCGTCGTGGAATTGCCAGCGCACGAAGATCGAATCGTTAAAGCCGCCAGGGGAGAAGATGGCCACGAAGAAATAGATCTTGTCGCCGGGCCGGGCTACGAAGTGCTGGTCGCCACTTTTCCAGAAACGCCACCAGGGCTTCTCATGGTAGAGCACGTATTTATCATTGAGGGGTTCCCGCGTGAGGCCTTCGCCAAGAGCGGCCGTCGCGCCCTCTCCCGCTTCCACTGCTTTGATGTAATAGTGTTTCGGCACGAGAAAGCTCCAAAACGGCTTCTCTTCTACCACCGCATAGGCGTTCCTGGCCTTTTCGATGCGGTGGTAAACTCCCATCTTCACCGCCGCAAGCGGCACCGGCGGAATCCAGCCCACTAAATAAAGCAGCAGGAACAGCGTGGCAGTGGCCACGCCCGGAATCGTGAGCCGTTTGTGCAGCTCGGCCGACGTGAGCTTTTTATGGAGCCCCTTGTAGATCAGGGCAACCGAAGCAATCGTAAGCCCGAAAGAAATCAGGAATGGCACCAGCCCCACGTGGTGCAGCAGCACGGGAACGAGCAGAGAATAAAAGCAGAAGAGACAAACGACAAAGAGAGAGATCTTGATGTCGAGCCCACTGCCCTGCACAGATTTAAGCTCATTGGCCACCATCACAGCCATGAGCAGCCCTACAAACACCACACTGCTGAAGATCGACGCGCTTTTGAGAAAAAAGAGCGAGTAGATACTGAAAAGGCTTCCTAGCAGAAAGTGCAAGATGAACGCGCGGAAGTCCCAGATTTTCTCGATCCATTTTGGAAACTGAAAAGCTCCAGGCACAGCTTCGCGCACGAACTCCACGTAGATGATCCCGCCCACGATGAAGAGGTAAACCAGCTGTTGCAGAATGGTAAGCGGATCGTCAATCTCGCTGAGAGTCACCACGTCGAAGATAAAACCGCCCAGAAAGAAGGCAATCGACAGTTTCAGCTCATGCTGCTCGAAATAGTGCAGCGCCCGACTGCGAAAATCATTCTTGAGTGCCTGGGGCATTTCGGTCGGTAGTGACGGAGGGGTCGCTTGCATCACGGTATTCTAGGCAAGACTTTCTCTCTTTTCCACACCGATTCCGTATTCCTCTGGTAGGCTGAACCCGCATGAACCTCATCGACCTATCGATTCGCCGCCCCGTATTCGCCTGGGTGCTCATGTTCGGCCTGATCGTGTTCGGCGCAGTGAGCCTGAACAAGCTCGGCGTGAGCCAGATGCCAGACGTCAACTTTCCCATCCTTACTGTTTCCTTCACCTATGAAGGCGCGGCGCCCGAGGTGGTGGAATCCGATCTTCTGGTCGACATCGAAGAGCGCCTGCTTAGCGTGGAAGGCATCAAAGAGATGCGGTCCTCGGCGAGCCAGGGGTCGGGCAGCATTCGCCTCGAGTTCGACATCAACCGCAATGTCGACGTAGCCCTGCAGGAAGTGCAGACCGCCATCAGCCAGGTCAGAATGCCCCAAGGAGTCGACCCTCCCCTCGTGCGCAAGCAGAACCCGGAAGAAGACCCGATCATTTACATGTCGATTTACGGCGGCAAAGACATCAAAGAGATGCTCGACTGGTCGAACGACTTTCTGATCGACCAGCTGTCGTTCCTGCCGGGGGTCGCCGAGGTGAGTACCCAGGGCGCGAGCGCGCGCAACCTGCGCATCTGGCTCGACCCTGTTAAACTAAGCCAGAACTTCCTTGCCCTCTCCGATGTGATCGACGCACTCAAGACCCAGCATTTAGAGAGCGCAGCAGGGCAGTTCGTGCAGGGCAAAAAAGAATTGCGCGTGCGTTGGCTCGGGGAAGGCATGAGCCCGGAGGAGATTGGCGAGATCCAGATCCTCCGCCGCCAGGGTGGAATGATCTTTAACCGCGCGATCCGCATTAAAGACGTGTCGACCGTGGAAGATGGGCTCACCGATATCCGCCGCATGGTGAGGGTAGACGGCAAGCCCGCCGTGAATCTTTCCGTCAAAAAACAGAGGGGCACCAACGAGGTGGATGTCGCCAAAGCCGTTATCGCGAAGATGAAGGAGCTAAAAGACCGGATGCCGAAAGGCTATGAGTACCGCATCAACGTGGACAATACGCGCTCCACCGAAGCCACCGTGCGCCTCACGATGGAAAAACTGCTGGTGGCCGGAGTTATCACGATTGTAGTCTGCTTCCTTTTCCTTGGCTCGATTCCCGCCGCAATCAATATTCTCTTCTCGATCCCGACCTCGATCGTGGGCACGTTCACCATCCTCTATTTTTCCGGATTCACGCTGAATCTTTTCACGCTGCTCGCGCTCACCCTTGCGATCTCGATCGTGGTCGACGATGCGATCATGCTGCTCGAGAACATCATGCGCCACCATCGCATGGGCAAGAACTCCGACCAGGCCGCCTTTGATGGCGCGATGGAAGTGCTGCCTGCCGCCACTGCAGCGACCCTCGCCGTGATCGCGGTGTTCCTGCCCGTTGTGTTCATGAGCGGGATCGTGGGCAAGTATTTCTTCCAGTTCGGCGTAACGATGAGCGCCGCCGTACTGCTTTCGCTACTCGAGGCGATCACGATTACGCCTATGCGAACCGCCGCCCTGCTCGGTGGCGACGTAAAGCCTTCTAAGTTTGAAAACTACCTCGATCATAAGTTCGAAAGAGTGGCTGACTATTACCGCCGCGTGCTGCAATTGGCCCTTCACTGGAAGCACATTGTGGTGCTGGTGTCACTGGCCGCTTTCGTGGGCTCGATGTTCATCATCAGCCGAATCCGCCAGGAGTTCGTGCCCGCGCAGGACCAGGACCTCATCATGGTGCAGGGAACGCTTCCTCCCGGTGCCTCGCTGGCGGCGGCCGAAGAAGCCTCCCGGCAGATCGAGGCGATCGCGGTCGCGGAGCCCACCGTAGAAGGCTTCTTCATCTCTTTCGGAGTGGGCGGGGGCGGCGGGCCTGGAGGCGGAGGCATTTTCATGCCTCTCGGCTTGAAACCCCGCGACCAGCGCTCCGAAACCCACGTGCAGATCATGGAAAAGCTGCGCTCCAAATTCAAAGAAGTAAAAGGCGCCCGCATCACCATGCGCGACAACTCCGCCCGCAACCTCACTTCAGGGCGCCAGAACCCGCTCGCCCTCAACCTGCGCGGCCCCGACCTACAGGTGCTCAACGAGAAAGCTGACGAGATCATCTCCCGCCTCGACAAAGAAGGCCTCGCCGTCGACATGGACAAAGACTACCGCCCCGGCCTCACCGAGCTCCTCGTGAAACCCGATCGCAACGCCATGGCGCAAAGAAAGGTCAGCGTCGAGAGCGTGGGCCAGACACTTTCTGCCGCCGTGGGAGGCCTGCGCCAGGGCCGCTATACCGCCGACGGCCGCCGCTTCGATATCCGATTCAAGATGCCCGACGACTTGATCCGGTCTCCTGAAGACATCCTTAAGCTCCAGGTGTGGAATATGGCGGGCACGCTCGTGCCGCTTCGCGACCTGGTAAAAATCTCGGAAAACAAAGCCTCTCAGAGCGTAAACCGCGTGAACCGGCAGAGGGCGATCGCCGTGTTCGGCAACATAGCGAAGGGTAAATCCCAGCAGGCGGTGCTTGACCGCGCCGGCCAGATCGCCAATGAGATTCTGCCCGTGGGATATTCCTTCGCCTTCGAAGGCGCCTCCGCCGGATTCGCCGAAGCTTTCGGCTCCCTCTTCTACGCCATGATGATCGGGATTCTCGTGGCCTATATGATCCTGGCCGCGCAGTTCAATTCCTTCATCCATCCAATCTCGGTGCTGATCGCGCTCCCCTTCTCCCTCACCGGGGCCCTGCTCGCGCTCTGGCTTTTCGGAAACTCCCTCAACCTTTTCAGCTTTATCGGCCTGATTGTGCTGATGGGGATCGCGAAGAAGAACTCCATCATGCTGGTGGAGTTCACCAACCAGATCCGCCACCGCAAACCCGAGGCATCCGTGCTCGAAGCGATGCTCGAAGCCTGCCCCGTGCGGCTTCGCCCGGTATTGATGACCTCTTTCGCCACCGCAGCCGCAGCCGCCCCCTTAGTTCTTGGTTCAGGCCTTGGACACGAAGCCCGCACGCCCATGGGACTGGCCATCATCGGGGGCACGATTGTGTCCACCGCACTTACCCTCTTCGTGGTTCCCTGCCTCTACCTCGTGCTGGTTCGGCTCGAAAGCAAACGCAAAGTGAAGCTCGCCGCTGCAGCAGACTAACTCAGTCGGTTGACACAGCCCCCCTAGGGGTGCAATCTTTAACGCGGCTCATAGGGGGACCACATGGCCATTCTTTCGCTTCTGCTTCTATTTTCGACGGCTCAGGCCGCCACCTCTCCTCTTGCGTGCAAGGCGATCTACCGCACTTTGGACGAAAAAAATAATACGATCGAAAGAAGCACTGAGCTCAGCAAGCGCAGCTTCGGCGGCGACGTGAAGCATGAAGCCGATTTTGAAGGCAAGTACTTCACTCTCACGGAAGACAAAAACGGAGACCTCTTCGCACAGATCACCACTGCCCCCGACTATACCAAGGGCACCGTGGTGCGAGGTGCCGCCGACAGCCAGGGCCGCTTCACCGCGACGGAAGTGGTGGGCTACACGATCTACCGCCTCGAGTGCGACAGAACTCAGAACTAGCCTGCACTGGCTCCGTTGACTCTGCCGCCAGGCGGGAGTAAGTTGCGCCGCATGAAAACCCTCAGCCTCCTTGCCCTCGCTTTTGCCCTCCCCCTTCTGGCCTCGGCTTCTCCCGAGCGCGATAGCCTCCTCGGCGATTACCGCGGCATACAGCCCGACGGCCGCGCCTGCTTCCTGAAGCTCAGCAATCAGGGCGGAAAAACCAACCTGGAATTTACCGATACGATGAGCAACCGCACCCTTCGCGATATCGGCCAAGACCTCGAAGCCCAGCTGTCTCGCCGCCTGCCCGTGCTCGTGTTCAAGCACAACCGCCGCAGCTTAGGAGACGTGACCGTGCACCTCGAGATCCTGCGCGGCCCGAGTGGCCTGCCCGTTTCGATGAAGGGCACCGTAGCTGGCTGGCTACGGGTCGACATCGATTGCCGCAACATGCGTCGCTGAAATTTTTTGAATTTCAGGCACTTAGCACCCTGCTTTTGAAGTAAAATTAAGCCTGTTTACGGCTTCCTGGATGACGTATAAAGCTGCCCTCTACAACGGAGGTTCCCCGCTTATGTTGTTCAAGACTCTCACCCTACTCGCGCTTACCTTTTCCCCTGCCGCGCTCGCTGCGGAAGACCCCTTCCTCTGGCTTGAAGAGGTCGACTCGGCCCGCTCCCTTGACTGGGTGAAGTCCAAAAACACCGCAACCCTCGGCAAGCTCGAAGGCCGCGCCCTTTACCCCGTGCTGGAGAAAGAGCTGCGCGAGATCCTCACCTCCAATTCCCGCCTTCCCGCGATCTCGCTGCAGGGCGAGTACGTCTACAACTTCTGGCAGGACTCCAGGAACCCTCGCGGTCTCTGGCGTCGCACTTCACTTGCCAGCTACAAAACGGCCGCTCCCGTGTGGGAAACCGTGCTCGACGTGGATGCCCTCGACAAAGCCGAAGGCGTGAACTGGGTCTGGAAAGCCGCGAGCTGCCTCGAACCCGCTGCAACACTCTGCCTGATTTCTCTTTCCCGCGGCGGCGGCGATGCAGTGGAAATTCGTGAGTTCAATACCGCCACCAAAACTTTTGTCGCGGGCGGTTTCCTTGTGCCCGAGGCGAAAAGCGATGTCTCCTGGGTTGACCAGGACACCATCCTCGTGGGCACTGATTTTGGGCCCGGCTCGATGAGCAAGGCCGGCTACCCTCTCATTGCCAAAAGATGGAAGCGCGGCACAGCCCTCTCTGAGGCCGTGGAAGTGATTCATGGCCAGCCCGACGACATGACTGTTTCCGCTTTCGTTTCGCAGCAGCCCGGCTGGCAGCCTGAGTTCCGCGTGCGCTACATGTCGTTCTTTGAGTCCGAAATCAGCCTCGTGCTTGCCGACGGAAAAACCGCCCGCCTCCCGCTTCCCACCGACGCCGCCTTCCAGACCACGATCGGCTCGAAGGCGTTTTTTCTTCTGCAGAGCGAGCTCAAGACCAGCAAGCGCACCTTTGCGATCGGCTCCCTCGTAGCTTACCCGCTCCTGCGCGCCGCGGAAGGAGAGGCCAGCCTCGACGGGCTTGAGCTCGTGTTCGCGCCTACGCAGAAGCGTTTTTTGAGCGAGGTATACCGTTCAGGAAACTACCTCCTTCTCAACGTGCTTGACAACGTTCGCGGTAAGCTTCTGCGCGCCCAGCGCCTCGGCAATGGCTGGCAGCTCAAAGAAATTGCGATGGGCGAGAACGGCATGGCGGAAGCCTCCGCGGGCGACGCCTACAACGATACCTTCCTCGCCACCTATATGGACTTCCTCACGCCAACCACGCAGTTCCTTGGCTCCACCTCGAAGCTGAAAGTCGAAGCACTCAAGTCGAGCCCCGTATTCTTCGATGCTGCGGGCAAAGAGACGCACCAGTACGAAGCCACTTCCAAAGACGGCACTAAGGTTCCCTACTTCGTGACCCACAAAAAAGATCTCGCCCTCGACGGCTCACACCCCACCCTGCTGTATGGCTACGGCGGCTTCAAGGTCTCGATGACGCCCTGGTACTCCCCAGGCGCCGGCAAAGCCTGGCTCGAAAAAGGCGGCGTATTCGTGGTGGCCAATATCCGCGGCGGCGGCGAGTTTGGCCCCGCCTGGCACGAGGCGGCCCGCAATGCGAACAAGCAGCGCTCCTACGATGACTTCATCGCCATCGCCGAAGACCTGGTTCGTCGCAAGATCACCAGCCCCGCCCACCTCGGGATCCAGGGCGGATCAAACGGCGGCCTCTTGGTAGGAGCCGTTGCCATGCAAAGGCCCGACCTCTTCAATGCCGTGCTCTGCGAAGTGCCGCTGCTCGATATGATGCGCTACCATCTCCTGCTCGCCGGCAACTCCTGGATCGACGAGTTCGGCAATCCTGATATCGCAGAAGAACGCAGCTGGATCCTGCCCTATTCGCCTTACCAGAACGTGCGTGCGGGCGTGAAGTACCCTGAGATCTTCTTCACCACCTCCACCCGCGACGACCGCGTGCACCCCGGCCATGCTCGCAAGATGGCGGCGCTGCTGGAGTCGATGGGAAGTACCGTTTACTACTTTGAAAATATGGAAGGCGGCCACGGCGGCTCAAGCACGCCAGAGCAGCGGGCGAAAATTCTTGCGCTCGAGTACAGCTATCTCTGGGAGAAGCTCCTATAGTCCCCATTACTTTTTGGTTTCGCATGTGCGTCAAAAACCCGATACACGCCGCACAATCGGTGCCTTTGAAAAGGCGGATCGCCTTTACGTCCGCACGAAAAGAATTGCCGAATAACTTTGGCTAGGGAAAACTTTCCCTATGAATAAAAAACACGCTCTCCTCCTGGTTGGCGCCGCTTTCGTGGCGCTTGAGTTTTCCTCCTGTGCGGCCCTGATGCGCTATAAGTGCAACAAGGAATACGCGGCCAAAAAAGGAATGGAGGACGCCAACGCCGGCGCCACCTCTATGCCCGCCCGCCTCGAAGGCAATAGCTGCGACGGCGAATACTCCGCGTCCGACTACTCCAAAGACTACAACTACGGCTTCCAGCTCAAAAAAGGCGAGATCTGCCAGGCCACCGAGGCCGCCAAGTTCGGCCGCAATGACGGCGAGAATGGCAGCGCCAACCGTCCCTCGAAATCGCGTCTGGGCATCTGCGCCGACACCAAAGACGTAAAACGCCTCGAGGCCACCTACGAGGCCGAGTTCAAAAAAGCCTACTGCGCTCCCGCCCGCGCTACCAAGCTCGGCAACGCACGCGCTGCTTCTTTCCAGGCTTCCGATTTCGAAACCGCCTTCTCCGATTGCAAAACCGGCGCGAAGGTTCTCCAGAATGCCTATACGATCGCCTACAACGATACGATGAAGAGCAACTGCACGACCTCGGAAGCCGAGAAAATGGGCGTGACCGAAGCCAACGCCCGACGCGACGGCTCTGCCGGCCGCGCCCGTTTCAGCAACTGCACTGCCAACAAGCAGGCCGCGCTCGACGCCTTCGAGAAGGCCTTCGCCGAAAATCGCGTGCGCGTAGCGAAGGAAGACACCGAGGCCGCCGCCAAGGCCGCCGCCGCCGCCCGCACGGCGAAGGAAGCCGAGTTCTTCCGCACCACTTCCACCTCTGTATTTCCCTTTCAGCTGCGCAACTATGTATCGCGCTGCACTGTTTCCGACGACAAAAGCCAGGTGCGCGTGGAAGTGGAAAACGCATATCCAGAGCAGGTGTTGATCCAGGGCAACTGGAAGCTGCAGTATTTCAATAACGACTTCGGAAAAATCACCGAAGACCGCACTGCCGAGGCCGTTCTGGTAACGGGGAATAACAAGAAAACGTTCCAGAAGCTTACGCTCCCGAAAGACGCGCACTTCTGCCGCGCCGATTTCATCGGGCAAGCCACGAACTAAGTCCGCAATAAACCAGAAAGCCGGCCCCGGCGGGGCTGGCTTTTTTAAATTCCGGTTACCGTATTGGAAAGAGTTTTCTCTTCGTCCATTGTCCATAAATCGCAGCCCGAATTGAGACGCACCTCACCTGCTGCGCCTACCGTAAAGTTTTGCCCGTCGGTGCCCACAGGAGCCGGCAGCAATGGTATGCCCGTGGCGGCGGGACACTGGAACAATGGCGGAGTATTGACTTTCTCGATGTTCGAGGTCGCGCGGCTGCCGCCGTAGCTCGTCACTATGCCAGTCATGTCGGCATTCCAGCCCACCGTATAGAATCGCTTGAAGCCCTCCGGTGTGTGCTGCAAAGCCTCGAAGCTCGAAACGTAGGCGGAATACTCCCCATAGAATCCTTTTTCCGCGGCGTAAATGGAACTCAGTGCGATCTTCGCCTCACTCTGCCGGGTCTTGGCCTGATAGCGGTCGTACAGGGGAATCGAGACGGCCACGAGTAGGCTGATAATGCCAACCACGACCATGAGCTCAATCAGCGTGAAACCAAGCTGCCGAAATTTTGAAAAGAACATAGTGAGTGGGAATAGGTTATGCCTTATGCGGCGCCACTTCCAACAGACTAAAATTCGCTAGCTCTTTGCCTACACGGCTACGTTATTTTTTCGTCTTTTTGCTGAGGTAGTAGTCGTAGTGAGCATCGGTCACGAGCAGCTGGTGCTTATCGAGCTCGAACACTCGGGTCGTGATCTCTTTTAAAAAGTGCCGGTCGTGGCTCACGATCATCACGGTGCCTTCGAACTTCTTGATTGCGTCGAGCAGCGCTTCGCGCGACGCGATATCGAGGTGGTTGGTGGGCTCGTCGAGCACGAGAAAGTTGGGCGCCTGAGAAAGGATCTGCGCGAGCACCACGCGGCTCTTCTCGCCACCCGAAAGCACGGAGATTTTTTTCTCGATCTCATCCTGCGTGAACTTGAAGGCGCCGGCTAAGCCACGAAGAAAACCGATCGTGCCGTGCGGGTTCACCCGCTGCAATTCCTCGAACACAGTCGCTTTGGGGTCGAGCACGTCCATGGAATTCTGCGAAAAATAACCCATGCGCACGGAGGGCCCCATGGTGGCTTTTCCTTCGGTAGCCTGCGCGTGGTCTACGATGATCTTGAGCAGCGTCGATTTTCCGGCGCCGTTCACGCCCACCACGGCCACGCGGTCGAGACGCTTCACCACAGCAGTGGCGTTCTTGAACACGAGCTTTTCTTTGCCTTCTTCGGTCTTCCAGATTTTGGCCAAGCCCTGTATGTTCACCACGTCGTCGCCGGAGCGGGAGGGTTTAGGCCATTCGAAATTCACCACGCGCTCCTCAGGTGGGATCTCGATACGTTCGATCTTCTCGAGCTTCTTCACGCGGCTTTGAACTTGGGCGGCGTGGGAGGCGCGGGCGGCAAAGCGCGCGATGAACTCTTCTTCTTTCGCGAGCATGTCGTCCTGGCGCTTGGCGGAGGCGATCAACTGCTCCCGGCGGATATCGCGCTCTTTCTCGTAGAAGTCGTAGTTTCCACCGTAAGGCGTGATGGCTTTGTTGGCCACTTCCACCACGCGGCTCACGAGACGGTTCATGAAATCGCGGTCGTGGCTCGTCATGAGAATCGCGCCTTCAAAGCCCGAGATCCACTCTTCCAGCCAGAGGATCGATTCCAGATCGAGGTGGTTGGTGGGCTCGTCCATCAGCAGCACGTCGGGCTGGAAAGCGAGAATCTTAGCGAGCGCAATGCGCATCTTCCAGCCTCCCGAAAAAGATTCAGTCGGGCGGTTATAATCTTCCGGACCAATCCCGAGACCAGTCAGAATCGCGGCCGCGCGGCTCTCCACGTCGTAGCCGCCCATGGCTTCAAACTGGCTCTGTTTCTCGCCGTATTCCTCTAAGATCTTTTCCATCTTGTCGGGATCGAGCTCGGGATCGGCGAGCATCGCTTCGATATCTTTAAGGCGAATCTGGATCGCTTCCACGTCGCCTACGGCTGAAATTACTTCCTGGAGAGCGGTGCGGCCGCGCATGTCTTCGATGTGCTGCGAAAAGTAGCCGATCTTGGGCTTGCCTACTTTGACGATACGGCCGGAATCTGGCTCCTGTTCGCCGGCGATGAGGCGGAATACGGTGGTCTTACCGGCGCCGTTAGGGCCCACAAGGCCGATCTTTTCGCCGGCGTTGATCTGGAAGGCGGCGTTCTCGAATAGTACCTTGGCGCCGAAGAGCTTGGTGACGTTCGCTAGTTGGATCATGGGAGGTATAGTCCCCATTACTTTTTGGTTTCGCAACTGCTAACAGGCACCACGCCAGTGATTCGCACGAAAGTACGAGTCTTGCCGCCATAGCTGAGCTTTTTGGCCCAGGTCGACGGTACTAGCCTGACTTCATAGTTCGATGCTTGCCTTACTTTGACAGAAAGTGCCACGTCGCGATAACTCCTCTCTAACGCACGGAGCTGCGTATCGTCGATAGGAGAAAGCCTATGGTTTTTCACCATCACTCCATCCGCGCACTCGGAGTAGCCGAAGAGGATCTCGAAAGTGCCGCCAGGCTTGAGAAGGGAGAACAATCTGGCAAGTAAAGACGCCTTGGGATGAGCGACCGCCGCGAGCAGGGTGCCCCAGGGCAGGATGACGGAAAGAGAGTCGGCAAAATGCTCGAGGTCACCTGGTGACTCGTCGAGCGCGATACGGCCGAAGAATGCGTTCGTTAGACCACCCTTTCTGGGCTTGGCGGACGCGCGTTGGGAAATTTCCGCCATCGCGTCCAAATTCGCGTCCGTCGCCAGCACGAGAGTGTCCGGCCTCGCTTTGGCGAGACGATAGGCGTAGGTACCGTCGCCCGCACCGAAGTCCACGTGAACACGGGCAAAGCCCGCGGCGCGGCCTTCTAGTCACTAACGGTCTACGGTGTGTTTAACTTTTCCATTGATCAGCAGCATGCGGGGAAGTTGGTAACGGGAATCCGGAACGTCAAGGCCAGGCCCAAAGTTTGCTGAGAAAATGTTCCTCGTTGAGCTAGAACTCGTAGAGCTTCCTGCGGCGTTTTTCAGTGGCGTGCTGAGACACTTTTTTCTTTTTTGTCATGTTACGAGCCTGCATTCTGAAGTTTAAAAGAAACAAGGATGCCGCACCACTTTGCATTTGTTGGCCACTAGACAGGCCTATAAGGGTCGAATGGGCGCTTGGTCTAAAATTTTCGGGCATCGACCACCGTGAAGTGCGGGGTTGCCCATTCCTCGGAAATAGACTCCACGCGGAACGGATAGTAAGCTCAAGCCCATGCGAAAGCTGCTTCTGGCCCTTACGGGCATGTTTTTCCTCGTGTTGTTTGGCGCGGCGGCGGCGCTTTTTTTCGCGCGCGATCGGTTGCTGCTGGAAGAAGCGCGGAGGCAGCTTTCTCAGCTCGAGCCCCTTAAAATAGAGCTAGGCACACTGCACACCAGCCTACTCGGCCCTCTTGAAATCACAATCGGAGGCGTGAAGGCCAACCGCGACGCTACCACGCTTGAGCTGCGGGAACTGAAGCTCCGCTCCCCACTTACTCTGTTCGGCCTCTACAAGGCTTATTCTACGGGCGGCGAGCTTCCCCTCGACATCGCGCTCATGGGAGCAAGGGTCACGCTGCCTCCACAGGGGGCCTCGCCCACCGCCAAGGAAAACAGCGCTGCGCAGCCCTGGCCCGTCTCGCTCGCGCCGGCCTCGCTCTCCCCTCTTCCGCTGCGCCTGGAGATACGGATCGTAGAAAGCGAGTTACGCGGGCGCTTCGCCGCCAACAATATCCAGGGAAAAGTTGAGCTCGTGGCGGGCAAAGAGGCCTTCGAAGCCAAAACGAGCCTCAAACTGCTCGCCTCACTGCCTGGCGCGCAGGCCGCGCTGCCGGCTGCCTTTGAGCTCAAAGTCGCGGGCACGCGAAAGCTTGTCAAAGTGCAGAGCTTCCAGTTTACGGCGGCCGGCCTCAATGCGACCGGTTCCGGTGAGCTAGGGCTCGAACCCGTGAGCGCGAAAATGAAGGTTTCGGCCGATGCCGGCGACCTCTCACGGCTCGCGCTACGCCCAGAGGACCGCGCTGCCCTCGGCCTTGCAGCGCAGCCCGCCGGCGCTTTTTCTCTCAAAGCAGAGCTCGGCGTATCGAAAGAAGGATCCCTGAGTGCGAGCGGCACGCTAGGGCTCACGAAAGTGGCGCTCCCACTCGAACTTCCCGGTAAATCCGTATTCAGTGGGCTTCTCGAAGGCACCCGCGCCGAGGGCGATGCTGCACTTTCCGCAGAGCTGCCCTTAACGCTCGAAACACGCTGGCCCTTCGCCACGAACCCCTACAACCTCTCGGGCCGGGCCAACGCCTCGCTCGACCTCACCGAGTGCACCATAGAGAAAAAAGGCGTGCTCAAGAAAGCCAAGGGCATCCCGCTTTCGGCCGAGCTACAAGCCTCAATGAGCGAAAAAGGCGCCGTAGTGCAATCCCTCAGCGCCCGCTTTCATACTCTTTCTTTGAGCGGCAGTGGCGAGCTGCCCGCGCCACTCGGAAAGGTGATTGGCGCCACGTTTAAGGCCCAGGCTCCGAGCCTTGCGGGATTTCCGGAGCTGCTTCCCTCGCTGAGCGAAGCGCAATCAACGGGCGCATCCCTTACGGAAGCACAAGGCTCCGTCGCTACGGAAGGCAAGCTGCGCTTTCTCGTGGATAAACCCGCGCAAAGCGTGGTGGAGCTGAAGGCACTATCGCTCAAAGGTATTCGCTTGCCCGTGAACTTCAAAAATGAAAGCCTGCAGGCGAAAGGTCTCTTGCTCGCAAACGTGAGCGGCGCCGGGAAGTATGATGCCGGCGCGCTCGATGTAGCGCAAAGTTCGGGCAATGCCGACCTCACAGGGATGAGCCTGAATTTTCCCGGCAAGCTCGAGAAGAAGAAGGGCCGTAAACTTCTGCTCGCCTTCGAAGCCAGAGGCAATCCCGCAAAACTCGTGGTGAAACAGGCCTCGATCAACGCCGACGGCCTCAGCGCGGGCCTCAGCGGCACAATCATTTCCAGCACTAAGGGAAAGATTCAGCTCGATCTCAATGCCTCGGCGAACGCCGAGCTCAATTCCCTGCGCGAGTATCTACCCAAGCTTCCCCTAAAAATCTCGGGAGGCTCACTTGGCGCGAAAGCAAAAGTAGGAGGAGCCTGGCTCACCGAAGGCGGAGTGGAACTCAGCCCGTTGCTTATTTCTGGAACCATGATCGGCAAGCTCGGCAGCGTGGAGATTCCGCCCGCGGCGGAATCTGAGGCTGAGACAACTTTGCCAGCCCAGGCTCTCTTGCCCAACTGGCCGGTCGCCCGCAAGGCCAAACTCGGGTTTGTGTTCGACCTCGGCCAATTTACCCGCGGCCCCCTGCAGGCGAGCGGCATCCACGCCCAGGGAAACCTGAACGAGGGGCGCTTCACGGGCGAGGCGATCGTGTCGAGGGTTTTCGGCGGCAAGGCGAGCCTCCGCCAGCTGGCGGGAGACTTGCGCGAAGCGAAGGTGCCCGTGCGCGGGCTCGCTTTGGTGGAAGGTATGGATCTCTCGAGCATGGCGGGCTTTGTGGATCCCAGTTATCAGAAGATCGTGAAGGGCACACTCAAGGCCGATGCCAGCTTTCAGGCACCAGATGTGCTGGGCAACGGCCTCCTCCAGACTGCGATGGCAAACGGCAAAGCGGAAATCCGAAACGGCTACGTAAGCACCGCCTCGCTCGACACGCTCGTGAACGCCAAACTTTCCGCGATTCCAGGCATCGGAGATAAGGCAAAGCTCAACTCCGGAGGAATGGCCGCCGAGATGCGCACCAATTTCAGCGTCGCGGGCGGCGTAGCCACGTTGAAAGATTTCGTGGCCATTACTCCCAAAAAAGACGAAATGCGCCTCGCCGGCACCATGAACCTCGCCTTCGACTGCGATTTGGCAGGAGAAGCGGCGCTCGCGAACGCTCCGGTGCAAGGCGCGGTACGGGAAGCCAATTCCGATGCCCTGGGCCGTCTCGTGATTCCGATCCGCTTTCGCGGGAATCTCAAGAACCCCTCCGTCGATATCGCCTCGGAAACAATCCAGGCCATGCTCGCGAAAACGGCCAAGCAGGAGGCGAGCAAGCTCAAAGACAAAGCGGTGTCTGAGGGCAAAAAGAAGCTCGAGGACGAAGCGAAGAAAGCGGTCGGGGAACTGCTTAAGGGGTTTTAGTTCGCTTTGCGGTCTCTTTCATACCCGCCACAGCCAGACTGCCTTTACCGTGTTTCAGGTTCAGGGCGACTTCCTTAGGAAGACGGAAATCAAAATCGGCCTCGCAGCGCGCCTCAAAGAGGCCCTTGGGTGCGAGCTCCACATAAAGAGTCTCGTTTCTTTGCTCCACGATCAGGCGGCAACGCTCGTCGTAACGCTTCTTCACCACGCCAACTGTGGAGAGGTCGCCATCCACCCCCGTTACCTTCACGTCACCTGCATCGATTTTCAGCTCGAGCTGACGGATCCCGCGGAACTCATGGTTCGGGGCAGCCGATGCAAAGCTCGGGGCAAAACAAGAAAAATAGAGGCACAGAACGGCCGTGTGAACGGACTTCATGCGGGGGAAATCTCCGGAATTATTTACACTCTTGTCGCTTGCCCGAGGAAGTTTGTCAATGATCCCCCTCTGTAAGACCGGAGTACTCGATAAGTTTTGCGGCAGAGCGCTACAATTAGAACAATTAACCAAGGATGGGAGATTGCATGATGAATAAATTCCTGCTCGGAATGGCGTTTTTCAGCTACACGGTGCAAGCACAGGCGGTGCAAAAGTTTACGACGGCAACCCCCAGCACTCGAACCTCTTCGGCCCGCGTATACCGCGAGATGCCCGACGACAAAGGCGTAATGCAAAGGGTGCTCGTAGTCGACATGAAGGTGCCCGGCCCCGCCCAGGTCGAGATCGACCTCGACGCTTCCCTGATGTTCCAGTGGTACCAGAACGATAAGAACAAGGTCGTGCAGTACTCCTACCCCTACTATCAGGTGAAGTTTCTCTCCGTTCCCTCCTCCGTTACCCCTGCCGACAAAGCCAAGCTCCTCAGCGGCGTGTTTTACATGACCCTTTCTGACCTCAACGGCGTGCGCATCGTGAACGCTCTCTATAACGAGAACCTTCCCTCCGGCGGCAAAAAGCCCATCGCAAAATTGCCCTGGGACGCCTACAACCCCAAAGGAACCTGGGGCTGGGCCATCCAGGAAACTCTCGAGCAGCCCCAGATCAAGCACCTGCTTGATACTCCTCCTGCCGACCTCCTAGAGTTCTGCCCGAAGTTCAAGACCATCTCGCGCGACCAGAAGATTCATTTCTGGCAGAGCATGATCAACGAGGTATCGAGCCGTGAGTCAGGTTTTATCCCCATGTGCGCAAGCGACGAGGGCAAATACAATCCCGCCGCCAAAGGCGTGATCAGCAGCGGCCTCGTGCAGATCTCTTTGGCGAGCGTTACCAAGAACGCCTGCTACCAGGCCCGTGGCTGCACCGTAATTCGCACCCAAGACGATCTCTTCGACCCCGCCAAAAACCTCGCCTGCGGCCTCGCCGTAATGAGCTGCCTGGCCGCCAGGGCATCGTGCATTTCTTGTAAGAACGCCGCGGGTGCCTGGGACGGGATCGCCGCCTACTGGAGCACGCTTCGTGATCCTCACGAGGTTCCCTGCGCGATATGCGAGAGCGGCAAAGTGCGGGTGGGCTACAAGCCTGAGATCAAGGTGGCTCTGAAGACGGGCGCGAGTTACTGCTTTTAGTCCCCATTACTTTTCTGTAGCGCAGCCACCCTAAGCGTTTGAAAATATGACCGCCGGTATGATGCTTTGGGAAAGCAGAAAATGGCGTGAACCGGACGGAACTATATATTGCACTTTCCCTATAGGATTCAGCAAGAAATGCCCTTCCTTCAGAGCGGATCCACGGCAGATTTTGCGAGACCCATGATGCGGGTTTTGGCATAAAATAGACTTGAGTTTATTCTCAAGTCATGAGATTATCCTCAAGTGGAAGACCGCAAGCCTTATGCACAATCGATCGAGTTTAACGGTATTGTGTTTTCCAGCATCGTGATCGATCAGCATTACAAGGAGAAGCACCCGGACATTTCCGACGAGCTGATCTTGGGCATGCTGGAACTGGAGATTTACGGCAGGAAGTTCGATCCAGAAGACGACGCCGATGTTGATGGCTTTCAATACTTCGTGATCGACCCAGTGGAGTTCCAGGGCAACCCATACCGGCTGATTCTGACGACCTGTTCGACTGAGGATTATTTGGGCGTGGTTAACGCCTTTCGCGTGGAGAAGAAAAAATGAAATTTCCTTCAAGAAAGCAAATTGAAAAGGCCATGGAGATTCTGGACAAGGCTCCTGGCTCGCGGCTCTTGCCCAAGGGCGCTTCCACCACGGACAAAATTAAGTACGATCTCTGCAGCCGCTTCGTGGTGTATCGCCGCGAGAAGGGTATTTCGCAGAAAGATCTGGCCGCCAGGCTCGGGATTGACCCTGCTCAGATGAGCAAGCTTCTGCACTACCACATCGACGAGTTTTCCTTGGGGCACCTCCTGGATCTTCTCCTGGTGATTTACCCCAAGACGGAAGTTAAATTCGAAGTAGCCTAAGCTTCAGGTAAAGCTCCGCACATTGACAGCGGGCCATAGCGTGGTTCTAGTTTCTCGCCAGGTAAATTCCCGGCTCTACTACCCTATTCATTCTTATCTATGCGACCAGCTTCTGCCTTTTAACCGGAAAGAGGTGGAAGAAAGCCTCGTGGATTCCCAGCCTTGCCTGCCTATTGGAGCATCCTGGTAAAAGGCTTATACTGATAGAGCATAGAATTACACCCGCAAGATGAATATGCTCGCGCTAATCTCGAGCCTACTACAAGTGGAAGTAAACATCCGCCCCTCCCACTGGATGGAGATCACAATCATCGCCTTGATCGCTTTTTGAGACCGAAAGCGCGGTGTGGACGTTTTACCGAGCAAACGATCATGAAAAAACTACGAGCACAATTTGGCCTGCGGTTTTTATTATTATTTACGCTTACTCCATTGGCGAACGCAGCCCCCAAGAGCCCTGAGATTAAAAACTACTGCGGTGATCTCAGAAAGAGCACCCAGCTCGTAGATAGGTGCGATCGAAACAAATACCTGGCCGACCTCGGCCTGCGCTGCGCAGTGAAGTTAAATGCTGCTTCCAGCGAAGCCGCAGCCGCTTTGCAACGCGATCTCTCCACAAGCACAGATTCCCAAAAGGGCGCCATGGCCGCGAGCGCAGCCAATCTCGCGAAAGCCGATGCCAAGCTTGCCAATCTAGATCTGAAAAGCGAAGCCGCGATAGAAGATAATCTCCGCCTGTTCCTCAATCTCGTGCATCCAGATGAGCTCTATGAAGTGAGCTCCGGCCAGGATCCGAATGCCTTTCTTCGAGGGTCACCCTGCTTTCGCGAAAATAAGAGAAAACTTCTGATCTCACTCACGGAAATCGAGCACAATCGCAATGGCTTGCTGCGGGCGCGAGAAGCTCTGAAAACGCTCAATGGTCGCACTTCGAAGGAGATCGGAGAACTGCTTCAAGCCGCGCTTCGCCCGGTGCGTAGCAATCCCACCTCAGGTAAATCAGCGCCACAGGCATTTCCGAACCGCAAGCACCCAAAATCCAACTCTGACATAACCGGCACCAAGCCCAAAGGCGGTGGCCAGTGAGAAGCACTCTCCTTGTTGCCATTCTCTTTCTGGCACCGATGAGCGGCCGAGCGGCCGTGGATCCCGTGGCGGATCTCATTGAAAAGTATGTAGGGGAAGATGGGCGCCTGCGAGAAACTGAAGGCAGGCTTAAGTTTCATAAGGTGGACGACGCCCAGGTTAAACCGATGCCACCGCCCCGGGAATATCGCTGCCTCAACGGAGGCCGCCCCATTCGAATCGAGGCGAAGGAAGGAACGTATGTGCACTGGGGCCTGATGAACAACGTAAAAACAGGAGGCGTAAGCTTTACCCAGAATACTCCCAAGGGCACCCACGTAACCACAATCGCCAACCATATCTACTACACTGCCTGTGAAATGAACCAGCAGCTTGTGGAAGCCCTGCTAAAAGTGGCTTGCGATGAAAGCTTGCGCGCCACGCATGTGATCATCAATTCCGCTTTCCGCGATCCGATCCATAACCTTCTCGAAGGTGGCCGATCCGCCTCCCAGCATCTCACTTGCCGTGCGATCGATTTCTCGCTGGGGCGGGCATCCGGCCCCATCAGAAATCAGCGCGAGCTCCCGAGGATTCCTCCTCGGGAGGTACAAGCCGTGGCTGGTCAGTTCGCCCTGATCCGCGGTCTTGGTAAGGGCCTGTCATTCACCCATGTAGATAATCGTCCGGGTGAGCGGGCAGCCTGGAACTATGGCCCCAAGGTGGCAGAAGCTGGCAAGAGTTCAGAAAACCTGATGCTCAGCCTTTCTGAGTAAGCCCTTTTTGCCAGCTGAGCTTAGCGAGCCGGTCATTCCATGAAAGTGTTACATCGCGACTGGACCGAAATACCGGGCCCACGTCACTAGCGGAACCCGTCGTCGATGAAGAGACAATCTGATCGATGGCGTCGTAAGCGACCGTGTAGGAACCGTTCTCTCTTTGAATATTGGTGATGTTCCCGGCGAGATCGTAAGTCAGTTGCTCACTCACTCCCCCGCTTGATCCACCGCTCCACTGAATAGATTTTATACGGCTCAAGTGATCATATTGAAAAGTTCCGCCCCCGCCGTCTGAGTGCTGGACGGTTGCTTTGCGTCCAAATCCGTCCCAGGTAATTCCGCTGGAGAAACTTCCAGCTCCTACAGAAACAAGACGCCCGGCCGCGTCGTGCGTTTTATGATATACCTCGATTTTTTGTCTGACGGCAGTTCCCAACTATTTGTTCTACTTTCCCTATTGGATTCAGCAAGTAAACGCCCTCTTTCAGCCCAGTTACACGGCAGATTTTCCGAGACCCATGATGCGGTTTTCCGGGTAAATCGGCAGCGCTTTTGGTATATACTTTATATGGACTTCGATTGGGACCCGGCCAAAGCCCAGAGCAACAAGAAAAAGCACGGGATCTCTTTCGAGGAAGCGGTCATGGCTTTCTACGATCCGTTCGCCTTGGTCGAGTTCGATGAGGAGCACTCCACCCCGGACGAGGATCGAGAGTCGCTGATCGGCGAGGCAGCGCCAGGGGTTTTGGTTGTGGCCTTCACTATCCGCGAGAGCGGTGGCATTCACAGGATCATCAGCGCGAGACGCGCAACGAGAAGTGAGAAAAAACATTATGAAGAAGCAAAAAGAATTCCGTTTTGATAAAGCCCGCAGAGTCACCCCCGAGGAGACCGAGATGTACCGTAAGGCCATCGAGAGAAAACTCGGCGTAAAGCTCCCCAAGCGAGGCAGACCGCCCAAGACCGAGGAAGAAAAATTTATTCCAATCTCGATTCGCCTGCATCCGGATGCCCTGGATCGCGTAAAAAAGGCAGCCGCTCGTGAGGGCGTAGGCTATCAGACGATCATTAATCGGATTCTGCTAAAGAAGAAGGGCGCGTAGCTTCGGGCTCCTCCGCTGTGGGATGGAGCCTGCTGTGCAGTTCTTTCAGCCGCTTGATCGAGACGTGGGTGTAGATCTCCGTCGTCATGATCGAGGCGTGGCCGAGCATCTGCTGCACGAAGCGCAGATCGATTCCGCTCTCCAGCATGTGCGTCGCCATCGCATGCCTAAAGAGATGGCAGCAGCCGGACTGCGCTAGATCCGCTTTCTTCAGCGCAGCTTTCACGACACCGCCTACACCGTCGGCGTTGAGGGTTCGTTCCCCATCCGCAGCGCCACTGCAAATGCTGGCTGCATTTATACCTCATTGGAAGCGCACGGCGACTGTTGTTTGAACTATTTTAGAATCCCAAGTACGGTCAAAATTCCCATTGCCAGGAACACAACGCCGACGATAACGGTCGCGATCCATTGGTTTTTCTCGCTATCGACTTTCCATCCTAGTTTCAAAACTACGTTTCGGTTGCCTCGTGAAATTGGCCTGCCAAACACAACTAGAATAAGACCAATACCGACTAGGACGACTGCATTAGAGTTTAATTGTTGTAACATGCGCACCACTGAGGAGTAGCACCAACGCCGAAACCAAACGAGTGACCGTGTTGAGTTTCACCCGCACTGTTGGTACAAGTTGCACGGCCGTATCCGAGCGCCGCATTTCCAGAAACATAGGCGCCCGAAGAAAGTTCCCCGGGAATAAGATTTACGTTGAGCCCAGGCGATCCCGGGCCGGCTCCGACACACCCGCAAAGATTGTCTGAGTTGAACTGGATCGATCCGACAACAACTACATATGGAACCGGGGTAGGAACGCGTGCATCAACATCAACGTATCCCGTCGAGGGTCGCTGCGATGGGCCGCTGCCTTCATCGGGATTGGTAGCTGGATAGAGACCCGTCGGATCGGTGTACCTAAGCGGGCCGTTCCAAACATAGCGGTAGAAATTCTTATCGACCTTTGCACCCAGTGGCTCTTGGGTAAGCCAGCGCCCAGTTTTGTGATTGAGATCCCGCCAGTCAAACTTAGTCGTCTTGGACTCCCGATTGTGCATGCCTCCTGCGTAAGCAAAGCTCGCGGGATCGGAGGTTGTGCTCAGCGGCGCAGCTCCCGTGGGTTCACCGAAGAGAGAAAACCGATGCCCAGAGCCAGCCATGTCGGAATTCAGGATCGAATTCAAGTGATCCGTCACGTAGCCTTTTTTATGAACTCCCATGCCTGTCTAATTATCACCAGGCAGGAGCTAAGTCACCCGGGCACTCTTTCTTCACTTCACGAATGCGTTCCGCAGGGGGGATATCTTGGGGCGACTCCGGAAGTTTTGGGGCCCGACGGATCAGTGCTTCGGCTGATCGCAGCCGCATTAAACTCGCTTAGGGTCAGCGGCCATGTTAACCCTCTGCCCATGCCTGAAGTTTCCTGCGCCATCATCGGCACCGGCCCCGCCGCCCTCACTGCCGCTACTTACCTCACGAAGGCGGGCCTGAAACCCGTTCTCTTCGACGCCCGCCCGGCACCCGGCTGGAAGCTGCTCGTTGCCGGCAGCTCTGGCCTCAACGTTACGTATGACTGCTCCGAAGAAGATCTTCCGGGCTTCTACACCGAGCGGTCTGTGGAAATGGCCGCGGTATTGAAGCGCTTCAACCGCGAAGCTTGGCTGAAGCTCCTCACGAGCCTCGGCGAGGAACCCTACATCGGCTCAAGCCGCCGCTACTTCCTGCGCAACAAAACGGCCGCAACGCTGCTCAAGAGCTGGACCGAGTCGCTCGAAGCCGCTGGCGCCGAGTTTGTGTACGGCGAGGAGCTGGTCAAAATTGAGAAAGATCCCCTCACCCTGCACTTTGCGGGCGGCAAAACCATCACTCCGCAAGCCGCGCTGCTCGCGCTTGGCGGAGGCAGCTGGGAACCAGAACCTCCCAAGTGGCCAGAGATGCTGCGCGCGCTCGAGCTCGAAGTAAAAGACCTTGAACCGAGCAATGCCGGCTACCGTATCAAGGTGCCGCCAGAGTTCTTCCTCAAAGCTGAAGGGCAGCCCGTGAAGGGCCTCGTGCTCACTACGGCCAAGGGCGAAAAACAGGGCGAGCTGATGATCACCAAGTATGGCCTCGAAGGCACGCCGATTTATACGGTGGGCACGCCCGGGAAAGCCACGCTCGACCTCAAGCCCGACATGCCGGTCGATAAGCTCGCGCAAAGAATCGCCGACGGCCGCGGCTCGATCTCTCAGCGCGTGGAGCACACGGCAAAGCTCTCGAGCGGCGCCTGGCTTCTGCTCAAACAGTTCGCGCCCGACCACGCCTGGTCGACCCCGCTCAATATCGCCACCGCCATCAAAGACCTCACGATCCAGCTCCTGCAGCCTCGCCCGCTTTCGGAATCCATCTCCGCGCGCGGCGGCCTCTCGTGGGATGAGTTGGATGAGAATCTCGGCGTGAATCGCGTGCCTGGGCTTTTTGTAGCCGGCGAGATGGTCGACTGGGACGCGCCGACTGGCGGCTTTCTGATTCAGGGTTCCGTGAGCATGGGTTTTGTGGCGGCCTGCGGGATTGCGGCGCAGCTGAAGCCGCGCTTATAATCAGCTCCATGAAAATCACCATCCGCCCCGCCGTTCCCGCCGACACCGCGTTCATTCTCTCGCTCATCAAGGAGCTCGCCGACTTTGAAAAGCTCAGCCACGAGGTGGTCGCGACCGAGGAAGGCCTGCGCGAGAAGCTTTTTGGTGCAGGCGCGGTGCCCGAGGTGCTGATCGCAGAGGCCGACGGAGCGGGAGTGGGTTTTGCGCTTTTCTTCAGCAGCTTCTCTACCTTCCTCGCTAAACCCGGCATCTACCTTGAAGACCTCTACGTGAAGCCCGCCTTCCGCTCGCAAAGCATTGGGTTGAAACTCCTGCAGGCAATCGCCAAGATCGCGGTCGCGCGTGACTGCGGGCGCTTTGAGTGGAGCGTGCTCGACTGGAACGAGCGTGCGATTTCTTTTTACCACCGCTTGGGGGCCAAGCCTCAGAACGAGTGGACCGTGCAGCGGCTCTCGGGGGACGCGCTGCGGGCGCTCGCCGAGCGCGAAGAGATCGGCTGACGCGACCCCACCTCGCCTGGACGCGGTGATTGTTTTGGTCCGAGAACAGCTAAGGAAGCATCAGCCTAAGGATACCGGTGATCAGGCCGACCACGATCGCGCCAACCGCTCCCATTTTAATCGTCATGCGGTACTCCGACTTTTGAATCTCATCTTTAAGATCTTTGATGTCTTGCTTGGTCGACAAGTCGCCCTCCACAATTTCCGCGATGATCTGAATATGTGCTTCTGCCTGTTCGCGAGAAACACCCGCCTGTTCCAGTTTCTTAGTATAACTTAGCGTATTGAACATTCCAATTTTCTCCTTAAAAACTGGAATGCAATACCCGGAACAAACTCGATCTGACTAACTTCATGGAATCCGTAAGTAAATCCTGCGCGGTGCCCGATTCTCGAACGTAGCCCGTTTAAATCCGGATCAAATTCCCGCCGAGCAATTCGGCATGCGCCGGATGGCAGGTGAACAGCAGCACCTGCTTGCTCGCGCCGAATTCCTTCAGCATCGCGGCCGCGATCTTCTGGCGTTCAGGGTCCATGTTCACGAGAGGATCGTCGATCATCAGGAAGCCGCTCGATTGGCCGAGGAAATATTTCGCCATCGCGAGACGGAGCGCCAAAGCAAAAGCATCCTTGGTGCCGGCCGAAAGCCAGGCCCAGGGAATCTGCGCGCCGTCCTGCCTATGAAAATTCGTAGGCAACGATTCCTGCATCGCGGCCTTCGAATATTTTCCCGCGCTCAAGGAGTTTACGAGGCGCAGGAACTCCTCCTGGAAGCTGGCATAGACATCCCCGGCCTGCCCCTCCACGCTGCGTATTGCCTCGTCCACGCGAAGCAGCGCATTGCCGTGCGCGAGCTCAAAGTCGAAGGCTGCGCTGGCCTCGAGGAGAACGCGGGAGAGATCCTGCGCGCTCTCGGCAGGCATGCGGATCTTGAGCTCGGCCAATTCCAGCTGGAGCGCGCGCACTTGCTCACCTACGCTCTCCGACAGCGCGCTCATCGCGCGGTACTTCTCGAGGAAAGCTTCCAGGCTAAGCAGGCCCTCGGGCAACGGCGGCAGCGCGGCGAGCTGCGCCTCAAGACTTTTCAGGTGCTGCTTTTTCTCCGCCATACGCTCAAGCAGCAAGGAGGTATTCTCCACGCCGTGGCGGCGCACGAGCTCCTTCACCAGGCTCTCTGCCTTTACTAGGCCTTCCTTCTTGCTCGCGAATTCTTTCGCCACCGACTGGAATTCGGCTTGCACGAGCTCAGGCTCTCGGCCAGAGGCAGCGGCTCCTGCGGCGGATGCTAGCCTTTCGAGGTCTTCAAACTTTTCGCCGCTCGCAAGAGCGCTCACAAGAACGGCTTCCAAGCTTCGGATAGCGTTACTCGCCTCCAGAAATCTATCGTGCTTCTCCTGCGCGTCTTCGAGGCTTGTCACCTTTAGATCAGCAAGCAACTTCGACAGGGCCTCGCTCTTTTTACCCAGGCTCTCCTCTAGCTCAACAAATTTGCCTTCACCAGTCGAGATCGCAAGATCAAAGTATTCCGAAAAAAGCTGGATCCTTCCGCCCGCGGTGAGCTTGAGCGGCTTGCCCGGAACCATTCTGCCCATCTGGTCTGAGTCGAGGTCTTTCTTAAAGCTGATATCAAGCTCGCGTTTTACGGAAAACTGCAGCTGGATCTTGCCCGCCTTGAGACTGGTGCGAATCGCATCAACCTCAAGCTGGGCGGCGCGCACACGTTTCAAATCTTCTGGCCGCAACACTGCGAGCGCGGCAATCGCGCCTTTCGCCTCCGCGAGCTTTGCCTTCGCTGCTTTGGCCTTCTCAAAACGTTGCAGAACATCTTTACGTTTCGAAAAAGCGAGCGCGCCCTTGAGTTCCTCTTCGAGCTCCCCGCGTTTACGCTCTAAGCGTTCCACTTCCGGGGAAAAATTGCGGCGGTCGCTCTCGGCCTGCATCCAGGCGTTGAGGTCGTGCACGATAGAGTCAGATTCCATGCGCGCCTTGGAAATCTTCGCGTCGAGCGTCTGGCGCTGGGATGCAGCCTCCACGATGCTCTTGTTGGCGGCCACAAAAACGCGCGCGCCTTCGCGCCGGGCCTGAAGCTCACTCAGCGTCAGCAATTTTCGGTCGCGCTCACTCTCTAAAGCTTCCGCGTCTCTCGCGGCCCTGCGCGCCTCTTCGCGCGCATAAAAAGCCGCGAGGATGCTGCCCACGTTTTTGAGCCACTTGTTCTCGATCCCGCGGCCCTTCTCGGGAAGCCCGGCTTTGCGGTCCCAGTAGGAAAAGGCCTTTTCGATCTTTGCACTCAAACTGTGCTTGAGGCGATCCACCGAAACGCCGGCGTTTTTGTCGACCGCAAGGCGCAGGAGATCGCCGAGGGAGTGGAGCGCTTCCCGCTTCTCGTCGAGCGCGGCCACGGTGCCTTCGAGAGACCCCTGCCCCATGAAGAGCACGTTCTGAAAGGTGGCGGGCGGCACGGGGAGCAGGGCGCGTAGCGCCTCGTCCACCTTATCGTCCGTTGACACGCGGCTGCCGCCCGGGCCGCTGAAAGTCACAGAGTGGCCGCTGCCCCAGCTTTTCTCTATGAGATAACTCGCGCCCGCGTTTTCGAGCTCTAGAGTAGCCCGCGCGTGATCGCTGCCGTAGGGCAGGATCCGGGGCAGGTCTTTACCTTCCTTGGTACTTTTCGAAACTTTCGAGCCAAGAAAAAGCGCGGCGTCGATCGCGCGAAAAACTGTGCTTTTGCCCACATCGTTGGCACCGAGGATCACGTTGAGCCCCGGCTGCAGCTCTAGTTCTTTTTTAAGAAAGCCGGCGAAGGGCGCGAGGCTGAGTTTTTTGAGCCTCATTGCGCGCCCGCCGATTCCTGGAGCAGTTCAAAGGCGGCCTGGAGCGCTTCACGGTCAGAATCTTTTTTGGTGAGCTCGCTCAATAGCCGGTGCGGGAAACTGTCTTTGGCGAAGGCCTGGTCGATGTCGCCGGGGGACAAGCGCACGCCGAGAGCCGAGTAGTCGGGTTTCACGAAGAAAAAGCGGCGGGTGAGCACATCAAGCGCTGCTCCAAACGCCTGATGCTCGTCTTTCGAAAGCGTGCCGCGGATCTTCAGCTTCAGCAGGAGCTTCGCGGCTTCGGCATCGGAAAACTTGCGAGAAAAAGCCTCGAGCGCTTCGAGGTTTTTGAGGTCGAGCTCTTCGTCGCGAAAACGGAACTGTCCGGTGGAAAGCGACTGCGCCGACACGGTCTTGTCTTCCGCGATTTCGATCAGCCAGGCCTTGCCTTCGTGGCGGCAGTCAAAGCCGTCGGGCTCGTGGGTGCCGGAATAAAAAATCTTGTCTCCCTGCCCCACCGCGCGCGGCGGGAACTGCACGTGGATGTGGCCGAGCAGCCAGAGATCCAGCCCACAGCGATCGAGGTCGGTTTTCTTCATCGGAAAATAATCGCCCTGCATATCGGGGCTCAGCCCCTCGAAGCTGCCGTGGGCGAGACCGATATGGAATTTGGCTTGCGGTTTATCAGAGCCCTCACCCAGCCAGCCGAGCACGTGGGTCTTGGAGTATTTGCTTTGGCAAGGAGCCGAGTAGACGACTGCGTCCACCCCAAGATTTTGCAAAAGATAGCTGCGCCCGTCCTGCAGCAGCAGAAGCCGGCCATGGTCGGGCAGCTCGAAGTGTTTCCAGAAGTCGTCAGAGGCGCCCGAATGAAAATCGTGATTGCCCGGAAGAACCAGGCAGACTTTCTCGAAGCGCGACAAAATCTTCGCGGCGCGCAGCACGTCCCGCTGCGGAACCTTCAGGTGATCGAAGAGGTCACCTGCCACCACGAAAAGATCGCAGCCCTCAAGATTGGCCCTCTCCACCATCCTCTCGAGCGAAGTGAAGCGGGCTTCCGCGAGGCCATCGGGATAGCGGTTGAAGCGCAGGCCTAGATGCAGGTCGGCGCAGTGGAAGATCTTGAGCTTGGAATTCACGCCCTCACACTATGCCCGAGCGGGGGGCCTTGGCAATGAGGCGGGGCGCGTTAACGCGAGCGCTTAGTTGAATCCCGTAGGCTTAGTGGGCTCGGGCGGCATCTTTGGGGGCGGCTGAGGCACTGAAGTGCCTACTCCGGTCGGAAGCTGGGTAGCTTCATTGGTGTATACGCGCACGTTGCCGCCGGTGCTTGTGGAGATCGCCGTGCTGGTAGACAGGAACGTGGCGGTGCCGTTGGTGGGCACCACGGGCCTCTGGCTGATCCTGGTGCTCGGCGCTGAAGTCGAGCTCGGCGTTTCGGCGAATGCGGCGACCGCGAGAATGAACGAAAGCCCGATCATGATGAAGAATTCTTGCATGGGTCCCCCTTTTGCCCCGCGGATGCGTGCTGCTGGTCAATAGAGCAAGGGGGATGCCAGCGACTAAGGCTTGGCCAAACCAAAGGCCAGAAGAAACAGGAATAGTCGTGGTTTTCTCACTCAAATCTCCTCAGGCCTCAGGACGAAACAGAAAAGGCGTCGCTGCGCCGAAAGACAGAAAAACATTCCGCCAGCAAACCCAAGACGCGGATCCGCGGCTTCTGCGAGCGCAACTTTTTGACCTCGCCGCCGATCGTGAAGAGTATCTTCCACTGCTCAAAGAGAGTGCGGTAGGCTTCCGGAAGCGTGGTAGTCGGATCCCAGATATGAGTCGCCTCCGCACCCGCACCATTCACCTCGATCACTTCAAAGTGCTCGCCTCGCCGGAAACTCTCCTGATCCCGGTAGCGAAGGTCGACGCGGCCAAAATAGAAATCCGGGATCTGTTTGGCTATCTCATCGATGCGGGCACTGAGCTCGGGAGTGATCAGCGCGGCACCATTTTTGAAAATGGCGCCCTGGCAGTGGTTGCCGCACTCCGACAGAAGAAACTGCTCCCCCGCCGGGATTACTTCTGAGAGCCTCGCGCTGTGGCGAGAGAAATACACGGCCGCGATGATCCGCGCGCGCGGGTCTTTCAGGATCAGGGTACCGAGGGCGTCTAGGCCATTTCCTGTGAGGAAAGGGAAAAGCTTGTCGGTGATGGAAAAAATGTGCCCCGTCTCTTCTCCAGGGTGTCGGTAGTAAAAAACCCCGGCCTCCCTCTGGTATTGGCTCTTCGTCTGGGCGAGCAGGGTTTTGCCCTCGTTGCCCAAAAGGTAGGCATCTCGCTCGGCCTGATTGCGGATCACCCGCACGCCATAGCCCCGCTGCCCGATATCGGGCTTGAGGATGAAGGGATAGGAAAAGTTCTGGAAGCGACGCTCCCGCTCTTCCAAGCTGAGGCCAGCGACGATCGGCGCGGTGGGAAGTGTGCCTGGGTCGTCTGCTGAGAGATGTTGCAGGAAATCCCACTTCGACTCCCCGATCAATCCGCCGTTGAGCACCCCAGGGTTAGCGTAAAAAGGCAGGAGCAAACTGCCGCCCCTTAGGCTGAGGTAGGCGTAATAGGGCACAATCGGAAGATAAAAAAGCCAGGCCGGCCAAAATTCGAAGCTCTGCCATTTTCTCCAGGAATGAACCAATGCGCGCCGGTGCCAGGGATCACGCAGCTTCGCCAAAAGAAATCTCCCCCCTACCAGCAGAAGCAGGATCGCGGGAAGAATCAGCAACAGGCGCCCGCCGAACAAAACTTGCAGAGATCCCCCCAGCAAAAACGCGGCCAGCACCCAAATAAAAACCGAAACCAACGTGATCACGAGGAATCGCGCGCGCGAATATCCCGCAAAGCCCGCGAGGGTATAGGTAAGAAGCCGGGTGCCGGGAACAAATCTCGTGAAGAACACGGCATAGCCGAGGCTCGTCGAGTCTTTGCTGCGTTCCAATCTCAAGAGCCAGGAATGCCAGCGCCCGCCGCGCAGGTTCGAAGCGAAACGTTTAGCCAGCGCCCCCAGCTCGTAGAGGGCGAGGTCGCCGATACTGATGCCGAGAAAGCAGGCGAGAAACGCCAGCTCCCAGCTTAATTTTTGCTCGAGAGCCAAGCCCAGCCCTGAAACGAGGGCGAGGTCTTCCAGAACAAAGGTGCCGAAAAAAATGGAAAGAAAATAGGCCAAGCTAGAGATATCCTCCCGCCGCCTGCAGCGCGATGGGCTTGCCCACTTCTTCTACCCAGGCAACCACCGCCATCTTCTTCTCGGTTTTTCCCTTGAGGGCAAAAGAAAGTTTCGCGGCGTAGGGGCGCGAATCCCATTCAAGCACCGCGAAGTTATGCTGCAGCAAGAGGCCAGAGTTTTCTCCCGCGGTAATTTTTGAATTTATTTCCATTCCGAGCTTGGCTATGCGTACGAGATAATTCCCAGGTTTTGCGCCGGCAGGGAGGCCAGTCACCCGCACTTCGAACTCTCCGGGCTTTTGTTCGAAGATCGAAATCTGGATCGCCTTCTCCTTTTTCATGGCCGGCAAGGGGGCATTTCGCCACTGGCGCCATTCAGTGCCGCTAAGCACCACCGCGGGAGTATAAACACTAGCCTCTTTCCAGGTCGCGGCAATATCCCGCTGGCGCTTGGTCATCGACTGAGACGAGAGCCCATCTTTCCAACCGAGGTCATTCCAATAGTCCACGTGGAAAACCACCGGCACGAAGTTCTTCCAGAGACCAGTGTCGCCTTTGAGCCCTGAGATCCAGCGATCGGCAGGAGGGCAGCTCGAGCAGCTTTCCGAGGTATAGAGCTCCAGCAGTTGCGTTTTCCCCTCAGCCGTGGCCGCGATGAGACGCTCGGCCTGGGCGGCCTGGCTTGCGAGCGCTAAGCCAAAAAAGATCGATAATACACGGCGCATGCAGGAACTCCTTCCTAAGTGAGAGAGAAACGGAGTCGGAAAATTACAGGTGGGTAAGAAAGAATTTTCATGATTTATTTCATGCACTTACGCCCATGGCTCCTTTCCCCCAAATTTTTAATATGCTTTTTGTAACGAAAGCTGTTTTCGCCTCTCTTACTTGCAGAACATCGAACAAATGGGAGACAAATGAAGCTTTTAATTTTCGCAATCCTGGCCTGCCAAAGTTCGCTGACCGCATGGGCCGGTGCAGCGGTCGAACGCCTCAATAAAAACGGAGTGGCCCTCTGCGAAGAGCGCGATTCCAGCGACGACTCATCCTGCTACGACCCCGTGAGCTATTTCCTCGACCAGAAAGCCCAGAAGGTAAGCGCGGAGAGCGCCAAAAAATTCCGCGAGAAATTCCAGAACTCCACTTATGTGTTCAGCAGCCAGGCGCACCTCGATCTTTTTCGCAAGAATCCTAGCGGCTACTTGCCCCAATTTGGCGGCTGGTGCGCCTATGCCGTAGCCTCCTACAGCGGGAAAGTAGATGTGGATCCACGTAGTTTCCATATACAGGATGGGCGGCTACTTCTTTTCTACGACGGTTTTCTCAGCGATACGCGCAAAACCTGGCTGAATGACAAAAACAAATCCCCAGGCACTTATCTGAAAAATGCCGACTCTAACTGGCCTTCGGCCCAAGGCAAGGAGCCATAAATGAAGTACTTATCCATTGTTCTCCGCAGCGCGGCCGCCCTGATTCTTTTTCAAACACTGTACTTCAAATTCACTGGCGCACCGGAGTCGGTCTACATCTTCACGATGCTCGGCGCAGAACCCTGGGGCCGCTGGTTCGCTGGAGGCTCCGAGCTCATTGCCTGCGTTCTCCTCATGCTCCCCTCCACCAAATCGCTTGGTGCGCTCATGAGCCTGGGCATCATCGCAGGCGCTATCCTCAGCCACATAGCGGTGCTCGGCATCGTAGTGCAGAACGATGGCGGCCTCCTCTTCGGCCTCGCCGTGGCGGTGTTTCTCCTGAGTTGTGGGATTCTCTTTCTGGAGAGAATACAGCTCCGTGCCTACATTGATCTCCTTAAGCTCAAAGCGGGAAAATTCTCAAATGCAGCGTAATATTGGCTACCAAAGAACGGTGCTGCAAGGGAACGACTCTTTTGAGATCGTAGCCTGTGAATGGAAAAAGGGCAGCGTTTCCCCTCAGCACAACCATGGCTGGAGCCACTGCCTCATTCTGATCCAGGAAGGCTGTTTTGAGAATCGCGCGGAGTTCGGCTTAAAGGGCGAGCTCAGCATCTATGAGCCGGGCCAGGTGATCGAAACGCCGCTCGGCGTGGAGCACGAGATCCGCTGCGTGTCGGAAACGGGAAAAACGTTGCACGTTTACACGCCAAAGATCACCAAGCTCTATGAAGAAGGCAACTTCAACCCGCGAAGCCTCTCCGAGATCAAAGAAAGCCTCGATCTGAACTTAGGGGATGCACCCACCCGCTGGACTGAGGTGGCCAGGCAGCTCGGAAAAATCCGGGATGCCTCGATCGCCACCCACTCTCCTCTTTTCATGAACCAGCTTTTCTCGGGAATTTTCCCCGAAACTCTCGCCGCCGAAACGATCGCCGCGCAAAGCAAAACCACGCTCGCCACCTTCGAGGCGAGCCCGGCCTTCACCGCGATCGAGCTCGAGGTGGTGGATAAGCTTTGCGCACTGGCCGGCTGGGAAGAAGACCACCGCGACGGCATTGCCGTACCCGGCGGAAGCGCCGCGAATATCATGGCTCTTCACTGCGCCCGCCACCGCAAGGTTCCCGAGTTCCGGGAACTAGGATCCCGCGGCGAAAAGTTCCGGGTCTTCTGCTCCCAGGCCGCTCACTACTCCTGGAAAAAGGCCTGCCTGGTTACGGGCATCGGCACCAAATCTCTCTCGGAGATCGCCATCGACGCCCAGGGCCGCATGGAACTAAAAGCGCTGCGGGAAAGCCTCGAGGCCTCCCTCGCCAGCGGCGAAATCCCCCTGCTCGTTTGCGCCACCGCTGGCACCACCGTGGCGGGCGCGTTTGACCCGATCGAGGGTATCGCCTCGCTCTGCGAAGAATTTGGCGTATGGCTGCACGTGGACGGAGCCTGGGGCGGGCCGGCGCTTTTCTCCCCTAAGCTGCAGAACCAGATCCAGGGAATGGAGAAAGCCGACTCCCTCACCTTCGACGCCCACAAGTTATTTGGCGCCTCGATCACCTCAAGCTATTTCCTCACCCGCCACCGCGGTCTCCTGCTCGCGGCTAATGATGTGCACGACGGCGGCTATATATTCCACACCACGGAAGTTACCGAAGACCGCGGCCGTCTTTCCTGGCAATGCGGCCGGGGGCCAGACGCCTTCAGCTTCTGGACGCTCTGGAAAAGCCTGGGACAGGAGGGCCTCGGAAAATTTGTGGATCGTCAACTCAGTTTACGCGACGAATGCGTGGAATGGATCAAGGACACGCCTCGCCTCGAGCTTGTCGGATCGCCGGAGTACCTCAATGTGTGCGTGCGCGTTTCCCCTCCCCCGGGAAAGCCTTCCGATCCCGACTGGAGCAGAAAAATCCGTGAGCGCCTGAAAGCAAACAGCACCTGCCTCGTGAACTTTTCGCGCGACGAACACGGCACCTTTCTGCGCCTGATCCTGGCGAACCCAAAACTCGAGCTCTCCCACGTGCAGCACATTCTGCGGCACGCGCTCGCACTGGATTGAGCCCACGCTTGCTAAGGTTCTATTTCTCGTTGTCTATTCTCTGCCTGCTCAGCGCCTGCGCTTCGCCCACGCAGCGCCTGGAACCGCTCGTCAAAGAGTTCCGGGAGAAACTGCCCGGGCAAGTACAAAGCTACCAGGGCAAATTCCGCGTGATGCAAGCGGCCTGGAGCGGCGATCCGGCGAAACCGCCTCTCCTCTTCGTGCATGGCTCCCCAGGCTCCTGGGGCGGCTGGGTAGAATTTCTGCTCAACCAGGAGTTGCAGAAGAACTTTCATATGCTGGCCGTGGATCGCCCTGGTTTTGGAGAATCAGATCCCGGGATCGCTGAGCTTTCGCTGGAAAGGCAAGCCGCCGACATAGCCGAAGCGCTTCGCCTCAATCAAAGCGGGGAGAAGGCTATCCTGATTGGGCATTCCTATGGGGGAGCCGTGGTGGCGCAGCTCGCCGCCGACTTTCCGGGAAAAGTTCGTGGAATCCTGATCGTGGCCGGTTCGGTGGATCCGGCCCAGGAAAAAATACTGTGGTACCAGCAAGCCGCCGACCTCTGGCCGATCCGCTTCTTCCTGCCTGGCAAATGGAGGGTATGCAACGAAGAGATTTTGGCTCTCGGGCCCGAGCTCGAGAAGCTCGAGAAGCGCTGGGGTGAGATCACGGCTTTGGTAGGCAGCATTCAGGGTAAAGCCGACTCGCTTGTTCCCTTCGAAAATCAGACTTTTGTGCAGTCGCATGTAAAACCTGCGAGGTTGAGATTTCTACACACGGGAGAAGCCATGGGGCATTTCGTGCCTTGGGAGCACCCGGAACTGATCCTGGAAGGAATCGCGGCGCTGGAGAAAGAGTAAGTTGAGCTTAGATTGTGCGGCGGACAGTGTTGAAAGTCCGACTCAAATCGCCGGGGCACTATTTATTTTCCTTCGGCTTCCTTTGCAAATCCGATCGTATCTTGCCTGAGCGTCCTCATTCAATTGGACTTG
>Ga0247843_1001643_pt1 | contig 44206 bp, 42 predicted proteins | sample LaCruzMarch2017__FD_192420 | JGI IMG/M metagenome (GOLD analysis project Ga0247843, IMG submission 192420) | Freshwater microbial communities from meromictic Lake La Cruz, Castile-La Mancha, Spain - LaCruzMarch2017_8m | ecosystem: Environmental > Aquatic > Freshwater > Lake | place: Spain...
CAGAAATTGGAGCGCTGTTGCAGTTGTCAAATTAAATCCCTTGAAAGAAAAAGAAAAGCAAACTACGAATACAAAACATCAACTCGCAAGTTGATCGACCCGACAACAATCCTGAAATTTTCCGGAACTCTCAGTAAAGGCAAGGGAAGTTGGGACATTGTTGGAGCAAGCAAGCGCTACTCAAGTCGCGATGAAGATGGAATGCGAACGAACGAGCAATGTCATCGATGTTGCGGCGGCGATGGAGTATCTGAGAACTTTTCAGGAAGGCGCATTTGATGCGCAGCCAGTTTCGGCACAGGCGGAAATTTTGAGAAGTCATATTCGGAAAATTGTGGTCGGAGAAAATGGGGTCATTGTCGAGGTGTATGCGTCAAGGAGGCCCGAGCAAAAGCTCGGGTCGGTTGATCTGGGTCTAGTGCGAAAAACAGGCAATCTCGGTGGCACGGTAAAGACAGGTGTTCGTACCCATTCCAATTTGGTGGACCCGATCGGTCTCGAACCGACGACCTCTACCATGCCATGGTAGCGCTCTCCCAATTGAGCTACGGGCCCAGATGCAGCGAAGCCCCCTAAAGCTAAGCAAGATTTTAGAAGCAGGCAACAAGTTTTCTGTTGCCGCCTTCCTCGATCTTTAATGTAATCAGATTTTCTTAAAATTTGCAGGGGCGGAGGAAGTTTTGGATTGGATTGGAAAAGTTGCGACTGGATTGTGCAGAAAAATCGTCGGTACCTTCCCTGTCTTTACTGTGCTGATTGTGATGATTTTTGGTACTTTAGAAAAAGTAGAGGCTAAAGATTTGAGTCATCGCCTCGGCATCGGTTATCGCGACAGCTATTCCTTTCCTTTGCCGAGCATGGCTATTCAATATTATCCCAACACAGACTATGGAATTATTTCTGCGCTTGGAATAGATACTGAAGATAAAAATTCCCGTTTCGCATTTTCGTTTGGAATGCGAAAAATAATTTTCAAAGAAGAAAATCTCAATTTCTTTTTTGGTGGAATCCTCACTTTGGCGAACACCGACAATGGCATCGATAAAAGATCGGGCTTTGAAATGGCGGCGACCGTGGGTTCCGAATTTTTTTTGCAGGGCCTAGACAGTTTGGGCTTTAATGTTGAAACAGGAGTGGCTGTTTCGAATCTGAACAAAGTTCGATTTCGGACTTTAGGGGACTCCTTCATCAAATCTGGAATCATTTTCTATTTTTAGTTTTTAAATCTGTCTCAACTGGAGGAAATTCAAATGAAAAAAATTATTCTTACGGAAAATGCACCTGCACCTATTGGTCCCTACAGCCAAGCGGTTCAGTCGGGTCCCTTTCTTTTTTGCAGCGGACAAATTCCCTTGGATCCAAAAACGAATGAGGTGCTAAAGGGTCCAGCTGGGGAGCAAGCCGCCAAAGTCATGGAGAACATCTCAGCCCTTCTCAAAGCTGCAGGTTATGGTTTTGAAAATATTTTGAAGACCACGATTTACCTCACAGATATGAATGACTTCGCCGCGGTGAACGAAGTGTATGGAAAGTATTTTCCGAATAATCCACCGGCTCGGTCCACGGTCGCGGTCGCGGGTCTTCCAAAAGGCGTGAATGTTGAAATTGAAGTCACAGCCTTCAAGAGCTAAACAGCGCTCAGCTTTACTGCTACTTCTGCTGGTATTGGTCGTGGGGCTTCTGATCGAGCATTCTCATTCGATTCGCGGGGAAAGCATTTCTTCTTGGAGTGAAGCAGAGCCCGCTGATTGCGCAGTGGTTTTAACCGGTGGCCCTGGACGCATACGCGAGGGTGTGGCCCTGCTCCAAAGAGAGCAAGTCCGCACTCTAATCATATCTGGAGTCCACCCCGATGCGCTTCTCCAAGATCTACTCACTCCTTGGGAAGCCATTTGGGGAATTCCTGAAACTCAAATTGTCTTAGAAAAGAATGCTCGGACAACTTTCGGAAATGCTGCTCAGTCATTGCCTTTGGTCGAGGCGCTTCGTTGCCGCGATCTTTTCATTGTGACCTCGCAGCTTCATATGTTTCGCGCTTTCAAAACTTTCAAGGCGCAATTCCCTAAAGAAATCCAACTTCGAAAGTACGCCATACCTTCCTCGAGGTCCGAAACCTCTTGGATGGGGTATTGGACCGAGGTCCTAAAGTCTGTTTTTTATTCAATCTGGGCCTATTAAATTTCAAGGGTTTGCCGATCAGAGAGATGAATGAATGCGGCAATTTCCTTTGTTTTCAGTTCAATCTTAGGTGGCATCGATTCGCTCGGTCGAATGATCCTCACCAATCTTGAGTACACCTATCGTGTAACGATGATGGTTTATTTGGCTCTTCGAGCGGGAATTTTCGATCAAGCGCAAGGCATGCGAACTATCTTTGGAGTGGTCTCGGCGCAAATCTATTTTACCGGTTGGCAAGCAGTTCCCATTATTTCCATTTTAGCCCTGGCGTCCGGGAGCGTGGTCATTTTGCAAGGCTCATCGCAGCTCACGCTTCTTGGTGGAACGGAAATGTTAGGTAATCTCTTGGTTGTTATCATCGTTCGTGAGTTGGGTCCGCTGATTACAGCACTGGTTGTCATTGCTCGTTCTGGGACTGCAGTTGCGTCTGAGATCGGTAATATGCGAGCCAATCGTGAAATCGAAGCGCTGGAATCTGTTGGCATCAATCCCCTCAGTTTTATTGTTTTCCCAAGACTGGTTGGCGGCGTGGTGAGTGTTGTTTGTCTTGCAATCTATTTTACTTTGATGGCTTTGCTGGGTGGTTTCGGAGTCACTAAACTCATTCACGACATCTCATTTCAATTTTATTTGGATTCCTTAGCTCGAGGAATCGCGGCAGAAGATCTGGGACTCTTTCTTTTAAAAAATCTTTTTAGCGGGACTATCATCTTTGTGAACTGCTGCTACCAAGGTCTTTCTGTTCGTCGCAGTCCGACGGAGGTGCCCGTGGTGACGACCCAGGCTGTCGTGAAGTCGATCATTTATGTGGTTGCATTTAATCTGATTGTCACAACGCTCTTCTATCTCAATCAGCTCATCAAGTTGGGAGTGATATGATTCAACGAGTGTCCATTGAAAGCCTTAAATTCGAAAATCTTTCATTCTCCTTCGATAAGCGCTCCAGAATTATCGACAACTGCAGTTTTGAATTTCCGATGAATCAGAATGTGTGGATCAAAGCCGAATCGGGCAGTGGACGATCAACACTTCTGCAAATTTTGGGTGTTTTGCAACTGCCTCATTCTGGCGGATACTTCATTAATGGAGAAAACATTTGTGAAATGTCGTTCGAGGAATTTTTGCCCTATCGGTTGAATATTGGATTTGGTTTTGATCAGGGCGGCGTGATCCACAATCGAACGATTTTCGAAAATTTGATGCTGCCTTTGCTTTATCATAAAATCGGAAACCCCATCGATGCGATGGACCGGGTGGATGATTTTTTGGCTCATATGGGAATCATGAAATATCGAGATCAACGTCCATCCCTTGTCCCTGGGACAGTAAGAAAAATCGCGTGCCTCTTGCGCGCCCTTGTGATGCATCCAGAATTGGTACTTTTGGACGATCCTTCTGTTGGCCTTGGGCAAGAAGCTGCTTTGAAATATTTCGACCTCATCAAAATGCTTCGTGAAAAAAATCAGCTGAAGCATGTTTTTATTAGTTCATTTGATGAAAAAATCATGTCGCTGATTGAGCATTCGGAAATATTTATCGATTCAGGAATTCTGCATTTTAGCACAGAGCCAGAAAGAAAAGTGGTCGCCCTATGATGAAAATCAAGTTTAACCATTTTGAACGCGTGGCAGGAATGTTTGTACTCGCCTGTATTGGTGGGTTGTTCTTTTCTCTGATTGGGATTGCTGTCAAACAGGGTTGGTTCGATGCGCGAGTGACCTATACCACGGTTTTTAAAAATGGTGATGGTCTTCATTCCGGCACAACGGTTCAGATCGCTGGTCTTCGAGCGGGCAGCGTGGATGATGTGGAACTGACACAAGACAATCATGTTAAAATCAAATTCTCTATCCTTAGCAAATTCGAAAATAAAATTCGTAAAGATAGTAAGGCCAGTCTAGTTAGACCTTTCATTATTGGAGATCGAATTGTCGATATTAGTTTGGGCACTGAGTCCGAGCTACTACCCCCAAACAGCATGATGATGTCTCACGAAAATATGGATTTGATGACAGTTCTTTCAGGACGCCGATTGGGTGACTATATGGACACTATGGGCGGCATGATGGACAGCCTGAAAACCTTGGCTGAAGGTTTCCTTAATAAGGACCGCGCCATGACTTTCTTAAAACTGATGGATCGTATTGAGCCCTTGGTAGAAAATATTAACACGATGGCTGTTGAAATGGTGACCTTGTCTCAACAGGCCACGCGTGATCAAAATTTGAAAAAGGTGATGGCGGGTCTGACTATTACGACGAAAGAAATCAATCAAGTTTTGCCAAAAGTAAGAGAAGTCATGCCCGTGGTTCAGCAGATTATGCCGATCATACAAGACTTGATTCCAGTGATAAAAGAAAAAGCTCCAGCATTGGGTCGCGATTTAGAACAGTTGGTTGCCAATTTAGCTTTGATGACGGAACAGTTCAAAGTGGTACTGCCGGCCCTGTCGGAAATCGCACCTCACCTTCCTAGGGCTAGCCGTCGAGCGGTCGAGGCTTTGGATGAGGCCGTGGTCTTATTGAAAGCGATGCAAAAATCTTGGGTCCTTAGTTCTGCTGCAAGCGATGTTCGCGAGGAAGAGGCAGCAAGTGAGAAAGCGCAGAAGGAAAGATCGGCTCTTCGCGGCGGCGAGGCAAAGGACGCGCAGAAGCCTGCTGCATCTGCCATCAAAGAAGTGCCTGATTCTGAGATCGATGTCGAATCAGAAAATCGCGAGCCTGCCTCTGAATAGATCGCGTAATATTCTAAAATTGACTTGATCCTCTGAGATTGATAGTTTAGCTTTAGTTAAACTAAATTGATGCTGCAATCGAGAATAACATTGATTGAAAAAACAAACTTGAAATCAAAGAAACAGAAAGAATCTGAAAAACGCGGGCGAGGTTTTTCAAAGCCTGTGCCAGATTTGAATTCCATGCAGCGAGCCTTCAGCGTCGGTGTATCTCTGCTTTCAAGAGCTCGTGCGCTTGGTTTCAGTCTGCAGTACATAGGCTTGAATGGTCTTTTATCCTTCGTCCCAGGCGCGAAGGCCGTGCAGCGAGATCAGAATCCTCAGTTGCTCAAACAGCTTCTTGAAGAAATCAGAAAAGTTCTTCGATCCGACGCGGATCTTTTTGCTCAGGGAGTTTTGCCTCTCTCTTGCCTCTGGGGAACTTCGGTTCTTCCCTCGCGGTCCCAATTTCTTGATGGTCTAATTGATGGATGGAAAGTCTACCGCAGGCGAGGAGACAAGGCTCACAATGACCTCCCCGAAGAAATTGACCTTGCACGATTCCCGCTTTATTACCGGAGAAATTTTCATTATCAATCTGACGGTTACTTCAGCTACCAGTCGGCCCTTCGTTACGATCGTCAGGTGGACCTCCTGTTTTCCGGAACAACAGATGCCATGCGAAGGGCATGGATTCCTGATTTGCTCAAGCTTCCCCTGTGGAAAGATCGTGTCCTAACCGGTGGTGCGGGTTTGAAACTGATGGATTTGGCTTGTGGTCCCGCTTCCGGCACTGTCAGTTTGGCTCAACTCTTTCCCGAAGCGGAAATTACGATTCAAGATCTGAGCAAGCCTTATCTTCAGCGTGCACAAGAAAGACTGGCCTTTCACCGCAATCTTAAGGTCATCGAGGGCAATGCAGAAAAACTTGCGCTTCCAAAGGCATCGATCGATCTTTGCCTTTGTGTTTACCTTTTTCACGAGCTTCCCATGCAGGCCCGGGAGGCTGTCTTTGCAGAAGTCGCCCGAGTCCTAAAGCCTGGGGGTATGTTCATCATCGTGGACTCCCTCCAGGTGGGGGATTCTAAAATCTTCGATCCGCTGCTATCGAATTTTCCCCAAAATTTTCACGAACCTTTTTATATGAATTATATAAAAAAACCCCTTCGGAAAATAGCAGCTACTGCGGGTCTTTCAGTTCTCAGTGATTCCACGGCATTTGCCTCCAAGTACATGATTTTGCAAAAACCAACACCAGCGAAAAAGAAGGATGTTCGATGAGTGATACACCCGAAGCTCCAGCTATGGAGATCCCTCCCGAACTTTCAAAGCTGGAAGACCTAATCGGTGATTTTATTCAGTATTGGGGCTTTAAGAAACTTCATGGCCGGATCTGGACACATTTGTTTTTGTCTGAAAATCCCATGGATACACAAGAACTGATGAATCGTTTGGGGGTGTCCAAAGGCATGATGAGTATTGTGCTGAGGGAACTTTTGGAATTTCAAGTGATTTACCAAGCCGAAGAAGGCAAGTATGGTACTGTGCTTTACCGCGCAAATCCTGATCTCACAGCTGTGATTACCAACGTCCTGAGGCAGCGTGAGCTGCCAATGCTTTTTGAAACTCGCGCAGTTTGTGAGACCCTTAAAGATTTTGATGATGCCAAAGGCTACGGAATGATCTCTCGCAAGCAGCTGGTGAAGCTCATGGAAACCACCCAGTCGGCGGAAAATCTGTTAAAAGCCTTTTTGAAATTTAATAGTATCAAAAAGTCTCTCGACTTCGGAAGTATTCTGAGGTCGGTAAAGATTAGGTCCGGGGAGTGAGCGAAGCTCTTTTTATTTTGGGAGACCAACTTTTCCCAAGCAATCACTATAAAAGCTTGCAGCACTTGCCGGTTTTTATGTGTGAGGATTTAGGTCTTTGTACTCATTATCGCTATCATAAACAAAAAATTGTGCTTTTCTTAGCTTCGATGCGGCACTTTAAAGAGGATTGGAAGGGATCTCACGAAGTTGAGTATTCGCAGTTGCCATCTTATTTTTTTCCAGAATTAGAAAAATTCAAAGACAAGCACCAAGTGAAGGTCTTTCATTCCTTTGAGGTCATCGATTCTTTCTTTCGAAAAAGCCTTTCAGATTGGATGCAGACTCATGGAGTAAAATGGGTTGTGCACCTAAGTCCCGCGTTTATGAATTCTTCGGCAGTGTTTCAGGCACATATCGAGAATGGCAAAAAACCTTTTATGAAGAGGTACTACGAACTCGTGCGCAGGGAATCTGGAATTCTGATGGAAAAGGGATCCCCAGTGGGTGGGAAATTTAGTTTCGACGAGGACAATCGTCGTCCCTATCGTGCAGCCGATCGAAAAACTCACCCTGTGCCTAAGCTCAAGGGTTTCCGTCCTGACTCGGCAACGGAATCCGTCATCAAAGATGTTGAAAAACATTTTCCAGATCATCCAGGCGAGGCTCACGAATTTGCCTATCCCGTGAAAAGATCTCAGGCACTTGCTTGGCTTAAAATATTTCTCGACCAACGCTTCGAAAACTTTGGCCCCTTCGAGGATGCGATTGTGCAAGACGAAACAGTGATGTTTCATTCTTTGCTTTCGCCGCTGATTAATATGGGAATGCTGACTCCAGAAGAAGTGATCCGCGCTGTCATTCTAAAATACTCCGAAGATCCTCGGAATCTTCCCTCTGCGGAGGGCTTTGTTCGCCAACTGATGGGTTGGCGGGAGTTCATTCGCGGCATTTATGACAACTATGAAGAAGAACAAACAAAGAGCAATTTTTTCAAGCACACAAGAAAGATGAAGCCCTGTTGGTATCAGGGAAATACAGGGATCCCAGTTCTTGATGAGACCATCAAAAAAGTTTTGCGAAGGGGATATTGCCACCATATCGAAAGACTTATGGTGCTGAGTAACCTAATGCTTCTTTGCCGCATTGATCCCAAGGAAGTGCACAGCTGGTTTATGGAACTTTTTGTTGATTCCGCAGATTGGGTGATGGGACCCAACGTCTATGGAATGGGACAGATGAGTGACGGGGGAATATTTGCTACGAAACCCTATATTTGCGGTTCCAATTACCTTTTGAAGATGAGTGATTTTCCAAAAGGTGAATGGTGCGAGGTCGTAGATGGCTTGTACTGGTCTTTTATTCGTGATCATTTGAGCTTTTTTCAAGCCAATCCTCGACTGGGTATGATGGCCGGCACTCTGAAGAAAATGGACGCGGGCCGCAAAGCTTTGCTTTTTGCGAAGGCGGAGCAATTCATCGATCAGGTGTCCTATGAGCCTCGAACAGAGCCTTGAACCGAGCCTTAATTTAGTTCATTTTTGAGTTGAGTTTTCAAAATTGCTGATTCATTTGGTTGCTCCCACCTTCTGTCTGGGGCTAGGATCAGCCCATGCTTTGGGATTTTTTTGTCGGTTACCTTTTCAGTCCGCGTGCGGGCGCAGTTCTTCGAAGGATTGCTTGGATTTCCCTTTTAGCAGTGATGATCAGCGTCGGGGCTCTGATTTTAGTCATGAGTGTGATGCGAGCCCTCAATCAAAGTATCGAAGATCGCACACTTGCCGTGGACCCTCATTTGGTTGTGACGGTACCTTCCGCCAAGTCAATTCAGGAACTCGAAGTTCAGCCCGTCGTCATCAAAGCTAAATCACGCGAGGATTGGACTTCACATCTTGTGGAATCTCAAGATGTGATCGTCCGCACGATGGAAGGACGTTTTCGAGGGGCCACCTTACGAGGAATGTCTGAAGAGGGTCTTCGCTATCTTTTCAAAGAAATTGATCGCGTGCAAAAAAGAACGACGGATCCAGAAGCTGCAAATATAGCTGAAACAGAAGTCATTATTGGAGTCGATCTCGCCCATACTCTGGGGGCTTATGAAGGAGACAGTTTGATTCTGACTCCTCCCGAAGGTTTGCTGCTGCCACTGGGGGAAAGGCCTCCGCTGGCTCGGGTGACCGTGAAAAAAATCTTAGCGACTAATTTGCCTGACGTGGATTCGCAGACGCTTTTTGTGCGTTCCGATTTACCAATGCGGGCTTTGGTCAAGGCCATGAGCAAAAAGCTGGAAGTTCATATTTGGACGGCATTTCCACATCGGGTCGAAGAACATCGAATGGAGCTTGTTGGACTCAACGAGGCCAAAGTTGAAACCTGGAAAGAAAGAAATTCGGCGTTGTTTTATGCCTTGAAACTGGAAAAGGCCGTGATTGGTTTGTTTTTGACCCTGGCAAGCTTAGTTGCGGGTTTCTCCCTTTTTTCGGTGATTGGACTTTTAATTTCCCAGAAGAAAGTAGACATCGGCATTTTACAAGCCATGGGAATGAGTCAAAAGCAAGTCAGCGAACTTTTTTTGAAGATGGGATTGCTGCTGGCAGGAATTTCTCTTGGCGCAGGTCTGCTGCTCGGATCTTCGTTGAGTTTGTATTTAGAAGCTTATCCTTTAAAAGTTTTGCCCGACATTTATTACGATAGTGAGATCCCGGCACAGTTGGAAATGAGTTTTGTGGTGATGGTGGCCGTGATTGGCTTGGGATTAAGTTATTTGGGAATGCGTTTGGGTACGAGGTCTGTGCTGCAAATGACCCCGACCCAGTGTTTGAAAAAATAAGGTTTCAGATTCCAAGCTCGCCGAAAAAATTCTCAGTTTATTTGGACAGAAGATGCCGTGTAGGGGTTAAGGAAACATTTTGGGAAATCCATTTTCATCAACATAACCAAAACCATCGCGTTTCCATTCGCGGCCAAAATCATCTTTGATGATATCGACAGGAAAGCCATCGGCATCTCGTCGAACTCCAAACTCGTCTTTCGTTACTGGGCGACCAAACTGATCGGATTCTCCTGGCACGGCTTTCCATGGAGGGATTGTTCCTCCAAAGTCTTCATCTCTACTGGGCGGCGAAGGCTTCCGGTTTGTGAGGGGCTCACAGCGCCACACTTTAGCTTTGAGGCACATCTTTGAGGAGCGACATTTCGAGTTGGTTTTACATTTCGCTGCCTCGGCATTTTCAACTGCGAAGGTGGATAGGCATAGTAGCAATAAAGCACTACTAAAACTTTTCATTCAAACTCCTTTTTAGAAATTCATTTTAAGAAAAAACCTTTTGGTACTCGATCTCTTACCACAATTGAGGCCACCGAGAGAACTTCTCTGCGGGAAACAAACTGAGCACAGTAGGATTCTGATTTGTCCGTTTATATCCTTCCGGAAGGACAGGTTTCTCTTGGAACTTGATCTTGAAGTTTTGAATCTAGTTATAGTTCAGAGCTTGAGATCATAGCTAGAGCTTTTAGCTAGAGATCTCGGCTAGGAAGCGAAGCTCGAGATCACAAGGTCAGATCTTTGGTTTTGAACCCAGAACTAGAGCCCAGATTATCGATTAGGCAAAGAGCAAAGAACCCTTGTTCAGGTCCAAAGTTCTCTGAGAAGTTCTTCTGAAATCCTGCGAGTCCTTTCTTTTCGATAAGTAATTTTCCCATCAGCTTCCTTCTTGTTCAGAAGAACATAGTTTCTGACTGTAACGTATGCTTTAAAGCCTTTAATAACCCGGCTCCAGGGTCTGGCCTTCCAAATTCCCGGTCCCTCTTTTTTCTTATTTTGGGTATCGGTCAACTGTTGGCCAGTTGCAATCAATTGCTGCGCAATTTGTCCAGCAAGGACTCTGAAAAAGTGGTGGTACAAACTTCGCTTGGCGCAGCGGAGGAGCAAATGAATGTGATCTGCGTTCACGGAAAATTGTTCGATCTTTACAAAAAATTTCTTTGAGTACCGACCCAGCAGCTTTTGAATGAGGGTGAAGGCCTCCGCACTTCTGAGGCCTTTCCTTAAACTCCCAGCTCTGATTTTGAAAACCACATGCAGTGGATCTTTTGTCGAAAGAGGTCTTATCCCTCGGCCGTGACCGGATTTTCGAAGCTCGCCGCCGTGGCAAAATCGATGATCCCAATTTGTTCGTTGAAAAGATTGCTGCTTCATTTGACCTCCGCGCTTGACCGGTACCCAACCCGATGAATGTGCAAAGGGGATAGAGGTGCGTAATTGCATTTGAATGATCAAGGTCATGGATCGATTCAATTTTCGTTGAAAGGTCCGGCGGAAATGAGATTGTTGTTCGAAATTAGACGGAGTCCCCGATAGGTAGAGTCCGAATGAACTCAGTCCTCAGGAAAAGCAGCGCTGCGCTTTGATACTGGCAGAAGCAGAAACTGAGCAAAAGCAGAATTTCAGAAAAGCCGAAGCCACCACCAAAGCTGAAGGCACCCGCGAAGGCAGAACGTCAGCGAAGGCAGAACGTCAGAAAGCGTCTCAAATTTGATCGCCTTTAAAAACTGTCGACAGTCTCAAAATGAGACGCAATTAAAAGCTGAGATTTATTCGGCTCTTTTGCTCCCTCTGCCCGTCGTAAAGAGGGACGTTTTTTGCATCAAAAAGAATCAATGCGAGCGCGGCGCTTCTCTAATTTTTGTCGTCAAACGATTTATCAGGTGCTGGCCTGCACCCTGTTTCTTTGCTCTGCCTTTTTTGATTCCCAGGCAAAGGCAGAAACCGCATCAGATCGTTTCACACAAAGAGCACGATCTTATCAGCCGCCAAAACAAGCGGATCTTTTAAGAAAAATCCGTGAGGCACAAAATGGACTTCCGATGATGTCGGTCTCACGAATTTCCGGAAATTATGTGCGCTGGAATGGCTGCAACCGCAGCGTGGTGATGCTCGGAACAATGGGCGACAACGGTCGAGATCCTTTGGATCCTAAGTGCCCGTCCAGCGACCTATCGCAATTAAATCCTCAATTCGCGGCTCACTTGCAGCGCTATCTTTACTTTTGCGTGGCTCGAGCAGCTCAGGCGGCAGGAATTTCAAGGCCAGCATTTGTTACGATCAGCAGCATGTCGACTTTTTCTCATCGATACACCCCTTCAGGACAGCTGAGTAACCACGCCAGTGGGCGAGCCCTCGACATTGGAATGTTCACTTTGTTTGATGCTTCGGGAGAGCCCATTAAAATTCCTGGTCCGCGACCGCCGAGGGTTCCGCGCGGAGGGATTTTGGCTCATGCCAAGGACTATCAAGGCAATGACAGGGTCAAAAGTTTCTATGATGATTTTCGAGTTTGTTGGAAACAATCCCAACCGCAGAATTGCGATGGCACCGGCAGCATTGGCTGCAGAGGTTCGGCAGAGCCCAATAATGCAGCTCATGACAATCATATTCATCTCGAGCTTTCTCCTAGCTGCGGCTAATTCTGCGTATAGCTCTGCGGCTAAAATTAGCAGCTCAGATAAAATGAGATCGGTTGACACCATCCAAACTATTGAATGATTCTGGCCCCTAAGATTCCGAGGTGTCATTTATGTCGATCGCAGCAGGAATGTATGAAGTCAAAAAATCCCTGGATGCCTTGAAGGAGCTCGTGACTCAGCTCCGGGGGTATCTTTGACTTAGATAAAAAAAAGAAGCGCCTTGAGGAGCTTGCGATGCAAGCAGAAAATCCCGCGCTTTGGAATGATCCCGGAAAGCTGCAAAAGCTGAATCAGGAAAAGTCCCTTCTCGAGCGAGCCGTCAAAGAATTCGAAGATTTCCGTCAAAATGTGGAAGACAGCCAAGTGCTTGTGGAAATGGCCGTTGAAGGCAGCGATGAAGCCACTTTCAAAGAAGCCCAAACAGAAATTCTGCGTCTTCAAAAAATCGGTCAGGACCTCGAACTAAAAAGAGTCCTCAGCGGTGAAGTGGATGCCAACTCCGCCTACCTTACAATCAATGCCGGAGCAGGCGGCACCGAGTCCTGTGATTGGGCTTCAATGCTCATGCGCATGTATCTTCGCTACGGGGAGCAGCACGGTTACAAAGTAGAACTTCTTGAAACGAATGACGGCGATGGTGCAGGAATTAAGTCAGCGACCATGTTGATCGAGGGGCCCTACGCCTATGGTTACTTAAAAGCCGAATCAGGAGTCCATCGCCTTGTGCGCATTTCTCCTTTCGATTCGAATGCCCGACGGCACACATCTTTCGCGTCAGTTTTTGTATGGGCGGACATCGACGATGAAATTAAAATTGAAATTAAGCCAGAGGATTTGAAAGTCGAAACCTTTCGGTCCAGCGGGGCAGGCGGACAGCATGTCAATAAAACGGATTCAGCAGTTCGAATGTATCACTTACCTTCAGGAATTGTGGTCAGCTGTCAGAATCAAAGATCCCAAATTCAAAATAGGGAAAAAGCACTCAAGATGTTGAAAGCCGCCCTTTATGAAAAAGAAATTGAAGAAAGAAACCGTAAAAAGAACGAACTTGAATCCACCAAAAAAGCCAATGAATGGGGTTCGCAAATTCGATCTTATGTGATGCACCCTTATCAATTGGTGAAGGATCATCGGACTTCATTCGAAACCAATCAAGTGGGCGATGTCATGGACGGCGAGCTGGATGGATTAATAATGTCACTTCTTAAACAGGCGATGCAAACTGAGCCCTCAGGTCCGGCCCATTGAAATCAAAAAACTGGGGCTTACTCATTGAGATTTCTTTGCGCCTACTTAAGTCAAAAGGATCGGCGCTTGTCAGTTTCTCGGGTTGGATTTCCCTGACGGGACTAATGCTGGGTGTTGCTTGCCTGGTGGTTTCGATGGCGGTGATGAGCGGTTTCGAACGTACGCTGCAAAAAAATGTTTCGGATGTTTCCGGGGATTTACAGATTTATTTCACTCCGCGCAGTGGTCTTGATATTGAGGAAAGCCTTCTCAATGAGATTCCTGGCCATCAAGCCCACTCTGGATTCCTCGCCAGCGAAGCAATCTTGGCGCATCAAGGCCGTATTCGAGGAATTTTGCTGCAGGGATTGGATTATTCAGTTTTACCCTCAGTTCTAAATTTGGAATCTCGAATTATTGAAGGCAGTTTTCCGGGGGCGATGGCCACGGACTCGCCTGCAGACCAATCACCTGCAGAAGATTCGGTCATGATCGGCAAAGGCATCGCTCGGGAGCTGAACCTCCGGCCAGGTGACACTTTTCAAGTGGTGGTGCTTCTTGCGGGTGAATTGGATGTGGGTAAATTTCGCCGTAAAATTGGTGAATTTAAAGTCGCTGGAATTTTAGACCTCGGAAAATATGAATATGATCAGCGGATGGTTGTGATGCATCTTCCGAAACTGCAGCAGCTGATTGAAGTGAATCAAAAATTATCAGGCTACCTCGTTCGTTTGGATGGACCTGAAAGGGCGCTTCAAGTGGCGCCGCAGCTGGCGGAGCTTTTGGGAAATGGCCATCGAGTCCGAACCTGGAAAGATGTGAATGAAAATATTTTTGAGGCCGTGGTCATTGAAAGAATGATCGTATTTTTTGTGATTCTGGTGATCGTCTTTGCCGCAAGTTTCAATGTGATGAGCAGTTTACTAGTCAATGTGTACCAGCGATTTCACGACATTGCTTTACTTCGAGCCTTGGGCTTTCGAAAAGCTTGGATTATGCGCATTTTCCAAATTCAAGGTATGGTGATTGGAGTCATCGGATCTTTCGCTGGATTGGCCTTGGGAATTATTCTGGCGCTTGGCTTTGAATGGATAGAAAAAAAATTCGGCCTGGTGCCGGGCTCTGTTTATAAGATTGACTCCATTGCTGTGCAATTTCGATGGCAAGATTTGGTTTCAATTTTGGTGGCAACGAATTTGATTGCCCTCGCAGCAACTTGGCTGCCTGCGAAAAAAGGTGCTGAACTTTTGCCTGTGGAGGGCCTGCGCTATGAATAGTATAAAACCTTACACGCCGTCTCCAGTTGGTACCGCGCTGAGTGGGCCGCTGGGAACACAACTGACGCCACCACTTTTAGAGGCCAAGGACATTTTTAAAACTTACTCCCAAGGTGCTTCCGAACTTCAGATTTTAAAAGGTGTTAGTCTTGCCATTCGTTCGGGTGAAAGTCTTTGTATCGTCGGTCCTTCGGGATCCGGGAAGAGCACACTGATGCACATTCTAAGTTCTTTGGATCGGCCGACCTCGGGATCCCTTTCCATCGATGGCCAGGACTTACTTTCTATGAGCGACGATGAGCTTGCATACTTTCGAGCTCGGACGATGGGTTATGTATTTCAATTCCACCATTTGCTTTCAGAATTTACGGCTCTTGAGAACGTGATGATTCCCTATCGCATTCTTGAGGACAACAAAAGGGTGGCAGAGGAAAAGTCCGCCGAGATTTTGCGAACTCTGGGACTTGGGGAAAGATTCAAACACTACCCTTCGCAGCTTTCTGGTGGAGAACTACAGCGCGTTGCGATTGCGAGAGCCCTTGTTCGAAGTCCAAAAATCCTTTTTGCCGACGAGCCCACAGGAAACTTGGATTCAAAGAATAGCCTCAGCATTCAAAATCTGTTCTTCGATTTGAAAAGTAAGTTTGGCCTGACCATGATTGTCGTCACTCATGATGGAAATTTCGCTTCAAAATTCAGCAGAAACTTAAGAATGTCAGATGGTCGCCTAGAGACTGTACAGAGCCTTTCTTTTTGACAAGCTAGACGGGCGTTGTTAGGCTCTGCATCTGCTTCCTAAGCGCTCATTAAGTGCTTAATATGTTTGGAGATTGCGTTGCATTTAAGGTCGCCTTCGAAGTCGTTTTCAAGCTTGCATTCAAATTTGTTTTTGATGTTGCGCCTGTCGTTGATGCTTTTCAGCGCTCTGGTTTTTTCATCTTTGTCTCCTATAGAAATATTGGCGCAAGAAGCTGCTCAACAAGAATCGCAACAAGCGGCGCCGGCTATGAAAGTGGAAACACGTAAAGTACAGCCTCGAAATATTCAAACACGCAAGCAAACACGCAAAGGCCAAAAACCAAAGTCAAATCGGAATTCGAATCGCAAAGACTCGGTCCAAATCGAAAATCCAAGTGACAGCTCATTTGATCAGTCTAGCGAGACCTCCGAATCAACGGGTGTCCCCATCACAGCGATCGACGTTGTTGGAAATAAAAAAATTGAAGCCGATGCGGTCATTGCCAAATTAAAATCTTCAGTGGGACAAGGCTATGAAGATCAAAAAGTTCGGGAAGATATCCTCAGCCTTCATCGCATGGGTTTTTTCAACGATGTGCAGGTTTTTAAAAGACAGCAGGGGAATGGGGTTGCTCTCACTTTTCAAGTTCTTGAAAGACCCTCCATAGCAGAGATAAAATTTGAAGGAAACTCCGAGCTTAAGACCGAAGAACTCACTGAGCAGTTGGGTATAAAAGTTTACGAAATTATAAATACTCAAAAAATAAAAGACGCCGTTGAAAAGCTTCAAAAGACCTATGAAGACAAGGGCTTCTTTTTGGCGCGAATCGAATCTAAAGTCGAAAATATCGACACAAATAGCTCCACAGGCGAGAATGTTCGGTTGGTTTTTAATATCCGCGAAAATGAAAAAGTGAAAGTGAAGAAAATCACTTTCCTCGGGAACCGTCAGCTCACGGAAACCCAGCTTTCCTCTAGAATGTTGGTGCAGGAAGAGGGTTTTTTTAGCTTTCTTTCTTCGTCGGGTGCCTACAAGCAAGATGTCTTTGACGCCAGTGTCGCTTTTATCCAAAGACTTTATTATGATGAAGGCTTTGTAAACGCCCAAGTTCATCGTCCCCACGTTTATGTGAGTCCCAATAAAAAATGGATTTACATTACCATTCGAATCGATGAGGGCGAACGTTTTGGCGTCGGTGAAGTGGATTTCTCGGGCGATATTTTGTTTACCCGTGATGAAATGCTGGAAGTGATGGAAATTCAAAAGCGAGATATTTTTTCCCGCTCGGTTTTGGAAAAAGACATCTCTGAACTGGAAGCCAAGTTTGGCGACCTTGGATATGCTTTCGCCAACGTGATTCCCAGAACTCGCATCAACGAAGCAGAACGTAAAGTGGATATCACTTTCGAGTTTGATAAGGGCAGTAAAGTTTACTTCGGTCGCATCAATGTGGTCGGTAACTCCGCCAGCCGAGACAAAGTAGTGCGCCGAGAACTGCGAGTGCGCGAAGGTGAGCTGTATAATGAAACGCGCAAGCGCACCTCCATGGACAACATCAAGCGTCTCGGATTTTTTGAGGAAGTGAACTTTAAGACTTCGGTGCTTCCTGAACGGCAAGACATTCTAAATGTGGATATCGTTGTGAAAGAACGGACCACCGGTACTCTGAATATCGGGGCGGGTTATTCCTCAGCCACGGGCGCAAATCTTCAAGGTCAGGTCAGTCAGACCAACTTCCTTGGTAAAGGTCAAAACCTGGGTGCCAAGATCAATTTTTCCAGTGAAGGTTCCTTTTACGAATTTAATTTCACAGAACCCTACTTTATGGATTCTGAATGGTCTGCTGGGGTGGATGTTTTTCAAAGTCAGATCGGTCGCACAGATTACGAAGAAAAAGTTCTGGGTGGAGCTGTTCGCTTCGGGCATCCTCTGGGTGACTATCTTTCCGGATCGGTTCGCTATGGCTATCAGCGGTCGTTTTTGTCTCCCACTTACTTGGCAACCTATAAGGAATACCGGCATCAGATCACTGATTACAGCATATTTCCCCTCAATGAAGTTTCTGGTGACACAAGCTCAATCACTGGCACTTTGGAATTCGATCAAAGAAATGATCGGTTTTCGCCGAGCAAAGGGATTTATGCTTCGACTTCTTTAGAGTACGCCGGAATTGGCGGGAACCAGAAATACACGAAAGGTGTGACTCGCTTTCGCTATTTCAAAAAGCTCTTTTGGGAAGTGGTGTGGCGGAACAATCTTCAGTATGCGTTTATCTCTCCTCACGACTCACAGAAAAACCCCCCCTTCAATGAGCTGTTCCTTTTGGGTGGTCCCTATTCTTTGCGTGGTTACTATCAAGGGAAGATTGGTAAAACTGCCTATTCCCAAAGCTACTATAATTATTTGACAGACACTTCAGGAACGAAAAATCCAAGCCCCTTGACGGATCTAGAAGAAGCTAAAAAACGATCTCAGCGTCCTTTCGGTGGTCGACAGCAAGCTTTGTTTCAGACGGAGTTTGAATTTCCCCTGGTTGCCGAAGCGGGGATTAAAGGTGTGTTCTTTTACGATATCGGGCAGGCCGAAGATAAAATCGAACCCGTGGGTTTTTATTCCGATGTGGGTTTCGGCTTTCGCTGGTTTTCCCCACTGGGGCCGCTGCGCTTCGAATGGGGTTTTCCTCTCCGTCAAGCTGAGGCCGGTTCAGAGCCCGTGGTTTTCGAATTCTCCATTGGTTCGCCTTTTTAGTTTTTTGGATTGAGGCTTTTTAAAAATATGAACGGTTCGACTTGAGGAGGACAAAAGTGAAAATAATAATGATGAAGAAAGTGAATAGTAATATTGGAAAAATCGCAGTGTCCGTTGGGGCAATTGTTATTGCATTTTCACTGGCACTACCAGCGCAAGCCGACAAGACCACAAAAATTGGCTATGTGGATGTTCAAAGAGCCATCCAAAGCACTGCCGCTGGGAAAAAAGCGAAAGAATCATTGGACGGAGAATTTCAAAAACGCAAAGCGGTCCTAGATAAAAAGAAGACTGAGATAGAAAAATCTGGCCAAGAACTTGAAAAAAAGAAGTCCGTGCTGTCTGAGGAAGTCTTTGGGAAAAAATCCATGGAGCTACAAGAGGAGATGATGAAATTTCAAAAGACTGTTCAAGACAATCAGCTCGAAATTTCTAAAAAAGAGAAAGATCTTCTCGAACCCATCTTGGAAAAAATGAAAATTGCCATTGAGAAAGTGGCCCAAGACAAGGGCTTTGCGATGGTTCTTGAGCGCCAGGGACAAAATGTTCTTTTCGCAACCAAAGAATCTGACCTGACGGATGAAGTAGTTAAGGCGATCGAAAAATAATTATCACGAGGCCGAAAAAATGAAAATTCATCCGAGTACAGTCATCCAGGGCGAGCTTGATGCTCACGAATCTGTCGAGGTCGGTCCCTATTGTTTGATTCAGGGCAAAGTGAAGTTGGGAGCCGGCTGCATCATCGAAGGACATGCGACCTTGGGCTGTCGGCATGGTGAACTTGAAATCGGCGAGAGGAATCATTTTTTTCCGGGCTCTGCCATCGGGGGCCCTCCTCAAGATCTGTCTTACAAAAATCAAACGACGCGATTGAAAATTGGGAACGATAATATTTTTCGGGAATTTTCCACCGCGAATATGGCGACTCAAAAAGGTGACGGCGTCACGTCGATAGGTGATCATAACTATTTTATGTCCTACACGCACATTGGCCATGACTGCAAAGTGGGGAACCACATCGTCATTGCCAATGACACTCATGTCGGTGGACACGTGACCATCGAAGATCATGTCACTATTGGCGGTGTCTGCGCTTTCAATCAAAACACTGTGATTGGGAAATATTCCTTTATTGCTGGCAGCAGTGTGGTGAATAAAGATATTTTGCCATACTCTAAAGCTCAGGGAGTCTTTGCCGTCTGTCGTGCCACGAACAAGGTGGGTTTGCAGCGCAAAGGATTTGCTCCTGAAGAAATTGATAACATTCATCGGGCCATTCGAATCATTCTTATGGGTTCGGACACCATGGATGAAGGAATTGCCCGGATCCAAGAAGAATGCATGATGACTCCTGCGCTGGAATATTTCGTACAGTTTATTCGTAAATCTGAGCGTGGAATTGCAAGATGACTGCCTTGCGTGCGGCGGTGGTCGGAGTCGGTTATCTTGGCAACTTTCACGCCCAAAAGTATTCTCAGCTTGCTTCTTCCGTATTTAAAGATCGAATGTCTTTTGTCGGGGTCTGCGACCTGAATCCTGCTCAAGCGCAAAAAGTTGCTGACAGTCTTAAAGTCAAAGCCTTCCAGGATGTTCGAGACCTTATCGGTCATGTCGACCTAGTTACGATTGCCACGCATTCAGTTTCTCACTTTGAAATTGCAAAACAACTTTTGCAGGCTGGCATTCATGTCAATGTTGAAAAGCCAATGAGTTTGACAGCTCGAGAAGCAGAAGAATTGGTTGCGATTGCGGAGCTAAAAAAGCTGAAGCTTGCCGTAGGACAAAGTGAACGCTACTCGAAAGTTTATCAGGAATGGAAAAGTCAAATTGGAAAATTTAGTGCCTTGGAATTTGAAAGGCATGCCCCATTTAATGCTCGTGGTTCTGATGTTTCTGTCATTCATGATTTGATGGTTCACGACTTGGATCTTTCCGCGGACCTATTTCAGTTCGAGCTGCCGAAGGTCATTTGGGCCCGTGCAGGCAAAGTCCTGACTGAGTCCTGGGATTGGGCTGAATGCCTGATGGAATGGAGTGATGGTCGGACCGCAATTTTTTCCGCATCTAGAGTCTCAGCTCAAATGATTCGAAAAGCTCGGGCTTTAACAGCGGTAGGAAGTTACTTGGTGGACTTTCAAAATGGACAGATAGATTCCGCAAGGATGGGCGGGCAGGGGCCGGGCGCCATGACTATGGAAGTTCAAAATCAGGTCGTAGGAAAAACCGATAATCTTTTACTAGAAACCGAAGCTTTTATACACGCTGTGTTGGGTAATTCGAGTGATTATGTGAGCGGCAAACAAGCCCAGCAAAGCATTCAAATGATCGAGAAAATTGAAGCAAAGCTTGATAGATGAAGCCACAGGTACTGATTATTGCGGCTGAAGCATCGAGTGGTCTTTTTGCACAAAGGCTGATCGAACATTGGAAGAATGATAAGAATGATAAGAGTGAAAAGAGTGGTAAGAAAGATCTTCATTTTTTTGGCGTCGGGACTCCTGAGATGGAGCGAATCGGCTTTGAACGTTTAGGTAAATCCGAGGAAATGGCAGTCGTCGGTGTTGTTGAAGTCCTCGAAGCTTATCGTCATCTCAAATCCGTTTTTAATAAAATCGTTGATGAAGTTCATAAGAGGAAGCCTCGCCTCATTATCCTGATGGATTATCCTGGTTTCAATTTACGTCTTGCAAAAGCTCTTCATTCAACTGGAATTCCGATTGTTTACTATATCGCCCCACAGGTATGGGCTTGGAAGACCGGACGAGTTCAGCAGATTCGGCAGTACTGCCGAAAAGTTCTAGTGATTTTACCCTTTGAATTGGATTTTTTTAAAAAGCACCAAGTTCCCACAGAATTTGTAGGTCATCCTTTGTTGGATGAAATTCGGCCTGAGCTTTATGATCCCAAAGTGCGAAGTCTTCAGAGGCAGCGCCGGGGTGTAGCCGATGCTGACTTTGTAGTTGGGCTCATGCCCGGCAGTCGTAGAGGCGAACTGGAACGAAATTTTCCGATACAGCTGAAAACGGCAGCGATCCTCAAACGCAAGTACACCAACTTAAAAGTGATCGTCTTTGTGGCTCCGACTTTAACTTTGGAAGAAGTGCAAAGTTATCTGAGTCAAGTTTCTTTTGATGTTCAGGTCATCAAAGACGAACCCTTTCAAATGATTCAATTGGCCGATTTGATTTTGGCAGCCTCGGGCACGGCCACTTTGATGGTGGCAATGTTGGGTGTTCCAATGGTTATCATGTATCGCCTCAATTGGTTGACTGGAATTATGGCCCGGGTGCTTGTTCGAGGAATAAAATATTTTGGTCTACCAAATTTGGTTCTCAATCGAGAAGTTGTTCCTGAACGTTGGCAATCCCAGGCCTCACCCGAAAAACTAGCGGTATTGCTGATGGATTTTATGAATCAGCCCGACAAGCTAAAGTCTGTTGGAGAAGAACTAAAAAAGATTCCGAGTCTTTTGGGTCAACGGGGCGCGACCAAGCGAGTGGCAAAATCCTTAGAGGAGTTTCTTTGATCAGCGAATGGCTGCCAGAGCTTCGATATTGGCTTTATAAAAAAAATTATTTGCGAAGATATAGGCCTCAAGGGCTTTTGGTTTCAGTAGGAAATTTACGAATGGGAGGTTCTGGCAAAACACCTTTCATAGATTTATTGCTGCGGGAACTCGCGAAAAAGTCGAACGAGGCTATGCGCCAAAAACCCATATTGGTGGTGAGTCGAAACTACAAGGCCGAAGTTGTCGGTTGCGCTGAAATTCAGCGGGATCGAAGCGGCGGGGCGGCCTATTACGGAGACGAACCTTGGCTGCTGGCTCAGAAAAATCCAAGTGTTCGATTTTTTGTAGGTCCAAATAAAACTGAAACAGTGCAAGCGGCCCATTCAGTTTTTCAGCCTTCCTTGACTTTGCTTGATGACGGTTTTCAGCATCTGAAACTGCAACGAGATTTGGATATCGTAATTTTGGATCCGTCTGATTTACAGGCGAGGATTTTTCCATGGGGCCCCCTGAGAGAAGGTCCTCGCTCGCTGAGAAGGGCTCGCTGGATTGTGGTTAATTTTCTGGCCCCATCGAATCAGCTTCAAAACAATCTTCAAAAAGAATATGCCGATGTTAAAAAGCAAGTGGCTGCTCTGGCTGGTTTTCCGCACCAATTTGCTTTGGTTCAAGGAAGACTCAGTCTTGATCCATCTCAAATTCAAAAAGCAAAGGCCTTGGGTTGGGCAGCCTTTGCTGGTATTGCAAGGCCCGAGCGCTTTCGTCAGGCTTTGGAGTCTGAAATTCAGCAGCCGGCTAAGAAATTTTGGACTTACTCCAATCATCATCAATATGAAGCTAATGGACCTCCGCAAGTTTTAGAATGGATGGCGCAGAATCCCCATTCTTTGGTGTTCACAACTGAGAAGGATGCTGTCAAACTGGCCTTGAATGAGGGTTTGCGGGAGAGAATCATTGCGGTGCCTTGGAGATTGGAATTTCATGAAGGTCGGGAATTAGTCGATGAATTGGGCAAACTTATGGAGGCGCACCGGGGGTAGAGTTCTGTTTGCTCTTCCAGAAAGTTTTCGCTGGAAACTTTCAGAGGGGCTGGCTGGCTTGGCCTGGTCTGTTTTCCGTTTTCGCAGATTTACACTTCTTAGAAATGTCAGCATCGCATTTCCTGAAAAATCGAAAGAAGAACGCATTGAGATCGTGCGTTCCAGTCTGGTGTACACTGCTTTCAATTTCTTCGAAATTTTAGTGCTGCCGCAAATGAATCAAAAATTTTCTGAGGCCCATGTGATTTTAAATAATATTGAGCACCTCGAGGCCGCAAAAGCCAAAGGAAAAGGTGTTTTGAGTCTTTGCCTTCATATCGGCAATGGTGACTATTCAGCCTCGGTACTGGCGCAAATGGACTATGAGGTCGCAATTATTTCCAAGCGATTTAAATCACAGTTTTGGGACAAGCTTTGGTTTGGACTTCGTGGGGCCCATGGTGTTCAGCACATTGAGGCGCATAGCGCGCGCACCGCCTTCGAAATTCTGAAACGTTGCAAACGAGGTGGAATCGTAGCTTTTGTGCTGGATCAGTTTATGGGCCGCCCCTATGGAATTCCGTCAACATTCTTTGGCCGCGCCACGGGCACGGCCTATGGTCTAGCTTTGTTTGCGGTAAAGACTGGGGCACCTGTCGTGCCTATCTGGACCTATCGAGATCGACAGACTGGAAAAATCCACGTTTGCTTTGAACCAGAAGTTGCTATGATTGAAGAAGCAGATCGAGATGAACAGCTGAGGAAAATGACCGAAAAATACAATCGGGTGCTTGAACAAATTATCGCGAAACGGCCTGAACAGTGGATGTGGATTCACCGCCGATGGAAGTGGTGGGAGTGAAAACTCTTCGATGGTCCTTTTTACTTTTTTTTGTAATCGCCACTGGTTGCGCGAGCCAAGTTAAGTATGACAAAGCTGAAAATCTAAAAAGTATTGAGGAATTCGATGCTCGAGTTCTGATTACGGAGGAGGTTGCAACGCCTTCGCCAACACCAGTGCAGCAGCCAGTGCCGGCACAGGCACAACTTCCAGATTCAGAAACTCAACAAAAGCTTAGGGTCAAGGATCAGCTGCCTAACTTGGCAGCGGCAGCTCCAAATGCCCCCAAAAAAAATTTAGAAGAGCTTACAAAAAAGCAAACTAAGCTAGCAAAGTCCAAACAAACCACAAAAGCACCCACTGATAAAAGCGGAAAAGCATCCAAAAAAAATCAAAAAGACACAAAGAAAAATATTTCTGATGAAGCTCCAGCAGTGACTGAACAGAGACAGCCGGATTATGAAGATCGGGAAGGCTTTCAAGGAAGACGGCCACTGAATGATCCCTTTCGCGTCGGCGAGAAGATAGTCCACGATGTCACTTATTTTGGAGTCTCAGCAGGTAATTTGACCATGGAAGTAAAACCCTTTGCTCAAGTGAATGGTCGGAAATCCTATAACTTCCGTTTCTCGATCGGGACCTCTTCTTTGTTCTCGAGCTTTTATTCGGTAGATGATCATGTCAATATTCTGCTGGATTTTGAAAAACTTGTTCCCTCTGTCTACAAGTTGCACGTCAAAGAAACTGGACAGCTGCGTGAAACGCGAATGTTAATTGAGCAAGATGGGGAAAAATATTTCGCCAATTTTTGGGAAAAAAAATTCACAGAAAAAAATGGGGAAGAACAAAAGCGAACTCGCTGGGAAGTGCCTGAATATTCACAAAATGTTTTTTCCTCAGTTGTCTATATGCGCTTCTTTCAATGGAAGGCCGGAACCGAATATGCTTATAGCGTGGCCGACAATGAAGAGAACAACTTATTTAAAGCAAAAGTCGTCCGGCGAGAAAAGCTAAAGACCCCAGTGGGTAGCTTTGACGCTATTGTGATCCGGCCCGAAGTCGAGCTGAAGGGTAAGCTCAAACCTGTAGGTGAGAATTTGATTTGGCTGAGCGATGATGATCGCAAGTTTATTTTAAGAATTGAATCAAAAATCAAAATCGGCACTATGGTTTCCGAAGTGATCGAACTCGACAGAGGAAGAGAATAAGCCTTCAACCTCAGCTTCTCTGCGCAATTGTATTCCTTCATCTGCTAAAATAAAGCTGTGGTACAGACTGGATGTCGTTTCTTTAATGGCTATAAACCTTGCCCCTACTCAGGGGGTGAAATTTCTAATTGCAATGAATCCTGCCCAAAACGCCAAATTGTCCAAACGCGAATCCTGATTGTTCACTTGGGTGCAATGGGTGCGGTCGTGCGCAGTACTTCTCTTCTGCCAGCCATTCATCGAAAGTATCCAGGCGCGGCCCTGACTTGGGTGACTGCAAAAAATTCCTTGTCGCTTTTGGCTGAGAATCCACTTGTGGATATGGTGCTGAGTTCGAGTCACGAGGACCTCCTCAAACTTCGAGCATTGAAATTTGATGTCGCAATCTGTGTTGATAAGTCTTTGGAGGCCGCAGGGATTCTTAAGTTCACAAGCTATGACGAACTTTTTGGTTTTACTGCTGATTCTATCACGGGTGCAATTGTTCCTGCCAATTCTGCGGCGGAAGAACTTTGGCGCTTGGGTTTAGACAATCCGCTTAAGTTCTTCAAAAATCAGAAAGCAGAGACTCAATTGATGCATGAAGCTTTTGAACTGGGTCCATTTCAGCGCGATGAGTATCAACTTTTCTTGAGCGCTGAAGAATTCAGGACAGCTCAGCTGCGCCGCGAAGAATGGGGACAAGGAAATGGTGGTCCTATCATTGGCTTCAACACGGGCTGCAGTTCAGTGATCCCAATGAAGAGATGGACTGTCGATTTTCACAGAAGAATCATTCTTACACTTCAAAATCTTGGTTTTTCAAACCTAGTCCTTCTTGGTGGGGCAGAAGATGAGGCTCGCAATCAGGAAATTGCCGAAGGCTTTAATATTTTCAATTCACCCTCGAGGCTAGGACTTCGAGATGGCGTTTGCAGCGTTGAGGCTTGTGATATTGTGATCACAGGAGATTCTTTGGGAATGCATCTGGCCATTGCTCGAGCTAAATACGTAGTTGCTTGGTTTGGTCCCACTTGTTCACAGGAAATCGACCTCTATGATCGAGGCAGTGCACTTAGTGCCGATGTATCTTGTGGCCCATGTTGGAAGAGGTCTTGTCAACATGAGGTCATGTGCTACGATAGCGTCAGTGAAGCAAAGATTGTGGCGTCTGTCCGCCAAGGAAGTGAATGGCTAAATCGAGGGAAGACCCTGATGACAAAAGTGGCGACAAACGTTCCACTCGCAGCCAAAGCACTGGTAAAAGTGCCGATAAGAGTACCGAACGAACAGTCGCTTTAGGATCAAGTGCTGAAGACTCCAGTGCTCCAAGCCAAGCCTTGCAAGATACCAAACCTATTTTGGTTCTGCAGACTGCCTTTTTGGGAGATGTCATTCTTTCAATTCCTCTGCTGAAACGTCTGCGTCTGAAAAAGCCCAGAGCGCCGATTTATTTGATTGTGCGTAAGGGCTTGGGCCATTTCCTTAAAGAACTGGGTTTGATCGATTTCTATTTCGAAATCGAAAAAGGCAACACGGAAACCTATTCACAGCTTGCTAAAAAATTGGCATCGGTCGATTTCGATTGGTTGGTTTGTCCGCATCCTAGCTTGAGATCGGCACTGCTGGTAAATTCTTTAAAGGCTAAAGTCAAAATGGCCTACCGGGATTGGTGGAACTCTTTCTTTTTTACGGATCGGACAGAAAAGCAAAATGATTGGCCAGAAGCCCTTCGGCAGCTGAGCCTCATAAAATGCGTGGATTTAGAACTTTTTAACCTCCTAAGAAATCCAAATTTGAGTGAACTCAATAATTCTTCGAATGAGGGGATGCTTCCAGAAATTCCCAAGTGGGCAGAGCTTTCCTGCCGGGAGAAAATTGTTTCTTGGCCTGATCCTTTCCTGTTGAAAGCTCCCTATATCTGTATTTTTCCCGGAAGTGTTTGGCCGACAAAAATGTGGACTCAGGAAGGTTTTCGGCAACTGGGACTTTTGTGGATCGCCCGAGGTTACGAAGTCCTTTGGATGGGCGGAGGGGATGAAATAGCTTTGGCTCGGGAGCTCGAGCAAAGTGTGCCAGGCTCCCGATCCTTTTGCGGAAAAACTTCGATCACTCACAGTCTTTCGCTTTTGTCGCGAGCGGCACTGGCTGTGAGCAACGATAGTGGAGGTCAGCATCTGGCGGCGGTGGCTGGAACACCTGTTGTTGGTATCTTTGGACCCACAGTGCCTGAAATGGGATTTCGGCCTTGGACTTCGAAGGCGGCGATCGCAGAATACAAAGGTCTCAGCTGCAGACCTTGTGGCAGGCACGGACATAAAAAATGCCCAATTGGAACTCACGACTGCATGAAGGGTGTGAGCGCCGAAACGGTTCTGCAGCTGGGTTTAAAAATTATCAAATCGCCTCTTTCTTGAGTAAGCGCTTGAGTACTAGTTTTTAAGTGTGAGTCTCGTCGGCGTTGAACGGTCATCGTAAATCACGATGTGGTCACCAGCTCGATGTGTTTTTTCTAAAGCGACTTTGGCTTCGAACATTCGGCTGCTCGTACAAAACATTCTGTTGATCGGTGTCACTACCAGTTTGTAGTGGTGAGGTCCAAAAATGGCCTTGTTCGAATAAAGATATTTCAAGCTCACCTGAGGTTGGTTGCAATGATATTTCGATGCAATTTTCAATGCGATTTCTTCTTTCCCGGCTTCGCCAGAAGCTTGGGCTGCGGCAACGAGAACGGACTGTGCTGACGAAAGAACCGATACGGATAAGACAGCGATCATTATTAAGGTCTGTGCTAACTTGATTTTCATATTTTTCTCCTTTGGTGAGGAGGAATATACCTCCAGCGAAGGTATTCGTCGAAAGATGAGTTCAAATTTGAAGATCTAATTATTCACAAAATGTGAAGGCGTTCAGTGCCTGTACGTTGGCTATAAGGTTTTTATAAATGCTTGAAAACTTTGATATATAGCGGGTTTGTCGGACTTGGGCCCGCGGGCGATATAGCTTTCTAGCAAGGCTTTATAGTCCACTATAAATTCTGCAAAACGATCTGGACATAAATTTAAAGTGTGGGCTTCAAAGTACGATTCAGTCGATTGAAAATCGTTTTCTATGCGTCTTTGCACTTCGTTCAAAAGTTTTTTCAAAAAGTTTTTCTTAGAAAAACTAGGTGATAGTTTATCAAAAACAATATGTATTTTTCCTGCTTCACGATCTTCGACTAAAATTCCTAGGTCAGAAAGATATCCAAAAATACTTTTTGCTCGGTCCGCAGAAAGGCCAAGCTGAGCTTGGATTTTGTCGTAGTTGATCCCTGATTCCTGTCCGCCCTTATCCGTTTGATCGGTTTGGTCGAGAGCATAGACCAGCAAGCTAGGGATAAACCAATCGGAAAGGAGCTCCTTATTGGATACTCTCACAAGCTTAACTTGTGATTGGGCTTTAGAAATTTTCAGTTTTTTCTCATAAAAAGTGCGTTCATTCTTTTCTTCGGCCTGTTCGAAGTGGACGAGGGCCGAAAAAAAATCTTCTTCGCCTTCGGTCAAGCCAAGGGCATTTGCCATGCGATGAAGATTGTGTACAGTGAGATCTCTTTTTCCATCGAGCAGCATATGCAGGGCGGATGGACTCATTTTTAATTTCTTTGCAAATCCGGCGAGAGTCAAAGGAGGAGACTGTTTTTTTCCAGCTTCAAGGTGATCCTTTAGAAAGGAGCGATAGGATTTGTACTTCAGTAAATTGAGCATTAAAAGTTTCCAACGCTAAAACCGGACTTTTGCCAATCATTTTTGAACTGATGAACATCCAGTTCCCAAGCTCTGGGGGGCGTTTGGCTACTTTGGCCATTTTCAGGTCGCTGAACTGGGAACTCCACTGAGCCTGCGCAAAAAGTGGTTTCAAGAGTAGGTCCTTTTTTTAGAGCTAAGGATTTTTTTGAATTAAATTTAAGGTAAATGCGCTGAGGCACACTGAGATATGCTTCTTCGCCATCCCATTCTAATTTGCCACAAACCTTGATTGGATAAAGAAATGGAGAATTCAAAGCCTCAAGTATATTTGTTCCCTGTTGTTGTTTGTAGGCAGTAGAAACAGCATCTAAATTGTTGTTTTCTGGCAGAGATCTAAAAGCAGCACATGCGCCGGAGGCTGTGGGTGCACCTTCCACTGAACTCATTTGAAATTCTTGCTTTCCCGATTTCCAAGGCACCTCAAGAATCCAGCGATCCTTTGAAGCCGCAGGCCGGGCTAGGACTTTTCCACAGAGGACGACACGCGAATCATATTTTTTTTCTAACTTGGTTTCAGAAGAGGCCTGGCTAGCCATCAAAGGGCTTAAGCTCAAGGAAAAAAGCCAGCCGAAAAAAAGAGTCTTTAGAAGTTCGTATTCAGCGGCTTTTTTCATTTTTGAGTTCTCCATCGATTGCAGTCTTTTGCTTTGAATTTGCAAAGCAAATACCGTTTGAAGGGCCTTCAATAGAAACCTAGAGCAGAACTCAGCTGAACTCTTAACTCTTGTCAAAAAGATCAGCGCTTCATTTTGAGATTTTTTGACTGTGATTTTTTGCTTAAGTCGCCGATTTCGAGCGAACATAAAGTTCCTCGACTTTTTTGCGTGCCCACTCCGTCTTTCGCAAAAACTTAAGGCTGGAACTCAGCGAAGGATCGTGAGTGAAACAACGAATTTTGATTTTCTCACCCAGCTCGGCCCAGCCATAGAGGTTCACCAAATGTTTCAAAATCACTTCGAGAGTAACACCGTGAAGGGAGCTTGTGGCGGCCTCAGGTGCACTGAAAAATTCCACTGAATTCATGCAAGTGTTCTTTCGAAGTGCGTTCAGTCTCGACTGCCAGCTGCCTACGTGCAATTCAAGCTTATGACCGCTAGGGTCCATAAAATAGAGGGAGTCACCTTCAGAACTATTTTTCTTCCAGATCTCAGCGCCTGATGCGCTGATTCGATCGGCCAGCATTGAAAAATCCCTCTGAGCCACTGAAAATGCGAAATGCGTGTATTCTGGTAAAGCCGAAGTTCTTGTTGTGGGATCAAGATCTAGACAGAACCAAAGATCACCCGCGAGGAAGTAGGCCCCTTTCGCATGACGCATGAGGGGCTGAAATCCTAGAACATCTTTGTAAAAGCCGAATGATTTTTCTAAGTCTGCCACGGCAATCGTGATGTGATTTAATCCTGTGATCATGATAATATCGAAGTCTAGGAGATCTCTTGATAGAAGTAAAATCAAAAAGACTTTTCATCGGCTTGGGTTTCTCAAATTCTTTGGCTAAGGAATTGGAACCCTGGTTGAAAAAGCTCAAACGCTTCGGCGATGAAAAAGGCCTGCAGATAAAGTGGAGTCCTCCTGACAACTTCCACGTGACGCTTGTTTTTTTGGGACCAACCTCCGTGGGTGATCTTCCGACCCTTCAAGAAAAAATTGCAGCGGCAGTTGCAAAACACAACTGCTTCAGCCTCAAATTGGATGGAATCAGCGCCCTTCCGGAACTGGAGCGTGGCCGGGTGGTTTACCTCGATGTCCAGCGCAGTCAAAAAATTCTCGATTTGCAAGGCGAGCTTGAATCGATTCTTGGACGTCCCAATGAACAGGGCTATTTCCCTCATCTCACCTTGGGAAGGCTCAGAAATACGGCGAGCTGCAGGGACTTTCTTTCACCGGTTCGAAACGCGAATCTAGGCAAACAGCTTGTCAATTCTGTTTCACTTTTCGAAAGCATCCAAACGGGTCCTTTCTCAATTTACAAACCTCTTCAGAGATTCGATCTGAAACCAAGCGAAACCTAGAAACACTGAGGGCTTCTATCATGAAAAATATCGTATTCGATTTAGGCGGAGTTTTAATCGATTGGAATCCAAGATTTCTTTATAGAAAGCTTTTTCAAAAAGAATCAGAAATGGAGTATTTTCTTGGTCACATCTGCACCCAAGAATGGAATGAACAGCAAGATGGGGGACGAAGCTTTGCAGAAGGGGAGGCTGAGCTCATTGCAAAGCACCCAGAATTCGAAGCTTTTATTTCCGCTTACCACTTTCGTTGGCCGGAAATGTTAAATGGTCCCATCGCCGGCACGGTAAAAATTCTGGCGAAGCTAGCCGAGCAAAAGAAAGTCCGACTTTTGGCGCTCACGAACTGGTCGGCCGAGACCTTTCCCTATGCTGAAAAAAACTTTGAGTTTCTTAAAACTTTTGACACCATTGTGGTCAGCGGTCGAATCAAACTGAAAAAGCCAGATCCTGCTATTTTTCATCACCTCATTGAAGTCGGAAAAATCAAAGCTCAGGAAACTTTGTTTATCGACGACAATCAGCAAAATATTCAAACTGCCCAAGCCATGTCTTTCCATGCCGAGCACTTCAAAAGTTCCGAGCTTCTGGAAAAACGTCTCCGAAATCTGGGTGTGCTGACTTTTTGAGTCTTGCCAGCCCTTCACATCCTATTCCAAATACTCCTTCACATTGATGCCATACTTTTTGATTTTTCTAAGCAATGTGTTTTTCGGAATATTGGCGTGGGCCACCGTCTGATTGATTCGACCTCGATTGGCTTTCAGCGCGCTGATGATAAAATCTTTCTCAGCTTGCTCCTTGAAGGTTTCAAAATTCAGAGTGTCTTCGCCGCCGGTTCCATCGTTGGTGCGTCCGTAGCTGGAGCTGGTTCCGTTAGAGGCTCCTGTAGGATTTGCTCCAAAGGCAGCGGCCGTGCTGTTGCCAATGGCTCCGCCGTTGAAATTCCCACCATAGTTGCCCGAAGATGGATGAACTCCCGATGTGTCACCCTGATTCACTTGAGGTGGAAGACTGGAGACCTGAATCGTCGTGGAGTTCTCAAGAATAATTGCGCGTTCGATGATGTTTTCGAGTTCACGAATATTTCCTGGCCATCGATAGTTCATCAGTGCTTTCACTGCTTCCGGAGTGACCGAGGTGACTGGGGAGTGCGTGTGATTCGCCAGTATCTTTTTTATAAAATGATTCACCAAAGAAGGTATGTCCTCTTTCCGATCTCTCAGAGGGGGAAGAAAAATCGGCATGACATTTAGACGATAGAAAAAGTCTTCACGAAATTGACCATCTTCAATCATTTTTTCAAGATTTCGATTCGTAGCTGCTACAATCCGTGTGTTGGTTTTTACTTCGCGAGTGCCACCCACAGGAGTGAATTTTCTTTCTTGCAGCACACGGAGAAGTTTTACCTGCATTTCCGGTTTAAGTTCTCCCACCTCGTCCAGGAAAAGTGTTCCATTGTTCGCCAATTGAAATTTTCCAATTTTTCTTTCGACGGCTCCGGTGAAAGCTCCTTTTTCATGTCCGAAAAGTTCGCTTTCCATAAGATTCTCAGGAATGGCTCCGCAGTTGATCGCTAGAAAGGGCCCGCCTTTTCTTGAGGAGTTGAAATGGATGGCTCGGGCTACCAATTCCTTGCCGGTTCCATTTTCGCCGCGAACAAGAACAGTTGTTTCCACCTTGCACAGGCGATGAATTAGATCGAAGACTTCCCGCATTTTTTGAGAATGTCCCACAAAATCGGAATCGACATCATCATCAAAGATCGGGTTTGACAGTGCAAGATTGGAAACTAAATCACGGGCTTCTAAACTTTTCTTTACAATGTCCGATAGTTTATCTGCGGAGACCGGTTTTTCGCAATAGTCATAGGCGCCTTCTTTGATTGCTAGAACAGCGTCGTCCAGATTTGAATGTGCTGTCATGATCACGACGAATATTCTGGGGTCGTGGGACTTAATTTGATGGAGGGCAGACAAGCCATCTAAGTCAGGCATGCGAACATCCATGAGAACCAGATCAAACTCTTTTTTATGGACCTGCTGAACTGCTTCGAGGCCAGTTCCTGCCTCTGTGATCTCAAATTTGATTTCAGGCAGGGTGGCTTTAAGGATGGAGCCTACGCTGCTCCTCAGTTCTGCTTCATCATCAACAATCAAAACATTCATGATTAGGTTCCTCCCTTATCAAAAGACACGGATTCAACGGGCAGAGAGAACCGGATGGTTGTACCTATTCCAAGTTCAGAGTCAATTTTAACGGCTCCGCCATGGAGCTCAATGAAATACTTGACCAAATACAGTCCAAGTCCAGAGCCCTTTGTTTTTAGATTCTGATCTTTGCCCCGAACGAATTTACCCCAAATCGATGGAATTTCTTCCTGTGAGATACCACTGCCGGTGTCCGTGACCTCGACATAAACCGAAGAATCCTCCTCATAGGTACTAATGCGGACGAGTCCCCCAGATCTTGTGTATTTAATGGCATTGTCTACTAGGTTAAGAATGACTTCGCGAATCAAAGTCGGATCCAGTTCCAGAGAAAAGAGGGGTTCAAGTTCAGCTTTTATTTGAATGTTCTTTTCCCGAGCCAAGGGCTTTAGCTGCAAAAGTACATCTTCAATCATCTGATTCAAATCGCAGACATCCAAATTTATTTTAAAATCTTTGGATTCGATACGCAAAAGTTTAAGTATGGATTGAATGTAACGATTCAATTCCTCGCCTGAATTTCTGAGTAATATGAGATCTTGTTTGATGATTTCATTCTGGGGTTCCGAAAGTAGGCGGTCCACCACAGCTTGAATTTTTGCGATGGGCGTTTTTAAATCATGACTAATCAAAGAGACAAAATTATTTTTGAGCTGTTCCAGCTCCAAAGCATTCTTCTGCTGCTGCTGAAGCTCAAAGTTTTTTCGTTCAATTCGGTTCGCCTGATAGCCAAGGAACAAAATCCACGTAGCCATTGTCTGCACGATGGGGGAAAGAATAGGAATCCATACATAAAAATTATCAAACACCCAGATAGAAAGAGAGGTAATCAGCGTAATAATCCACAATAAAATAAAGGCTGATGCTGTTTGGGGAAATCGGCTGACGACGTGGACGACCGCAAGCAGCAATAAGAGTAAGCCAAGAAAGTAAATCGGCAGAGGGAGGCGGTTTATCCAGCGTTTGGCAATGGCATTGTCGACAATTTGAGCCACAACAATTTGCCGACTGGTAATTCCAAAGGGTGTCAAGTACCCACTGCTAGCGGAAAATTCCCCACCGATGATCACAATCTTATCTTCGAAAAAATCGGCAGCAACCATCCGATTCAGCACATCAGCAGCGGAAACTTCAATGACAGCGTTTTCAATGCCGCGGTAATTGATGATTTGAGATGGCACCTTGTGATCGACGAGTTTTTCTACGAAATGATTCATTTCCCCACGCGGCGAAATGTATCTTCGCACGAGGCCGTCTTCGTCGCGAGTCAGGTCCAGGGTTCCAACGTTGGACTTAATGTAATTCGCAAGTAAAGGAAGAATGGCTCGATCCATCTGAGTCGAAATCGCCGCCCAAATGACCCTGGGATCTTGCAGAACGGATTCCCTTTCCGAAGAAAGGTTCGGAGCATTGAGGCTGTCCGGAAAGAAAAGGGTTACTCCCACTTTTTGGGGTTTTTGATCAAGAATCCGTGTCAATAGTTCTTCCCACAATTTCGGATCCCAGTAGAAAGAGTCCGTGGTCTCGAAGATTTCTCGAAGGTCAGTGAAGTTGTTCGCCAGTTTCGGCGAGAAACTAAGATCTGTTTTATCGACCGTGACGATTACAATTTTTGGCTGAAGCCTCTGTTCGCCCCGAACCTGGAAGCGTCGATCATAAGAAGTGGATTCATCATTCAATACTAAGATACAACCTAAAACAAAGCAGAGGAGGCCGCGCCAAAAAAAACCGGTTCTCATGAGGGTGAATCGCAGGAGGACCTTGAATTGATGGGGCCATGTTTTGAGGTCTGGATTCATTATTTGATGCACCTAATCAATAGGAACTAACCAACAATTGCAGCTTTTGTCCAGTCTCAAATATTTGCGCATCCAGACATTACGGAGCCGGCAGGAACATGAGATTCTATTTGCTCATGAAAAGTCATCATCCGCCTCAAATCGTTGTCATTGGAAATTTTGATGGGGTTCACCGTGGCCACCAAATGCTTATACGAGAGGGAGTTTTACTTTCAAAAAAATTAATGTCCACTTGTCTGCTGACTTTCAGACCTCATCCCCATTCTTTCTTTTCTGGAAAATCAGAACAATTGCTTTGTTCTCGACCGGAATCCCATCAGCAGGTGAAGGCCTGGGGCATTGATTCTATTTTTGAACAAACTTTCGATGAGGCCTTTTCTCAGCAAAGTCCAAACCAGTTTTTAGATGATTTTCTGCAAAAGAAATTGAATGCCGCCGGTATTGTCGTGGGCTTTGATTTTCGTTTTGGTCGAGCACGCGCCGGAGACCACCTATTTCTAAAAAAATGGGCAGCTTCTAAAAATATCCCAGTCAACATTGTGGCTCCAGTTCTATGGCAGGGGGAAAAGATTTCCACAGGCCGAGTGAAAAAGCTGGTCAGTGAGGGAAGATTAATTGGGGTTCCTGATTTGTTGGGGCGACCCTTTCGCCTTGCAGGTCTCATCCAGCCTGGTCATCGGCGCGGCAATCAAATTGGATTTCCGACAGCAAACATTGCGACTCAAGGATTGGTGAATCCGCCACCTGGTGTCTATCTGACCAAGACTCGTCTCCAAGAAAAATCCTTTCTTTCCGTTACTCACATTGGGGGAGCTCCTACTGTGGACCGTGAAGAGTCTCTGATCGAGACCCACATTATCGATCAAACATTCCCAGATCTTTATGGAAATGAAATCCAAGTGGAGTTTCATTGTCAGCTGCGTCCTGTGCAGAAGTTTGAAAGTCTTGAAGCCTTGAAAGTGCAGATTGCAAAAGACATTTCTGCAGGAAAACAGATTGCGCTCAAGTGGGGAGTGCCCTTTGAGAGACCCATTTTATGAGTCGAAGAGTCATTTACGATTGTACGCCTGATTTTGCAGCCCGAGAGAAATTTCTGGGGGAACTTCTTGGCTATAAAAAAATCCAGCTTCGAAAATCCACTTTCGTGGAAAGTAAGACTCAACTGGACGCTCTTGCGATTTTAGTAGATCCCATGGAATCTTTAGGACTCCTGCCGCAGTTTACAAGTCGCAGTCAAGATGTTGAAAAAATGCAGTTCTTTGACACTGTTGTTTATTCAGGAGGACGCCTTTGGCCTAATTGCTTTTATCGCCATGCCTTCAAAGATTTGGTTTTTTCAAAATGTCCTTCGCTCAATACGCGCCTGCGCTGCTATTTGGCCGGGGAACATCCTCTTCTTCTGCCTGCTATCGATGCTTTTTCAAAGCTGGGTATTTCGCAGTATTGTTGGATCACAAAAAACACAGCAGCGGTAGAAGCTCTCATTCGATTGGCAAAAAGTATTTTTATAGGTCTCAATATTGAAGTGATGAAAACGATGGAGCTCACTCTGCAAGCAAATAATGGCTGTGTCGTCATCAATGGCGTCGTGGATCCTTCGGAAAGCGACATCTTAGACGATTTGGCTTACTTGAATTTTTTGGATCACCCAGGCCTTATTGTGGATTTGGAGTCCAGTGTCCCAGTCGAATGGGGAACCACTGAGGATGCGACTCAAGGCTACCCTAAAGCAAGTCGTTCAGATTTGCTTAAAATGTATGACACCATACTTATGAAAGAGATTTCACTTTTAGTCGCGAACAAGACATAGGCCTAGTAACAATTCATCAGAGAATTTCTTAGAATCATCAGTAGGTTGGAGGCTCTGATTGGCGAATCTTGGAGAGATACTCATTGCACAAGGCGCAGTTCGTCCAGAAGACGTGGCCATGGCCATGGACGAGCAACGAAGGACGGGCCAAAAGCTTTCACAAATTTTAGTAAAACAAGGAATTATCAAGGATGCCGCCATTCTAAAATGTTTGGAAAAACATTACCAGATGTCTGGTGTGGATGTGACTTCGTTTCCAATAAACAGTCAGGTGATTGAACTAGTTCCTCGGGAATTTTGCGAAAAAAACTCCCTCATTCCCCTTCAAAAGGTGGGCGAAACCACCTTGGTCGTTGCTTTTTCAGATCCTTCCAACATGCAAGTCCGGGACGACCTGAGATTTATTTCAAGAAGGCGCATTCAAGTCGTATTGGGCACTGATCTAGCGATCCATGCTTCCATCGATAAATATTATGGCGCGAACGTGAAGGATATTGTTCGGCAAGTCGAAGAAAGTGTTCAGGATGAAGATGAAATTTCGCTGGGATCTTCGGATTCCATCGACACGGTGGGGACTGAAGATGAAGGGCCCGTCATTCGATTCGTCAATGCCACTTTGAGCGAGGCCATCCGCAAGAAAGCCTCAGACATTCATTTTGAACCCTATGAAAGAGTCTTTAGAGTTCGCTACCGAATTGACGGAAATATGATTGAGGCCAGCAGTCAGCCACCTTCCTCAGGGCCAGCCATAGCAAGTCGAATCAAGATTATGTCGAAGCTTGATATCGCGGAAAAGCGCCGGCCTCAAGATGGCCGCATCAAGGTCCGCTATAAGGGTGGAAAAGAAATGGATTTTCGCGTCAGTGTGATGCCGACGATTTGGGGCGAAAAAGTAGTTCTTCGTCTTTTGGATAAATCCAATCTTCAATTGGATATGACCAAGCTGGGGTTCGAGCCCGAAGATCTTGAGGTTTTTAAAAATGTGATTCATCAGCCTCAAGGAATGATTTTAATCACGGGTCCTACGGGATCAGGTAAAACCACCACGATTTATTCGGCACTTTCTGAACTCAATCAATCGGATGTCAATATTTCGACGGCAGAAGATCCTGTGGAAATTAATATGGAAGGAATCAATCAGCTGCAAGTCAATGCCGACATTGGTGTGAGTTTCGCCTCAGCCATGCGAACTTTTCTTCGGCAAGATCCTGACATCATTATGGTGGGCGAGATTCGAGATTTAGAGACCGCCGAAATCGCCGCGAAGGCAGCCTCTACAGGACACTTGGTTGTTAGCACTCTGCATACAAACGATGCTCCGCAAACAGTGGTGAGGATGATTGAAATGGGCGTCCCTCCCTACGTGGTGACAAGCACCGTGAGTTTAATTGTGGCTCAGCGTTTGGTTGGAAAAAATTGTGAGGCTTGTAAAAATCCAGTTGCAGTAAAGCCCCAAGTTTTAATCAGTCTGGGTATCGATGCAAAAGAAGTGAACGATTACCGTGTCATGCAAGGAAAAGGCTGCGCTAGCTGCAATGGCACGGGAATTAGCGGTCGAATTGCAATTTATGAACTCATGATGATGAATGAAAAAATAAAAGAGTCCATTTTAGCTGGTGAATCAGCAGCTGTCCTACGAAGCATGGCAAGGGCCAGTGGGCTGAGGACTCTCAGGCAGTCGGCGCTGTTAAAGCTCAAGCGGGGAGAGACCACCATCCAAGAAGTTTTGAACTCTTCCGTGCGAGACACATTATGACCGATCTTTTTAGCTGGATCGAAAAAGCTCGGCATAAAAAATCCTCCGGTTTGATTCTGCGGGCTCAAGCTGTTCCGCAGGTATTTTATTTGGGAGTCAGTCAAAACCTAGAAGACCGGCCTCTTGAGGTCGACGAACTTTCCCATGAGATTGATGGTTTCCTAAATCCCCGCGAAAAAAATCTGCTGAAAGAAAAAGGTGTTTTGGCTTCGGCTCGGCCGCTGCATCAGGGCATTATCAAATTTCAAGTTTTAGGTTCGCGCGAAGATCTGATGATTAGTTTTCAGTGGCGCAATCACCAACAGGAAGAGCTTTCGAAGTGGGAAATACCTCAGCTCCTGAATTCGCAAATATTGAAAGAGGGTGGACTCAGTCTTGTCGTGGGGCCTCCCGCTTCGGGTCGCACTGCTTTTATCAGCCGTTTTTGCAAAGAGATCGCTCGCGAAAAAAAAGGCGGGGTTCTAATTTGTTCGCAAGATCCTGAAATTGAATTGATCCCGGGCGCCACGCGAATGACACCTTCGGGACTTGGTGCTCTGGTTCAGAACTGGCATTCGCCGAGAACCATCATTATAGATTCTTCGGATCCACAGGCTTTGCTCATGGCTGTGGAACTTGCAGAGCGGGGTATGAATGTCCTCCTCACAATGAATGGACAAGATGTACTGAGTCTTCTAAGGCGACTTTCTTATGCCCACAAAAATGGATTATTTGAGAGGACAATTCTGAGTCTTCAAGCGGGCGTTGCGCTTCGGCTGCTGCCGGGTGTGGATCAAAGTCCGCAATGCGCTCAAGAAGTGATTTTGATCAACTCTATGGTGAGGGAAATGCTGCTCAGTGGAGCTTTTATGGAAGCCCAAAATCATCTCAAGAGCGAGGCAGACAAGTCTGGCATTCGAACTTTGAACCAGAGTCTCATGAATCTCCTTCTCAAACGTAAGATTGATCTTAAGACGGGATTTTCCGCTAGTTTGTATCCGGATGAGCTGGATGAGATGCTTAAAAAAGTTGGAATATAAAGAGGTTTATTTTTGGCAAAATATCTTTACCAAGCAAAAGATGCAGCGGGATCAATAAAAACGGGTCAAATCGATGGAGTCGACGAAGCTGAAGCTCGGGCTCGATTGAGATCTCGAGGCATGGAGGCACTGAAGGTTGTCGCTGTTAAGTCGGGCGGCGCTGCAGGTGGAGGTTTGGATTTTCTGTTCTCCGCGCGCGTTGACTTTAAGGATCTTCAAATCTACACGCGGCAGTTTTCAACTTTGATCAATGCGGGCATTCCTATTGTCGACAGTTTAAAAATTCTGAGTGAAGGCAAACGGAATGGGCTTTTAAAACAGGCGACACAAAAGGTGCGGGAATCTATTGAGGGAGGTCGACGTCTTGGTGATGCAATGGCCTCTCATCCGCAGGTCTTTGATAAATTCTATGTGAATATGGTTCGCGCCGGCGAAGAGGGTGGTATCTTAGATACAATCTTGCAACGACTTTCGACCTACATGGAAAAGTCCCAAAAGATAAAACAGCAGATTCAAGGAGCTATGGTCTATCCCATAGTGATCATTTGCGTAGCGGTTTTGGTGGTCTCGGGAATTTTGGTTTTTTTGATTCCTAAGTTCCAGGAACTGTATGGTGGTTTTGGTCAGGAGCTTCCAGGTCTTACTCAAACGGTCATTAAAATTTCTAAAATCTTTGTCAGTAAATGGTACGTGATTTTGGCGCTTTTGATCGGGGCCCCCTTGATGATACTTCGCTATTATCGGACGGAAAGTGGAAAAGACCAGATTGATCCACTCCTGCTGAACTTGCCAGTTTTCGGAGACCTCGTGCTCAAGGCGGCTGTCGCAAGAATGACTCGGACTTTGTCGACTCTTCTCAGCGCCGGTGTCAATATTATCGAGGCTTTAGAGATTGCGGCAAAAACTTCAGGCAATAAAGTGATTGAGAATACACTCATCGAAGCCAAAGAGGCTGTGAAAGGCGGAAAACCGCTGGCTCAGCCCCTGGGAAAGCACAAATACATCCCCGAAATGGTTGTGCAGATGATCGCAATTGGTGAGCGTTCTGGAACACTCGATGTGATGCTGGGTAAAATTGCCGACTTTTATGAAGATGATGTGGAAACGGCGATCAAGGCCTCGACCTCTTTGATTGAGCCACTTTTACTGGTGGTTTTAGGTGGAATTATTGCCTTCTTAGTGACTGCAATGTATTTGCCGATTTTCAATATGTCTTCTTTGGTTGGCAAGTAGTGGCTGGTCGATGATGCTGAGCTTGAATTCTTTGAAATCCATTCCTCGAGTGCAATGGGCGGTTCAGAGCATCCGCCTGGGGCTCTATTTGATTTTGTTGGCGATGTCTTTAGCTGGTTTGGTGGCTTCGAATCAATTTCGCAGTCCCGATTTGAATTCCATTGGGCAAGACATCGCATGGCTCGGGCTGTTGATTTCAATTTTGGGATTTTTGATTCCCTACCGGCACTGGAAAAGAAATCTCACGGCAAGTTTATTTTTTGCCGCGGATTTTTTGTTTTTAGCCTATTTGATTCGCCAAGGCACTTTGACAGTCACCTTGCTCTTTTTATTTTGTCTACTACTGGTGGCCGCCGGCGGGCTTGGATTTGGCAAATGGGGTGGAGCGCTGATCGCTCTTACGGCAAGTATTTACACCAGTGCCGCCATTTTGCTTGGGCCTGATCTTAAGTCTGTACATATTTTTACTCAGTTGATTTTGAGCCACTTCGGATTTTTTGTGGTGGCCTTGGTGTCGGGCTATTTTTCCGATGAACTTCGTTCACAAGACAAAAAGTTGGGAAGCCTCAAGGCAATCAATGAATTTATTTTAGATTCCATCCCTTCTGGGGTGCTGCTTGCCAACGAAAAAGGCGAGATTTTGCAGCGCAATTCAAGCCTCGAGCAGATTTTTTTAGGATTTCAAAAATTACCCAAAGTCAAAGTGGGTGCATTTAACGTTCATGATCTTTTTCCGAGCCTTCGGGAGCTCCGCCGACTTGAAGAAATGATTGTGCTTAAGGTGGGCGAAGAATACAAAAGCTTCCGCGTTCAAGTGGTGCCACGCACTGTCGATGAAGAAAAAACTTTTATTGTGGTGGTTGAAGATCGTACCGAAATTCAACGTTTGGAATTCAGTCAGAAGCAGGCCGAAAAATTGGCGGCAGTGGGACAACTCGCTGCAGGCATTGCGCATGAAATTCGAAATCCTTTGACGGGAATCAGCGGCAGCATTGAACTGCTAAGTCAGAATTCCCAATCGGCAGATGATCGAAAGCTTTCGAAGATTATTTTAAAAGAGATCGATCGTCTGAATCGATTGATTACCGAATTTTTGGATTTTGCAAAGCCAGAACAGCCGCCTTCTGATTTGGTGGATCTCGGTAAGCTGCTTAATGAGGCCATTGAACATCTGAAATTAGATAAGACTTTGAATGAAGGCGGGACCCGCTGGAGCTATAAGAACGAAGGTTCGGTGATGGTGTTTGCTCACCGTGATAAGCTGAAGCAGGCTTTTCTCAATATTTTAGTGAATGCGCTGCAGGCAAATCAGGGTCGGCCCGATCCTGCAGTGGAGATTCGAGTTTATGTTCGGGACGATCGAGCAGAAGTTTCAATAAAAGATCATGGAAGTGGAATGAAGAAAGAAATTCTTCATCGCATTTTTGAGCCTTTCTTAACGACAAAAGCAAGAGGGACCGGTCTAGGTCTGGCTATAACACATAAGATTATTGAAGCTCATCAAGGACGGATCTTTGTCGAGAGTGAAGAGCAGGTGGGAACTCAATTTTTAATCACCTTTCCTCAAGTGAAGAATGAAATGCAGAAAATGGTTTGATTCTGGTCCCGGAGTCTTGAGACAATAGACTCACCCGGAGGGTCGATGAAGCCTCGTATACTTGTAGTTGATGACGAAGAATCAATTCGCGAATTTCTAGAGATCATGCTGAAAAAAGAAGGCTATGAGATCACCTGTGCCGAAGACGGTGCAAAGGCCAAAGAAATTCTTGGTCGACGTTCATTTGACATGGTGATTTCTGATCTTCAGATGCCCCATGTGACGGGTATGGAGCTTTTAAAGCATGTGAAAGATTCTTATCCTGAACTTGTCTTCATGATGATCACAGCATTTGGCACCACCGAATCGGCTGTCGAAGCCATGAAAATGGGCGCCTATGATTACATTACAAAGCCTTTCAAGATCGATGAAGTCCGCCTCAATATTCAGAACGCGCTTCGCTCGAAAAACTTGGAAGTTGAGAATAGGGTCCTCAAGAAGGAACTCGTAAAAGAATATTCCTTCCAGAATATGGTGGGAAATTCTGAGCCCATGCATAAGATTTTCGATCTGGTGAAGCGGGTTTCACAGGCTCCATCGAATGTCCTTGTGATGGGGGAATCTGGTACGGGTAAGGAAGTGATCGCAAAGGCCATTCACTATAACGGACCTTTGAAAGACAATCCTTTCGTGAGCGTGAACTGCGGTGCGATTCCTGAAGCCCTGATGGAATCCGAGATGTTCGGTCATAAAAAGGGATCCTTCACCAGTGCCTTCAGCGATAAGCAGGGCCTCTTTGAAGTGGCTGACAGTGGTACTTTATTCTTGGATGAAGTCGGCGAGTTACCGCTGAATATTCAAGTGAAGCTCCTCAGAGCCATTCAAGAACGCATGGTTCGAAGAGTGGGTGCCAATGAAGATACATCCGTTGATGTACGTATCATTGCAGCGACCAATCGAGACCTTGAGCAAATGGTCAAAGACGGCTCTTTCCGTCAGGATTTGTATTATCGACTGAACGTGATTCAGATTCGCAGTCCGGCCCTGCGTGAGCGCCGTGATGATATTCCGCTTTTGGCCAATTTCTTTTTAAGAAAATACAACGACCGTTTGGCGAAAACAGTGAACACGATTTCCGATGAAGCCATGGAAGTTCTGAAGAAGTACGACTACCCAGGAAACGTGCGAGAGCTTGAGAATATCATCGAAAGAACTGTAGCCCTCGAAGGCGGAGCAACGATCCTTGTGGAAAGCTTGCCACCCTTTGTGAACACTCCTTCGGGACGAAAGCTGGCTTCTTCGAAAGAAATCGAAATTGGACCTGAAGGTGTGGATCTTGATAAGGTTCTTGGACAAATTGAAAAAGAACTTTTAATTAAGGCCATCCATCAAGCGAATGGGATTAAGAAAAAAGCTTCCAAGCTTTTGCATATCACCTTTCGATCCATGCGTTACCGAGTCGAAAAGTACAATCTCGGCACCATGGATGATGATGAAGACGGGGATGAGTAGAATCTCATTTCGAGTCTGAAAGTCAAAAATTGGAATCCGCGCCGACTGTTTAACTCGCAATCCTACGGCATGCTTAGCTGAGGCAGGACACTTCAGTGAGTAATACTAATATATTACAATGCCGTTCACTTAGCCCTCGGCCTAAGAGAGGCTGAAGGATAGATTTTCCTCGAGCCGCGCACTTGGCGAGGGTAGGATCTGGATCTTCGCCGGCGCCTCTCGGTTGCAATTTTCAGAAGGTGCCAAAGTCCATCGAAGAACCGTTTTTCAGTGCCATCAACCAGCATACCGATGTTTCGTACTAGGTAGTCTGACACTAACTTGAAGTTGGCTTTAGCATAGCAAAACATATCTTGCAGTTTTAGGCTGCGCTCCTGTTCTGGAAGCATTTGTATTCTGGCCTGATTCATCAGCCATAAGCACGCATATAGCTCCTGTAAAATACCATTGAGATGCTTCGAGTGCCAATGACCCATCTTCATCGTATGACTCAAGTCCCGGTGGGCAATCTCCACATCCCAGCGAAGAGCGTAAAGGTCTGCGAGCTCCCTGGCTGCAAATTGATCCCAAGGAAGATTAGTGGCAAGCAAAAGCTCGCTGCCAGTTCGAGGATTCTTTATTCTGAGGAGGCGCACTCGAACCCCTTCAAAATCAAAGGTTCTTGCCCTCTCTTTTCCTCTTCCAAACTCCCTCATTGTCGAATTTCCCGCATATTGTGCCACCCAATTTCCTGAATACTGTGCCACTCGATTTCCATGATTGTGTGCCAGTCGATTTCCTCGATGTTGTGCCACGTTATTTAGAATCCTGAGCAGTTCA
>Ga0247843_1001644_pt1 | contig 44200 bp, 41 predicted proteins | sample LaCruzMarch2017__FD_192420 | JGI IMG/M metagenome (GOLD analysis project Ga0247843, IMG submission 192420) | Freshwater microbial communities from meromictic Lake La Cruz, Castile-La Mancha, Spain - LaCruzMarch2017_8m | ecosystem: Environmental > Aquatic > Freshwater > Lake | place: Spain...
AGTTTGGGGGGCTTTTCGATGATGAGAATAATGAGAAATTCTATCCTTCGTCTTCTATCGAAGTCAAAAATGCGATTCTCGCAGCGGTTGTAAAATTCGGTGCCATACCTAATCGCGAGCAGGTGCGTCAGTGTTTCGACGAACTGCGGGAGGGGCTTGCAAGAAAAACCAAAGAGCAAAAAAATCCAGCTGATTTCGACAGGCAGTTAGAGCAATCCGGCTTTTCTTGGATTTAGCTTTTAAAATAAAAAGCGTTTTATCGTTTTTTGCTTAGTTTATTTAAATCAGATGTTTAAATCAAATTTCAAAAATAGGTTGCTCGACCTATTTTCTGGGAAGCGATTGTAAACAACAGTTGGTGAAGGTTTTGTTTGCGTCGTCCATGCATGCGCAAGTCTGCGCGTGTTGGAGATTCAAACATGACAACTACAAAATCAAAACCAGCAGTCGCCTCCGCTTCGGGGGCTAATCAATTCATTTCCCGCAGGACGCTATGCGCTCGATGGGAAAAATCTTCTATGTCATTGCGGCGCATGGAAAAAGAAGGAATACTTAGGAGCTATCGCATCGGCAGAGATGCAAGGTATCTTATGCGTGATCTGTTGGCCTTAGAAGCATCTTGGGAAATAGCCTTATGAAAGCGAAATTCCTAACTAAAGCCGAGCTTTGCAGGCGTTGGGGTGTGTCGCCTCAGTTCTTGGAGAAACTCAAGTCGGATGGAGTCATTCCAACGCTGAGCGGCAAATACGCCCTAAAGCTCATGCAGACTCCTTACATCCTAACAATCCTCAACTCTGCGAAGGAGGGCAGCGCCTCCTGAAAAGGAAACGGGGCGGCTTCCGCGTCAACGGATGTCCGCCCCTTGCTTTTGTATTACTATGAGCAATTTAAATTACTCTGAGGGTTCGTCAAGTTCTGAGAGCGAAGATTTTTACCTGCCGGATAGAATCTACTATTCAGGCAATGCTTACGCATTAGAGCATAAGGGCACCTACATTCCCTTGAAATCAGCCAGCGATGTCTCGGCACACCTGAAAAGCGCGGGCTTTGAACAAGCCGACACAGTTGGGATTCTCTGCGCCATCCGGACAAGAAATTATGTCACCTACATTGGGCCAGTTGCTGGGCATCCACCCGGGGTAAACATCTCGCCAGATTCGGGGAAGAAATTCCTTGTCACGGATGGTCCGCTCTTGATTCAGGGAAAGCCTGGGGCGTTTCCATTCATTGCGGCATATCTTCGCGAGCTCTTTGGCCCTGATCCGATGCAGATCGAAGCTGCCACGGCATGGGTTCGGCAAGCGCGTGAAAATGTCGTTTTAAAAAAGCGGCGTCCTTTGGCAGCGGGTGTTCTTGTTGGGCCGAGAGGCTGCGGCAAGACGCTCTTCATCGAGATGGTGCGCCATTTGATTGGTGGCCGCTCTGCAAGTGCCTACAAGGCTCTCAACGGGGAAACGAATTTCAATGCCGATATATTAGGCGCTGAGCTTCTCCTTATCGATGACGAGCAGGCGGGGCGTGAATACCGAACCCGCATGGCACTGGCGCAGGGAATCAAGAAGCATCTCTTTGCGTCATCCGTTCGCATTGAAGGAAAGCACCGCGACGCCATCACCATGCGGCCGATTCAGGCGCTTCTCATCGCTGTGAACAGCGAGCCGGAGCATCTTGAAGTCTTGCCGACCATTGATGATTCGACAAAGGACAAGCTCTCGCTTTTCCACTGTTGCCACGCCAGTCTTGGCGGCTTGGAGCGTGATGAAATCTGGGAGCAAGTCACGAAGGAGGCTCCGCACTTCATTCACTACCTCGAAACAAGCCAGCATCCTGAAGTGCTCAGGGATCGCCGCACAGGAGCAGCCGCGTGGCAGAATCCCCTCGTGCTGGAAATCCTCGGCGACATTTCGCGTGAGGAGCAGTTTCGAGAACTTCTCACCCAGTGCTCGGACATCACTCACATGATCGAGGAAGCGGGGGCTTGGGACGGCACGGCGATGGAGTTGGAAACTTCACTGCGGGATGATCCGAAAACCAAGCTGGGCGCGGAACGCCTGATCAATCACGGGAAGGCAGTCGGTGGGTTTTTAGGAAAGTTGCAAGCAGCAGGGCGCATCGTTGTAACTCGCAGGACAGTGAACGGCATCACGAGGTGGCGTATTGCGAGTCTCAGTCAGGAACAGGGTGGAAAGGTGGATCACCTGTAGCTGTTTCTATAAGCAGTATTTTCTAAACCCTATTTTAAATAGAAAACATGTTCCACCTTTCCACCTTTCCACCCTTCCATCCCTTCGGGAGGGTGGGAGGTGGCTTGTTTTGATTTATGTTGCTGAGCTATGTTGCCGCTGCTGATTTCGGATACATCTGGCAACATATTCGCTCTTAGCTACAGGAGTGTAAAATGTGTTGCTTTTGTGTTGCCGAAAGCGAAGACAAATTGACACTTGAGCCACTATTCTGTAAGTCGGAGAGAAGATGCTGATTGAGGATGCATTCAGCGATTAAGAGCCATGGAACCGCACGACCAGAAATTCTACGACACTGTTGCTGGAGAAATTCGTTCGCGGTTCGTTGTTGATGGTCTTTGGGTGAGGGCTTTCAGCGATGCTGACGGTGACGAGGCTAAGGCGAAAGCAACCTACATTACACGTCGCGTTGAGCAGCTAAAAGCAGAGGCGCAGGCCGCCAAGTCGGCAGCTTTTGAGCGGGCACAGGCAGAGGCGAGGGAAAATCAGGAGCAGCGAAACAGATTGAAGCGAGAACAGAGAGACATGCGCGCTCGTGAGAGACAGGCTGAGCGTCAGCGTCCGCTTGACCCAAAAGGGAAAAAATTGCTCATATTCCTATTTGTTATTGTTTTCGCTATTACATTTTTTATTTTAACTCGGCTATGATTTCATTTCGAAGACTGACAATTGCCGCGCTTTCACTTCTGATTTTCATGGGATGTGCGACCACGCCTGAAGCTAAGATTGAGCGTGTCAGAAAACAAGTTGCTAAAAGACCTTTCAACGAATGGCCTGCCCTATACGAAAAATTTGAAAGAAAAGGCGATATTACTCCATTAGTGCGCAAGCAATGGACGGAGGCTTGGGCGATTGAAAACAAAAAGCGGGAAGACGCAAGGATCGCCCGAGAAAAGGAGGAAAGAAGATTACTCGCTGAGCGAGAAAAGGAGCAAAGAAGACTTGCCGCAGAGCGAAAGAGAATCTGGGACTCGCTTACACCTGCTCAGAAAATGGATTTCGAGTTAAGGCAGCAGCAGTTGGCCCAGCAGCAGGCCATGATGGCACAACAGCAAGCTAATATGGCTTATCAAGCTGAAGCACAAAGACGAGCTAATGTGGCGGCTGCATTGTCAAACTTCCAACAAGGCTTGCAGAATCAAGAAATGATCAACGCTTATGATCGCAGAACACGGGTGATGTCTCAGCCTGTGGATGTGAATGTCAACGGCAATATCAACCATACATTTAACCCAGTGTATCAGCAGCCATATTTTGCTCCTAGGTATTAGATAAGATATGAATAGCTTATCTAATATAAACCATCAAGACTCTGTCGAGGTGACGATAGCTGTTGTTTTTGATTCAGTAAAAAATATTATTTTTTTGCTTTTCTCAGCGCTTGTTATTTATGGTTTACTTAATCTAAATTGGTGGCTTGGCATTATTCCTTTTTGGATTTTTATAATTATTGGATTTATATCAATTCTTCAATATGTATTTGCATCATTATTATGGTTTTTCGCATTCATTGTTTCCATTTTATCTATTAAAAATAATGGCCTGATGGCAGTTGGGGCTCAGGCAATTCGTTTTATTGCAACATCAATCAAGCTATTAGAGGGTGGTGTGTATGCTTATGTTATCTTAAGAATTTGGAATATAGTCTACTGAAATGGATTCAAAATTATGCAGCTTATAACATTATTACTACTTTACGTTTTATATTGGTTTTTAGGGCTTTTGGTAGCAATCGGTGTTTGTGGTTCTTTTGGTCTATTAATTGCGGCAATAATTGCCATATTGAAGACTTTTGTGCGAGCTCCTAATATTGTTTTTGCATTGTGCTATTTGATTGGGGCTTGTTTAGTCGCCGGACTAACATGGTGTATCCTTCCTTTATGTGGTTGGATCGGTGATCACACAGACTATAAGGGGCAGATTGGATTACTTGTCGGGTTAATCGTTCCCGGTCTTGGTTCTCTTAAAATAATACGCGAATTCGCACTTATTGGCCACAGGCAAACATCTGGGAAATTTGAATAAAAAAACTACTATAGCTATTTGTTTTGTTAAATTTTATGTTTTCAAAAATAATCTTAGTCATCCTTTACCCTGTGGTGGCTCCAATTATGTTCTTTCAATCAATAGCCCCTATTATTGAAAAAGGTATCCAAGAAGCTTCAGAAAAAGCACATAAGGAAAATTCGCAGTTACTATTCGGATTTTCTTTAATTTTTTTATTTATATATTTATTTCCATTAACTTTACTTCCTTTTGCCTATGGGTTTAGTGTGATTGGAATTTTTATTTATATAATTAATTTTATAATGTCGCTCTTTTACGAAGGCCCGCCGCCGCTAAATCATTTATTATCTGCTGCAACCATTATCATAGGAATTTTCGGTTATTTTGCCTACAAAGAGTCTGAAAAAGAAACAAATAGCTCGTCAAAAGGGCGAGAGTAAAAAATAGGTGTTGTGAATTTTTATATGAAAATTGTTACTACTCTTCTTAATATAGGCTGGATATGCTTCGCCATTTTTATAGTTTTTACCGAGAAAAATGCCCGAGAAAATTTCAGCATTTTTCTTTTGTTCATGCTTTTTATCACAACAGGGCTATTGAACATAGGTTTAGTTCACAGGGCGCGTAGTCCGCAAAGCTGGCTGGGACTTTTTCTCAAACGCAAGGCTTTGGAGGAGCAAAAGAAGATCGAGTTGATGCTCAATGAAAAGTGACGCCACGGCCATTTCGCCGCCAAGTGAGTCAATTCGCAGGTCGTTGAGGTGCCTTTTACCGCCGACCGGATGGACATCTCCGCCGACACACTGCCGCGAGAAAATGTCTGATTCGCTGATCCTCACCGATTGTTTTTAAAAAGGTGATCTGCCGTGCGTCCGCGAAGCTGCTCCACCCGCGCCGTGTCATATCGTCCGGCTTCGCCGCAAGGGTCACGAATGGCACCACGAACCGCTCCGCTCCACCTCCGCTGCGCCGAATCCTCCACTCCGGCAGGCTCTCCGATAGCTGCGATAAACGCTCACTCTGGGCGGGGCGTTGTTCGGCCTCCGCGCTCGTTCCTCGCACATCGGCCTCTGGGGGGTCTTTTTTTTCGTTTCGCTGGTCCGATAGCGTGCAGTAGTCGGCAGAGACTTCGCTTCGCTCAGCCGCTGGCCCGCCGCCGCATGGCGGCCCAGCGGTTCTGCCGACTACTCACACTATCCGACCTTATCTCCGCTATCTCCGCGCCTGTCCTCCGTTCCGTCATCGGCTTCGCTCCGGCTCCTCTACGCGGATCGTGGTGCCAGCAGCCACGCGGGGCTGCGGTTTCGGCGGCGATGATTGCTCCCTGTGCTGATGATGTCCTGCGCGCCGCCGTCGTAGCTCGAAAGCCAGTATTCATGCGGTTTCGGCGTGGGGGTGGGATGGTGGCTCGTGTCGGAGAAAAACTCCTCCACATTGCCCCCGCCCACCCGGCTGCTCGGCGATGCGGATCGCTAACGCTCCCGCACCGCCGCTCAGCCCCCCACGAAAAATCCGCAGCGGAGACAAAAAAAATTCAATCCAGAGCCGATTTTTTCAATGCGATGGCTCATGGAGCCGAAAAAAAGCGAAGGGGGGCCTTGCGGAAAAAATACCAAGCAACTACCAAACTAGAAAAATTTTCGACCTTCGAAAACATGATGCAAGCTGTTGACTAAGAGGGGGAGCCGACGACGAGATTCGAACTCGTGACCTATCGATTACGAATCGATTGCACTACCACTGTGCTACGTCGGCGAAAGCTGGAAAATGCCACACGGGCGCACATATGCCAATGGATTTTTGGAGCGGGTCTGAAGGCTTTCGGTGGGAATGCAGGTTTGATGAGCCCCGGTGCGTGCCCGTCGCACCAGCTTGGGCGGTCCGCTCTGGGGCTGGTGGGGCGACGTCGTTGCCAAGGCCTAAAGAATTCCCGCGATGTTCTCCGCGGCCTCGCGCGCTTTTGCGCGCAGGGTGTGAGCGGGGCGGGTGGGGAGGGCGGTTTCTAAAAATGGATCGATCTTTGTGAGAGGGATCACCGCCTGGAAGATTCTGGCTGTTTGCAAGTCCGCGTCCATCCGGCCTGGCAGGGCGATGACGGCGCGGTGAAGCCTTTGGCAAAGGCGGGCAAGCGCAACGGGAGCCTTCCCTTGGAGACTTTGCACGTCGAGACTTCCTTCTCCTGTGATGACGAGGTCACAGGCGGAGATGTGTTTTTCGAGTTCCAGCGCTCCGGAGACGGTTTGAAAGCCGGATCGCAATTCCGCACGGCAAAACACCTGGAAGCCGAATCCCAGTCCACCGGCCGCTCCGGATCCCGGCGAGCTGACAAGCCCAGGAGAGAGATCGCGCTGCACCACTGTGGCCAAGTTTTCCAGTCCGTCTTCCAAGAGATGCGAGTCCTCTGGACGGAGTCCTTTTTGAGGGCCATACACGTGCGTTGCGCCGTTTGGGCCGGTGAGAGGATTGACGACATCGGTTGCCGCTAAAATGGACGGGAGTGACAAATCGTGCGGTGGGCGGATTGCTGCCAGATGCACCAGCGAGCGGGGGATGGCACTCAGAGGGCGGCCGTTTTTATCAAGAAATGCATAGCCGATCGCGGCGGCCATTCCCGTTCCGCCATCGTTCGTTCCGCTGCCTCCCAAGCCCGCGATTATGCGGGTTGCGCCGCTTCGTTTGGCGGCTTGAAGAATATCCCCGACGCCATGGGTTGTCGCGATGAGTGGGTTTCTTTCGCGGGGAGTCAGGAGCTGGAGCCCGCAGGCCTGTGAGGTTTCGATCACGGCCAAACGTTCCTCGGCGGACTGGGCGAGATACCAGGATGCCTGGATTGCGCGTCCGAGAGGGTCGCGAACCGACTCGGAGAGGAGGCTTCCGGGCAGGACATATTGAAAAACCTCAAGCAGGCCCTCACCTCCATCGGAGAGCGGCACGCACTGGCACTTGTCGAGTGGGCGCGCATCGAGCCATCCAAGGCGAATCGCCTCCGCCGCCTCGCCGGCCGTAAGTGTGCCTTTGTATTTATCCGGCGCGATCAGGATCCGGAGCGATCTGCCGGCTTCTTTTGCGGGCGTGCTCATGGATTGAAGACATTCACCGGCCTTCCTTTGAGAAACCGTAAAAACTCCCAACGCGGCTGCCTCCCTCGAGGATCGGAATCTGCGGGTCTGGCAGGCCGGGAGGATTTGTCATGTCCACAGAAGATCATGTTGGAAGGATGGAGAAAGAGGAAAGTGGCCTGCCCGGGTGGGGAGCGCTCTCCGCATCAACTCGCGATCGCCCGCAAAAGCATCTCGGCGGCACGGGCACTGGCTCCATCGGCCTGGAGCATCGAGACCACTTGGGAGAGTTCATCCCGCAGGCTGTCCCGGTCGGCCTTGCTGCGCAGGAGTCTCAGGGCCTCGTCGGCCAGGGCCTGCGGAGTTGCATCGCCCTGGATAAACTCCCGCACCACGTGCGGCGCGGGAGATGCGGGTTGGCGGGGGTCGGCGGGAGGATTGACGCGATAATTGTTGAGAATATTGACGATGCCGAGTGCATTCACCTCCACTAGGCGCTTGCCAATTTCGTATGTGAGCCATGCCGTTTTGTAAATGAGCGCGTAGGGCAGGCCAAAAAATGCCGCCTCCAACGTCGCCGTGCCCGAGCATATGATGCCCGCTGTGGCGCGTTCCATGAGCTCGTGTGCATTTCCGCAGCGGATTGCCACGGGAAATCCCCGTGCCATCTCGCGCATCATTGCCGCACGGCTCTCTCCCGCAGCGGAGGCCTCGAAGCGGACATCTGGCAATTCCTTTGCAACCAGTCGCGCCGCTTCCAGCATGACAGGAAAATTCCGCCGAACCTCACGCTCGCGGCTGCCAGGAAAAAGCCCCAGCAGCCCATCTTCGCGGGAGACGCCGCCGCGCCGCGCGGCGAGGGCCTCCAGCAAGGGATGCCCCACAAAAACCGTGTGCAGCCCGCTTGCCTCATACATCGGAGCCTCAAAGGGAAAAACGCAAATCATGAGATCCAAAATCTGCGCCATTTTGGGAATGCGCCTCTTGTTCCAAGCCCACACCTGCGGGCTAATGTAGTAGAGAATCCTCCCCTCATAGCCGCCATTCCTGAGTGCCCGCGCGAGACGCAGATTGAAGCCTGGATAGTCCACCAAGACGACAGCGTCCGGTTTGGACTGCGCGACATTATCGAGCATGGCCTGGAATTTTGCTCGAAAGTAGCTGTAATTTCTCAACACATCCCACAGCCCCGTCACCGCCGCGCGCTGCACCCAGTTGTCGAATCCTTTTTCGCAAAATGCCGCCATGCGCTCTCCGCCGGCCCCGCCAAAGCGCACTTCCGGACGCAACTCGCGGATCGCGCGCATCACCTCGACCGCCCGCGCATCTCCGCTCTCCTCGCCCGCAACAAACCAGAGAAAAAGATCACGCATCGCAGAGAAATCGGGCCGTTGCCGCATGCACAAACCCTAAATGGCGACGCGCCCTCGAGGCAAAGCAAAGATGACCCGGCTTGTTTTCGCCGTTGACTCCGGTCGCGCCGCAGAAGGCACGAAGCGTTCTGCACGGCGAACCCGAGGGAAGTGAAATCTCAAAAAATCTCAGATGCTGGAGACGACCCGTCATCGCCGCCGAGGGCGGGGCAAGGCGGCAAGTCCGCTGCCGTCCTCCTTTCGGGAGGAAATCCTCAAATTGCAAAAGCGGATGGCGATGCCCCGTTGCAGGCTTACATCGCTGCGATGCCAAGGTGGAAGAGTGGTCTCGGGATGCGTCTTGGCGCGTTGATTGCGCGCAACGTGCCTGACGTGCGCAAGGCTGTGAAGTGGAACACCCCTTTCTATGGCATCGAGGGCCAAGGTTGGTTCCTCTCGTTCCACGTGTTTTCCATCTACGCCAAGACAGGGGCTCGGGATTCTCTCCAAAAACCAAGGTCTTCTTCTGACGGGGCTCGGCTACTCGAACAGCCTCAGCACTGCTTCGTGGGCTGTGTTCGCTTGTGCCGAGAGCGCGGTGTGCGTGTCGCGGAAGGTGCGGTTTTTGGAGATCGCGGTCGAGGCATTTGCCAAATCCGGCATCTGAAGCCCTCTAGGATGGAGTGGGAGGGCACCAATTGTATTCCGGGACGTATCCTGCAGCGCCTGCATTCTTTTTTGCTCCTCAAGATTCTCGAATCGGGCGCGGGCGATTTCTTGCATGAGCTTCTCCCGGTCGGTGGGAATGCTCACATCGACAGCACCCGCGGCGGGCCTCAGGAAATAACCGGGCTGCGCGCTGGCGTTGCCCATGAGGTTCTCCGGAGTCGCGTCCCAAGTCGGTTCCTCTGCGCGGAGGCATGCCAGGGGTCTTCCCTCCACACCTCTCGCGAACAGGCGCGAGCCGTTGAATGTTTCATTACGAATCGCCTCGAAGCGGTCGCGAGAAGGCAAGGCGTCGAAAGGCAGCACCGTTCCCCGCGTGGTGGATTCGTTCACGAGAAGGTTCTCCAGCTCCTGCAGGGCCGCTTTCTGGGTGTGAAGAAACGAAATCGATGCGCTCAGGTCTGCCTCGAAATCGCGGGCGCAGCGGATATCCGCTGCGCAACGGCCCTTGAGGATCAAGTCCTCCAAGTCGTCAAAATCGGGCTCTTTCCGTGCGGGCGTGACGGCGCGGCCCGGCGCACGCCGATTCTGCGGGTGGGCATCCCTCTCTTGTATGTTGATGAGTGGAGCCGCCGCAGCCAAGCTGTGGTTGATGAGAAATGACATATCCTTTGTCCTGTTGTGCGGATTCCGTTCCGCCGTCGAGCCGACACCGTTGTGGGTCTGCTAATAAAGGAATCGGCAAATGGCCCGTGGATTTTAGCAAAAAAAATCGGTCCGGTGTCTGGACCCGCCTCCCCGGCTTGGGATCCCGCGCTGGATCAGATTCTCAGGTCGATGAGCTTGCTCTTGAGCCTCGCGAGTTGGCGCATGTCGATGGCGACGTCGTCTTTTTCGTAAATCTCTTTGCCGATGAGGTGCTCGATGATGTCCTCGACCGTGATAACGCCGGCAAAGCCTCCGAATTCGTCCGCCACCATTCCCAGTTGTTGCTGGCTCTCGAGGAGGGTCTCGAGCGCGTGGGAGGCTGTGGAAAACTCCGAGAAAAACACGGCTTCGATTTTGAGATCCTTCACCGTCTTATGGCCCTCGCCAAAGGCGATGGCGTGAAGGATATCGCGGCGACGCACCACGCCGGTGACTTGGTCGATCGTCCCGTCGTAGATCGGCATGCGTCCGAAGCTGATCGTGCGCAGGCGCTGGAGAAGCTCACTGAGTTTCTCGTCCTCCGGGACGCCGAGCACCACGGGACGCGGAGTCATAATATCGCCCACCCGCACACTGGCGAGGGAGAGGGCGTTGGAGATGAGGTTCACCTCCTCGCGGTTCAAGTCGCCCTCCTCGGCTCCCTTCTCGGCGAGGAGAATGATTTCCGAGCCGGTTTCGCTCTCCTCCGTCTTTTTCCGAAGGAAGAGTTTGACAAATTTATTGGCAACAAATGTCAGGGGGCGGAGGCTGGCTCGGATCACGCGCAGAGGAAGCACGGCTCTGGGTTGGAGTCCCCTGCGGTAGTGAACGCCAAGATTTTTCGGGATGATTTCTGAGAAAATAAGGATACTCAGCGCCATGGCTCCCGAGACGATTCCGATGGAGGCCTCCCCGAAAAGTTTGGTGGCGATGCCTCCGACAAGAACCGCGCCCAGCGTGTTGGCTAGCGTGTTGAGCGTTAAAATCGAGGAGATCGTCTCCTCGATGTCGGAGCGGATTTTCTCGAGTTGCTCGCCTTTCAAACGGTCCTGTTTTTTGAGAATCTCTATGTCCGTCGGCGTTGTGCTCAGGATCATCGCCTCGAGGACCGAGCAGATTGCGGAGACCACGAGGGTAACCGAGACGGCGATGGCTAGCGTGAGCATTTTGGAGGCACGTCACGAATATGCCTATGCCCGGGATGTCTGACAATTGCATAAGTGCGCGACGTTAGCTGTGGCTGCACGCGATGCTGGAAAGTTCTGTCGCAGCGAGTTTCCTCTTGTCAGCGGGGGAGTCCGACACTTACTGGTTTCGCTTTCGCAAATACACACAGCGCCATGGAAAACGGGAACAAGGGCAGGGCAGATCGAGGAAATTCAAAAGCGCCTCGCAAAGGGAGACATGCCCTCGTAGAGGACATTCTGGGAAAACACGGTGTCGTTCTCACGCTTGGGGCTGAGCCGACCTGCGTGCCGCTCGAACCGCTCGGGCCGGAGTGGAGCGTGTCGGCCACCGGTCCAACCAAGCTCATCCACGCCCGCAACCTCGCCCGTGCCCTCGTCGAGCAGTCGATGCCGGGGGCGCTCACTGTTTTCGCGCCCGGAAAAACCTATCCCGGCGAGGTTAACCCCCGCTGGGCCTTGAATCTTCTCGCACGCCGCGACGGGGGCGCTCTCATCACACGGCGGGAGACCGGGCGCACAGCCTCGCCCCGCGATGCGCGCGCTTTCCTCCGGCGCCTAGCCACAAGGCTCCGCATCAAAACCACTCCGATCGAGCTCCCCGATCCCTCACATCCGGGGAGCCTCGCACACATTATTCCCATCGATGGCGATGGTCGCGTGTGGAACTCCCCGGTGTGGAAATTTCCCGTTGGCACGGCATTGATCCAAGCCGAAGGGCCTGCGGGTCTCCGGCTGCCGCTGCAAGTGCTTGTGACCGATGGAGCCCGTCGCGCGCTCACTGTGGAGGTTCTCAACGGGCGCCTCGACATCTTTCTGCCCCCCTTGTTGCAGGAACCTTGGATTGCGCTTCTGGAGGCGGTTGACGCGTCCCTACCTCAAGGCATTGACTGTGATTTCTCGGGTCACGTGCCCGAGGATTTTCTCTCCGTCTGGCATAGTGTGGTGATCGCCGCCGACCCTGGCGTGCTTGAGATCAACCTGCCTCCCTGTGTGACGTGGGAGGAATACGACAACTGGCTCCTCCGGCTTGACGCCGCGCAGGACACTGTGGGACTTCGCACATGGAAGGCCGGGGTTGCCCGCTCCTCCGAGGGCACCGGTGGCGGGCATCACTTGGTCTTCGGAGGGCCGTCCGTCGAGAGGAATCCGTTTTTCACCCGGCCCGACTGGCTTGTTTCGATCCTGCGTTTCTGGCAGCGCCATCCCAGCTTGGCCTATCTATTTACCGGTTGCTATGTGGGCCCCTCCTCACAGGCGCCCCGTCCCGACGAGTCCGGAAAATCCCTCTGGGATTTGGAAATGGCCTACGCCTGGCTGGAACAGCTGCCTCGCGGCGAGGACCACCGGATGGCCATCGCCGAGACGCTTCTGCACTTGCACAGTGACACCTCCGGCAACACCCACCGGGCGGAGATCAGCTTTGACAAATTCTGGAACACCCTCTTCCCGGGAGGCTCGCGCGGACTTGTGGAGTTCCGGGCCATCGAGTCCCTGCCGCGAAGGGAGTGGGCCTCGGCCGTGGCCCGGCTCTGGATCTCGCTTGCCGCGCATCTTCTGGCAAAGCCCTTCCGGTTGCCCCTCCACGATTTCGGGGACACTCTGCATGACCGCTTTTTCCTGCCCACCGTGTTGTGGGCGGATTTCGAGGAGGTGCTTGCACACCTCGGACGTGGAGGATTCGCGATGGACGTGGACATTTTCCGGGCAATCCGCGACTGGCGCTTTCCCCTGCTTCTTGAAACGCCCGACGGCATCAGGGTGCGGCGGGGGCTCGAGGGGTGGCCGCTCCTCTGCGAGACCCCCATCGAAGGTGGCTCGACGAGCCGCTTTGTTGATACCTCGATGGATCGCTTGGAATTCTCCGCGCCCGCGAAGATTGCCGACCAGCATGTGCTTCGCATCAATGGTCGGGAGCTCCCACTCTGTGAGTGGCGCGACGGCATCCGCCTTTCCGGCCTGCGGTGCCGACGCTCGGCGCGACACCCCTCTCTTCATCCGGGAATGCCTGTCCAGTTTCCTCTCATTCTGGAAATCGAGGGACCCGCAGGCACGCGCGCATTTATTTTGCGGGCCGACGCCGTCGGCTTCACCAAGCTGCCCCGCAAGGAACCCGTCCCGCCCCGGGGGGCGACTTGCCGACGAGCGAATGCCGGCCATCTCTCGTTCGATCTGCGACTCCCCGGTTGAGATCAACGGTTGGGCATCAATGGCCTCAGAAGCGAGTAAATTCCAAAGGCCAGCCCGAACCCGACGAACCATGCGTAGTGGTATCCCGCAACAATCACGGAGGGGAAGGTCTCGGCTGGAAGCACCCGGATCGTGACGAGAAATCCCGGGATGTTGGGAAGGACCGCGAGGGCGAGCGCACCGAAGCCTACGAGGCTGAATCCGCCCGAGTAGCGGTAGGCTCCATGGCGTTTGTAGAGATCCGCTACCAGAAGCCGCCTGCGGCGCCAGAGGAAATAATCCGCAATCATGATCCCTGCGATCGGCCCCAGCAGGGCGCTGTAGCCGATAAGCCACGTGAAGATGTAGCCGCTCGGGTCCTGGTAAAGCTTCCAAGGGAACATGAGGAGTCCAATAAAGGCGGTGATGAGTCCGCCCGTGCGGAAATTGATGTGGCGCGGCGCGAGGTTAGAAAAATCATTCGCCGGCGAGACAACGTTGGCGGCAATGTTGGTCGAGAGTGTGGCGATCGCCAATGTGAGGAGGGCAAGGGCGGAAACCCACGGGTTGTCGAAGCGGGCGATGACCTGCACAGGATCCCAGAGCGCCGTCCCGAAGATCACTAGTGTCGCGCTTGTGACAAGGATTCCGATGAAGGAATACAGGGTCATTGTTGTTGGCAGACCGATGGCCTGACCGATGATCTGGTCGCGCTGCGAGCGGGCATGGCGTGAGAAGTCGGGGATGTTGAGTGAGAGAGTGGCCCAGTAGCCGACCATGGCGGTGAGCCCCGCGCCGAAAACCGGCCAGAAGGCAGCATGTGTGTCGAGTTTGGAGGGTTGGGAAAAAATCGGCCCGAATCCATCCGCCGCGCTCCAAGCCCAGTAAACAAGGACCAAGCCGATGATCAGCAAAAACGGGGCGCTGAGCATCTCCAGCCATTTGATCGACTCCATGCCCCGCCAGATGAAGAAAACATTCACCGCCCAGAAAGCCAGGAAGCAGGAGAACTCCCCGGCGGAAATTCCCAGCACGGGCAACGCTTGCCGTAGTGCGGGATCGAAGCCCAGCACCACCGCCGCCGTTGAGTAAATCGCGGCTCCTCCAACCCATGTTTGGATGCCGAACCACCCGCAGGCCACGATGCCACGCATCAGGGCGGGAATATTCGAGCCGAATGTCCCGAAGGATGCGCGCAGCAGGACAGGAAAGGGAATGCCGTAGGCCGTGCCGGGGTGGGCATTGAGCGTCATCGGAACCAGCACAATCAGGTTTCCCAGGAAAATGGTGATCACTGCCTGGCTCCAGTTCATGCCTTGGCCGATGAGGCCGCTGGCGAGCGTGTAGGTCGGGATGCACACCGCCATGCCAATCCACAGCGCGGCGATGTTCCAGGTCGTCCATGTGCGGCCCGACTGTGGCACGGGGGCGAGGTCCTCATTCCAAAGGCGCTCGTCGAGCGGGGCGGGGCGGGTGGGTTCCTGTGGCATGGTTTGGATTTTCGGATGTGTGGATTTTATTTCCCGAATCTCTTGCGCAGCCAACCGAGGGGAAAGCGGTCGCCCGGGCAATCGGTCGGCTTCGGATTGATTTCCTTATGACCCTTCACGATGGCGGCTTGGCCCTTGACCTTGCCCACGCGTCCGCGGAGGTAGTTGCAGAGTTCATCCAGCGCGGCGAGTTGCTCCTTCGTGGGAAGGTCGCGGTTTAGATCGCCGACGAGACAGATTCCAATCGCGATATCGTTGAGGTAGTTGCTCGCGACGTGTCCACCATTGATCTGGCGGGTCCAGCGGTTGCCGATTTCAATTTCCCCATTGCCCGAGGATCTGCCGTTTCCAATGACGAAATGGTAGGCGAGGCCGTTCGACATTTTGCGGACACGTTTGTGGTAGTTGTCGAAAATCCGGGCATTGCCCTGCCGGGTGCCGCTGTTGTGAACGATGATGTATTTCCAGCGTCCCCGCTTGACTTTGGCGGTGTCGATCGCCTTGCGCACGGCCGGGGTGAGGTGGCGATAGCGCTTCATCAGGCCGCCAAATAGCGGGCGCGAGGCAGGCTCAAAGCCCGCATCGTCCTGCAGGCCGGACTTCTCGATGAGAATCGGAGCGTCCAGCCGGTTGCCGGCGGGTGTCTTCCCCTTGGGAATCTGGGGTTGTGCGACGGGGGTAGGCTTCGGCTGCTCCTCGGCGGTTGCCGAAGGCGGGGCCGCCTGGCCCTTGTCCTCTCCGGGGATCAGGAGATAATCCTCCGAATCTTCGACCGGCTCTGGCTTTTCGGTTGATGGTTTTTCAACGGGCGCCGGGGGTTCCTCTCGAGGCTTTGCCGCAGGCACCGGCTTGGGGGTCGGGGCCGGTGTGGAAATCCTGCGTGGGGTGGGGGAGGGTTGCGGGCGCGGCTTCTGTGTGGGTTTGGGAGTGGGGGTGACCACCCACTGGAGTTTTTCCGGAGGGGTCACGACACGGCGTGGGGTCGCGGCGGGTTGTGGTTTCGGGCGCGCGGCGGGGGCGGGCGATGGCTTGGCCACGGGGCGAATATCCTCGCGGGCTTTCAGAAAAATGCGGCGCTTTTCCTCATCGCTCATTTGGGCGCGCAGTGCTGTCGTGCCGACCAGAAGGCAGCCGAGAATAGCTAGGAGGAAAACAAGATTCCGATTCAGCACGCCGCACGCTAGCAAGCACGAAGGGATTTTCAAGACACTCGGTAAACCACCTTCACGAGACACAACCCGCAAGCGGGTGCTGTCTGCAGGAAGCGTGGGGTGCCGCTTGCGAGGCGCTCCGCCAATTCCTCCAGTGTGACGCGGCCCGCCGCATGGCGGATCGCGGCTGCCGCAAGGATCCGAACCATCTTGTAAAGAAATCCGCCGCCCTCGAACGTGAGTTGGATTTTCGAGCCTGCGACCTCGCAGTGGATCGCATGGACGCTGCGCACGGTTTGCCGCGGTTCCGGGCGGCGGCGTGCGGAAAAAGCGGCGAAGTCGTGGGTTCCTGTAAAAAGCCCGCATGCCCCGGCAAGGCGCTCCGGATCGATCGCTCCGGGCACATGCCAGACGCGGTCCCTCTCCAGAGGCGGCAGGGCCGGGCCGTTCCAGATCGTGTAGCGGTAGATTTTTCCGATGGCGGAAAAGCGCGCATGGAAATCGGTCGAGACCTCCTGCGCCCCCATGATCCTGATCGCCGCCGGGAGGTGGGCGTTGAGCGCCCCGGGCCACTGCCGCAGAGGCATCCTGTCGGCAGGCACATCCGCATGGGCGCTCTGCGCCTCGGCGTGCACGCCGGCATCAGTGCGGCCCGCGCCCTGGAGGCACACCGGCTCTCCGCACAAGGCGGCGAACGCATTTTCCAGATGATCCTGAACCGCATTGCCACAGGCTTGGCTCTGCCATCCTTTGAAACCGGCCCCGTGGTAGGCGACATCAAGCCTAAGCCTCATGCAACGGAATCAAGCCAGCTTTGCAGGATGATCTGAGCGGCGACTTGGTCGATGACCGACTTTTGTTGTTTCGCGTTCCTGCCCGATTCATGGAGGGCGCGCTGAGCGGATACAGTGCTCAGGCGCTCATCCCACGGGATCACCTTGCAGGTCGCCTCGCGCCGCAGATCTTCGATGAATGCCTTGGCTTTTTCCGCGGCGGGGCCGTGGCTGCCGTTCATGTTGCGGGGCATGCCGACGACGATGGTGTCGGCACTCCGCTCCGCCGCGAGGGCGAGGATGCGTTTGAGGGGATCGGTGGTCTTCACGGAAATTGTTTCCAGTGGATGCGCGAGCATGCCGAGATCGTCGCTTACGGCCACGCCCACCCGTGCGTCGCCGAGGTCAATGCCAAGAGCTTTTTTCATTTGCAGTTGAAAATCCCATATCCCCTGCCTAGCTTCAATGCCCATGTCACAGTTCTCCTTGGACAAGTTTGGCGAAAATCTTCCGGTCTCCGGAATCGTGGGTTTTTCGCAGGTCGCCATCGGCCTTGGTGCGGGGTTTCTCGTTGCCGACAGCATCGGCCACAAGGCGCGCCGCAACTCCGGCTATGCCTTGCTGGGGCTTGGTGCGTTGGCTCTCGTGCCGGTGGTGTGGGGCATCGCTTCGAAGGTCATCTCCCGCCCCGAGTCCTCCCGTTCGATGCGTAAAAAACTCGAAGGCATTCGCGGCGGTTACGACTCGGATCCCGTGCACTGAGGATACTCCGCGGGTGGCCTCGCAGCGTCTCATTCTGGCTTCCGCCTCTCCCCGCCGGCTGCAGCTCCTGCGTGAGGCGGGTTGGGACGTGGAGACATCGGTCTCCGGCGTTGACGAGGTCGAGGACGCCACATTTTCTCCCCCCGGTCTTGCGCTCGAGAATGCCCGGCTCAAGTGGCGTGCGGTGGCCCCGCTTCATCCCGGCGAAACCGTCCTCGCGGCTGATACCGTTGTGTGGCTCGAGGGTCGCTTTTTTGGAAAACCCACGGATCGCTTGGATGCAGTCCGCATGTTGCTCGCGCTCGCCGGCCGCACGCATTGCGTCGTCACAGGCGTTCTTCTCGGCCGTTTCGGAGGCGAGGTGGTGGAGTTCGCCGAGACGTCTTGGGTTACATTCCACGCGCTCGGCTTGAGGGAAATCGACGCGTATTTGGACTCCATCGACCCGCTCGACAAGGCTGGTGGCTATGCGGCGCAGGACGATTCCGGCCGTCTCATCGCCCACATCGAGGGGCTGGTATCGAACGTGGTCGGTCTGCCCGTGGAGCGTCTCGCCGGCTTCTCCTCTCCCCGTCCCTAGCGCGAGTTTCTCCCGGCGCGGGGATCAGCGTCGGCAGGTGTAAACAAAGGCGGGCGGAAAATTCCTGACCACGACGGGCATGCGTCGGATGTCGCCGAACGTCTGGCCGAGAGTCTTTCTGAACCTGCGTCCAGCGGGCAGGTGGTGGGGGCCGTAGTAGGCGAAGGTCGAGAAGACGCCATCGGAGGACAAGGCGGCTTCGACCTCCTTGAGAATCCCATTTTGCAGGCTTTCGCTGAAAGCCGCCCACGGCAATCCCGAGACAATCGCGTTGGGTTTGGGCATGTTTTCCTTTTCGAGATGGGATCCGAGTTCGGTCGCACAGCCTTCGATGATGAGTGCGTGCGGGAATTTCTTTGAGACCGAGCGGGTCAGGATCGGGCACTTCTCGATGGCCGCGAAACGGGCGTCCTTGTGGAGGCTTGATAAAATATGGCCAGTGAAGGCTCCCGTGCCGGGCCCGAGCTCGATCACGCAGGCGGCGTTCTGGATTGCCGACGCACGCACGATGGCCTCGGCCAGAAACGGCGAGGAGGGCCAGATTGCCCCGACGGAACCAGGGGCTCGGACAAGGGCCCTGAAGAAACCTAATGACATGTCAGGCAGGCTCGGGCCGGTGAGGCTGTGGCGCAATGTCAAATGTCGATCCGCTCTGGGATTTCAAAACAAACAACGCCGCCAGTTCGATTTCGGCGGTCTGCGGAAACATGTCCACCGGTTGAACACGCGAGACATCATAGTGCCCGGAGAGTTTTTTTGCGTCGCGCGCGAACGTGGCGGGATCGCAGGAGACGTAGACCAGGCGCGCAGGCGGGCGTTCCAGAATGCGGAGGATGGTGTCGGCGGAGAGGCCCTCTGCGGGCGGATCCACGAGAAGGACGGTCTCCGAGGCGGGCGCGGCAAGAAGGGCCTCGGAAATGTGGGCCTCCACGCTGCCCTCGATGTAGGTCTCGTTTTCCAGGGCCTCCTCCCGGGCCTTGCGCACAGCGCCGTCGCTCCATTCGATGCCGAGGATTCTTTGAAAGTTTGCGCGGAGTTTTTTAGAGAAAAATCCGGAACCGCAATAGGCATCGACGAGCAGGGTCGCACTTGCCGCCATGTCCCCGACCGTCTCTGCGAGGAGTTCGGCGGCTCCCTCGTTGACTTGGCTGAATCCACGGGCGGTGCCCTGTGCGCGGAGGGTGATGCGGGCGGGTTGGCGTGGTGGGTTGGCGCGGAGTTCGGCCAGCTGGGCGTTCACCTCGTCGGTTGCGATCGGGCAACTCTTCACATCGACGAGTTGGTGGGATTTGCGGTGAAAGAAACCGACCTCCTTGCGGTGGGTGTGGACGGCGAGGCGGTTCCGGTAGGCCCATTGCCGGGGGGATGGCAGCATCGCGCGCACATCGGCATCGGCAATTCCCCCGATGCGTTGCAGAAGTTCGACAACCTGGGAGGTTTTGATTTCCAGCTGCAAGTCGTAGTCCGCATGCTGGAGTGCGCATCCGCCGCACTCTCCGAAGACCGGGCACGGTGCCGCAACCCGGCGGGGTGATAGCTCGAGGAGGCGCACTAGGTCTGCCTCGGCATGGTTTTTCTTGGACTTCACGACGCGCACCATGGCGCGCTCGCCGGGCAGGGTCCCGTGGACGAAGCAGATGCGGCCATCGGGCAGACGGCCGATGCCCGCGCCGCCGTGGGCGATCTTCGTGATCGCAAGCGTTGTCTCGATGTTGCTCATGCCGGTTTGCGCATGAGCCAGTAGATTTCGCCCGGCCAACCGGGAAAAATGTGTCCCCACGCGATATTGAAGCGCATCCAAGCCGCAGAGTTTTCCAAGCGGCTTCCCTTGCTGCGCATGAGAAACGCGCCGCTCATGAACTCCACTTCAAGCCCGGCCTGCGCGGCCATGCGGCGAACTCTGGCGGGTGAGAACACACTCACATGCCCCATGGGTTTCGCTGTGCGGCGCACTTGGCTCTCGCGGAATGCTGCCAATGGTCCGGGAACGACCGGGAAGCCGCCGATGAGCGATCCCCCGGGGCGGATCGAGGCGGCGATTTTTTTCAGCACCGCCTCCGGTTCGAAGAGGTGCTCGAGAACGTGAAGAAGAATGGCGGTGTCGTATTCATGGGGCAGGGCGAAGTTCGCATGCTCTAGGTTGGCCTCGAAAAAGTCCGTGTAGCCGGCCTGGGTGAGGCGCTCCCGCCGCATCACGGCATCGACGGCGGTCCACCGCGCATACTCGACGCCCGCGGGGGCGGACCGCACGAATTCCAGCATCTGCCCGACATGCACACCGATCTCGGCGACGTCGAGCGGACGTCCGGCACGCTCGCAATGAACGCGCAGGAGTTGGTAGCCGAACCAGTAGCGCAGCAGGCGGATCGGGTATTTCACGCTCTTGGCCTCGCGGGTCATGCCGAAATCCTTCGATCGAACGACTTGGTTATCGGCGAGAAATTGGATGTCCCATTGGGACGGAGAATACTTTTTCAACCTGGGCGGGATGATGCTGCGGGGGCTCGGCAGGGTCAAGCGGAGCCTTTGTGCTGGTGCGTGGCGGTGGGCATCAAGGTTGCTTCGGTTCGCTGCGGCGGATGCTATTTCCCTCCCGATACATGTCTTTGTTTGAGGCTTGGAACTCGGCTTTGAGTTGAACTTTGAGCCTTGATATGTCCACGAGATCCCATTCCTCAAAATGGAGTTGCCCGCCGGCGCCGCTGTTGTGGCCGACTCCGACGAGGAGGTGGCGTGCGTCGTCCCGGACCTTGCTGGTGGTGGTCTTGGGCTCGTAGTAGAAAGTGCGCAAGGTGCTGCTTTTGGATTCAAGGGCAAAGAGCTTGGGGTCGAGGTAAACAACGCTCCCGTCCTCGAGGACAAGTCGGATGTCGGGGTAGCCGCTGCGTTGCTCCCCGCCGGTCTGCGTTGTGGGAATCCCGCAGGACCACCCCGGTTGCCGGTTGCACTCGGCGAGGAGTTCGTCTTCGATGAATCGGCTAGCCTCGTTGATGCGGGCGGCTGTGTGGATCGGGTGGGCGGGGTCGTTCAGTTTCGCCAGAGTTTTGTCGAGCACGAGGCCCAAGCGGTCGAGCCAAGGCTGGTCGGCGTCGGCATCCACAGGCAGGATTTTTTTTCCAGTGGTGGCGGTGAGGACTTCACTGAAATCGATGTCCTTCAGTTCCCGGCCGTCCTCAAGAAGCCATCCGATGAGAACGGTCGTGTCGGATTTTTCCTCCTCCGCGAGAACGCCCGCCAGCGGAAAAGCCATCGCGAGGACGGCGAGCGCAATCCGGAAAACTGGCATCAGAATGTCACGTTCATTTGCGCGCCGAGCACGAGGGCGTTTGGAATATTACCTGTTCCGCCCGGATTGATGATCCATTGGAGGTTCGGTTGAATGTAGGCGAACCGGGAAACCTGAAACCGGTAGCCGGCCTCGAGGGCGATCTCGTATTGGGGGTTGCCGGCGCCAGATTCCACAACCGTGTCGGCATAGTCGTCGCTGAACTCGCCATAAACGAAGCCCAGCATGGTGATGTCGTTGTCGCGCGTCGGCACAAGGCCGCGATAGACGATGCCGGCATTCGCTTGGAAAGGAAGTTTCGAGATGTTTTCCTGCGGCGAGAAGACGAACGCGCTCCAGAGCGTGAGGCCTTGCTCGCTGCCGGCCTCCTCCTGCCAGATCATCTGGTCCGCATGCCAATAGAACCCATAGGAGTTGGTAGCCGTCTCGCTGGAGCCGAACTGGGCAAATTCCCACGGCGAATAATACGCTCCAAACCAGTAGTGGCCCGGGAGCCCCCTCATGCCGGGAGTGGCGGTGGGGCGCACGGTTTTACCTTCCGCGAATGATTTTCCAGAGACGATGGACTTCCCGTCGGAGGGTGTGGAGCTTTCAACCGGCCGCTTTGAGAACTCCGGCGTCCAGCCGACCTGCCCCACCATGATGACGCCGTCGGAATTGTTCATGCTCCAGTCGAGACCGTGGCTTTCATAGAGGTTGACATGCGTGGCTTGGTAAACACCAGCCATGGCGAACCACTCGGGCGAGGGATCCACACGGAGGCGACCGCCCCAGACGGCGGCGGGGTAGGTGGAGAAGGCTGTGTTGACGGGCAGGGACTGGGGATTGCCGTCGATGCCGTTGTTCATGTAGAGCCAGTAGAGCGGCGAGGATCCGAAATCGTCGCCGACCGAAAGCCGGCCGAGCTTGATGCCCACCTTGTCGTCGAGGAGAAGCTGCTCGAGAACGAGGCCGTAGAAGGACGCTGTCTGGCTGCCGTAAACTTGTTGAACCGTGAACTGATTCCCGATGTTGCGCGCTGAGAGGTTGGAGCCGTTTCGATCCAGGCCGCTCACGGTGAGCAATGCGCCCTGCCAGCCGACGAGTTTTTCGAGATCCAGCTGGACGCCGAAGCTGAAGTTGTCGGCGTAGGCGAAGCTCTGGGTATTCCCACCGACCGCGTTGCCGGCGATGTTGTTTGTGTAACTGGCGGAGAATTCCACCCCGCTGTCATCAAGGAAATTCCGGACTCCCCACCAGTCGCCCGTAAGAGAGTTTCCCTCCCACCACTCCTTTGAACCAATATAGTTCGAGGGCTGTGGCGTGTAGTAGGTCCAGAAGCGTGAGTAGCCGTAGAGCGAGCCGCCATCGGGTTCGTAGCCGGATGGAGTGCCGGGGATGCCGCTTTGAGCCTGGCCCATGGCCGGGGTGCCGAGAGACGCAAACGCAAGGAGGGAGAGGAGGAGGTTTTTCATAAAGGAGGAGGAAGGGGAGCGGGGTCTCGATATCTCAGAAAAGCTCGGAAGTGCCAACGGGAATCTTCTGGAAAAGACTGGCCAGAGCCTTGCGATGGGGGCTCGGCATCGGCGGAAGCGCTCCGGCCGGAAAATCCGTCCACTCCGGCCGGGGGGCACTGGCCGTCACGTGCAGGCGAACTTTATAGCGGGTAATCGCGTAAGTGAGGGTGAGCAGCGGAGGGGCGAGCGGCTCTCCCGGCGGCAGGAGCCAGAGGCCCTTCCAACGCGGGCCGGAGGACTGCAGGAGGAAAACCCGGCTCCCTGTTGATGCAAACGCGCAGTATTCCGTGAGAGGGGTGACGGCTTTTTTCGCGGGCTTCACGGGAAGCGTGGCTGGCTCGGTGGCACGGCAAAATCCCTTCAGCGGGCAGCGTGGACAATCCGGCGTGCCGGCGCGGCAGATCGTGGCACCCAAATCCATGAGCGCGGACGTGTGGTCGCGCCCGCCCCCCGGCGGCAGGAGGGATGCGGCGGCTTGTTCCAAAAAAGCGCGCCCGGCCGCGGTGGCGATGTTTTCCCGATAGTCGAAAAGACGTGCCACCACGCGGTTGATGTTTGCATCCAGGACGGGCACGGGTTTGTCGAAAGCGAAGGCGGCGATGGCCGCTGCCGTATAGGGGCCGATGCCCGGGAGGGAGCGGAGGAGCTCAAGATCGTGAGGGATTTTTCCGTCAAAGCCGTTCACGATGGCCTTCGCCGCTCGCTGCAGGTTGCGTGCGCGGGAGTAGTATCCGAGCCCCTCCCAGAGCTTCAGGACCCGGGGCTCCGGAGCGGAGGCGAGAGCGGAGACGTCGGGAAGCGCCAGCATCCATCGGCTGAAAAACGGCAGCACAGCCGCAACGGTGGTTTGTTGGAGCATAAACTCCGAGACCATCACCGCGTAGGGCGTGGGGTTGTCGCGCCATGGCAGGCTGCGGCCTTGCGCGCTGAACCAGCTCTGCAGCGCCTTGTGGAAATCCGGCTTCGGCTTTTCGTGTATCATCTCGACAGGGTCGATGGATTACGCGCAAAAATCCCGAATGTCTTCCGCAAAACCTTTGCACAGCCACACGACACCGCTCACGCCCGCTCAGGCCCAAACGCTCCGCGGTCTCCTGGCGGGCGAGGGGTTTGAGTTCGAGGAGCGTCCATACATGCTTTATTTTGCCCGCGGGGCAAGGCTCACGGTGGCTCTTTACGAGAAGGGCCCCAAGGCGGTGATCCAAGGTAAGGGGATCGAGGATTTTATCCTCTTCACGCTGGAGCCGAGAGTGCTCGGCGAGGCGGTTTTTGGCCAGGAAGAGACGCTCGAGCCCGAACTGTTTGAGCCGCATTTCGGCATCGACGAGAGCGGCAAAGGCGATCTTTTCGGACCACTGGTCATTGCGGGGGTCTATGTAAACCAAGAGATCGCCCGAAAGTTTCGTGATGCCGGCGTGCAGGACAGCAAGGCCATCAGCAGCGACAAGCGGATCCGCGAACTTGCCGCCGCGATTCGAAAAATCCGCGCCCCCGCCAGTGTTGTGACCGTGGCACCGCCCCGCTACAACGAGCTCTACCGGAAGGTCGGAAATCTCAACCGCCTCCTCGCATGGGGGCATGCACGCGTCATCGAAGACCTCTGTGGTCTCTGCCCCGACTGCCCCCGCGCCCTTTCCGACAAGTTTGCCGATGTGCGCGTGCTGCAGCGCGCCCTCATGGAGAAAGGTCGCCGAATCCAACTCGACCAGCGCACCAAGGCCGAATCCGACTACGCCGTCGCCGCCGCCTCGATTCTCGCCCGCGAGAAATTCATCAACTGGCTCAACGAGAAAGGCGCCGACTCCGGCATCGAACTCCCCCGCGGCGTCTCGGCCCAAGTCAAACAAGCCGCCATCGCGCTCATCCGCGCCAAGGGCCCCGATGCTCTCGAGACCCATGCCAAGACACACTTCAAAACCGCCTCCGAGGTTCTCGCCCTAGCCGAAGGCGGGCCCGCGGCCGCACAGGCCCCCGGCAACACTAAAAAAACCGGTCGCCGGACAATTTGTCCTTGAAGAAAAAACGAACTCGGGTTTTATTTCAGGTCCCTCATTCATTCCTGAGTAGCTCAGTGGTAGAGCGGTCGGCTGTTAACCGATTGGTCGTAGGTTCGAGTCCTACCTCAGGAGCCACTTCCCGCTCTGGCGGGTTGTCTCCAAGGATCTCTCAGCGGTGCCATAGTGTCATCTCACCACCGCGCGCGGTCGCACTCCTTCTTCAAGAACGGCGCGATCACGCAGCCGAGGCCGAGCGTGGAGAGGAAAACGAAGGCGAGAATTGAGAGAATCATGTCGGAATTTAATGCGGGATCGCGACGGCGCAACCCCGCGCGGGAGACCGGCAGTCTTTTGCCGCCAGGATCCGTTGTGCAGAGCGCCCCTTCGGCTTGCCACGGACAACTAAAAAAACCACGATCCATTCCTCGACCACACTTTATCCCATGCTTCAAACATCCTCTTCCCTCGATCTCTCCAAGTTCACCCCCACAGAGGTCGTCATCCCCGAAAACGCCACTCAGGCGGAGTGGACGGAACTCCACCGCGTGGTTCTGCTCTGCAAAAAAGCCTCAACAAAATGGCTGCAGCAGTCGCGGGGTTTCGCTGCCGAGAAATGGGGGATGGATTTTGTCAATGACACGGAAGTCCAGCTTGAACTCGACCTCGGCATCGCCTTGCTGGATCAACCACCGGAACCCGATTCGGGGGACAAGACACGAGCGATGGGCGCCGTGCAGGGAATCGCCAAGAAGTTCCAGCATTGGCAAAGCAAGATGAGTGACGAGTTCACGGAATGGAATCCCGAGCAACTCCGACAAGCCATCGAACTCCTCGAGCCCATCGAGTCTCAAGTCAGGCACCTCCGCGAGCTTCTGGCGAGCCGGTGAAGCCCCGGAGGTTCTGAAAATCCGGACTGTGTTTGCCGGTGGCTCAACCGCCAGGGGGGAGCGCGGAGGGGGCAACATCGGAAGGGGGAGGGGTGGTCATTTGGGCTTTTTGGTGTCGGAATTGCAGGCGCTACGGGTTGTAGAACTTTGGGCATCGACGAGGAGTCCCCGACCTTTTTCAGGAGATGCGGGGACTCTGGGTGAAGTGGTCCCCGTGTCGGCTTCTTCCAGAGGCGGGCTGAAAAGAGCGTTCAGAACAGCTTGGCTGCTTGCGTCCTCAATGAGCCCGAGTTCCTTGAGGTCCTCCACAAAGAGTCGCAGGCCCGCGATCTCGCTGGTGGGAAGCCATTGCCCGAGGTGGCCGATGAGGGCTCGCAGGTCGGTATCGGCCGGATTTTCCTCCTCGGCGAAGATCGCGGTGGAGTAGTTGCTTCGGATTTTGGATGGGATGGAAAGGCACGCCGGGGCGGGCGGGATTTCCGAGAGTTGTATCCAAGCGTCGGCGCGGATGGAGCGGGTATCGGCGGCGAGCCAGAGGAGGACCGCCCCGTCCACGAGACAGGTGTGGGAATGCGCGTGGATGCGTGTTCCCGAGGGGCGTGCGAGGATCGCCGCATGGAGCATGAGGGCGGTGTCGTGCAGCAGGATTCCCGGGCCGAGCAACTCAAGGGTGAGGCATTCGGGGGCCGCATCGAGGGCGGATTGCAACACGGAGAGCAGGCGCGAGGGGTCGCTTTCGGCAAGGTTGAGGTGCATGGTGCGAGATGTTGGTTGCAGGTGCCGGATCAAAGTGTCGGCGTCGAAGCCGAGGTGCGGTGGACCACGGTGAAAATCGGTTGCTCCTGCCTCCGTCGACCGTGGCTCGTTAATCGATTGCAGCGGCTCGGGAGGGATTTTCCAGTGCGGAGGGCATGTGGGATTGGGATCGTCATTGAAGGCACGAGAGTATCAAGGTCGGTAGGACAACCATGGGGGTTGGAAAAATGTTTTTTAAAAAAGATGCCTACCGGCGGTGTCCATCGAAAAGCCAGCGTGTCTCTATGAGATCCCGTCACGCATGGGCCCCGTGCGAGCGCTTGCAGCCTGTGGCGGCGCCGATGTGGAGGCATCGGAGATTCCCCTATCCGGCGTTGGGGAGAACACCCCATGTTTTCATTTTCATCGATCTGAGAGACTCGTCTCCGTTGCGCATTCCGTCCCCATCGGAATCGCGGAACCAAAAAAAGTAAAACGGCATCCGTGTGTGAGGCACGGATGCCGTTTTCAGTTCGGGACGGCTCTTGCCGGCGGGTTCATTATCGGCTGGTCGTTTTATGGTATGGCGTGGGCTGCTGCTAGCGGTTCAGAGAGAAATTCACGGGCACCTCGACGGTTCCGGAGGTGGGTGTGCCTGCGATGGTGCGGGGTTGGAATCGCCAGGATTTGACGGCGCGGAGGGCGGATTGGTCAAGGACGCCGTAGCCGGAACTGCGGGAAATGGTGACCGCCGTTGGGCGCCCCTCGGCGGAGACTTCGATGCGCACGATGGTGCGGCCTTCCCATCCGTTGCGGCGGGCGATTTCGGGGTAGGTCGGCGGGGTGTTGCGGATGACGACCGGCTGGGGGACGTTGTCCGCCCGCGCCGGGGTGCGGGGGGCTTGGGACGGGGTGGCTTTTTTTTCGAGGCGTGCCTTGGGAGTGGGTTGGGGGATTGGCTTGGGAGCGGGAGTGGGAGTGGGAGTGGGAGTCGGCAGGGGCTCTGACTCCTGGGAGGGGGCGGTGGAATCCGTGCTTTCGGTGGCGGTGAGGATTTTTTCTGGAGCGGGGGCTGGTGTGGGCTCCGGCGCTGGGGTGGGTGGAGTGGGTTCTGGAGTGGGTTCTGGAGTGGGTTCTGGCTGGGATTCTTCGATGACAAAAATTTGAGTGGTCTGTGTCGGAGCCATCTCGGCGCGGGGGGCTTCAAGGGCCAGGGGGGTCGTCCACACGAGCCAGAGGTGGAGCAGTGCGGAGACGGCGAGGAGTGCGGGGAAGAGGAGGGCCTGCGGGAGTGTGATTCCGGGGCGCTCGGGGGTCATTCCTGTGCGGGATCGTGGACGAGGTGGAATTGCGAGGCTCCGCTGGCCCTTGCACGACTGATGAGCTTCAGAAACGCACCGTAGTCCACTGATTTATCTCCCCGGAAGTGGACTGTTGCGGTGGTGTTCTGATCAAGGGCTTGCTGGAGCATGGGCTCGAAGTCGGAGTTGGGGATGACAGCGTCTCCGATCGAAATGGTGCCATCGGGGGCGAGGGAAACGATAACCTTCGGCGCCTCGCCGGGGGCTTGGGATGCCGCTTGCGGAAGGGTGAGGGGAACGGAGGGCGGGGCAAAGCTCGATGTGAGCATGAAGAAAATAAGCAATAAAAAGACGACATCGATCAAGGGAGCCATGTCGATGGAGAGTGTGGGGCGTTTCGGGCGGCTGAACATCGGGTGAGGTCAGGCGACGGAGTTGAGATCGGCGCGTTGGTCTTGGCGGGGCGGGATGGTGGGTGCGGAGACTGTGCAAAAGGCGGAACAGCCGGGTTGCAGGGCGTCGTCGAGTGCGGTGATGGCGAGTTCCATGCGGCGCGCAATTTTATCCGTGTGGCTTTCGTAGGCGTGGTAGGCCGCCATGCAGGGAATCGCCACCATGAGGCCGAAGACGGTGGTGAGGAGGGCCTCCCAGATGCCTCCGGCCAAGTCAGAGGGCTTGGGCGCACCGGCGAGGGTCTCGATGCGGGCAAAGGCAAGAACCATGCCTGTGACGGTGCCGAGCAAACCGACGAGTGGGGAAAGGTGCGAGATTGCGGCAAGGACGCGGAGGCGTTTTTCCACGCCCTCAAGGACGAGGGCCCCCTCCCGCTTGACGTTGTCCACGCGAACCTTGGTGGGGCGATTGAGATTCTCGAGGTAGACCTGCACGACGCGTGCAACGGGGTGGCGGCTGTGCTTTGCCATGTCCAACGCGGCGTCGATGCGCCCGGCTTCGACTTCTCCGAGCACGCGGTCGAGCCAGCGATCGGGCCCAAATCCATAGGAGAGATACACGAGGGCCCTCTCCAGAATCACCGCCACGCCGAGAACGGAAAATCCTAGAAGAATCCACATCAAGGCCCCTCCGCGGGTGAAGTAGTCCAACATAGTGTCCATGGGGGTTATTTAAGTGGGCATGGAGGCGGTGTCATTACGAAACTGAGACGCAATCTCAAAAAATTGTTGCACATGAGACTCTGTCTCATTAAAACAACGGCCTCGTATGACAAAGCAACCTCACAGTGGATGGGCGGCCCGGGCGGCTGCGTTGGTGGCGGCGATGGGACTGGTGTCCGGGGCGACGGCGCAGAATGCGGTGCAACAACTCGACGAGGTCGAAGTGCGCGCGGACTACGACCGCGAGGTGAGCGGAGTGTTTTTACCGGATGTGCAGGGCACGAAAATTCACGCGGGCAAGAAAACCTCGAATATCGACCTCGAGCAAATCCCCGAAATCAGTATGGACAATTACCGGCAGGTGATCGCAAAAACACCGGGGCTGATTTTGTCCGAGGAAAACACTCCGTTGTTAAGCATCGGCTATCGCGGTTACGACCCGCACCGCATGCAGTATTTCCAGGTGCTCGAGGACGGGATTCCGATCCACGCGGACATGATCGGCTACCCCGAGGCCTACTACACTCCCCCGCTGGACGCGGTGGAGAGCGTCGAGGTGATTCGAGGTGGCGCGGCGCTCATGTATGGACCGCAGCCGGCGGGAGCGATCAATTTCGTGATGAAAAAACCGCCGCTCGACACGCCGTTCACGGTGCAGTCGACGAACATCCTGGGAAGTTTCGACATGTATTCGAACTTCACCTCGTTCGGCGGCACGCTCGGGCGGTTCGGGTATTACGGTTACTACAATCACCAGCAGACGGACGGATTCCGCGAGGCGAACAGCGATTTTTTCTTGAACGCGTGGGGCGGCACCTTCGTGCTCGATGCCACGGGGTCGTTCCGCACCTATCTCAACATGACGGCGTATGACGAAACGCACGGCGAGCCTGGTGGATTGACGCTCGAGGAGGGGCCGAACGCTGTGAACTACACTACCGACCGCGACGGCACCTCGCGATTCCACGACCGCATGAGGGTCAGCCGCTACGCGGTATCGCTCATCAACGAGTGGGACATCTCCGACACCACACTGGCGACCTTCCGCACCTGGTGGGATTATTATTTGCGGTTCAGTCGGAGGCAGAATGGAGGCGGCTTCGGCACGTTGCCCACCGGCCCGAAGTCGCAAACGAGCCAGATCGAGAACCAGCAATTCTACAACTTCGGCTTCGAGCCCCGTCTTAGCCACAGCTGGGAATGGCTCGACAACACGCACACGCTCACCGGCGGCATGATGTTCTACTACGACTGGTCGCCGCGCGTGGATCAGGTCGGCAACTCCCCCACGGCGATGACTGGCGCCACGGTGAACCAGAGCAACCGAGAGACCGTTTACTACAGCCTCTTCGCGGAAAATTTGTTCCAGTTCGGCAACCTGAAAATCACGCCGGGGTTCCGCTTGGAAAACATCTGGCAAAGCGTGCGCGAGTTGGTGAACACGTCGTCGTTCCAGACCGACGCGCCGCTCAATGACGAGACGAACTTTAATTTCGCGCCGCTCTTCGGCATCGGCGTGGAGTATGATTTCACGCCGCAGATCGCGGTGTATGCCAATGTCTCGCAGGCCTACCGTCCGCCGATCTTCACGCAGGCCGTGCCCACCTCGCCGAACACGCGTGTGGAGGGGAATCTCGAGGAGGCGAATATCGTGAACTACGAGATCGGATTCCAAGGCGATCCGACTCCGTGGCTCACTTGGGACACCAGTTTTTTCCTCATCGACAACTCCGATCAGGTCGGCACCCGCGCCGTGAACGAAGGCCAGATCACCACGGTCATTGAAAACGCGGGCCGCTCGGTGGTTTATGGGTGGGATCTTTACACAGAGCTCGATTTCATCGGCCTCGCCGACGCGACTTGGAACTCCGACGCCGCGCCCGCCGCGAAAGGCGGGGAGAGGATTTCGAGTTCCTGGGTGGATCGCTACGGCTCGCTCTCGGCCTTCACCGCACTCACGCTGCAAACGGGTGAGTTTCTCAGCGGTCCCAACGAGGGAGCAACTCCGCAATACCTCTCCGATTATATCCTGCGCGTCGGCGCGACCTACAACTGGCGCGATCGCGTAAAGTTGGCGCTGCTGGGCAATTTCGTCGGAGCCACAAACGCCTCGGACAACAATGCCTCGAGCCGCTTCATTCCCGCCTACAGCGTGTGGGACCTCACCGCGGAAGTGCAGGTGTGGCGCGACACGGTGAGCGTGATCGCGGGCGTGAACAACCTCTTCGGAGCCGACTACTACGCCCGCATTCGCTCGGACGGCATCGACCCCGCCGCGCCGCGCAATTGGTATGCCGGCGTGAAGGTGGAATTCTGAGAGAATACCAAAAGCGGAATGCTCTTGGACTCCTGCTGTAGCGGCTGTCTGTGACTGCCAATGGGTAACGCCTCCGGCACTCCTAGAGACGTTGCTCCAACCAAAAACGGCTCGCTCAAATTCAAAACCTAACATGCGGATTTCTACACGTGCATTGTCCCTTGCGACAGATTGGTCGCATGTGCATTGAGCCTCTCCCGTAGGAGAAGGATTCGCGATGCGCTGGGGGAGGCTATTTTTCAGGACGACTCTTCGGGGGAGGGGAAAATCTGGAGAGGAATTATTTTTGTAAATGCGGCTGCCTGCTTCGGCGCGAAGATGAGCGCAGGCCGTAGACGACGATGACCACGAAGCAAATAAAAGGCAGGAAAAACGAGGCCCGGGTGGGAGTAAGGCTCAGGGCTCCGATGGCGATCCCGCTCCCGTCCATGACGAGTGCTTGCAAGGGCGGCATGAGGCAACCGCCGCCGATCGCGCAGATGAGACCGGCGGAGCCGAGTTTTGCATCGTCTCCCAGGCCACGGAGCGCGATGCCGTAGATGGTGGGAAACATGAGAGACATGCACGCCGACACGGCTACGAGGCAATAGAGCCCGGGCATGCCATGAAGGAAAATGGCCCCGAGGACCAAGGCCCCACCGAGAACTGCGAGGTTGGCAAGGAGCAGGCCGGGATTAAAAAACTTGAGCAAATAGGTGCACACAAATCGGCTGCCTACAAAGATCGTCATCGCGGCAATGTTCCATCCCTGAGCGGACTTTGCCGTGAGGCCGAGTTCGTTGACCGCGTATTGGATGATGAACGTCCAGACCATGATCTGGACTCCGACGTAGAACGCCTGTGCCACCACGCCCCAGACGTAGTCGGGGGTGCGGAGGAGGCGGCCTAGCGAGGCGGAGAGGCTCTCGTTGCGCAGTTCGTGGGATGTGGAATCCGGAAGTTTTGCCACGGCAAACACTAGGAGGCCGAGTAATACGACGCCGCCCAGGATGGCATACGGCCAGACGATCGCCGCGAGATCGGCGATCTGGATTTTTTCCAATGCGGAGGGATTCGACTCTGCAAGCGCGCGGCGGGAGGATTCGTCGGTGGGATCAAGGCGTCCGAGGATGAAATCCTTTGCCACGAACATCCCGAGCAGGGAGCCGAGAGGGTTGAAAGCTTGGGCAAAATTCAGGCGGCGAGCGGCGGTCTCCTCCGGTCCCATCGAGAGGATGTAGGGATTTGCGGTCGTCTCCAAAAACGCGAGCCCGCTTGTCATGATGAAATAAGCGGCGAGGAACATGCTGAAGTCGCGCGCCGAGCCAGCGGGGATGAACAGCAGGCACCCGACCGCGTAGAGAGCGAGGCCAGTGAGGATGCCGCTCTTGTAGGTAAACCTCCGGATGAAGAGGGCGGCGGGAATCGCCATCACGCAATATCCTCCGTAGAAGGCCGCCTGAACCAGCGAGCTTTCAAAGTGCGAAAGCAAGAGGACGTTCTTGAACGCGGCCACCATCGGGTTTGTGATGTCGTTTGCGAATCCCCAGAGGCTGAAAAGTGTGGTGACAAGGATGAATGGGGGCACCAAGTGCCGCGGGAGCAGAGCGGGAGAGTTCATAGGGGAGTTCCGGATTCTTAAGGAGGAGGCGGCTTGGTCGGCCTAATCGCAGTGGAAAAGTCTTAAACTCTACTTGCCGGGCACGACATAAAGGAATGGATGCAATTGACCATATAATGGATATTTTTGATCTGCAGACCACTGGAGTGGCAGTCATCCATCGCGTCCCGCCCTGCGCAAGATGAGGCCATGCATTGGGAGTTCGGGCGGGCAGGAACGACGGGATTCCGGCAGTGCGCGAACTTTTGGAGAAGATCGATGAGCTGGAAGAAATCGTCCTCCTCGATGCGCTGCACACCACTCACAAAACAGCGAGGGGGGGCGACGATGCCTCAACGGTCAAAGACAACCAACCAGGCCTCAACAAGGAAAGCGCCCGGTTGCTCGACGAGCAGACATTCGCCCCTCGTAGATTTTCCCTGCTTTTCAGAAGGCCTGCGAGAGTTTAAACACACGCGATGACGATTGAAAATGTTCCCTCCGGGACTGCGTTTGTTCTGAAGCTTTCGGGCGAAGTTGATCTCCACGCCTCGCCGGCGTTGCGGGCGGAACTGCTCGCCTGCATTGCGGCCAAAACGCCCCTGCTTTTGCTCGACTTCTCGGCAGTGGATTACATCGACTCGAGTGGATTGGCCACACTGATCGAGTATCTCAAGGAGTCCGCCTCCTTCGATGGAAAGTTCGCTCTGGTGGGACTCCAGAAAAAAGTTCTCGCCGTGCTTGAGCTTGTCCGACTCGATCAATTGTTTGTCCTTGCGAGTGACGCACCGACAGCCTTGGCGAAGCTTGGCGCGAAATAACAACACTCCGCGAAATCACGTCATGAGCCAGATTCTCGAAGTCGATGTCCCGCTTCACAATTCACCCTACAAGGTCGTCGTTGGTGCCGGGCTTCTGTCCCGCAGCGGAGTGCTCATCGCCGGCGTTGCCAAGCCCGGCCGTTGCGCCGTGGTCACCGATTCCAATGTCGCGCCGCTCTATGCCGACACTGTCGAGCGCTCGCTGCAGGATGTCGGTTTTCAACCCGTCCGGATCACCGTCCCGGCCGGCGAGGCCTCGAAATCCCTCCCGCAAATCGCCACCGTTTGCGATGCCATGATTGATGCCGGTCTCGACCGCTCCGCTCTGCTCGTCGCCCTCGGAGGCGGGGTGGTTGGCGATCTGGCCGGCTTTGCCGCCGCGATTTATTACCGCGGCATTCCCTGTGTTCACATCCCAACCACCATCGTCTCTCAGGTCGACAGCTCCATCGGCGGCAAGACGGGAGTCAACGCTCCCGGAGGGAAAAATCTCATCGGCTCCTTCCACCAGCCCCGACTTGTGATTGCGGATACCGACACGCTCCGAAGCCTGCCGGAGCGCGAGTTCAACGAGGGCTTTGCGGAGGTTATCAAACACGCCGCCATCCGCGACCCCGGGATGCTCGGCGCCCTGGACGATCTCCAGCCCCTCATCGCCCGCAATGTGGCCATCAAGGCCGCCATCGTCGCCCAAGATGAATTTGAAACCAAAGGCCTCCGCGCCCTTTTGAATTTCGGTCACACGATCGGCCATGGCATCGAGGCGGCAGCCGGCTACGGGCGCCTCCTCCACGGCGAAGCCATCAGCCTGGGCTTGGCCGCCGCCTGTCGGCTCTCCATCGAAAAAGCCGGACTGTCCCCGGCCGAGGCCGCGCGCATCACCTCAGCCCTCGCCCACTACAAGTTGCCCCTCCGATTCCCTGCCGACATCCCCGTAGGCGACGTGCTCCAAGCGCTTCGCAAAGACAAGAAATTCCGTGCCGGCGCGATCCGTTTTGTTCTCCTCCGTGCCCTTGGGGACGCCTTTGTTTCCGATGAGATCACGGAATCCGACATCCTCGCCACCATCGAATCCTTGCGCTGAAATCCGCTCCGCCCGCGTCAAAAACCTGCCCGCACCCAGCCAACAAGAACCCCGCGTCCACCGCCCATGCCTGCACAAATTCTTCTGCCTTTCCTTGCGTTTTTTCTCATCCTGTCGGTCCATGCCCAGCAGGGCAATGGCCACACGGCCGTGGGGAAGTCCGGCATCGCCCTCGTGAAGCCCCAGAGCTGGTCTCCCGTCTCCCAGGCGACCGTCGTTCATTTCACCGCCTACACCGATCGTTCCGCGCGGGCCACGCCGGGCGCAGGTTATTTCGTTCTCCGCCTGCCCGGCGGGACGGAATCGCAGGTCAAGACCGCCCAAATTGTGAAAATCATTATCCGGCCCGACCTGCCCGCCGAACTCCGGAGCCCGTCCGATCGCGCTAATCTCCAGAAAGTCGCAGCCGAACTTGTCTCCGCTGCCGACCTCCACCCCAGCACCCGCACGGCGTTGGAGGATTTCGCCCAACCTTTCCACGCCGCCATCGCCCGTCTCGACAACGGGGAGATTTGCGTCGACGGCCAGTGGCAGAGTCTCAAGGAATTCACCGCCCGCGAGGCGGCAACCCTCGAGGCCCGCCTGCGTGCCAACATGACTTCGGCCAAACACAAAAAAGACTTCGACTTCAATTCCAACCCCGACTTCGTCAGGTTACTCGGGATTTCCGAGAGCGATCGCACCGTGCGCCTGCGTCTCTCGGCCCTCCAGACCCAGTTCAAGAAGCTCGTGTCGCAGGAGGAGCAAGCTGCAATCCTTGCACAACTCGGCGTGCCAGGCTTGCCACGGGCCGAGGTCACCGATCTCGTCACCCGTTTGAAAAACCTGCCCGACCTCGAGATTTCCTCCCGAATGGTGATCGAGCAAGCGGCTCGTGCCAGTCGGATGTCGGATGAGGTCGATGCCATCAAGGCTGCCTTCGAGGCCCACTTCGCCATACCCGCCAAGCCGGGAGAGGGTGGCCTTCCTTCCTCCGGCATTGTTTCCCGATTGCGAGTCGCCGAAGCGAATATCCGCGAGTGGCTCAGAGAATCCCCTCCCGCTGCCATTTGGATTCCCGAGGCAACGGTCAAAGCCTGCGTGGCTCTGGTGGATGGTTTGCCTGCCGTGGAGGATAGCTTTGCCACCCGTGACTATGCGGCGGCGGCCTCCGCGCTGTCCCCGCTCGTCGACGAGTCCCGCCAGGTCGGTCAAGCGACCTCCGCCGCTCTTGTTGCCCTTCATTCCTTCGCCAACGCGGAGCAGGCCCGCTTCAACACCCTCCTCGCACAAGGCGACGCGCTGGCCAGCGCCGGCAACAAGCCCGAAGCGATTGCCAAGTTCACCGAAGCCCTCACCATCATGCCCAGCCAGGATGTCTCCGAGCGGATCGAAGCCCTCAAAAAATAGCAAGCCCGACCCCATTGATGAGCCGACCCGTTCCTGACAGTTGCCGCATATCCACCGCGGTGCTCGTGATGTATTTCGACACCGACGCCGGCGGCGTGGTGCACAACATCGTGTATCTGCGCTTCATTGAGACTGCTCGCACGCTCCTCGCCATCCAGATGGGCATGAGTTTCGAAGAAATCGAACGCACGGGCATCCATCCGGTGGTAACGCACACGGAGATCGACTACAAACGCCCTGCCAAACTCGGCGACACACTGGTCATCCACGGCGGCGTCACCGACTGGAGCGGAGTCCGCTTTTGGGTCGGGTTCGAGGTGGTCCGCCCCTCGGATGGCGCGATTGTCGCCACGTGCCGCCAAGCGCTGGCGCTCGTGCGGATGCCTTCAGGCAAGCCCGTGCGTCTGCCCGATGGGTTCCCCGGTTCCTGGGCGCTGGACTGAAAAATATTGGTTTCGCAACAGCGGGACGATCGTGTTTACTCCGTCCGACCATGGAGAACGTTATCATTGTCGGCACTGGCTGTGCCGGTCTCACCGCCGCCATTTACACCGCCCGCGCCAACCTTTCGCCACTCGTGCTCGAGGGGCGGCTCCCCGGTGGACAGCTCACCACCACCACGGCGGTTGAGAATTTCCCCGGATTTCCCGAGGGGATCGATGGCCCGGAATTGATCCAGCGCATGCACGCGCAGGCGGAAAAATTTGGAGCACGCTTTCAATACGGCATCGTCGATGACTTCGAGCCGGGCACGCCCCACCGCCTCAAGGTTGACGGGGTTTGGCTGGAAACCAAGGCCCTCATCATCGCCAGTGGCGCCTCGCCGCGCTACATCGGGATCGAGGGTGAGAAGGCGCTCATCGGCCATGGCCTCACCTCCTGCGCGACCTGCGACGGCGCGTTTTACCGCAACGTTCCCGTGTGCGTTGTCGGCGGCGGCGACTCGGCCTGCGAGGAGGCAACCTTCCTGACCCGCTTCGCCTCCGAAGTGTATCTCATCCACCGCCGCGACACGCTCCGTGCTTCCAAAATCATGGCCGACCGCGCGCTTGCCAACCCGAAGGTCGTGCCGGTCTGGAATTCCGTTGTCACAGGCTACATCACCGACCAAGCGGGGGAGGTGGCCGGCGTCCATCTTCTCAACACCGTCGACGGGTCCACCCGCGAACTGCCCTTGAAATGCGTCTTCGTCGCCATCGGCCACGACCCGAACACCGCGCCGTTCCGCAAGAGCCTCGCCACCGACCCCGACGGCTACCTCATCCAGCGCACAGGCACTTCCACCGGTGTTGCCGGCGTTTTTGCCGCAGGCGATGTCGCCGACCATGTCTACCGCCAAGCCATCACAGCCGCTGGTCAGGGCTGCGCCGCTGCGATCGATGCCGAGCGTTGGCTGGCGGAGAGCGGGCAACCCACCGGCCATTGAAAATCTGCGATCTCACGCAGTTCTACTCGCCTGTGAGCGGTGGAGTCCGCCGCTACATCGAGCAGAAGAGCGCCTTCCTGCGCCGCCACCGGCCCGACTGCCAGCACATCGTCATTGTTCCCGGCGAAAAAACCGCCTGCAGCGGAGATGACTGCGTCCGCATCCACACGATTGCCTCGCCGCTTCTCTCCCGCACCTCCCGCTACCGCGCCCTCACCAGGCTCCATCTCATCGAAGAAGTTTTGGAAAAAGAACGGCCCGACATCATTGAATCCGGCGACCCGTATCAGGTCGCCTGGAAGGCTGTCGCCTCGGGTCGCGGGCTCGATATCCCCGTGGTGGGATTTTATCACTCCCACTTTCCCGAATCCCTCATCCGCACGGTCGCGAAGTTCTTCGGCCCCCTAGCAGTCTCGATCTCGGAGGAGACCTGCCGCAAGTATGTCGTGACCCTCTACAACCACTTCGAGTGCACGTTCGTGCCCAGCCCGGTGCTGGCAAGGTTGCTGGGAGCGTGGGGCGTCGAGAACACCCACACGGTCGACCTCGGCGTGGACGACGAGGTCTTCCGGCCCGATGTCGATGACCGCGAAGAGACCCGCGCGAGGCTTGGAATCCCCCAGGATGCGCGCCTCCTACTCTACGTTGGGCGTCTCGCGTCGGAGAAAAACGTGCGCTCCCTCTTCGAGGCCTTCACCCGCCTTCGTGCGCGCTCCCGCGAGCCTTACCACTTGCTCTGTCTCGGCGACGGCACGCAACGCCAAGCCCTCCTGGATCTTCAAAAACACACGTCCGGGGTGCACTGGATGCCTTACTGCAGCGACCCTAACGAGCTGGCGGCCATCTACCGCTCCGCCGACCTCTTCGTGCATCCCGGCGTGCAAGAAACCTTCGGACTCGTCGCCCTCGAGAGCCAAGCCAGCGGCACTCCCGTCGTCGGAATCCGTGGCAGCTACATGGATCGGATTATTTTCACAGACCAGAAACAGTGGGCCGCGGAAAACACCCCCGCCGCCCTCGCCGAGGCCATCGACGGGAAATTCTCAACCGACCTCCGCTCCGCAGGGCTCCACGCCAGCGCCGAGGCCCGCCAGCGCTACTCGTGGAAGACCGTGTTCACCCGCCTCATGGCGATCTACTCGGATGTCGTGGCCCGCTACGCCCCCTAGGCGGGGCCCCCTGCATCAGTCCTCGAGGTAGAAGAGGATGTCGCTCAGTTTGTCATCGATCCTGCCCAGCGCCTGGGTATCTCCCGCCACGACGGCGATGGAGGATTCCTCGAGAAGCTGCCGGATCGCCTCGGCGTCCGATGCCGACACTCCGCTCCGGAGAATGGCCTCGGCGCGTTGGCGCAGGCTCTTCGCGCTTGCCAGGGCGTTGCCGTGGACGAGCATCTCCGCCTGTGCGTCTTCCGGTTCCTCCCCGAAAAGCAGGGCCAGGTTGTCGTGTGCGGCGTCGAGGTTGATGCGGTGGTGGGCGCCGGTGTTGATCGTCACCGTCTTCGCGAGGCCGGTTTTCTTTTCCTTCGCTGTGATATTTAGCAGTCCATTGAGGTCGATGCGGAACTCAACGAGGATCTGGTTGCCGCGCGGCACGGGTGCCAACCCCTCCACCGCCACCTCGCCGATCAGGGTGTTCTCAAAGGGTCGCTGACCCTCGCCCCGGAAGATGCGAATCGCCACATGCGGCTGCGAGTCGGTGATCGTGGTGAATACATCGGCCTTCTTAACGGGAATCGGCGTGCCGCGAGGAATGATTGGCACACAGACAAGGTTCGAGGAATGCAGGCCGTCCTTCAACACCTCCGCGCTGTAGGTGTGGGCGGAGATGTCCACAAGGATCGCCGGGCTGGGAAGCCCCGCGAGGGCCGCCCCTTGCAGCGCCGCTCCCATGGCGACTATCAGGTCCGGATCGATCTCGTGGCGGGGCCTGAGACCCATGCGGGCGGCAATGACCTCCTGAATAAACGGTGTGCGGGTCGCGCCGCCGACAAGCATCACCTTGTTCACGTCCGACGCGGTGATGCCTCCGTCCGCGAGCGCCCGCTGCAGGCACTCGAAGGTTTTTGCGACGAATGGCTCGATGAGATCTTCATAATCCGCGCGGGAAAACTCCGTCACAAGGTGCTCGGTAGCGGTGAGGAATTCCTCGTTCACGCTGGCAAATGGCTGGTCGCTGAGTGTGATCTTGGCCTCCTCCATCACAGCTTTCAGGCGTCTGCGGGCGGAGTCGGAGAGATCGCCGGGTGCGGTGCCCGATTTTTCCTGGAAACGCTTGGCAGCCAGGTTGGCGAGTGCCTCGTCGAAGTCGTCGCCGCCGAGGTGCGTGTCGCCGTGGCTGGCCCGCACCTCAACCACACCATTCTCCACAGTGACGAGCGAAACATCGAACGTGCCGCCGCCGAGGTCGTAAACGAGAAGTGTCTCGCTGGCGCGGTCGGGATCTCCCGCACCGTAGGCCAGCGCGGCCGCAGTCGGTTCGTTGATGATGCGCAGCACATCAAGCCCTGCCAGACGTCCGGCATCCTGCGTGGCCTGCCGCTCGCGCTCATTGAAAAATGCGGGCACGGTGATCACCGCTTTCTTCACCTCACAGCCGAGGTGTTTTTCCGCAGCCTGCTTGAGCTCGCGGAGGATGACGGCGCTGATCTCCTCCGGCCGATACGTCCTGTCGCCGAGGACCACGGTCTGGCTCGTGCCCATGAGGCGCTTCACGGAGAGGAGCGTGCTTTCGGGAGCTGAGATGGCTTGGTTCTTTGCGGCCTGGCCGACGATGACCTCTCCGGAGGGGCTGATGCCGACTGCGCTGGGCATCGTCCGGCGGCCGTGGACGGGAATGATTTCGATGCCCTTTTCCGTCACCGCCGCGATGGCGCTGTTGGTGGTGCCAAGGTCGATGCCGACGATAGGGTCTGGTGTGGTTTTCATATTGGGAAGGGTGCGGGTTTTTTTTACGGAGCGGGTTGCCGGGACACGCGGACTTGCGCGAAGCGAACGATGCGTCCGCCCGCCTCACGCCAGCCCGGAAGGGTTTCCGAGAGGACGGTGTGGTCGGGAACACCGGCATCCACGACCACCTCGCTGGCTGCCATGCAAGCCGGGTCGAAGCGCTTGCCGGCACAGGGGATGCGCTCTAGGCCAGCCTGCGCAAGCAGGGAATTTTTTTGGAGCATGAGAATGCCGATCGACTCGGCGAGAACCCGCCTGTCGTTTCTCCACGCGGCGATCGCCTTTCGCGTCCACGGCCAGAAGCCAGCAGAGCCGGTCGGCTCGCGGGCAAACGCCTCGCTGGTGCGGTCGATGCGGTCGGAGAGTTCCATCAGCGCGGCCCCGAGATCCTGGCCTGTGGCGGGTTGGGGGCTCCCTTCAAGGCTGCGCGTCGAGCTGGCGATGGCGTCAAGCACGGTGCTGAAACCTCTGAGCCCCTCGAGCACGCGACGGGCGGTGCGGCGGCTCTCGGCCTCGGACGCCGCCAGTTCGCTTCGTAGTTCCTGCACGGCGGCAAACACCGAGTCAGCCGGTTGTTCGCCGGTGTCCGCCGGGGGCTCGGGGTCTTCGAGCGGGCTCATGGATTCAGGCTGCGCGCCACGGTCGCCGAGGCTTGGAGCAGGGCTTTGAAGGCCGCGAGTCCCGGAGGCCTCATGCGCTCGGGCAGGCTTTGGAATTCCTCCAAGGCTTGGAGCGGCGAGCAGACCTCCTCCCGATGGTGGGTAAGCTGCACGCGCAGGCGGTCGCGCTCGGTGCGCAGCAGTGTCGACGCCTCTTGGATCATTTGGAATTGCGAGGGAAAATGCTCGGGCGGGAACTTGCGCAGGAGCCGGTGGTAGGCGGTGCGCACCTCCGCATCGGTGCACCCGGGCGTGAGATCAAGGATGTGGAACGGGTTCATGCGTTATTCAAAAGGGAGGTCGATCTGCATCTCGGGCTTGGGCTCTTGGGCACTCTTCGGCCTGGCGCGCCGTCGGGGCATGCCCGAGGTCAAAAAGGTGATTTCTTTAATGAGGGAGTTGGTCTTCACGGCAACCTCGATCTCTCCGAGGCGATTGGCGTCATTCATGATCTCCTCGAGGGCGTCCAAGTTCCGGTTGGCAGAGGAGCGGGCGACGAGCTGCCAGGACGGCATGAGCGCGTAATGGCAAAAAGACAGGTGGACACTGGATTTCACGGCCTCCGGGGGCACATCCCGCAGAAAGGTTTTGTGAATCAGAGGACGCACCGCGTCCTCGGCCTTACGGAGCGGCAGGCTGCGTTTCCGGTGCCAGACCCAGAGATTTCCCGCGATGTTGAAGGCCCCGGCGGGATCGGCTGCCGCAAGGAGACCAAAGGAATTCCTTTGAAACGCCGATCGCAGCAGGACGTCGAAATCCAGAAACCAGTCGATGTGGAACCCGTCCTCGAGAGTGACGTTGTCGAAAAGCCCGAGAAGTTCGTTGAGAATCCCGCACGTTGCGAACTCCGCGGCAGACCATTCCTCCGCCCAACAGCTGGGGAGGGGCGCCTGGTGCGCCAGACTGAGAAACTTCTCCACGAACAAAACAAGACCGGGGGCCGGACCAGTGGCAATGGCATCCTTCCTTGCTGCGGCACCGGCTGCGGAGGAGTCCAGCAACGAGCGGCGAAGCCGCATGACCCACCGCGAGGTCAACAGGCTCCGGCAGTCCGGAGAGGCGTCGAGCAACGGTTCCATGCGGCCCCACACATCGGGGGTTGCTTTTTTCCGGTTAGCCATCTGCACGGTTCTTTGTAGAAGCCCGCGGAGGAGATCGCTGGTGCACTCGGGGTCCAGCGGATCGAGCGCCCGTGCGGATTCCAGATACTGGATGCCTTTGACGAGCGCGTTGCGTTGGATCGCAAGCCTCCCTGCTTGGGCGAGGATGTTCTTATTCCGCGGAAAGCGGTTCACAAGTTCATCGAGGAGTTCATTCCGCTCGGAAGTGCGGGCGGTTTTTTCCAAAACCCGAAGCCGCCCGAGCCAAGCGTCCACATTGTCCGGATCCAGTTCGCAGGCCTTCTGGAACGCCTGCAAGGCGGTGTCGCCGTCGCGAAGAGTCTTTCTCGCGGCACTTCCCCGGTCGCTAGGGTCTTTCACGCACTCAATCGAAAGAATATTTGCGAGCCAGAGATGGCCTTGGCTGTCCCGCAGCGGATTCGGGCCGTGCATCAAAGTCTGCATCCACAGGAACTGGACCCATTCCTCGGCAAAGCCACGGGTGTCCGTTTCGTCCTGGCTGTGCAGTGAAAGATTGCGGATCATGGCCTGTATCGACGCCAACTCGCACTTTTCCGCGGTGCAGAGCCGCCTGTAGTGGCTGAAATACTGAGCGCTGCGCTTGTCGGAAACTTCCGAAACCGGAGGAGGGTTGTGGAAGAGGGCGTCGGCGAGGGTTCTTTCAAGAGGGTCGTTGCTGCAGGGCATGTTTTTCCCGAACGCCTTGAAGAGGCTCTCCCTCGCGGCGTTCCAGTTGCCGGTCTTCCAACTCTGCTCAGCCGCCGCTATCGCGAATCCCTTTGCTGGGTCCTTGCCGCAGGTCGCCAGAATCCATGAGGCGCGGACGGTGACAGGGATGCGGCCGCTGCCGCCGGCGAGCACCAGTGCCGCCTGCGCGCACGCTCCCCCGGGGGGGATGCGTTTCAGGCACTCCTTGGCCATCGCTTTTTCCCCGCAGAAAACATGACGCATGCCGCGCAGGAACAGCCTCCAATGGCGGAAGAGGGAGTCCGAGCGCAAGGGCCGAAGGGTGTCCGCCATTTCTTCCCAGCGCCCTTCCGCAGCGGCCTTGCAGGCGGTTTGAACAAGGGTCAACTCGGCGGCGAGTCGCTCGGCGACGGGGTTTCCGGCCGAGGGATTGACGGATGCAAAACTTGTGACGATCTCGTCGATGATCCTCAAATCGCTGGGTGTCGCCGCGCGTCCCTCCTGCAGTTCGCCGGCGATGCGGCAGAGATCCGGCCAGAGAGTTGCACACACGGCTTGCGGGGCTCGCATGGCGGATTCCGCCGGTTTTTCCGCGGGCGACTTGGCGATTTCCTGCAAGAGAGCGTTGATGGTTTCCGGCGGGCACAGGGTTCTCAGGTAGTCGATGACCGGGCGCGCATCCGAGAGGAGACCGCGAGACGCCAGATCGTGGACAAGCCGGATGTTCGCTTCGACGAGAAGGGGCAGGTAGCGCGCACGGTCTTTTTTGCAGAGTTCCTTTGCGGAATCGCGGGCCTGGCGCCATTTGCCCTTTGTCAATGCGCTCAGCACCCCTGCCGCCGCCGGGTCGCCCGCGAAATCCATGAGAGGTGAGTGGACGGGAGGCGGGTTCATTATCGGGGGGTGCCGACGGTGGCCCGCGACAATTCGGGGAATAGAGTGGTCGTTGAGACGGGCATCGGCATTTTCTGAATCAGTCGGGGCACTAGATAAATGCTGAACTGAAGAATCTCAATTTTTTCTTTGGTGGATGCTAGGGGTGGTTCGGGAGAGCGTCGATTTTCTCGGATGAAAAAATCCGTGGCGCGGCGCTGCAAAAATTCTACCTTCGGCCCCATGTCTTTGTCGCCACAGATAACCATGGGGGAGCTTCTCGAGGAGTATCCCGGAGCCCAGCGGGCGCTTTTTCGCCATTACCATATCGGAGGCTGCGCCAGTTGCGGGTTCCA
>Ga0247843_1001645_pt1 | contig 44174 bp, 30 predicted proteins | sample LaCruzMarch2017__FD_192420 | JGI IMG/M metagenome (GOLD analysis project Ga0247843, IMG submission 192420) | Freshwater microbial communities from meromictic Lake La Cruz, Castile-La Mancha, Spain - LaCruzMarch2017_8m | ecosystem: Environmental > Aquatic > Freshwater > Lake | place: Spain...
ACTCAACCCACCCGACGCGCAGAGCGCGGCGGCGCCGATGTCCCGGCGGCCAGGCGGCGTCCGGTCACGCCTCGTCCCCCGTCGGTCCTCCCGATCCGGCCCGGAGACGCCTACTCCGAATCCCAGGACACGTTCCATCCGTTGACGGGCGCGGCCCGGTCGGGATACCCGAGCGCCTTATGCGTAGATCGATTCTCCTCCTCGCGTGGGCGTGGCTTCTGGTGGGCTGTCCTGGGCAGTCCGTCGTCGGTGGTCCGGTCGACGGCGGCGCGTCCGACCTCGGGACCGACGTGGGCGTCGACGCGGTCACCCCCGACGTCCCCGACGCCGGTCCCGCACGCTGCGTGCGCAACGACGAGTGCCGGGACAACGAGCTCGCCCTGCGCGTCTGCGACCTCCCCATGGGGCGGTGCGTCGCCTGCTCGCCCACCGCCGACACCTGCCCCGCAGGGCAGTTCTGCGACGGGGCCACCTACCGCTGCGCGCCCGGCTGCCGCAACGACGAGGGCTGCGCCCCGGGCGTCGTGGACGGCGGCGTGGTCGCCGACGGCGGCGTCGGACTCACGCGCTGCGACGTCACCGCCCGCCGCTGCGTGGCCTGCGTCACCGACGCCCACTGCCCCGCGGGCCTGGTCTGCGCGGGCAACCAATGCGTCGCCGGCTGCAACGCCACGCAGCCCTGCCCCACGGGGGGCGCCTGCTGCGACGGCGCCTGCGTCAACCCGCAGGACAACACCGCCCACTGCGGCGGCTGCGGGATGGTGTGCGCCGTCACCAACGGCGCGGCCACCTGCACCGCGGGGGCGTGCGCGGTCGCTTCGTGCGTCGGGTCCTTCGGCGACTGCGACGCCATGGCGGCCAACGGCTGCGAGACCGACACCGCCACCAGCGTGACCCACTGCGGCGGCTGCGGGCGGGCCTGCGACGCGCGCGCCAACGCGAGCGCCGCCTGCGCGGCGGGGGCCTGCGTCTACGCCTGCGACACGGGCTTCGCCGACTGCGACGGGATGGCGGCCAACGGCTGCGAGGTCGACACCCGCAGCGCCCCGGCGAACTGCGGCATGTGCGGCCGCGCCTGCGTCGCCGCCAACGGCACCGCCACCTGCGCCGCGGGCGTCTGCGGCCTCGGGGCCTGCAACGCGGGCTTCGGGGACTGCGACGGGATGGCGGCCAATGGCTGCGAGGTCGACACCCGCGCCTCGCTCGCCCACTGCGGGCTCTGCGACCGCGCCTGCCCGAGGCCCGCCAACGCGGCCCCCACCTGCGCGGCGGGCGTCTGCGGGATCGCCTGCAACACCGGCTTCGCCGACTGCAACGCCAACCCCGCCGACGGCTGCGAGGTCGACACCCGCGCATCGCTCGCCCACTGCGGGCGCTGCGACCGCGCCTGCCCGAGGCCCGCCAACGCGGCCCCCACCTGCGCCGCCGGCGCCTGCGGGTTCGTCTGCAGCGCCGGCTTCGACGACTGCAACGCCAACCCCGCCGACGGCTGCGAGGTGACCTTCGCGACCAGCGACCTGCACTGCGGGCGCTGCGGCAACGCGTGCGATCCCGGCGCGGCCTGCGTGGCGGGGACGTGCACCGTGCGGCCCGCGGGCGACGGCCGCGACGGCGAGCTGGTGGTGACGGACCTGTACGACCACGGCGCGCGCACCCGCAACGGGCGCACCGTGGCCGACGCGGTGAGCTTCCCGGTGAGCGCCATCGCGGGCGCCGAGGTGCGCGTCGGGGGGACGCCCTCGGCCGGGCTCACCGCGGGCGACGAGGTGCTGGTGATCAACCTCCGCGGGACGGCGACGGCCTTCGCGGCGGTGGGGCGCTGGGAGACGCGCATCGTGCTGGGGGTCGCGGGCGACACGGTGCGCCTCGACCGACCGCTCACGGCCGTCTTCGGCAACGCCTCCAACGCCGACCTGGCGGGGCAGACCATCGTGGCGCAGCGGGTTCCGCAGTACACGCGGGTGATCGTGCGGAGCGGCGGTCGGCTCACCACCGGCGGCTTCGACGGCGCGCGCGGCGCGGTGCTGTGGCTGCGCGCGAGCGAGCGGGTCACCGTCGAGGCCGGCGGGGCCATCGACGCCGACGCGCGCGGCTTCCGCGGCGGCGCGGCGGGCGACGGCACGGGCACCGGCGGGCGCGGGGGCGAGTGTTATGCAGGGGCGGGCGGCAACGGCGGCACGTCCGGCGCGGCGGGTCAGCCGGGCGGCGGCAACGGCGACGCGGCCCCGACGCCCACGGCGGGCGGGCGCTGCGCGGGCGGCGGCGGCGGCGACGGGACGGGCAACTCCGACGACGGCGCGGGCGGCGGCGGCGGCGGCGGGTACGGCGGCGGCGGCGGGGGTGGCGGCGGCGGCACGGGCTGCGGCGCCGACGGATCGGCGGGCGGCAACGGCGGGGCGACGGACGTCCCCGGCGGCGGCGGCGGGGCGTCGACGTGCAACCCGGCGGACATGGACCGCGGCGGCAACGGCGGCAACGCCGGCGCGGCGGGCAGCACGGCAACCTCGTCGAGCACCCCGGCGCCGCCCTACCTCGCGGGCGCAGCGGGCGTCGGCGTGACCGGCGGCGGCGGCGGCGGTGGGACCACGAACAACTTTTATGGCGGCGGCGGCGGCGGCGGGGCCGGGCTCGCGGGCGACGCGGATTTCGCGGCGATCCTGCTGGGCGGCGCGGGCGCAGGCGGCGGCGGCAGCGCCTTCGCGGCGGGCGGCGGCGGCGGGGGCAACGGCGGCGGCGTGGTGACGCTCATCTCGCCGCGCATCGAGGTCGCGACGACGGCGCGCATCTCGGCCAACGGGGCGTCGGGGGTGATCGTCGTGGCCCGCAACCGCGGCGCCTGCGGCGGGGCCGGGGCAGGCGGATCGATCCGGCTGCGGGCCGGCGTGCTCGACCTGACGGGCACCGTGACGGCGACGGGCGGCGCGCCGGTGCGCTCCGGCGGATCGGGCGGCGGCGGCGGCGGCGTCGGTCGGGTGCGGGTGGAGTTCGCGACGGTCAACGGCCAGTCGCGCGGCACCGCCGGGGCGACGACGGCCCTGGCGGCGCGCGTGACCCCGGCGCCGGGCTCGGTGGGCGCCGGGCTGTAGCGCGAGGGCGACGTCGGCGGCGGGGTGACCCTCGCGGAGGTACGGCTCGATGGCCGCGAGGGCGTTGCCGCCCGACTGCTCGGTGCCCGCCGGGGGCTCGTGGAGCTGCGGGCGGTTGAGGGCGTGGCGCAGCAGCACGCGCACCGTGCGCCGCCGCGCGCCCTCGACCGCCGCGGTGGCCGAGTGCTCCACCGCGAGGGCGCCCACGTTGCGCGGCCCCGCGGAGGGGACAGGGTTGGGTGCCCGCGGCCACGGCGGAGGCCTGCACCGCGCCGTTGCCGCCGATGACGAAGCGCACGACCACGCGTCCCGCAACGGAGAGGGTACGGAGGGGACGTCCGACGATCAGGGCAGGACGGAGACCGTGAGCCGGTAGCGGGGCACCGGGTCGCCGCCGCGGCCGATGCACACGGCGTAGGTGCCCGCCGGGAGGCCCGAGGCGTGGGGGAAGGTCCACGGCGCGAAGGTGCTGCACAGCCCGCGGCCGGGGGTGTCGTCGTCGCGCACGATCTCCGCGCCCGACGGGCCGAACACCGAGAGCGTCGGGTCGCCCCCCGCGAGCGCGCACACCCGCGCGTCGCCCGTCCAGGTCTCTGCCACCATCGATCCGCCCGCCGGCACCGTCACCCGAATACAATCCCGGGTATCGGTCCCGCTGAGGGTGCCGGTCACCGAGGCCTCCGCGCCCGCGACCGTCATCCCCGTCGCCGGGGCGTCGTTGGGCTCGACCTCCGCCGCATCGGCGCGGCACCCCGCCGTCGTCGTGCCCTCGCGCACGCAGCCGCCGCCCTCGCAGCGCGTCGACCCGTAGCGCAGGTCGCACGCGCCGCTCAGCGCCACCGCGCGCTGGCACTGCCCCGCGCCCGCGGTCGCCGAGCAGGTGAGCCCCGGGTCGCACGCCAGGGTCACCGGCTGGCACGGCGCGCCCGCCGCCCGGCCGGGCGCCACGCAGGTGCCCGCGGCGAGCGTCGCGTCGGCCGCGCAGTCGGTGTCGCCGGTGCAGCGGGTGGTCGCGCCGAGCGGATCGCACGCCGCGCCGGGGGCCGACGGGCGCACGCAGACCTCGTTCTCGCGGTCGGGCCCGATCACGCACTCGAGGCCCGCCGCGCAGCGGGTGGGCGACGGGCCGCACGGGGCGCCCGCCACGCTGCCCCGGGCCACGCAGGTGCCTCCGGTGGCCGCGAAGGCGCAGGCCTGGCCCGCCGCGCACGCGTCGCGGATGCCCCACGGGTCGCAGGCCCCGCCGGCGGCGACGGCCGCGCGGCAGCTGTCGCCGAAGCGCGTGTGCACGCACGCCAGCCCGGCGTCGCAGGGGGAGCCCTCGTCGCGGCAGTCGGCGCCGCGGGTGCCGGTGCGCAGGCAGGTGTTGGCGCCGTCGAGCCACTGGCACACCGAGCCTTCGCCGCAGACGCCGCGGGCGTCGGGGCCGCAGGGCGCGCCGTCGGGGAGGGCCGTGCGGCAGAAGCCCGCGGCGCAGCGCAGCCCGGCGTCGCAGTCGGGGTCTTCGTCGACGCGGCAGCGGGTGTCGAGCGCGCCGTCGGCCACGCAGCGGGGCATCGCGGGCGTGCCGGTGGAGAGGCACGACGAGCCCACGGCGCAGGCGTTGGCGCGCACCTCGGGGTCGCACGCGGCCCCGACGGCCACCTCGGGGAGCTCGGTCACGGTGAGGGCGTAGGTGCCCTGCGGCACGATGGGGTCTTCGCCGAAGTTGCCCGACACGATGATGAAGAAGGGGATGCCCATGGTGACCCGGGCGGTGAGCATCTCGGAGGCGCGCGGTCGCATCGCGGCGCTGCGCGCGACGTTGTTGTTGCACCCGATGGGGCGCTCGCCCGGGAGCAAGGCGAAGCACTCCGCCTGCGCCGAGAGCACGGTGTCGAAGTCCGCGTCGGTACCGGGGTCGTCGACGCTCACCCGCACCCGGCCGGAGATGCGCGGCACGTAGCGGTGCGCGACCTGGTACTGCCCCTCGTTGATCTCGCTCTGCACGCAGGTGGGCGGCAGCGACGGGGTGCGCGACGCCGCGCGGTTGTCGGCCGTGTAGCGCAGCACGCCGCCGTCGGCCGCGCCGCGGGCGTTGAGGTCGACCACGGCGGTGACGAGGCAGGCGGCGGGTCGGGGCCGGTCGAGCGGCACGTCGCGGCCGGCGTCGAGGCCCGTCGCGCCGTCGGGGCGGGCGCCGTCGGGGAGCGGGCCCGCGTCCATCTCCGAGGGGGCGTCGAAGGGGACGCCGGTGTCTTCGCCGCCCGCGTCGGGGGGGCTGGTGCTGGGGCAGCCCACCAGCAGCGCGCCCAGGGTGACAGCGGCGCTCAGGGAGGCCATGGGGGGGCGGCGAGTGGTCGGCAGGGGCATCGCTCCTCCGATTGGGGAAGCGGTGCGCGAGCGTCAATCGTGTGGCGCGGTGCCACGCTGACCTCCGACGCGCGGTCGCACCCCCTAAACTCCCCCCTTGTCCCTCGCGGCGCTCCCGCCGACCATCGGCGCCATGCGTCTCGCGCCTGCGCTCGTGCTGTGCACCGTCTTCGCCTCGATGGGCTGCCGCTCGCGCCGCCGTCGCCACCGCCCCCTCGCCCCGCGGCCCCCGTCGGTCTCCGCCCGCCTCGAGGTGCTCGACCGGGCCCGCCTCGCCGACCACGCCTACGGCCGCGTCGGCGACCTGCGCCTCGTCGCCGGGGACGTCGCGCTCACCGTCGCCGCCCGCCCCGACGCGCCCGGCCACCGGCCCATGATGGGCGCCGTCGTCGACGCCGACCGCGGCCCCGACGACCTCCCCGACCCGCTGCTCTGGTGGCGCCCGACCTGGCTCGACGCCGCCGCGCGCCCGCACCCCATGGTCGCCGCGGTGGTCGACCTTGCGCGCTGCGCCAACGGCAGCACCGGCGTCGTGCGCACGGCCGCCGTCGACGGCGTCGCGCTGCGCAGCCACCTGTGCGTGGTGGGCCCCGGGCGCTTCCGGGTGCACACCACGGCGAGTGACCTTCCCCCGGGCGCGACCCTCGCGGATGACATCAACCCCGGCAGCGCCGCGGTGCGCGTCGAGGGCCGCGACGAGTCCTGGGAGGGCGAGGCGCCCACGACCTGGGTGGAGCTCACCGAGCACGGCACCACCCTGCGCTTCGAGGCGACCGGCGCCACCGTGGCGCGGCGCAGCCTGGTGCACATCGCGAGCGAGACCTTCCCCGCGGCGGTCACCTGGCTCGCCGAGGGGGCGAGCAGCGACCGCACGCTCACGGTGCGCGCGGCCGACCCCGTGACGCCGGCGCCGATGAGCAGCCCCGGCACGCTGCGCCTCGCCTTCAACGACCCCACCGGGGCCGACGTCCCGGTGCACGTGATGTTCGCGCGCGCCAGCGGGTCGGACCCGGTGCCCGCGCTCGGGCCCGGGGCGCACGGCTTCGCCTCGGGGCGCTCGGTGTACCTGCTCGACGGCCACGGGGACGTGTCGCTCCCGCCCGGGGAGTACCGCGTCACGGCCTCGCATGGCACCGGCTGGACGCTCCACCGCGCCACCGTCACCCTCACCGCCGGCGCCGTCGTCGAGGCCCGCGGCACGCTGCGCTCGGTGGTGCCGCCGGGCTGGGTCGCTGCGGACCTGCACCTCCACTCCTCCCCGTCGCCCGACTCGCGGGTGACGCTGGCCGAGCGCGTGGGCTCGCTCGTCTGCAACGGCGTCGACTTCGCGGTCGCCACGGACCACAACCGCATCACCGACCTCCGCCCCGCCGTGCGCGCCGCGGGCCTCGACGGCGTGCTGGTCACCGCCATCGGCGACGAGATCACCAGCGCGGGGAGCGCCCTCTGGGGGCACTTCAACGCCTTCCCCCTCGCGCCCGTGGGCGAGGCCGTGGCGCCCGAGGACGCCGTCCCGCCCTACTACGACCTCGACCCGCGGGCCCTCTTCGCCGGGGCGCGCGCTGCGGGCGCGAGCATCATTCAAGTGAACCACCCGCGGATGCCGCCGGGCATCGGGTACTTCGACCTCACGGGCTTCGACGCGACCACCGGGCGGGCGCGCGACAGCTTCGCGGAGGGCTTCGACGCCGTCGAGGCCTTCAACGGCATCTGGCTGGAGACCCCCGCGAAGGTGCGCGAGGGGGCGATGGACATGGTCGGCCTCGCGCGCCGCGGGATGCGCGTGACCACGACGGGCAACAGCGACTCGCACCGGCTGGTGTACGAAGAAGCGGGCTACCCCCGGACCTGGGTGCGCGCCGCGCCGGGCGACCGGGCGACGCTGGGCGAGCGGGTGTTCGCGGCCATCGCGCGGGGCGAGACCGTGGCGAGCTCGGGGCCGCTGGTGATGATGGAGCTGCTCAACGACGGGCACCAGGGCGACCTCGTGGTGCACATCGTGGTGACGGCGCCGGCGTGGGTCCCGGTCGAGCGGGTGGAGCTGTGGCAGGACGACGTGGTGGCCCGGCACTGGAACGTCAACGCCCCGGTGACCGACGGCGTGCGCTTCGAGACCACCACGGTGCTGCGCTTCGACCGCGACGTGGTGGTGACCGCGTGGGCCGAGGCCACGGCGCCGCTGCCCGACGTGCTGCCCTACCGCGACGCGCGGGCCATCGGCTTCACCAGCCTGCGGTACATCGACCGCGACGGCGACGGGCGGGTGAGCATCGCCCCGCGGCCGTAGCACCCATCGCGGGCGCGCCCCGTGCCATCATCCCGCGATGCGTCGCCGGTGGTGGCTTCTGGGGATGGGGTGCCTCGCGCAGTGCGGATCCTCCGAGCGCCCGCCCCCGGCCGGGAGCATCGACTTCACCGTCGACGCCGGGCCCCCGATCCCCGCCGAGCCGTGCGCCTTCACCGGGGTGGTGTGCGACGGGCAGACCCCCTACCGCTGCGCCGCGTCGGGCGGGCGCGACTACCTCCCGGGCTGTTCGGGCGAGCGGCCGTTCTGCGTGGCGGGGGGCTGCGTGGCGTGCCCGCCCGCGGCGGTGCGGTGCAGCCCCGAGCGCCCCGCGCAGCCCGAGCGCTGCGCCGCCGACGGCAGCGGGTGGGCGGCCCTCGCGGCCTGCAACGAGGCCGCGGGGGAGCGCTGCACGGACGGGCGCTGCGGTGACCCCTGCGCGCCGCAGGAGGGGTCGCGGGGCTACCTCGGGTGCGAGTACTGGGCGACGCAGACGCCCAACAGCCAGCTCGACCCGGCCTTCGAGTTCGCGGTGGCGCTGGCCAACCCGCAGTCCTTCCCGGTGACGGTGCGCATCTCCGGCGGTGCCCTTCGCACGCCGCGGACGGAGACCCTGGCGCCGGGCGCGGTGCGGGCCGTGACGCTCCCGTGGGTACCGGCGCTGGTGCAGACCTCGCCGGGCAACATGGGCTGCACCCCGGGCGCCCCGTGCCGGGGATGGCCCCCGGCGACGACGGGCACGGTGGTGGGCGGCGCGTACCACATCGAGGCCACCGGGCCGGTGGCGGCGTACCAGTTCAACCCGCTGAGCTTCGAGCGCGGATCGGGCTTCAGCTCGTACTCCAACGACGCGTCGTTGTTGTTGTCGCAGCGCTCGCTCACCGACCGGTACATCGTGCTGACGGCGCCGCACTGGACGCCCGCGCGGGGGGTGGTGCTGGGCGGCTTCATCGCGGTGACGGCCGTGACGGGGGAGACCACCTCGGTGACCATCCGGCTGCCGGCCAACGCGGGCGTGGTGGGCGAGACCGGGACGGTCACGAGAGACAACCTCACGCCGGGGGATGTGTTCCTGCTGGTGGGCGGGGCGGCGGGCGACCTGAGCGGCGCGCTCGTCGAGGCGAGCGGGCCGGTGGCGGTCTTCGCCGGGCACGACTGCACCAACGTGCCGCAGTCGCGCCCCGCGTGCGACCACCTGGAGGAGCAGGTGGTGCCGCTGGAGACGCTGGGGCGGGACTTCGTCGTGACCCCGTTGATCGACCGCCCGGGCGTGGCCTCGATGGTGCGGGTGGTGTCGCCCTTCGAGGGCGCGACGCTGCGCTTCGACCCGCCGTCGGTGCACCGCTCGGTGCGCCTCGCCGAGCGGCAGGTGCTGCAGTTCCAGACGCCGTCGGCGTTTCGCATGACCTCGTCGCGGCCGGTGCTGGTCGCGCAGTTCATGTCGGGCCAGGGGGACAACGGGACGAGCGCCAGCGCGGGCGACCCGGCGATGGTCTACGAGGTCCCGTCGCAGCAGTTTCGCGATCGCTATGACCTGCTCGTGCCGGACACCTACACCCGCAATTACCTCGGCGTGGTGGTGCCTCACGGGGCGCGCGCGCTGCTCGACGGCACTCCCCTCAGCACGACGCGCACGGTGCTGGGCCCGTGGGACCTGCTCTCCACGCCGGTCACGCCGGGGGCGCACCGGCTGCGCACGGCGGAGGGCGTGCCGCTCGGGGTGAAGGTCTACGGGACGGCGCGCTTCACGTCGTACATGTACCCGGGCGGGCTCGACCTGCAGCTGCTGCCGCCGGGGTGATCGGGGCGCGGCGCCTCGCTCACAGCCACGCGTAGGCCTCGCGCATGGCCTCGCGCCCGAGGCTCGACGACACGATCGCGCGCACGGGGCCCAGCGCGTCGACCTCGCGGCGGGTCTCGGCGTCGAGGGCCACCGGGCAGTGCACGAAGAGCGACCCGTCGGCGAGGCGCACGACGTTCATGCGGGTGCCGGTCTCCAGGCCCCAGAAGCGCTGTTCGCGGGTGACGGTCCAGAGGTTGTCGGCGATGGGCTCGAGCATCGTCGCGGAGCATCGGCGCGAGGTACAGCCGGGCGCAAGCCGCGCGGGCGGTGATACCGTCGCGACGTGAAGGCCCGGTACGTCGCGGCGCTGCTGGCGTTTCCCTTTGTCCTGATCGCGGGGGGCACCACGGGCTACATGCTGGTCGAGGGCTGGCCCTTCGCCGACGCGCTCTACATGACGGTCATTACGGTGACGACCGTCGGCTACGGCGAGACCCACCCCCTCTCCGCCGCGGGGCGCTGGTTCACGATGGCCCTCGCCCTCGGCGGGATCTTCGCCCTGTTCTTCGCCACGTCCACCGTCATCGCCCTCGCCCTGTCGGGCGACCTCGCCCGGCTGGCGCGGAGGTTCCTCATGGATCGCAAGCTCTCGAAGCTCAACGACCACGTCATCGTCTGCGGCTCCGGCCGCATGGGGAGACTCGTCGCGCAGGCCCTGGTCAAGTCGGGCCTCACCGTCGTGCTCGTCGACCTCGACGAGAAGGCCCTCGGCGCGCTGCAGTCCCCGTCGGTCATCGCCATCGCCGGCGACGCGAGCTCCGACGAGCTGCTCACCAAGGTGGGCATCACCCGCGCGCGCGCCTTCGTCGCCGCCCTCGGAGGCGACGCCGACAACGTCTTCCTCACCCTCAGCGCCCGGGCCCTCAACCCCGACCTCTTCATCGTGGCCCGCGCGGTGGAGGAGGCCACCGAGGCCAAGCTCGTGCGCGCCGGCGCCAACCGCGTGGTGGCGCCCTTCTCCGTCGGCGGCTACGTGGCCGCCAACGCCATCCTGCACCCGACGGTGCTCGACTCCCTCGACCTCGCCCAGCGAACCGGTCACCTGGAGGTGCAGGTCGAGGAGGTGTTCCTGCGCCACGGGTGCGCCGTGTGCGGGCGCCCGCTGCGCGAGTCGCGCCTGCGGGAGAAGTTCGGGGTGCTCATCGTGGCGCTGCGCCGCGCCAACAGCCAGGTGGTCTTCAACCCGCCCGACGACATGGCGCCCGCCGAGAACGACACCCTCGTCGTCATGGGACGGCGCGCCGAGCTCGACCGCCTCGAGCGCTCCATCATGGTGCCGTAGAGCGTTGGCCCGATGGGTCGGGTACACGCCTTCGCGAGACCTCACCCCCAAGGCCGATTTTGGGCCATGCGTCGAAGCTCGCGCAGGCCTTCGATCACCGGCCTCGCCCTCCGAAGGGGAGCACCCGCGCAGGCCTTCGATCACCGGCCTCGCCCTCCGAGGGGGGGGCGAGGCCGGTGATCGCGGGTGAGGGCGGGTGCCCAGCTCAACCCGTCAGAACTCTTGCGACGCGGTGCTAGTCGCCCGTCTGGATGGGGACGCCCGGGGGGTTGGGGCACGGGAGGCAGAGGCGCATGCCCAGGAAGAGGATGCCCGCAGAGCCGCCCGCGCAGCGCGACGCGCAATCCCAGGCGTGCACCTCGGGGCGGAACTGACGGAAGCAGGTGTCGCGGCACTCGATCTGGTCGGGCCACGCGGCGCACACGGCCTCGGTGCCGAAGACGCCGCCGAAGCGCACCACCATCTGGCAGCCCTGCTCGCAGACCCAGCCGCGGGTGGGGAGGTAGTTGGGAAACTCCTCCGGGCGGCAGGTGGGCGGCGGCGCCACGCAGCCCGTGAAGCGCATCGCGCCCTCCACGTAGACCTGCCCGTCGGGGCATCGGCGCGCCTCGCAGGCGTCGTCCATCATCGCCCAGCCGTCGCCCATCTGGATGCCGCACATCAGCCCGACGGGCAGGTTGCGCTGGCGATAGACCATCGTCTGCCCGGAGGGGCACAGGCAGCCCTCGTCGACGCGGCCGTCGCAGTTGTCGTCGACGCGGTTGCAAAGCTCCGCGGTGGGCAGCGTCTGGCCGACGCACCCGCTCCAGCGGCCGTCGGTGCAGGTCATCGAGCCGGCGCGGCACTGCCCGATCGCGGTCGTCGCCGGGGGGCCGTCGAAGCACGAGCGCGTCTCGCCCGTGGTGCAGGGGCAGTCCTCGTCGACGGCGCCGTCGCAGTCGTCGTCGGCGCCGTTGCAGGTCTCCGCGCGGGGGCCGGAGAACTGCTGGCAGACGCTCCAGTCCGAGCCGCCCGCCATCCGGTCGACGCAGCGCTGGGTGCCCGCGAAGCACGACCCGCGACCGGCCGTCCCTGCGGCGCCGGGGTAGCATGAGCGCGTCTCTCCGAGGCGGCAGCGGCAGTCCTCGTCGACCACCCCGTCGCAGTCGTCGTCGACGCCGTTGCAGGCCTCGAAGCTGGGCACGATCATCCCGGCGCAGTTGCCCCAGGTGAGCTCGCCGAAGGTGTCGCGGGCGCAGGTCTGGATGCCGCCCGCGCAGGGCCCGACCCCGGGCGTGCCCGTGGGCCCGGCGTAGCACGACCGCGTGGCGCCCTCGGTCGGGCACGAGCACTCCTCGTCGACGCGCCCGTCGCAGTTGTCGTCGACGCCGTTGCACTGCTCGATCTCCGGGCTACCGGCGCCCGTGCAGGCGAGCCAGGTGCCGCCCGGCGCGCAGCGCATCGTGCCCCACTGGCACCGCGTCCCGCCGGCCTGGTCGGCCCGGCCGGGGTAGCAGGGCTGCGTGGTGGCGGGCTCACACGGGCAGTCCTGGTCGACGACCCCGTCGAGGTCGTCGTCGAGGCCGTTGCCGCAGATGTCGCCGCCCGACATCAAGCCCACGCGGGGCAGGCCCGAGTCGTCGCCCAGCATCGACCCGTCGCCGCGCGTCGAGCCGTCGCCCGTCGCCGACCCGTCGCCGCTCCCGCCGCTCCCGCCGCGCCCGTCGCCCGGGGTGATCACCCCCGCGTCCGTGCCCTCGCCCGTGTCGGTCGCCCCGGCGTCCAGGCTCGCCGAGCCGTTGTCCGTCCCGGCGCCGTTGGCGTCCTCGGGAGGGCGCACCGACGCCTCCATCCCGGGCTCGATGACCTCGCCGTTATCGGTCTGCGTACAGCCGACCGCGCCAACGAGGCACGACAGCACGATCAAGGGCGCCAGGGATCTCATGGGGGATGCTCCTCGCGAGCCGGCACAACCGCCGGGCTTCGCTGCGACCATGCCACACCGGCACACATGTTCCCGTCAAGGCAGCGGCGAGCTAATTCCGCTTGGGTCTTCGGGGGAAAAAATAGGGTGAACTACCCGACGCCGCCGGAGAGCGCCGCCGCGGGGTCGGTCTTCGCCGCCCGCCACGCGGGCCGTAGCGCGGCCAGCACGCAGGCCGCCACGCCGAAGAGCAGCACCCCGAGCACCATCCGCCCGCTGAACACGAACCACGTGTCGGGCTTGAAGGGGAAGTCCGGCAGCCGGGTGCGCGCCACCACGTCGCAGCCCCAGGCCGCCGCCCGTCCCGCCGCGAGCCCCAGCGCCGTCGCGCCCGCGCCGATGGCCGCGGCCTCCAGCACCAGCAGCAGGCGCACGTCGCGCCGCGTGGCCCCGAGGGCCCGCAGGAGCCCCAACTCGCCGCGCCGCTCGGCGATCATCGCCGCGAAGCCGTGCGCGATGTTGAGCGCCGCCACCAGCACCGTCACCACGCTCGCCAGCGACAGGATCACCGTCACCGCCGTCGCGAGCAGGCCCATCTGCTCGGCGCCCCGCGTGCGCACCTCCAGGCCCTCGGCCCGCACCCGCGCCGCGACCTCGGTCATCCGCGACGGGTCGCGCAGGTACACCACCACCGAGGAGTACCGCGTGGCCGCGTCCTCGCTCGCGTACTCGCGGTTGAGCCGGCGCGCGACCGCCATGGGGACGGTCACCCCGAGGTCCATCGCGCGGGGCGAGACGCCCACCAGCTTCGCGTGCACCCGCCGGGGCGTGCCCTGCCGCGCCGCCCCGAGGCCCGCGCGCCCGAGGTCCCACTCCAAAATCAAGCCCTCGGCCTGGCGCAGCAGCAGGTCGCCCAGCCGTGGCAGACCATGCGCGGGCGCGATGGCCCCGTTGAAGACCTCTACCAGGTACGGCGACACCACCGCGGGGATGGGCGGCGAGCAGTGCCCCGCGGGCCGGGGCTGCCCCGACACCGGCAGCGACACGAGGTCGCAGAACTCCCCGCTCGCGGCGCCGCAGTCGGCGTCGGTCGCGCACGGCCGGTTGCTCGCCCGCCCGATGGGGTCTTCGAAGTCCGCGCCCGGCCGCAGGTCGCCTCGCACCATGGTGGGGTCGACCCCGTCGGCGGGGATCTCCCCGGAGCCCACGTCGCGCCCGAACATCGCCCGCCCGCCCCGCCCCGAGGTGGGGAAGGCCAGCCGGAGCCGCGGCAACGCGAGCCGCACGCCCTCGGCCCGGCGCAGCGCCCGCGCCTGCGCCTCGTCGATGCCCGGCGGCCGCGCGCCCAGCATCGAGAGCACCGACCCGACGCTGCTCTCCGGGGGGATCACCTCCACCTGGTCGAGGGGGAGGATCTTCCCGAAGACCACCGCCCGCATCCCCGCCGCGAGCCCGAGGAAGAAGACCAGCGTGGCGACCCCCGCGGCGATGCCCAGCGCGGCCACCCAGAAGGTTCGCATCGAGCGCCGCAGGTCGCGGCCCACCAGCGAGACCAGCGCGGCGGCCCTCACGCGACCCCCCGGGCCTGCGCCACGTCGTCGACCAGCCGGCCCTCGTCGAGGGTGAGCACCCGCGTCGCGATGGCCGTCGCGCGGGCTTCATGGGTGACCAGCAGCACGGTCATGGCCCGCTCGGCGTGCAGCGACTCGAAGAGCCCGAGGATGGACGCGCCGGTCTCTGCGTCGAGGCTCCCGGTGGGCTCGTCGCACAGCAGGATGCGCGGCTCCATCAGCAGGGCCCGCGCGATGGCCACGCGCTGCCGCTGGCCGCCGGAGAGCGCCGTGGGGAGGTCGTCGCCGCGGCCCGCGAGGCCGACGCGCTCGATCCACCGGTCGACCCGGGCGGCGAGGTCGGGCACCGGGGCGGGGGCGAAGCTCGCGGGCAGGGCGACGTTCTGGCGCACGGTCCACGACGCCACGAGATGGAAGGCCTGGAAGACGTACCCGATGGACGCGTGGCGCAGCGCCGCCGCCTCGGCGTCGGAGAGCGCGGCGAGCGAGCGACCGAGCACCCGCACCTCGCCCTCGAAGTCCCGGTCGAGCGCGCCCGCCACGTGGAGCAGGGTGCTCTTGCCCGAGCCCGAGCGCCCGGTGACCGCGACGAGCTCGCCCGGCGCCACGGAGACGCTCACCCCGTCGAGGGCCACGCGCCCGCCGGGGTAGCGCTTGCGCACGTCGCGCAGCGCGAGGTGGGCAGTCACAGCGGGATCGGGCGAAGGCAGGGGTGTTTCGCTCATTGGGGGGGGGGAAGGGCGCCGGAGGATCGCGGCAAACGCCGCCGAGGGCAACGCCGCGCCGCCACGCGCGCGACGGTTCCGCGAGCGCAGGGCGCGTGAGCTTCTTCGAGGCCTTGTGGCTGGAGGCGCGGGCCGCGCACACCCCGTGGCCGCTGGCGCGCTGCGTCGCCGCCGCGCTGCGCACCAGGGAGCTCGGCGTCTCCGCGGGTGGTGGCGCGGCGCCCGGAGCTTGCGGCGCACTTCGCGGAGACGCTCGCGACCCGCAGCGCGGCGCTCCAGGCGGTGCGCTCTCGCTACGCCGCCGCGGGCGCCGGGCGGCGCCGCACCACGCTGTACAGGCCCAGCAGCACGCCGGCCCAGCCGACCCAGTCGCCGGTGTAGCCGTAGACGGTGCGACCCTGGCGCAGGTGCACCGTGGCCACGACGTTCTCGCGGGTGAAGGTGCGGCTCTGGGCCAGCACGCGACCGCCCGCGTCGATGACCGACGAGACCCCCGAGTTGGCCGCGCGCACCAGGTCGCGCCGGTGCTCGACGGCGCGGAACTTCGAGAGGGCGTTGTGGATCCACGGCTCGGCCGTGTCGCCGAACCACGCGTCGTTGAGGATCACCGCCAGCAGGTCGGGGCTCACGCGGTTCTGGAAGTCGCGCACGAACCTCGGGAGGATGTCCTCGTAGCAGATGAGCGGCGCGACGGTGCCGCCGGGGACGGGCAGCGTGCGGATGGTGCTGCCGCGGGTGAAGTGCCCGCTGTGCGGCGACGCCCGGTAGATCTGCGGGAAGGTCTCGCCCAGCGGGATGTACTCCCCGAAGGCCAGCAGGAAGACCTTGTCGTACGAGCCGCGCATGTTGCCGTCGGCGTCGGTCATGAAGGCCGTGTTGTAGAGGTTCGGGCGCTCGGCCGTGCCGTCGCGCACCGACAGCGCGCCGAAGAGCACCGGGGTGTGCAGGTCCCACGGGGGGATGTAGTCGCGGATGTTGGTGACGTGCTCGGGGATGCGAAACGCGACGGCGCTCTCGCTCCACACGATCCACTCCACCCCTTGGGCCTCGAGCGCGCGCGAGGCCGCGAGGTGCCGGTCGAGCGCCTCGACGGGGTCGTTGCGCTTCTGCATCAGCCCGAGGTTCTGCTGCACCACGCCGACCCGCAGCGGGCGGGCGCGCGCGGCGTCGGAGTCCACCTGCCCGAGGCGCCAGTGGCCGTAGGGGATCGCCAGCGCCCAGAAGGCCAGCGGCAGCGCGAGGGGACGCAGCCTGTGGGCCCACGACCCGGTGCGCGCCCACGCCTCGGCGAGGGCGGTGTGGCCGAGCACCATGGCGGCGGTGATGAGCAGCACGCCGCCGAGGTCGGCGGTCTGGTAGAGCACCGGCGCGTTGTGCAGGGAGTTGGCGAGGTACCACGGGAAGAGCAGCGGGAAGAGCAGCTCGACCCCGGCGGCCAGCAGCGGCACCGCGAGCAGGCGGGGGAGGTTGCGCGCGTCGGCCTTGCTCACGAGCCACGCGAGCACGCCGTACTGGAAGCCCTGGGCGACCCAGAGCAGCGAGGCGAAGAGCACGCATAGCGCCGTGGGGAAGCCCGAGAAGGTCTTGAGCATCCCGACGATCCAGCTGAAGCCGCCGGCGACGGCGACGGTGCCGGTGACCCACCCGAGGCGCGTCGCGCGCCAGCCGGTGCGGCCGCGCAGGGCGACCAGCAGGGGCGCCAGGGAGACGAAGGCCAGGGGGTAGATCTCCCGGCCCGCGAAGCCGAGGAAGACCGCGAGGCCGCTGAAGACGGCGCAGGCCAGGGCCCAGCGCTCGCGCATCACCACGCGAACCGTCGGGGGGTGAGCTGCGGCCGCGCTCCGTTCGGGGGTCGATTCACTCATCGTTGGGTGTCAGTGGGGTACACGGCGGGAGGGCGCGTCGCCGGGTCACTCGGGCATCGGAAGCCGTTGCGCGCGCGGGCGGCGCCACGGTAGCACGGCGGGTGACAGCCCCATGCACATCGACAAGTACGACCACGCACCGCGGCTCCCGGAGGGGGAGAGCATCGACCTCGACGCGATCATCCCGGGGGAGGGCAGGGTGTTCCTGGAGGTGGGGCCGGGCCGCGGGGCCTTCGCGCTGGGCTACGCGGCGCTGCACCCGGAGACGCGCTTCCTGGCGATGGAGATCCGCCGCAAGCTGGCCGCGCAGCTCGACGAGCGCCTCCAGAAGAAGGGCTTTCCCCGGGCCAGGTGCTTCGCCGAAGACGCCGGCATCGCCCTCCCGCGGCTGCGCCCCGACGGGTGCGCCCTCGGCGCGGCGGTGCACTTCCCCGACCCCTGGTGGAAGAAGCGCCACGCCAAGCGCCTCGTGGTGCAGGACTCCTTCGTCGCCGAGCTCGCGCGCCTGCTCGCGCCGGGCGCGCTGTTGTTGGTGCAGACCGACGTCGAAGACCGCGCGGTGGCCTACTTCGAGCGCCTCGCGGCGTGCCCGGCGCTGGAGAATACCGTGACGGGTATGTTCGCCGCCGAGAGCCCCTTCGCGCCGGCGCGCTCCAACCGCGAGACGCGGGCCATCGCCGACGGGCTGCCCATCCATCGGATGGTATTCCGGCGGCGATGATCGCGCGCGACTCGTGGGCCGAGGGCCCCGCGGGGCGCATCCGGCTGCGGTGGACGCTTCCGCCGGGGGAGGGGCCCTTCCCGTGGGTGATGTACCTGCCGGGCTACGCCGCGGGGGGCCTCGGGTTCTTCCCGGCGCCCACGGTCGACCCGCTGCGGTGCCTGCTGGCCGCGCTCACCGCGGCGGGCTACGCGACGGTGCGCGCGGAGAAGCGGGGGATGGGCGGCAGCGGCGGTCCGCGCGCGGCCGACGCGGGCTTCGAGGACGAGCACGCCGACCTGCGCGCGGCCCTCGCCGCGCTCGTCGAGGCGCCGTGGGTCGACGGGCAGCGGGGCACGCTGCTGGGGCACTCCATCGGTGGCCTGCACGCCCCGCGGCTGGCGGCGGGCGTGCCGGCGGTGCGGGCGGTGGCGCTCTCCGGCGTGGGCTGGCTCACCTGGGCGGAGTACCTGCTGGCCAACCAGCGGCGCGTGCTGGCGATGTCGGGCGCCGGGCCCGTGGAGATCGAGGCGCGCCTGCGGGCGCTGGAGCGCTTCAACGCGCGGGTGCTCCAGGAAGGGGTGCACCCCGCCGCGGCGCTCGCGGGCGTCGAGGCGTACCGGGGGTGGCTGGGCGTCGACGCCGAGGGGCGGCTGCACGGGCGCACGGGGCGCTACTGGCAGGAGGTGCAAGCGTGCCCGGTGGCGGCCCCGCTGCTGGCGTTGACGGTGCCCGTGCTGGCGATGTGGGGCGCGAGCGACTGGCAGTCGCAGCGGGACGAGCACGTCGCGCTGGCGGCGGCGATCAACGCCGCGCGGCCGGGCGGCGCGCGCTTCGTGGAGATCGCGGGGGCCGACCACGACTGGCGGGCGCACCCGACCCCGGAGGCGTCGATGGCCTCGCGCTGGACGGGGGACTTCGCCGAGGGGGTGGCCGAGGCCCTGCTGGCGTGGCTGCCCGGGGCGGGGGTCAGCGCGCCGGGGGGATGAAGTCCGGGATCTTGCCGGTGCCGCTGTCGACGATGCGGCGCTGGAGGTACCAGGGCCGCGAGCCGAAGACCGAGAAGGGGTAGGCCAGCAGGAGCGCGGCGGCCACCACGCCCAGCAAGATGGCGCGGCCGTCGGTGAGCTGTCCGTCGACGCCGATCTGCACCACGCCGTCGGAGAGCGCGGAGACCGTGTAGCGCACCTCCGGGCACGCGCGCGACTGCGCGCACGACCACACCGCCTCGCTGCACTCGTCGGTGAGCACCTGCGCGCCGCCGCCGACCTCGCGCACGCTGCGCAGGCCGTAGTGCTGGACGTAGTATCCGTAGCCGTGCTTGGGCTTGTGGTAGACCTGCCAGTGGCGGGTGGCGGCGGGGCGCGCCCGCACCGTCTGGCCGGTGAGCCCGAGCAACGCCACCGTCGGGAATACCACTGTCGGTAAAGCCAGCGCGAGCACCGCCACGCCGACGAGCCACCCGCGGTGGAAGGCCGCGCGCTCGCTGGAGGTCGCGCCGGGGCGCTCGGTGGACACCACCATGGGACCGATGCGCCCGGGGCGCAGCACGGGCTCCGTCGCCGCGGCGCGGTAGGCGGCGCCCGTGCCCGAGGGGTTGGCGCCGAAGAGGGAGCCCGAGACGTGCACCGTCTCGCCCGGCGTGAGCTCGGCGAAGCGCACCCGCTCGGCGTGCGAGCGGCGCTCGACGCGGGAGAGGTCGTCGCGGAGCACCACGCGCTCGTCGGGCTCGACGCGCACGAGCTCGCCCGTGAAGCGCCGCACCCAGAAGGGCCGCACCCGCACCTCGCGCGACCGCTCGGTCCACGAGTGCGACCACCCGTGCTTCACTTTGATGTCCTTGCCCTCTTGCTGGATCGCCAGCTGGATCGCCGGGCCCGTCGCCCCGGGCTCCAGCTCCACCTGGCCGACGATCACCGCGTGCCCGTTGGCGAGCGGGGCCTTCGGGTCGAAGGCCCGCTCCACCGCCGCGCGCTTGCGGTGTTGCAGCCACCAGAAGAGCGACCAGCCCCCGATCAGCCCGCACGGCAGCACCACGAAGAAGAACAACAGCGCCGCCGTGGTGTCGCCGTCGATGCGCGAGCTCGCGATCGTGTCCGAGGGGTCGAGCCCGCGCGCGTCGGCCGACTGCGGCGGCGCCGGGACCCAGTCGGCGTCGGGCTCTATGCACCCCGTCATCGCCAGGGAGGCCCACAACACCAACGTGCCCGCAGCCTGACCACGCGCCATAGGTCCGCGAGCCTAGCGCAGAATCTGCCGTTTGCGTCCGCGGGGGCGCGGCTGTTGTGCCGCATGCCCGAATGGCGTTCAATCAGCGGAGCTGCGGAGAGGTCCAACCGCCGTCGAGCCAATGGGTGGCGGGCGGGGGGCCGCTCCCTGTCGCGAGGTCACTGCCCATGCCGCGCCTCCTCGGTCTCGAGTTGCACACGCCCGGGTACTCGGTCGCGGCGATGGACGTCGGGCTCACCATCGGGTCGCTCGCGCTCGCCGACCACGACGGCGTCCTCGCGCACACCAGCGCGCGGTCGTGGAAGTGGTCGCTGGGCACCGACGCCGGCGACCTCGTCGCGGCGGTGACGGCGGCGCAGTTCTTCGCGGGGCTGGAGGAGTCCGCGGGCGCGGGGTCGCTGGCGGTGGTCGCGATCCCGTCGGCGTGGGGCGATGGCCCGCGTCGCTCGCTGCTCCACGCGCTGGAGCGCACGACCCTCGACGTGCTGCGCCTCGCCCGCGAGACCTCCGCGCTGGTCGTGGGCGCGTCGCTCGCGGACCCCTCGCTCGCGGGCGTCTGCGCGGTGGTCGACCTCGGGAGCCACAAGCTCGAGGTCGCCCTGGCGGAGGTCACCGGGGGGATGCTCCGGGTGCTGGCGCGCGAGAGCGTGGTGGGCCTCGGCGACGAGCGCATGGGCTTCGGCGAGAAGCTCCCGTTGATCACCGAGCTCGGCCGCCGGCTCACCGAGGAGGCCGGGCTGGAGCCCCGCGACGTCGAGCGGGTGATCGTCGCCGGGCGCCGGCTGGCGCTTCCGTCCATGGCCTACGGCATCGAGTCGATCTGGGGAGTGCCCCCGGAGCTGGCGGCCCCCGGGGCCATCGCCCGCGGCGCCGCGCGCATCGCCGCCGGTCTCGCGGGTGGGCTCCCGGCGTGGATCATCGACGACGACCTGCAGGAGGCCCCGCTCGCGCACCTCCGGCCCTGCATCCTCCGCGGGGTCTCCACCATTCCGTCCGCGCACCCGCCCTCCGCGCATCCGCCCTCCGAGCGTCCCTCGGATGTCGGCATCAGCGAGCACCCCTCGGTGATGCCGGGCGCAGGTCCGGCCGCCCCGGTGCCTGCGACCGGGAACTTCGCGGGGCTCGCGTCGGTCGACGCGGCGCGCGCCCTCGACCCCATCCACCCGGTCTCCGGCAGACTCGCGCACCCGGCGCTCATCACCCTGCTCAACCAGTTCACCTTCCTGCGCGGGGCGAGCGGCACGCTCACGCTGCGGTCGCGCGAGGACGTGCTCGCGCTGCCCATCCACCGCGGCGGCGTCTGCGTGAGCGCCGGCGAGCGCGCGCGGGCCCTGCGCGTCGGCGAGTGGTCCGCCGGGACCTTCACCTGGCGCGAGGAGCATCTCCCGTCGGTTCTCACGAAGCTCCGCACCCCGATGACGGCCTTCGTGGTGGGCGCCCTGCGCGGCCGCCTCCGGGCCTTCGGCGAGCGCGACTTCGGCGACGCCTACCTCCCCAAGATGGCCCTCTCCCCGTCGGTGCACCCCGACCGCTTCGAGCGCCTCGAGCGGCTGTGCATCCCGGAGGCCGAGATGCGCGCGGTGGAGCACGTCGTGGACGGCAGCCGCAGCCTCCAGACGATGCTGGGCGAGGGGTACATCGGCCGCATGACCCTGCTCCGGCTGGTGCTCCTGCTCGACCTCTACAGCGTGCTTCAGTGGGCCGCGCCGACGCACGCCGACGTCGAGGACCCGGTCGCGGCGATGGCGCGCACGCTCACGGCCATGGAGCGGGGCAACCACTTCGTCGCGCTGGGCGTCCACTGGAGCGCCGGACCCGAGGAGATCCACGAGGCGTGGGAGCGCATGCAGGCGGAGTACGCGCCCGGGGGTCGGTGGGCGCCCCACGACCCGGCGGCCGCGGCGGCGATCGTGCGGCGGGGCGCCGCGGCGTGGCAGGTGCTCCGCGACGACGGCGCGCGGGTGCAGCACCGGCGCGAGTCCTACGCGGGCATGGACGAGGCGCTGCTGGCCCCCCTGGTGGAGGCGCGGGCGAAGGCGCTGGAGATGCGCGGGGAGCGCCGCGCGGCGGCGGAGATGAGCCGGCTCCAGAAGGAGTTCGCGGCGGTGCTGCCGCGGCGCGACCCGAAGTAGGAGCGCGGGCGCGCGCTCAGCCGAGCCTGGCGAGCGACGTGGCGCCGGGGACCATGATCCAGCCCTCGCGCTCGGCGACGGCGCGGTGCGCCTCGGGGATCACGTCGCAGCGCTTCAGCTGGAACGCCCGCGCCGACAGCGACGCGATGAAGGCGTCGAAGAGGTGCTCGCTGCGGGTGAGCATCGCCCGCTGGGCCTCGTCGGCGGTCCAGCGCAGGCCCTTCTGGTCGAGCTCCGCGAGGAGCTTCTTCCGCGTGGGCTCGGACTGCTTGTAGCCCTGGCACCCGAGGTTCCAGCTGGCCATGGAGGCGCCGGGGTAGACCTCCACCACGGTGGGCCCGAGGAGAGGGGCGGGCGCGCCCTCGAAGAAGCGGGTGAGCAGCCGCGCGGAGCGCCACGCGACGTACGCGATGCGGTCGGCCGACACGCTCAACGGCTGCTTCTTCGCCAGGAACTCCTTGCGGTCGGTGACCCGGTACGCGAGGTCCTTGGACTCCGCGGCGGGGAAGCGCCCGCGATCGCGCCACTCGGCCATCGCCGCGACGAAGGCGTCGGGCCACCCGAAGGGCGCGTCGATGCCCACGCAGCCGCCCGCGTCGCGCACCGCCCGCATCCGCGCCACGAGGTCGTCGTCGCTGCCGCGGTCGAGCAGATCGCGCAGCGTCGCGCCGCCGTCCTTCCACTCCACCAGACAGGCCGCGGTGTTCTCGTTCTGCGAGGCGAGGTCGATCCCGAGGGTGAGCATCGGCGACGCCTCTAGCACGCTTTGCCGCGGGTCACGGCCGCGAGGGGCTGTGAGCCCGATCGCGCGCCTCCGTCGTCGCTGACGCCGCCTCCCCGGTGGTGGCCCCAGGGGGCTGTGTTAGAACCCGCCGCGCTCGAAGGCGATCGACGGAGGTTTTGCGATGTGGAGCCCTGACTCACGACGGCAGCGCGCGGGGGAGCTGAAGTCCCTCGGCGATCGGATCACCCGCTACCGGCAGCTCACCGAGCGCTTCGGCTCGTACTTCAGCGCGGGGAGCGACCGCGCGCGCGAGCTCGCCACGCTGCGCCACCGCTTCGAAGACCTCCAGGAGCGCACCTCGCACCGCCAGCGCCGCCTCGCCAAAGGGGTGGTGAAGATCGGCGTCGTGGGCCTGGAGAAGCAGGGCAAGAGCGCCTTCCTCTCGGCGTGGCTCCAGTGCGAGCGGCTGCTGCCCTCCGAGGCCGAGCGCTGCACCTGGTCGACCACGGTGGTCGAGCCCGGCCCCGAGGGGGCCTTCCACGCCGTGGTGGAGTACTACGCGAAGGACGAGTTCCAGCAGCGCATCGCGAGCTACTTCGACGCGCTCGAGCCCGGCAGCGCCACCCGCTGGGAGGGCCTCAACGGCGCAGAGCTCGCGCGCCTCCGCGGCGCGTACCGGGCGCGCACGGGCCACGAGGTCGACGACCACGATCGTTCGTCGCGCCGCGACGTGGCCGCGTGGGCCGAGCTCCAGGACATCGCCGCGTCGCTCGAAGAGATCAAGGCCCGGTTGGGGCAGGCCTCGCAGCGCCTCGAGGCCGCGTCGCTCGACGAGCTGGCGGAGCTCATCCGGCCCTTCATCGCGCTCAAGGACACGCGCGCCGGCAACCGCCCCTACGCGGGCGTGCGGGCCGTGAAGGTGGTGACGGTGGTGATCCCCGTGCGCGGCGCGATGCCGGGCGTGGTGCTGATGGACCTGCCGGGCATCGATGCGCCCAGCGACAAGGCCCGGCGCGACACCGAGGAGGCGCTCGCGAGCGAGGTGGACGTCACCATCTTCGTGAAGGACGTCACCCGCCCCTCGCTGGTGCAGCAGGAGCTGGAGCTGCTGCGCGCCATGCAGCGGGCCGACCGCTCGATCAAGCTGCACGACCGGCTCTTCGTGGTGCTGACCAAGGTCGACCTCTTCGAGCGCCCCGACGAGAACGGCAACTGGCACTGGTCGCTCGCCGTGCGGAACTTCAAGGACCAGGCGATCGACCGGGTGTTCCCGTACAGCAAGGTGTGGGCGCACCAGGGGGTCGACCCGAAGCACCCCGTCGCGCGGCAGGTGCAGGACTACTACAACCAGACGCAGCCGGTGAGCGGCCTTGAGCAGCTCCAGGGCGCCATCGGGCGCTACCTCGCCGACGAGCTGGAGAAGCTCGACGCGGAGAGCGTGGCGGCGATCCGCAAGGAGTTCAGCGAGCTGGAGACGGCGCTGCGGGGCGCGCTGGTGACCGTGAAGGAGACCCTCAACGAGCAGGAGTTCGAGCGCCGCAAGGAGCAGCTCTTCGACGAGCTGTGGGAGCACATCGTGGCGGGCGAGGACGCGCGGGGTCTGTTGCCGACGATCAAGTCCAACCTCTCGCACTTCCTCGACCACGAGGTGAGCGACGACCAGCGGGCCCAGCGGGCGGCGCGGGCCAACCTGCGCATCGGCGAGATCCGCCGGGACCTCCTGTCGCGGCTCACGCCCGAGGAGGCCGAGAGCAAGCGCCGGCAGATGCCCTCGCCGGGGCTCATGAACGAGAGCGCCGTGGAGATCGAGGTGCGCAACCAGATGCGCGAGCGCTGCGCCGCGCGGGTGCTGGGCATGGGCGAGGACTTCCGCGACTCCGCGCGGGAGAGCATCGAGCGGATGCTGGGGGAGATGTTCGTGCGCGCGGAGTACCAGGGCGGGCGCCTGGAGATGCTGCTGCCGCCGGGGCAGACGCTGCTCTCGCGCATCGACGCCATGGGCCGCGCGGGGCAGGTGAGCGAGAGCGTGCTGCGCTATCAGAACCGCGAGCTCGCCAAGGCCGACGTGGCCTTCGAGGTGCTGTCGCGGTACTTCGCGCGGCAGGTCATCGACATTCTCGACGCGACCGACCCGGCCGACCGCGAGCTGCGCCTGCGCGAGCTGGCGGGCCTGGAGCAGTTCTTCGGGATGGACATCGCCGACAAGGCCACGCGCAGCGACCCGCTGGGCTCGGCGATGGCCGCGACGAGCGTGCCGATGAGCGCGCCGATGAGCGCGCCGATGAGCGCGCCGACGGCGACGAGCTTCCCGACGCAGCCCGCGGAGATGCGCCCCTCCACGATGGGCCGGATCATGGACCGGTTGAACCCCCGGGCGGACGCCCCCGCGGCCCCCGCGCCGACCCCCGCGGCGCGGCCCGCGGCGCCGGTGATCCCGCGCGACTGGTCGAAGATGCTGGGCCGCGTGCGCACCGACGTGGAGCGCATCAGCAACTTCCTGGAGGCGCTGGCCAAGCACCCGCGGGGCTTGCAGAAGTACCACGAGGAGGCCGTTCGCACGGTGCACGCGTCGTGGCTCGACCGCGAGGGCGAGCAGTCCCTGCGGCGCTGGGCGCGGAGCGAGTGCTCGCGCATCTGGCCCGACCGCTTCACGGCGATCGACAGCGAGGCGAAGCGCGCGCGCGACGACGTGCGGGCGCTCGAGGAGCTGTTCAGCACGTCGGCGGGCCCGTAGGCCGCGCGCCGCAGGGGTTCTGACGAGGTGAGTGGAGCGTCGGCCCTCGCGCAGGACGAACTCGGCCGCCGCGGCAGCGCCGGGGGCGTAGGCGCGGGGGCGGCCACGCGCTCGACGTGGAACGCGGGTATCCAGGCAATGTGCGATGCTGGAATGTGCGATGCCCGAACCGGGCAATATGGGTGACCAATTCCGTCACCCCGATGGGGGGGGACGGTCCGACAGAGTGTGGCAATTTTTCCTATCGTCTGGAGGGGTCGAACACGCTCTCGCACGAAATGTCTTTAAACGTAGTCGAGGTGAGCGCGCCTCGTGGGCTGGCGCATTTGCTGCACCGGCCCTTCGCCTGCAAGCCGAGGTTCTGGCGGTCGAGCGGTTCGAACCTGCAGATCAGCGGTCAGAGGGTACTTCGATGAAGCGTTCCATGAAGAAGGTTCTCGCTGGTTTCACCCTCGTTGAGCTCATGATCGTCGTGGTCATCCTCGGCATCCTCGCGGCGGTCGCGATTCCCGCCTTCACCCGCTACGTGAAGCGCTCGAAGACCAGCGAGGCCACTGGCAACATCTCGAAGATCTACCAGGGCGAAGTGAGCTACTTCAACCAGTCCTCGGAGCAGAGCATCGCCAGCTTCGCGGCGGCCTCTGCGACCCCGACGGGCACCCCCTCGGCGTCGAAGTTCGCGGCCCAGCCCACGGCCTTCACCTCCAATTCGGGCTGGAGCGCGATCGGGTTCTCCGTCGACGCCCCGCTTTACTACCAGTACTCCGCTGCCGCCACCGCGTCGAACTTCAACGCGATCGCGATCGGCAACATCGACGGCGACGGCACGAGCTCGAACTTCAGCCGCGCCGCCGCGCTGAACGCTGGCGAGATCCAGGGCGCTCAGATCGTCATCACGAACGAACTCGAGTGAGTTGTCGCATCACCCCAGGGTGATGCCGACCTCCCGCCTGCTTCGCTCCCTGGCGCAGTTCTCAACCGCATTCCCAGGGATCCGGCATTCGCCGCGATCACCGTCAGTGCCCCTTCTCCTCATGGCTCTGGCGCAGCCGCAACATCGCAGCGCGAGCTTGTTGAAGACCGCAACGAGCGCCTCCTGTCGGCGCCGATCCACCGCTGCGTCGAGCGCTTCGACCCTGAGGGTGAGCTTGCCGTCTTCGATGCAGGTGATCGCCGGTCGGTCGAGCAGCAGCGCGAAGACGGTGTTCGGCTCCGTGACGCGCGCGGCCTCGTCGTCGCTGCCGTAGAGCGCCAACGAGAGGGCGTTCTGCGTCCGTAGGTGCAGCGGCCTGGCGAGGCGCTCGGAGCCTCCCACGACGCGCGCGTTCTTGAGCGTCGCGTTCTCCACCGCCGCGACCCTCGCGCGCAGTTCGAGTTCGCGCCCATGCAGTCGCTCCACGGCGCCGTCGACGCCACGGCTCGTCGTCAGCGTGTGCCACGAGAGGTGCAGAAACAACGTCGGACCGGAGGGGATGGCGGCCGTCGTCAGGCCGAAGTAGGCCGCCGCGAGGAGGCGGTTGCCCAGCCGTCCGATGGGCGCCGCGTGCGCGTACTTCTTCGTGTAGTGGGGCTGGTCGGTCAGCGCACGGCGCACTCGACCGACACGCGGAGCCCGCCCTCGGTGTCAAAGCGAAGGTCTGCTCGGAGCTGCCTGCTCAGGGAGCGGACCAGCTGCATCCCGAGGGAGTTCGACGCTTGCGCGTGCGAGAGCGGGGCGACGCCAGGCCCGGAGTCGCTGACGGCGAGATGGACCCGCCCGCCCATCGAGCGCACTTCGACGAGCACATCGCATTCGTCTCCCGTGCGTCGGGGCCTCGTGTCGCCATCGGCTCGCACGAGCCCATGCTTGAAGGCGTTGGTGATGAGTTCGTTCAGGATCAGCCCGAGCGGAGTCGCGACATCGATCGAGACCGCGAGGGGCTCGGCCTGCACAGAGAGGCGCGCCCGGGGCCCGTGGGCGCCTCGCAGCATGCTACCGAGGCTCCGCGCGTACTCGCCGAGGTCGATCTCCTCGAGCGACTCGTGCCCGTACAGCTGCTCGTGAACCATCGCCATCGAGCGCACCCGCCCGATGCTCTCCTGGAGCGGAGCCCGCACCTCCTGCTCCTGACACTGTTCGCATTGCAGGCGCAGCAAGCTCGAGACGATCTGCAGGTTGTTCTTCACGCGATGGTGAATCTCCTTGAGGAGGGTCTCCTTCTCGCGGAGCGACCGCTGGATGACCTCGAGCGCGGCGATCCGAGCGCTCACATCCGTCACGCTGGCCATGACGTGTTCGTGCCCGTTCAGCATGACGCGGGCGAGCCGCACTTCCGTGTGCAGCTGAGTCCCGTCACGGCGGACCGCGATCCACTCGGCGCCCGGCGCGGAATTCACTGCCGCGATTCGATCGGGGTCGATCGTGCCCGCGGCGGCGTGCTCGACGAATGCGGGGAGCAGATCAACCACCGCGCGCCCCTCGAGCGCGTCCGACTGATAACCGAACACCGAGATCGCCGCGCGGTTGCCTCGCACGACGCGAGACATGCGATCGATCATGAGGAGCGCTTGCGGAGCAAGGTTGAACAGATCATCGAAGCGCCCCTCGCTCGCCTCGAGTTGGCTCGTCCGATCGACCACCTGAACCTCGAGGTCCTGGCGATGTTGGGCGAGTTCGAGAAACACGCGCACCTTCGCCAGGAGCATCGACGGGTTGTACGGCTTGACGATGTAATCGACCGCGCCGGCCGTGTAGCCCTTGAAGATGTGGTTTTCGTCGGAGTACGCCGCGGTGACGAAGATGACCGGAGTGCGGCTGGTCGCCGGGTCTGCCAGCAGAATCTCGGCGAGCTCGTAGCCATCCATCCCAGGCATCTGCACGTCCAGGATCGCCAGCGCAAAGCGGTGCCGGAGCGAGGCCGCCAGAGCCTCTTCGCCGCTGGTGGCCTTGATGATCCGCACGGGAATTCCAGCCAGCACGCGCTCGAGCGCGAGCAGGTTCGCCGGCTTGTCGTCGACCGCGAGAATGCACGCCTCGTCCCGCGTCGACTTCGGGGAGGAGCCACGCGCATCCGAGCCTGCGGTGCCTCCCGTGGCGCCCGGCGCTCCGGAATCGTAAGTCGGTGCGAGTCGGCTCACCGGACGGCCCTCTTCTTGTAAATTCTCGCGCGCTCGTCGACCGTGTCGAAGCGGTCTGACACCGCGGTGAACGAGAGCGACTCGTTGTCGCCGAGGCAGAGAAAACCGCCGTTATCCAGGCTCTCCCAGAACATCTCGAGGGCTTGATCCTGCAAGTCGCGGTTGAAATAAATCAACACGTTCCGGCACACGACGAGCTGCATCTCGCCGAACGATCGGTCCATCGCGAGGTTGTGCCGCGCGAAGGTGACGTTCTTCCGTAGCCTCCCGTCCATCGCCGCCGCGTCGTTGCCCGCAAGGTAGTAGTCCGAGAGCGAGTGCGGCCCGCCGGATTCCCGGTAGTTGCGCCCCCCCCGCAGGACGATTTCGAGCGGGTATACCCCCGTCCTGGCGGTCTCGAGGGCCGACGCGCTCAGGTCCGTCGCGTAGATTCTCGAGCGCTCGTACAGCCTGCTCTCCGCCAGGATGATCGCGAGTGAGTACAACTCCTCGCCCGTCGCGCAGCCGGCGTCCCAGACCTTCACGTGGGGCCACGTCCGCAGCATCGGAATCACCCGCTCGCGCAGGGACGCGTAGAAACCCGGATCGCGAAAGAGCGCGGTCACGTTGACCGAGAAGTACCCGACCAGCTTGTAGAACGCCGTCGGCTCGCGGAGCACGCGCCCGGTCAGCTCGGTGACCGTCTGCAGGCCGAGGTCCGCGCGGCACTGCTCCACCCGGCGGAGCACGGTCTCGCGCGCGTACTCTCGAAAGTCGTACCCGTACCTCAGGTGCAGCGCCTCCAGGAGCAGCGCGACCTCGATCTGCAAGATGTCCGGTGCCGTTCGGTTCGAGGTCATCATGCTCGGTGAGCGGTTTGACGCGTGCGCGTGCGCCGCAGCAGGTGAGAGCCGTTCATCCACGGTCAGCGAAAGAGAAGCACCCGCATCAGCGACGCCAGCCGGTCGGGATCCACCGGCTTGCTCAGGTAGTCCGTGCAGCCGGCGTCGATGCACTTCTGCCGGTCTTCCCGCATGGCCTTCGCGGTCAGCGCGACCACCGGGAGCCGCGCGAACCGCGGCTGCAGCCGCAGTCTCCGCGCCGCCTCGTAGCCGTCCATCACCGGCATCATCATGTCCATCAGCACCAGGTCGGTGTCCGGTTGCTCGTCGAGCAGCGCCAGGGCGCGCTCGCCGTTCTCGGCCTTGATCGGATGAATCCCGTGCGCGGCCAGCAGCCGGGCCATCGCGAACATCGTCCGCATGTCATCCTCGACGATGAGGACCTTCTTGCCTCGTAGCGGCTCGTCGGACTCCCGCAGATGCATGATCGCCCGCCGCTTGTCCTCGGGTAGCTCGCGCACGACCCGGTGCAGGAAGAGCGCGACCTCGTCGATCAGCCGCTCTTGCGAGCGCACGTCCTTGACGATGATCGAATCCGAGTAGTTTCGGAGGAAGATCTCCTCCTCCACGGTCAGATCGCGCACCGTGTGGACGATGACCGGGGGCATCGCCACCCGCTCGCCCGCGAGCTGCTCGAGCATCTCGACGCCCTGCATGTCCGGCAGCCCGAGGTCCATCACCAGCAGGGCGAAGCCCCCGGTGCGCAGCGCCTCGATGGCCTCCCGCGCGGTGCCCACGGCCTGCACCTTCACGTTGCCGTTGCCGATCACCCGCGCGGTCTCCTGCCGCATGAGCACGTCGTCCTCGACCACCAGCACGCGCTTGTCGGCGTGGGACGAGGCGGACTCCAGGCGACGCAGTACGTCGTCGATCTGCTCCCGCGCGATGGGCTTCGGCGCATACCCGATGGCGCCGATTCCCAGGTTCGTGGTGCTCGCGGGCTCGGCCGAGACGATGTGCACGGGGATGTGCCGCAGCGAGACGTCCTGCTTGAGCGCGGTGAGCACGGACCATCCGTCCATGCCCGGGAGCTCGATGTCGAGCACCACCCCGTGCGGTCGATGCTCGAGCGCGAGCTCGAGGCCCTCTTCTCCCGTCGCGGCGTGCAGGCACTTGAACCCCCGCTGCCGCACGTGACCGACGAGCAGCTTCGAGAAGCGCAGGTCGTCCTCGATCAACAGAATGACCCGATCGTGCTCGTCGAGCGCGTCGCGGTCGTCCTCGAGCGGAGAGCGGGCGCGCGCCGCGTCGGAGGGCGCCGGACGCCCCGCGGAGGGCACGTTGGCGCTCGCCGCCGCAGCAGTCGCAGGCGACGGCGCGCCCGCCTGGCGATCGCTGGCGGTGAACGTCGCGGCGCTCGCGCGCGGCGTCGCCGAGCGCCCCTCGGCGGGGCCGAGGAACTCAGGCAGGTAGATCGTGAACGTCGAGCCGCGGCCGAACTCGCTGACCAGCTGGATCTCTCCGCCGAGCAGGTTCGCCAGCTCGCGTGAGATCGACAGCCCGAGGCCCGTTCCGCCGAAGCGCCGACGGTCGCCCGAATCGGCCTGCTGAAACGCCTCGAACACGAGCCGCTGCTTGTCCGCCGGGATCCCGATTCCGCTGTCGGTGACGTGGACCGCGAACGCCCGGCTCGGATCGAGCCCGCTCCGCGACAGCCGAACCCCCGCCGCCGGTCGCGCGAACGTCACGGTCACGCCGCCCTTCTCCGTGAACTTGATCGCGTTGCCGATGAGGTTCTTCAGGATCTGCCCGACGCGCTGGGCGTCCGAGACCACGGTCGCGGGGGCGCTGGCGTCGACCACCACCTCGAGCGAGAGGCCCTGCGCCCGCGCCATGTGATCAAACTGCGAGACGAGCGAGCGCGCGACGTCCGCGAGGTCGACCTCACCGAGGCGCAGCTCCATCTTGCCCGCCTCGATCTTGGACAGATCCAGGATCTCGTTGATGAGATTGAGCAGGTCGCTGCCGCTCTCGTAGATGACCCGCGCGGACTCGACCTGCTCGGCATCGAGGTTGCCCGAACCGTTGTCACGCAGCGAGCGTGCGAGCAGGAGCAGGCTGTTGAGCGGGGTGCGCAGCTCGTGGGACATGTTCGCGAGAAACTCGGACTTGTACTTGCTCGCGAGGGCGACCTCTTCGGCCTGCGCGGCGAGCGTTCGCCGGGCCTCCTCGGTCTCGTTGCGCTGCCGCTCGAGCAGCTCGTTCTTCTGCTGTAGCTCGGTGTTCGCGAGCTCGATCTCGGCCTGCTGGGCCTTGAGCCTCTGATCGGAGAGCCGGAGCGCCGCCGTCTGCTCTTCGAGCTCAGCGTTGGTGTTGTGGAGGGACTCCTGCTGCGCCTCGAGCTCGGCGGCGAGCTGCTGCGCCCGCGAGAGCGCCGCGGCGACGCGCTCGCGGGCCATCGAGGCCTCCACCGCGACCGCGATGATGACCGCGGCCTGGCGCAGGTAGTCCAGGGCCGTGTCCGACAGGCGCGCGAGCGAGGCGAGCTCGATCATCCCGCGCACCGAGCCCTCGAACGTGAGGGGGGTCACGCAGAGGTAGCGGGGCGGGGCCTCGCCGAGGCCCGAGCCCACCCGGACGTAGTCGTCGGGGAGATCGGACACCAGGATCTGCTTGCCCTCGAGCGCGGCCTGGCCGACCAGGCCCTCCCCCGGCAGAAACCGGGTCGGAACGCCCTTGCGTCGGGTGTACGCGTGGCTCGCGAGCAGGGTCAGCGCGCGCCCGTCGCCCTCGAGCTCCTGCGAGTAGAACGCCCCGACCTGCGCGCCAGTGTATTCGGCCAGCTCCGAGATGATCCGGCGGGCGAACTCGCTCGTCACGGACTGCTGTTGAAAGACGGTGTTCAGCCTCGCGATGCCGGTGAACATCCAGTCCTTCGCGTCGCGCTCGAGCTCAGCCTTGCGGGCCAGCGTGACGTCGCGCACCGTGCCCAGGGCGCCGAGCAGGCCCCCGTCGGCGTCGCGGTAGACCGTCGTGGTCAACAGCACATGGGCGCGGGTGCCATCACGGTGCAGGAGCACGAGCGGCACGTCCTGCACGCTCCCCTCCGCGAGCGCGCGCTCGTGCGCGCGTCGGGCAAGCTCGGGTTCAGAGAACAGCGAAGAGAAGCTCGCGCCGAGCAGCTGCTCTCGCGTCGCGCCGGTCTTCCGCTGGGTCGCGCCGTTGAGGTCGATGAGGTTGCCCTCGGGATTCACCGCGAACAACGGCTCGACCGAACTCTCGATCAGGTTGCGGGCCTCGGTGGCCCTGCGCCCGGCCAGCGCCTCGGCTCGGCGCGACTCGGTGACGTCCCGCACGGTGACGAGCACCTCGCGCGGGGCGTCGCCGACGGCGTCGAGCAGCGCGGCCGAGACCGTGACCTCCCGGGCGGCCCCGGCGCGTCGGAGCGACAGCGTGATCTCCCGCGCGGACCCGCGCGAACGGGCCTTGTCGAGCGCCGTCAGCGCAGCCTCGCCGTCGGTGAAGTGCGCCGCGAACGCCGAGCCCAGGAGCGCCTCTCGCGGGACGCCGAGCAGCGCCACGGCGGCCTGGTTCGCCCGGGTCAACGTCCCCTCGTGCGAAACGAGCAGCACGGGCTCGATCCAGCGCTCGATCACCCCGCGCGCGAAGGTGGTCGCCCCCTCCTCGGCGCCGCGCGCCTGCCGTACTTCGGCGTTGGACCGATGGGCGTAGCGCCATCCGAGCGCGAGGGCGGTCAGCGACACGGCGGCGAGGCCGATCCAAGCGGCCGCGCTCGGTGGGGCCCCGGTCGCCAGCACGAGGGCGGCGCCCGCGATCGCGACACCCGGTGCGACAAGGCCCGAAGGAGAAAGATGGTTCACTGGATCCGTTCTCATTTTCTAGAACTCAGCGGTCGGTGCCCGTCGCAGGTTCTTGCGCGGCGCCCGGTGCGCGATGGGCCAGCAGCGCGTCGAGCGCCGACAGCACGCCGGCGACATCCAGCGGCTTGGTCCAGTACGCGACGAAGCCCGCGGCGAGCGCGTGATCGATGTCTGCTGGCATCGCATTGGCCGAGGCCGCGACCGCGCGCACGCCCTCCCAACCCGGCCGCGCGCGCAGCCGGGCGAGCAGCACCTCGCCTTCCGTGTCGGGCAGCCGCAGGTCGAGCAGCAGCAGGTCGGGCGCGGGCGCGCGCGCCGCGTGCACGAGCGCGTCGGCCCCATTCGTCGCGACCTGGAGACTCCACGCCGGTCGCAGCGCGAAGATCGACTCGATCAGCCGCACATTGACCTCGTTGTCCTCGACGTACAGCACCGACCGGCGCGGCCCGTGCGCCGGATGGACCGGTGCGGCTTCGCGCGCGTCGTGGGCCCCGTCGTTCGCCTCAGCCGGTGGGGCCACCGGCAGGCGTACGGTGAAGACCGAGCCGACGCCGGGCTCACTCTGCACCTCGATCTCGCCCTGCATCGCGACCGCGAGCTGCTTCGCGATGACCAGGCCGAGCCCCGTCCCTTCGGTCTCGTACGCCGGGCCGACGCGATGAAACGGACGAAACAGTTCGCGCAGCTGCGCCGGGTCGAGCCCTTGTCCCTGATCCTGAACCTCGAGGCGCACCGAGACCCCGTCCGAGGTGCACGCCAGTCGCACCGTCCCCCCGCGACGGTTGTACTTGATCGCGTTGGACACCAGGTTCGAGACCACCTGACCGAGCCGGTTGGGGTCGGCGAGGGTGAGCACCTCTGGCCCCGGCTCGAGCGCGAGCGTCACCCCGGCCGCCGCGGCCGCCGGTTGCGACAGCGCCAGGACCGCGGCCGCCCTCGCCCGCATCGAGACCGGCCGGAGCTGCAGCTCGAGCGCGCCGCTCTCGATCCGGGCGATGTCGAGCACCTCGTTGACCAGCTGCAACAGCGCGCGCCCGCTGCGCTCGATGAGCTGCACCTGCTGACGCTGCGCGGGCACGAGCGGGTGCGCTCCGGGCATCGCGAGCAGCTGCGAGAACCCGATGATGCCGTTGAGCGGCGTCCGGAACTCGTGGCTCATGCGCGCCAGAAACTCGCTCTTGGTGCGGCTCGCCCGCTCGGCGGCGTCCTTGTCGCGCACGGCTTCCTCGAGGGCCACGCGATCGCTCACGTCTGCGATCATCCCGTGCCAGTGCGTCTCGCGGTCGGACACCCGGCGACCGCTCGCGACCAGCTCGTGCACGCGCTCGCGACCATCGGCGAGCGTCACGCGATATCGTCGCTGCCACAGCACGCCCTTGTCGCGGGCCGCGAGCCTCGCCTCGAGCAGCGCCTCCCGGTCGTCCGGGTGCACGCGCTCGAACAACACGTCATCGCGCTCCCTCACCTGCTGCGGGGTCAGACCGTAGAGCGTGCGAAGTACGTTCGTCGCGTACGGCATGAACGACGGCTCGCCGTCGCGAACCACGTGCTGAAATAGCATCGCGGGCGCGAGCTCGGCCGCCTGTCGGATTCGCACCAGATCATCCTCGAGCCGCTTTCGCTCGTGAATGGGCGCCAGCGCGAGTTCGACCAGCGACGCGCCGCCATTCTCGTCCTCATGCAGGCTCGCGTACGCCAGCGCCGCGATCGCGACGCCCTGCGGCCCGCGAAGGTCGAGCCGAAACTCCTCGACCCGCCCGTGCAGTCGGAGCAGCGGGAGCAGGTAGCTCTGGTACAGCACCCCCGACGGGACGGTGAGCAGATGGTCGATCGTGGCCCCCTCGAGCGCCCCCGGCTCGAGCCCGAGCAGGGAGTGCACCCGCGCGTTGGTGAAGCGAAGGGTGCCATCGAGCGAGAGCGTCGCGAGGGCGACCGGCAAGAGGTCTGCGCTCGGAGAGCCCGCGCGATCGGCACCGCTCGCAGTCAACTCGAGGTCCCCTCGAGGTACGCCCGGATCAGGTTGATCGTCTCGGCGGGATGACTCATGTGCGGGCAGTGGCCCGACGCGTCGAGCTCCCGCAGCGTGCTCTGCTCCAGCGAGCGGTGCATGTAGGCGCCGACCTGCCGCGGGGCGATCGCATCCTGCGTGCACTGCACGATGAGCGAGGGGCGGGTGACCTTGCTCAGGTCCGCGCGGTTGTCTCCGAGGAAGGTCACCTCCGCGAAGCGCCGGGCCACGAACGGATCGGTCGCGCAGAAGCTCGCCTGCAGCTCGCGGGTCAGCTCCGGGCGCTCGCCGTTGCCCATCACGAGCGGGGCGAGGAAGTTCGCCCACCCCACGTGGTTGCCGTCCATCAGATCGAGCAGGCCCTCGAGGTCGCGACGCTCGAATCCCCCGACGTACTCGGGCGGGTCGTTGAGGTAGCGCGGCGACGGGCCGATCAGCACGAGACGCGAGAAACGCTCGGGCGCCCGGATGCTGGCGAGCAGCCCGATCATCGCGCTCACCGAGTGGCCGACGTACACGACCTCGCGCAGGCCGAGGGCGTCACAGATGCCCAGGACGTCCTCCGCGTATCCGTCGAGCGAGCCGTGTCGCTGCACGTCGTACGCGGTCAGGTCCGCGCCGCCGCACCCGACGTGGTCGAACAGCACCACCCGGTGCGTCGCCTCGAAGGCAGGCGCGACGAGCCTCCACATGCTCTGATCGCAGCCGAACCCGTGCGCAAAGAGCATCGCGGGCGCCCCTTCGGGGCCTCGGACCGTGACGTTGTTACGGCGAAGAATGGTCATCAGGAGTTCACCTGTCGGAGGTGGCGCAGGAGTTGATCGGATCTGGTCAACGTGGCCAACCCCTTGGGGGGGGGCAGAAGCCTTGCGAGTGAGTGAGTGAGATGCTCCGTTTCGTGGCGGCACCTCGACCTTTGTCTTCGGTCGCGACGCGGACGGCGGAGCGGAGGCCTCTGGAGCCTTCGCATTATCATCGGACGATGCATGTCCGGGCAAGAGGGGTGATCCGCGGCCCACCGGGCGCCCTGCCCGGTCCCCAGGGCGGCGTCCTCAAAACGACTCAAATTTCAGCATGGAGCTATGAATCGAGATCCTTCATCTCCTGGGCGTTCGAGTCCGTTAGCAGGGTTGAGCAGTGTTGCGGTGCCGCCCTCCGGTGGCCTTGTTTGCGCGGCGTCGGTACCGTCGCGGGCGTAGGTCAGGAGTTCTCGCTGCGCCAGCGTCGTGGGGGCCATGTCGCGCAAGAAGGCCGCCGCTCTCGCCTGGGATCACCTGACGGACAACCACGCCGCGATCCTGGAGGCGTACTCCTCGTCGGCGAGCGCCGGCCCGGGCCGCGACCTACAGCCGGCGCCAGATCACCTTCAGGACGCCCAGCCCGATGAACACCAGGAACAGCACGATGCCGAGCACGACGCGCCCGGCGCCGCCGCTCTTCACAGGCTGCTGCTGCCCATACTGCTGCATGCCGGGCTGCTGTCCGTACCCGCCCTGGGGCTGCATCCCGTATCCGCCCTGCTGCATGCCGGGCTGCTGCCCGTACCCGCCCTGCTGCATGCCGGGCTGTTGTCCGTACCCGCCCTGCTGCATGCCGGGCTGTTGTCCGTACCCGCCCTGCTGCATGCCGGGCTGTTGTCCGTACCCGCCCTGGGGCTGCATTCCAGGACCGCCCATGCCACCGAGCCCGAAGGCCGACGCGTCGACCGCCACCGTCGAGGAGATTCCGCTCGACTCGTTCTGCGGCGCTGAAAACATGTTGGGCGCGCCAGGGCCCGGGCCCTGCTGCATGCTCGGCTGCGGACCGTAGGCCCCCTGGGGCTGCGGGGCCTGGCCGTATCCGCCCTGCGACTGGGGCGGCTGCTGCCCGAAGCCCCCCTGAGGACTACCCGGCGGGATCGGCCCGCCGAGACCAAAGGCCGACGCGTCCATGGCGACCGTCGACGACGACACGGCCGGCGCCTGCTGTCCGAAGCCCCCGTGCTGCGGTGCCTGATGCTGCGGCGCCTGCTGTCCGAAGCCCCCCTGGGACGGAGGCTGGTGCTGCGGTGCCTGGTGCTGCGGCGCCTGGTGCTGCGGCGCCTGCTGTCCGAAGCCCCCCTGGGACGGCGCCTGGTGCTGCGGCGCCTGGTGCTGCGGCGCCTGTCCGAACGACGCCGGGCCCGGGCCGGGAATGTTGTCGCGATCGAATCCGAAGGACGACCCATCGACGGCGATGGTGGACACCCCGCTCATCTCCTCGTCGGTGGCGCTCGCGGGGGGCGGGTCGGGCTCCCGGGCCGGCGGGGGCGCCATCGGGCGCTGCGCCGGGAAGGGCGACGCGACCGGACCGCCGCTGCCCTGCGGCGCGGTGGGCAGCCCGAAGGAGGCGGCGTCCATGGCGATGGTGCGCGCGGCCTCGACCTGAGAGCCCTCATGCCCGCCGCCCGCGAGCATGGCGTCGCCGTCGTCGTGCTGCGCCGGCACCATTCCGCCGCCGAGGGAGGCAGGGTCCATGGAGGCCATGCCGCCTACCATCGTGCGGGCGAACTGACCCTTGGAGCCTGGCGGCTGCGGCGCGGCCGCCGGAGCACGCGGCGACACCGCGGCGGCGTCGTTGTTGGTCATCAGCATCGTGCCCTTGAACTTCGCCTGGGGCCGCGGCCCGGCGCTCTGCAACACCTGCCCGCAGGTCGTGCACTTCGGGGTGCCGTCAGGATTCTGCGCGCCACAGTTCGGACAGAACATCTCAATCACCTCTCACCGTCGATCGCGCGGGCCGCGCCATCGCGTGCGTCTACGCCGTCTCGAATCGCCCGTTCAGCCGGTCGAAGACGCTATCCCGTCCGCCCGGTGAACGCCACTCCGCTGCACCGCCGCGTGCTGATCCCTTGCCCGCCCCGGCGCGCCGGGCGTACCGCTCTCCCCACTGCCATGGCCGCACGTTCTTCCACCCCGCCGCGCGCGTCGACCTTCACGGGCTTCGCAGACCCCTCCCTGCGCTTCTTCCGCGAGCTCGACGCTCACCAGGACCGCGAGTGGTTCATCGCCCACAAGGCCGAGTACGAGGCGCAGTGGGCGCGGCCCCTCGCGGCCCTGCTCGCGCAGGTGTCGCCCGCCATCGCGCGCTTCTACAAGGCCCTCCCCCTGCGAGAGCCGAAGGTGTTCCGCATCCAGCGCGACGTGCGCTTCTCGATGGACAAGAGCCCCTACAAAACCCACGTCAGCGGCCTGCTCGCGCTGCGCGGCGGCTCCGAGACCCTCGACCCCCCGGCCGCGCTCTACGTGCAGCTCGGCACCGAGAGCTTCGTCGGCGCGGGCGTCTACTTCATGCCCCCGCCGCTGCTCAAGGCCTGGCGCGAGGCCCTCCTCGACCCGCGCCGCGGCCCCGCGCTCGCGCGCCTCGTCGACGAGCTCCTCGCCCGCGGGTACACCGCCTCCGCCATCGACGCGCTCAAGACCGCGCCGCGCGGCGTCGACCCGGCGCACCCGCGCATCGCGCTGCTCAAGCAGAAGGGCCTCGCGCTCGGCTTTCCGCCCATCCCCGCGGGGCTGATCGCCACCCCGGGCTTCGCCGACTGGCTCGTCGAGCGCGCGGGCGAGACCGCCCCGGTGGTGTCGAAGCTCGCCCGCCTCCTCGACGGCTGACATCGCGCGCTCTCCCTGGACAGCCCCGACCGCGGGTGATACCTCCCCGCGGCCTTCCCACTCCGCGGTGTACGACCCGCTCGACCCGACCGGGCACAGCCACCGCAACCCATCGACAGGAGATCCCAGCACCATGCAGCTCAACATCCAGCCCAACTACCCCGTCTCCACCATCACCTGCGCCTGCGGCAACGTGGTCGAGACCCGCACCACCCGCGGCACCTTCTCCACCGACATCTGCGCGGCGTGCCACCCGTTCTACACCGGCAAGCAGAAGATCATGGACACCGCCGGCCGCGTCGACCGCTTCCGCAAGCGCTACGCGACCACGGCCCCCAAGGGCTCTGCGGCCGCCGCCGCCGCGACGCCTGCCTCGGAGGAGTAAACCCCTCCCCGGGTCCCTCTGCCTCTGCTCCCTCCCATTACCCTTCGCATCGTCCACCCTCCGCGCCCCGCGCGACCCTCGTGCTACGGTGACCTCCGATGTCATCCCAACAACCCGTGTGCGCTCCGAAGCAGGTCGGCGGGCAGGCCGTCATCGAGGGCGTGATGATGCGCTCGCCCCGCTGCCTCACCGTCGCCGTGCGTCGCAAGAACAACGAGATCGTCGTGCGCGAGCAGCCGTGGAAGCCCATGGTGCCGCCCGCGCTGTTGAAGGTCCCCTTCGTGCGCGGCGCCCTGGTGCTCTTCGAGTCGATGCAGAACGGCTACGCCGCGCTCCAGTTCAGCGCGTCGCAGTATGAGCAGGACCTCCCGGAGGACGAGCGCCCCGCCGAGGGTGAGGGCTCCGGCGGGGCCGCGTCGCGCCTCGGGATGGTCCTCTCCATCGGCCTCCTCGTGGCGCTGCCCAAGCTCCTCGCGTGGGGCGCCGGCCACCTCATCGGCCCGGGGCTCTCCATCGCCGACCCGCGCTTTCACCTCCTCGCGGGCTTCTTCAAGCTCAGCATCGTCGTCGGAATGATGCTGCTGATGCGCATGAACTCCGAGATGTACCGGGTGTTTCAGTACCACGGCGCCGAGCACAAGGCGATCGCCGTGCACGAGTCGGGCTTGCCCCTCTCGGTGGAGAGCTCGAAGCAGTTCACCACCCGCCACGCGCGCTGCGGCACCACCTTCCTCATGGTCGTGGTGCTGGTCTCCGTGGCCGTCTTCGCGCTGGTGCTCCCGCTGTTGCTGCCCAACTCCTCGGGCATCCTCACCATCCTGGCCTCCATCGCCATCAGCATCCCGTTGATGTTCCCCATCGCGGGCGTCGCGTACGAGCTGCAGCGCCTCGGGGCGCGCTTCGCCGATCACCCCCTCGCGCAGATCTTCCTCGCGCCGGGCTTCCTCGTGCAGCGCATCACCACCGCCGAGCCCACCGACGACCAGGTCGAGATCGCCCTCGTGGCGCTCCGCCAGGCGCTCGCCAACGAGGCCGCCGTGCCCGTCGCCGTGCCCATCACCGAGCCCTCCGTGCGCACCTTCCCCTCCTTCGCCGCCTTCGCCACCGAGCACGGCCTCTAGCGAGCGCCTCGCCTCGCCGCCTCCGTAACCCTCCCGACTCCCCCCAATCGCCTCCCCAGCAGGACACCGGACCGCCGATGTTGCCCATCGCCAAGCTCGAATCACTGGTCTTCCGCGCGGAAGAGCTCGACCGGCTGCTCTGCGAGCCCGACGTCGCGAGCGACTCGCAGCGCTACCGCAAGCTCACCAAGGAGCGCTCCGACCTCGAGGTGCTCGTCACCACCTTCGAGCGCTACAAGAAGCTCAAGCAGCAGCTCGACGACGACCGCGCCGCGCTCTCCGACCCGGAGCTGCGCGAGCTGGTCGTCGACGAGATCCCCGGGCTCGAGGCCGAGACGGCGACGCTGGAGCGCGAGCTCACGTTCATGCTGCTCCCGACCGACCCCAACGACGAGAAGAACGTCATCGTGGAGATCCGCGCGGCGGAGGGCGGCGACGAGGCCACCCTCTTCGCCGGCGACCTCTTCCGGATGTACCTCCGCTACGCCGAGAAGAAGAAGTGGCGCGTCGAGGTGATGAGCGAGAGCAAGACCCTCGTCGGCGGCATCAAGGAGGTCATCGCGCTCATCACCGGCGACCGGGTGTACAGCACGATGCGCTTCGAGGGCGGCGTGCACCGCGTGCAGCGGGTGCCGCAGACGGAGGCCCAGGGGAGGGTGCACACCTCGACGGCGACGGTGGCCGTGCTGCCCGAGGCCGAGGACGTCGAGCTGCACCTCGACGAGGCCAGGGACCTCCAGGTGAGCATCGCCGCCTCGGGGGGACCGGGCGGCCAGGGGGTGAACACCACCAACAGCGCCGTGCAGCTGCTGCACAAGCCCACCGGGATGATCGTGAAGTGCCAGGACGAGCGCTCGCAGATCAAGAACAAGGCGAAGGCCATGAAGATCATGAAGGCCCGCCTGCTGGAGCTGGAGCGCAAGAAGCAGGACGACGCCGTCAGCGCCGACCGGCGGAGCATGGTGGGGAGCGGCGAGCGCGCGGAGAAGATCCGCACCTACAACGTCCCGCAGAACCGCGTGACCGACCATCGCATCCAGCTGACGCTGCACAAGCTCGACCGCTTCCTCGACGGCGCGCTGGAGGACGTGATCGTGCCGCTGCGCACGCACCACCAGGCCGAGCGCCTGCGCCGCGAGCTGGGCATCGAGACCGGGGTCACCACCGCGGCGATGGGCGGCGGCGACGACTGACCGCGGGCGTACCGTTGCTGGAGGGGGGCTGCGGTCAGCCCGGCGTCGGACTCGTCGGCGGGGCCGGTAGCGTCATGCGGAACACCGAGCCGCCGCCAGGAGGGCATTCCACGGAGACGTCACCGCCGTGGGCGTTGGCCGCGAGGCGCACGAAGGTGAGCCCCAGCCCGCGGTTGTAGGAGGCCGTCGCGCGGCCGTCGGTCTTCACCTGGGTGTACTTCTCGAAGATGGCGTCGCGCATCGCCGCGGGGACACCGGGGCCGTCGTCGGCGACCTCGAACACCACCGAGTTGGGCCCCCTGCGCGCGGCGACGGTCACGTGCGCCGCGTGGCGGACGGCGTTCTCGATCAGGTTGCCGAGCGCGCGGCGCAGCGCCGCGGGGTCGACGAAGGCGCGCAGGCCGGTCGCGGGGCCGCAGCCGAGCGCGGACTCGTGCATGCGGGCGAGGGCAGAGTTCTCCTCGACGACGCTGGCGACCATGGCGTCGAGGTCGACGTCCGCGGGCGCGAGCGGGAAGGAGTTCGTCTCGAGGCGCGAGATGTCGAGCAGGTTGAGGAGCATCGCCTGGAGGCGCCGGGTGGCCTGAACGCTGTGGGAGATCGCCTCGACGGCGTCGTGGTTGTCACGGATGCCCCCGACCCGTTCAAGGTAGCCAAGGTTGGCCACGATCGCCGAGAGCGGGTTCTTCAGGTCGTGGATCAGGAGGTCCTGGAGCGTGTCCTTCATGCGCTCGACGGAGCGTCGGGCGGAGATGTCCTCGACCGTCAGCACGGCGTACGGGGTGGAGGCCACATCAAAGGAGGTCATCCTGATGCGAACGTCGCGCGGCTCATCGAGCGACATGAACGGGAACGAGAACTCGAGGTTGATGTCGAGCGCCGCGCGGCCGATGTGCTTCCGGAACTCGCCCGCGAGCTGTCTCACGTTCATGCACGGCGCGACCTCGATGAAGAAGTCGCGCCCCATCACCTGCGCGCGCGAGCGGTTGGCCAGGCGCTCCTCAGCCTGATTGTAGATGACCACCGTGCCGCGGGCGTCGAGCACGACCACCCCGAGGGGAAGGTTGTCGAAGAGATTCGCGAGCAGCCCCAGCGAGGAGTCCATCGCGGCGGATCGTACTCGCCGCGCGAGCGATCACAACGCGATGCGCGCCGGGAGTGCCGGGGCGCTCCTCCTGGCCGAGGACAACGACTCCTGATCGCGTCTCCCGACCCTCGATCGGCACGACCCGGGCGACGGGGATGCGCGCCCCTCGCGTGGACGGTACCCGATCCGGGACGGCCGTCAGCCCGCGATGCGCCCGGCGCGCACGAACTCGGCGGGCATCGGGTATCGCAGCTTCCACGTCACCGTGATCGGACGCTCGCCCTCGTCCTCGACGGGGTCGACCGGCCCGAGGTAGCGAAACGCCATCGTCACGCCCGGCCGCGCGTCGTTGCGCTCCCGCACGAAGAGCAGCGAGGCGCACCCCGCCCCCGCCGGGTCGAGGTGCCGCCGCCCCTCGCGGGACGCGCGGGTCGTGCCCGCCTTGGACTGCCAATGGAACAGCGCCTCGCTCAGCGGAAAGTCGCGGTAGCGGAGGTGCTCCTTCACCGCGGCGGTCTTCTCCAGGGTCGTCAGGAGCAGGTCGTACCTGCCCCCCGCCACGGCCTCGACCCCGGTGTAGTAGTCGCGTAGCGACCCGTCCTTCGTGCGGTGGTCAAAGGCCGCGCTGAGCTCCGCCCCGAGGTAGCGCGCCTGAAGCACCAGCGGGACGTCGGCCTCCAGTACGTGCGCGTCGGTCAGCGTCGCGTTGACCGATCGGAGCACCGGGATCAGTTCGGCGATCTCGTCGCGCAGCACCTCGTCGCGCGCCCAGCGGATCTCCGCCGCCCCGTCGACCGCCGCGCCCTTCCCGTAGAGCACCGCGAACAGCATCCGCGCCGCGCGCCGCGCGGGCTCGTCGGGCATCGGCCGGCCCGCCAGGAGCAGCGACCACGCGCCCAGCCGGAGCGGGTCGCCGACGTGGAGCAGCTTGTGGACGTTGGCCAGCGCCTCGCGCTCGCCCTCGGTGCGGTCCCTCCGGTCGAGCCCGACCTGGGCCCGCAGCTCCGACCAGGAGCGCTTCGCGCCGTAGAGGTCGGCGAGGGTCACGTCGGTCTCGCGGAGGAAATCCGCGAGGCCGAGCGAGGCATGGGCGGGCTCGCGGAGCAGCTCGCGCAGGCCGTGCAGGTCGTCCGGGATCGCGCGCCGGATCTGGTCGAGCACGGCCTCGCGGGCGCGCTCCTCGAAGTGGAAGAAGCACCCGGACGGCAGGCGGCCGAAGCCCGTGGCGACGAGCTCGCGCAGTTCGCGGGGCGTGTGGCCGGTGGTGCTTCGCAGGCGGCGGTCGAAGCGGAAGCTCCGGTGCGGGGTCGCGGTGAGGTCGAAGACGACGAGCTCGCTCTTGTTCCTCGCGCGCCGCAGCCCGCGCCCGAGCTGTTGCAGGAACACCGTCGCGCTCTCGGTTGGTCGGAAGAAGAAGAGCGTGTTGACGTTCGGCACGTCGACGCCCTCGTTGTAGAGGTCGACCACGCAGAGGATCTGCACCTCCCCGGCGTCGAGCGCCGACC
>Ga0247843_1001649_pt1 | contig 44095 bp, 54 predicted proteins | sample LaCruzMarch2017__FD_192420 | JGI IMG/M metagenome (GOLD analysis project Ga0247843, IMG submission 192420) | Freshwater microbial communities from meromictic Lake La Cruz, Castile-La Mancha, Spain - LaCruzMarch2017_8m | ecosystem: Environmental > Aquatic > Freshwater > Lake | place: Spain...
AATATAATAAGTGTATGAATAATACATTAAAGAATGTTCTAACCGGTAAAAAAAAGGTAAGCAAAAAAAAGGATAGGGACATACAAAAATATACAAATTACTTCAAAAGCATTAATCACGAAAATAAAAAACTAGATGCCCTTAAAGACAGCACAAAGATAAACAATATAACAACCCAATTAATGAATGAATTCGTAAATGAAAAGGAATGTATTAATAAAAACATTGATCCTGAATTAGTAGCACTTAATAATGAACACATAAAAAATACCAACTATGGCTTAGACTGTGATATAAATATTCCAGATATTTTGAATGGGTTCGTAAATGAAAAGGAATTCATTAATAAAAACATTGATCCTGAAGTAGTAGCACTTAACAAAGAACACATAAAAAATACGAACTATGGCTTAGATTGTGATATAAATATTCCACGTATTTTGAATGGTTTTGTAAACGAAAAGGAATGTATTAATAAAAATATCGATCCTGAAGTAGTAGCACTTAATAAAGAACACATAAAAAATACCAACTATGGTTTAGATTGTGATATAAATATTCCAGATATTTTTAATGGATTCGTAAATGAAAAGGAATGTATTAGTAAAAATATCGATCCTGAAGTAGTATCACTTAACAATGAAAATCTAAAAAATACTAAATTTAATATAGACTTTGATATAAATATCCCCAATCTATTGAATGGGTTAGAAAAAGAATACAATAGTGAAAAATATGCTTATGAAATAGCAATTAATGAAGAAAAATCAAAAAATTATTATGGCTTAGATTGTGAAATAAATATTCCAAAAATATTGAATGGATTCGTAAACGAAAATGACTACACTAATAAAAACTATGATGTTGATCTAGCGATTAACAATGAAAATCTAAAAAACACGAAATTTAATATAGACATTGATGTAAATATTCCCAATCTATTGAATGGGTTAGAAAATGATCACATTAAAAATATCGATCCTGAAGTATTAGCAAATGTTAACGAATACATAAAAAATACTAATTATGGCTTAGATTGTGATATAAATGTACCAGAATTATTGAATAAATTCGTAAACGAAAATGAATACAATAATAAATTTGATACTGAACATGATATATATGATATTAATGATGTTTATTCAAGGAATATTAAAACGATTTATAACATATATCAAGAAAGTTATAAACATAATGTAAAATCAACTGGGTTCGGTGATTTCATTCGAGGATGTTATTTTATATTGAATTTTTGTGACACATTTAAATTACAATGTAAAATAATTATCAATCATTCAATAAAAAAGTTTTTGAAAAATGGTATACAATTACCAGTTTCTGTTAGTTTGCGTAATATCAAACTATTTGTGAATAACAATTGTGCAGACCATTCAACCGATTCTAACGGATTTATACATAATATAACAGGTAATAAGATCAATAGCGCTATCATTTCTTATTTGAGTAACGATGTTCCAGTTATTAACGAATCCGTTTTTATTTATAATATTGTTTATCCAAGTCATGTTATTGACAAAAAACATAAAATACATATGAGACATTTACTAGAACCAATCGACCAAATGAATAATAAATTGCAATATACTTTACGTAACTTAAATTTGACAAAGGGTAGATATTGTGTAATACATTTTAGATGTGGAGATAAATATTTAAAGGACTTGGCATTAAAGTTTGACAATGACGATTATATTAAACGATTGACAAAGGAAATTTTCATGTTGATAAAGTCAAATAAATTAAACTTCCCAATATCAAGTTATTTATTAATTGCTGATAATATAGAAATAAAACGAATAATCACAAAACAGTTTCCTTCAATAAAGGTACAAATTAACGAAATTACTCATTTTGGTGAGGGTTTTATACAGGAAGATATTAAAGTACAAAACACACTATTAGATTTTTATTTGATGTCTTATTCATCTCATATTTTTTCATTTTCTTCTTATAAGCATGGAAGTGGATTTAGTCAATGGTGTGCAGAGACTTACGATATACCTTATACTTGTAAGTTGATACAATAAATAACACGCTGTTTACTAATATAATTTTTAATGGGGTATAACTTATTATACTTTTATAAAAGTATATATATATCAAAATGAACAATGACAGGAACAATGACAGGAACTTTGACCTGAACATTGAAAATTATACTGTAAACGAGTTGATTCAAATGTTTAAATTACCAGATAATTATGATTTACACACAATTGAGGTTAGTGAAAAAAAATTACAAGATGATGTTCTTAACATTAAAGAAATCGATAAGAAAACTCAATTGAAAACATTGGATTTTCTTGTGAAGGCCAAACAAATACTCATGAACAACCCAGAAGCAAACAAATCCAAAAGGGTTACTGTTCAAGAGAAACTAAGTGATGTGTTTAACACTGATTATAATTTACACAATACAAAAATTGATAGCGTTTCCGAACATATTATTCAAATTAGACCAAAAAATTCATATTCATCATCCTATCCAAGCGAGTATTTCCCCGGAGTAATTAATCCGATCAAAAAAAAGACCACCCGGAAAAACCTAAACATTGATACACGATTTAGAGAGAACTACTACAGTAGTACGTCAACTAATTTTAACTTGGTGCTGCCAATGAATATGAACAACGTGTTATCAATGCAGTTAGCCTCTATTGAGATACCAACATCATATTACGTCGTATCTAAACAATTTGGTAATAATTATTTTCATATAACTATAGATGGTTCCGGAACAAAACTTGTAACTATACCATCTGGCAATTACAAATTTGACGGTATTGCGATTATAATTAATGAGGCAATAAGTCATTTGCCTCCACCATTTAATGATGTGTATTTTCAAATTAATCTTTCGAATCTTACTAACAATGGTAGCGGGCAAATGATGGTTGGATGGCTGACCGGTTCTACACATGTCGGAACAAATATTACATTGAATTTCCAATTAAATATTGAAGGACAAGATATTCGCAATACTCCGCTGCCATTGAAACTAGGATGGTTGCTTGGTTTTAGAAACGGTGTTTACATAAATAATCAGAACTATGTATCGGAAGGAATTGTTGATATTTACGGACCAAAGTATTTATATTTGGTTATAGATGATCACAACAACAATGTGAGTAATAATTTTTATAGCGCATTCAATTCATCAATACTAAATAAAAATATATTGGCTCGTATAACTGTACAATCTACAACATCATTTAGTGTTCTGAGTCAAAACAATTTAAATCTTGTATCTACATCGAGAGAATATTTTGGACCAGTCAATTTACAACATATGAATATTCAATTGCTAGATGAATATGGGAGAGTCGTAGATTTGAATAGTATGGATTTTAGTTTTTGCTTGACACTAACAACCGCATATGACATCTAACTTTATAAAAAATAAATATTTCAATAATTTTTATCCACTTTTCTTGAATTAATAGTTAGGGATCAATAATTCTAAATTTCAACCAGGATACAGGAGGATTTTTCGTGCCGCCATCATAAACGACTGCAAATCTTTGTTCGATCATCCAATTATTTATGTGAAGATCTTCCAAATATACTTCGGCCAATACTCTTCCATATTTTTCATTTTTAACATCTTTCAATGTTATATTTTTGTGTAATATTAGTTTGGATAATTCATCTCTTGCTTCTTTTGCAACGATAATTTCATCTTCAGTTTTCCCTTTTATTTCCGGAGTATCAATACCGTTCAATCTAACTGAGAATCTGTAGAGTGGCGAATTTTCATAAGGTAGTCGGGCAGCAATAGTTATAGTATCTCCATCATAAACCTTTATTACTTGACCACCTGATATAGGTGCTACAAATGGAATAGTATCATCCCAATTTATGATATTATTAATATTAACTTCTTCGGCTTCATCAGCATCATCTTTCTTGACTTTTTTATAAAACCTACAACAAAACATCGTACAAATATTACAATCTATTTGTATTGTTTTAATCTTTCAATTTTAAATATTAAATTTAAAATTAAAAATATTAAATTATATATAATGGCTCACTCGTTTAAAACAAATAACGGTGTAAAAACATTTGGAGTGTTTAAAGAATCACAAAGTTCAAGTGATTATATAGTAAATAAAAAAGCAAAAACAGTTTATTGTAACCCTAACATTTGTATTCCTATAAAAAATGTGGGTAGTCAAAGCAACTTAAACATGTTGAGATTATCTAATTATCTAAAGTACTATAGGTGTAAAAATTCGTTTAACAAGAGAAATTTGAATGTAAATTTGATCACACAATTAAATTTAATGGATGTTCCGGTCTTACAAAACAATATTACTTTGGCGTGTCCAACAACAATGACTGAGACCTCGAATGTTATTGATAGAGACCCACCTTATATTTATACAATTGATCCATCTGGAAACTTGTTTGGTAATACTACATGTGGAATCAATAATTACGTTGGATACATGGAACCATTACCCAAACCTTGAAATTATTACACATAATTACACATAATTACATGTAATGTCTCATTTTTAGACACTACTATTATGGTTTGGTTTATTGAAAAAAAAACCCCAAAGTTTGTTCAATAAATTAAGAAAATAATTAATATTAATATCAGGCCATAGAACGTTGTTATATTCATCGTCTTCATAAATAGTAAACAATTTATAACGGCGCCTCTTGTATTTATTGTATTTGTCGTTATATTCTTGTATATTGCAACAGTCAATGTCTATAAATAATCCCCAATCATTTTGGGGTTCTAAAGGGTATATTTTTAGTTTTTTCATTATTATATTAAAATTTAAAAAATATAATAACCAAATTCAATAATATTAACGCTTTGCGTTCATTCGAATCAATAAGTTGTTTGCTCTTTTTGATATATTTCTGTATTTTTTACCCCTAGTTCTGTATTGGCGGGATCTTATATAGGCTGCGTAAACACCACGTGTGCTTATTTTACATGTATTTTTTTTACATATAGGAAATGATTTATTTGGACCTAAAAAACATTTTCTTCCACATTTTTTCAACATAACTGTCCTTTCATGGAATCCTGGTTTCTCTAGTTTCCATCCTCTAACCGGGTTGTTCCTGCGTGTTTTTGACATATATATTAACCCTACATTAAAATATAATTAAAATATATGGATCAACTAGGACGGGTTATAAGGTTAAATGGATCAAAAGATAATATACAATCATCACAAATGATAAATGATTATGATGAGACCAAAAATAATTTTGATTCAATTTATGCGGTTGAAGAAGGAAGTGATTTGGATGATACTAGTGAAAGTGAAAATACAAATGATAATGAATCATTAGATGTGACAATGCGTGTAAATCCAAGACCCGATATTGAAATGGGTGAAAAAATTCATTATAGAAGACTGAGTTATAAACAAGTTGAAACATCAGTTGACAATAATTATTTCGATAAGCCACATAAATACTCTAATTCATTGGATATTTTGGCAAGTTATTTAAAGGGACAAAAAATCATATACATGGAATCAAAGTCGTTTTCGGAGACCAGACTAAATAAATTGATGATGCCTGCAATTTTACTTTCTACGATTGCCACTGTGCTTGCTTCATTTATAAAAGAATATTATTGGGGTGCAGTATTGTTATCATCTGTTAATGCTATTATCGCATTTATATTAGCTGTTGTCAATTACTTAAAGTTAGATGCACGAGCAGAAGCATATAAAATATCAGCACATCAATATGATAAGTTACAATCAACTGTAGAATTTACTTCAGGATCAATATTACTTCTCCCAGATGATATAGTTGGGGAACATAAAATAGAGGAAAAGTTAATACAAACCCTTGAAATGGTAGAGACAAAGATAGCAGAGATTAAAGAAACAAATCAATTTATAGTGCCACGTGAAATAAGGCTGTTGTATCCTATAGTATATAATACTAACGTATTTTCAATAATAAAAAAAATAGAAGATAAGAAGAAGCGAGCGATTACCACGTTGAAAAATATCAAAAATGAAATTAGATATTTTAATAAAATTCAAGAAGCAAAATATAATCTTGAACCAGTTCAAAAAAAAAGATTGGTTATTTTATTTAACTTGAAAAAGGATTATATAAAGGAGATTTTGCTATTAAAATCTGCATTTTCAATAGTTGATCAAATGTTTTTACAGGAAATACAAAATGCTGAAGTAGTAAAAAATAATTGGTTTTTAAGTAACTTCTGTTGTAATAAAGCATTGAATTTAAAAGAGCCTGAAAAAATCAACCGATTTATAGGTGGGATAATGGACCCATTTAAGGATAAAGAAGAAGATGATAAAATACGGTTAAAAGAGGATGAGAAAAGGATAATTGAAAATGAAAGAATAACGATCAAGAAGGCAAAATTAAAAAGAAAACAAGAGAAATACAATAGAGAAGAGGAGAGAAGAAGAGAAATGGAGACAAGAAATGTCGTTTGTTGGCCGTTTTGTTATTCAATACCAGATCAAGATAAAATAGATAAACTAGACTTTGAAAAATGGAAACAAGAAAAACAAGAAAAACAAGAAAAACAAGAAAAACAGATTGATGATTTTGATTATCAAAAAAATCAACACCAAATAGAAACAATAATGCGTCAAGAAATTATGTATTTAATGCAAGAAAATCAGTTGTTGAAAGATAAGAATAGAATAGTCAAATTTGGACTCGAAGATGCGTGTGTAAATGAATTCCCGTCACATTCGAGTTCTATGAAAATGACACCTATTCACAAAGTTGAATTTAATGTAGATGATACAGACCGTGAAAGCATTAATGAATTCCACGAAACAGACCCAGATACAGACTTGAATCCAGTGTAATTTACCTCGAAAATTTAAATAATTGATTTGAATTAATTGGATTTTGTTTATATGCTATATTAATGTTATTAGTATTAAATAGTAATTTCTTAGACTTGATTTGTTCGATTCTTTTTCTCTCATTAACTCTTTTTATATAGTCAACTATCATTGCTTGTTTTTGTTCTTCTCTCGTTAAAGGTATTCGGGGTTCTTCTATAACAGATTGATCTTTGTAATCTTTAAAATATTTATTGAATATGTAACTATTTTTCATTTGAGGATCAACATTATTACTTTGTTGTTGGGTAGGTCTTTGTTGTTGGGTAGGTTTTTGTTGATTATTTTGTTCATTTGGTTTAACTTGAATATATTTAAGTACTCCATTCTCTACTACGAGATTTAACGAAGATAAAATATCACCATACGAAACTTTTGCTTTATTTGGGATCGTATTCTTTTGGTTACTCCAATAGTTATTATTTTGTGTCGGTTGTTCAAGTTCCTCAAACGTTAGTTCCATGATTATATACTTTTAGAAAAATATATAACGATTTATACTTTAAAATAATATGTTTTTAATATATGCTAGATACGTATTTTAAAAATAAAGGAATTACCAAAACTATTCTACATAATAATGGTGTTAATAAGGTGAATAAAATTAAATGGGAGGCAGATTACAATGGTGATGTAGCAAATATATCGATTGATATAGATGATGATGGGTATAATGAACATTACGACACTCAATTAACTAACGAGGATTTAGATAACATTTTGAATATTCCAAGTGTGAATAAACCAATTGATCAAAGATTACTACACGACTTTAAAATTGTGAATCGTAAACAAACACCAATGTTTATAGATCCTGATGACAAAATGCAACCCGACATAAAGCATGAACAACTATTATTACCACTGAGGATTAGGAGAAAATACACAAGACGCAATAAAACGTCAAAATCCAAACAAAGATCAAGTTCAAAAAAACAACTTTCACATAGAAGTTATTCAACATCAAAATCAAGACGTTCCAATAGACATATGTAAATTTTTCCACATAATAAAATTGAAACTGAATTATAATAAAATATACATGACACTTATTATAATTATAATGTTAAATTTATGTGATGTATTAGCAAAAAAGAATCAACATGAACGTGACAAAAACATACGTTTCTTTGAAGAAGGACATAAATATATAATTTTAACAGATCCAGACAGCAAATATACATCAGTAACCACTTATAATCATTCACATTTCCCAAAGTTTGATGCGGACGCTGCAATCGCTTTAATGATGAAAGGCAAGGGATGGAAAGAAGGTCATAAATACTGGGGCCTAACTCCAATTCAAATAAAAAAACAATGGTCTGATAACGGTGCTGCGGTGTCAGGTGCAGGAACAGATCTTCATTATGATATTGAATGCTTTATGAATAACAATAATATTCCATTTCCATATACACACAATGAACTTTATAATGATACAAAATGTGGACTTGATTGTAGTGTTGAGTGGCGTTACTTTCTTGAATTTATCAAAGATACATCACATCTCAAACCTTATAGAACAGAATGGACTGTTTATAATGAAGACATTAAGATAGCCGGATCAATTGATATGATTTACGAGAATCCGGATGGAACATTATCCATATATGATTGGAAGCGTGCAAAGGACATTACAAGAGTAAATGTATATAATAGATTTGCGATTACAGAGTGTATTTCACATATACCAGATTCGAATTTCTGGCATTACGCACTTCAGTTGAACACTTATAAGGCTATTATTGAGTCTAAATATGGGAAAAAAGTAACAGACCTGTATTTAGTAAGACTACACCCTGATGCTGTTGAAAAATCATATGAATTAATTAAACTTCCTATACTGACAAAAGAAATCAATGCTTTATTTGATGGATTACAAAGTAATAAAGAAAATGCTTAAAAATAAAACCACAATAAAAGCTAATAAATGAATAATCTATATTTCGAACCCAACTTTTTTTTATCAATTATATTTTTCTCGTTTTTCTTATTATACTCAAGTAATAAATTTATCTATAAAAAGTTTTTAACACAAATTGAACAATCACATGAATTATCCGACGATGAAGAAGTTCCAATTAAGAACCAAATTAAAACAGTCATTAAATATGAGGATAAATACTTGGATAAATTAAAAAAAATGTCGAATGAATATAATTTTAACATTGAAGAACGAATACTCGAAGCAAATAAATATACAGAATTTTTAGAAACTGATAAAATTATAAAGGATATTAAATCTTGTGAAAAGGATATATTATTAAATAATGATTCATCCCAAGAATCAGCGTTGAATGAGATCTTGATAAAATTAAATCAGGAACTTATATTGGCCCAGAATAAGGCGAATGATGAAGCAAAAAAACACGTAATAAATCTGTTGCTTGAAAGATTATCAAATTGTTTTATTATTGAAACAACACCTTTAGGAAATGTTATCATGTTATATAACAACAAGAGAGAAACATTTGAGTATTATAGTGATAGTACGATTCCATATAGGTATCTAGAAACTGCATGTAGAAAATATGTTATAGTATACAATTGTAAACCATTATATATTGATATGGATATTGAAATAAAAAACAGCGAAAAAAAGATAGAAGAACGTATTATTGAAGAAAAACTACAAGAGCAAAAACTACAAGAGCAAAAGGAAGCCAATAAATTAACTATTTCAAACCAACCAAAAAAGAAGGATGTGTTTACAAAGTTTAAAAGCTATAATACAGAGGCAGGAACAGGTAGAGTAAATAGTGCTGCGCCATCAAAAAATAACATTCAAAATGTAAAAACAGATAATAAAAATGAAAAATTCATATTAAAAGAAAACGCAAATAGATATTCTTATCAAGGTAAAACGAATAATTTTAGTATTATCAAGAAAATAGATAAAAAATTAGTTAATAAGAAATATAGTATGTCATTTGCTGATTTCAAAAAATATCAACAGGAATCAAAAAATCAACCAAAGGATTGAAATTTCATATTATTTAACAATTTATTGAATTTTTACTATAATAAAAACTCACGATAATATAAGTATGAATAAATCAAGAAATACTAAAAAAAGATCAAATAAAACGAAGAAAATTAAAAGGTTTTACCATGGTGGTGATGTAAAAATAGATAGCATTCCAAACGAGAATGATCAAAGCACTCATAGTTTGGCAGGATTTGCTAAGAATGCTATTTCCGGAACTGAAGAATTTGTTGCAAACACCGCAAATGAAGCAGCATCCGTTATAGTTGAAAGCACTAAAAAGGCCGCAGAGGAAGCTTTAACATCAGCCATTCATACTCTTAACAATCCAGAATTAGAAGCAGAAGCTGTTAATGCCGTAAAAACATCTGGCCATATAGCAACTGAAATAGTTCAAGCTGCGAAGGAGCCTATCAAGGAAGGTATCTCAGACACTATCGAAACCATGGAGGAATCAGCAAAAAAGGCTGGACCAGCTATGGTGAGAGCTGGAGTTGACACTGTGGAGGCAGTTCCAGTGCTAGGTACAGTTATATTACTTGCAGACGAAGTTAACCAACTCGCAAAAGTGGCTGTCGCTGGTTCAAACGTTTTCACAAAAGCATTTCAAACATTCGCCAATGTATCATCAAAAGTTATGGATGTTATATCAACAAATACAAAATTGCCAAGCGTAGTACAAAAACAGATGGGAGGGATGATAAAAGAGAGAAATGAAATTATAAAGAGGGTTGACAAATCAATTAGTAATTTTGAAAGCCCGATTATTAATACACACACACGAAAACACAACATACAAAAAAAATATAATAAAAGAATCAAAACGAAGAAGAGAGTTAGGTTTAATATTTAAGCTATTGAACAATATTATGTATATCATTTATTTATTTTGTTAGCATTTTTCCACTCGATAAACCCGTTACTTTTGTAAATATTAAAGGATGAACCAAGATGATTTTTTGCAAGAGTGAAAGCCTTTAATTGTTGTTCATTAAATTGTGACATATAACGTGTGATCTCATCGTCCTTATTATTTTGTGGAATAGGAGTAGCTTCTTTATTCATGTTATTGTTGTATATTGTTTCTATAATATACAACAATTCTATATCAATTTTCTTATTTAATCAAAATATTTATTCAATGATTGTACAGAATAAACGATATTAGATTATTAGACGATTTCATTTTTATATCGCTTATATTTAACATCTTCGTCAAACTAGTATCTATTTTATATCCATTTGTCATCAAGAATGAGAATAACATTGGAAGTTCATCGATTGGCATTAATTCTCGTTTGTTTTTTATAGAAATTAAAGCAAACCCACAAGACGTTTCCCTTTGCTTGAATGGACTCAATGATGCCAAATTGACCTTTGTTACAATAGACGCAAAAGGGCCATTTGGCATCATATTTATGGTTATTATATTTCTATAGGATTGAGTTCTTGTATCAAAGTATGGCTGACAAAAAATTGCATATGTATCAATCATACACTGAATAAACATTATTTTTTTATCAATATTTTTCATGCTGTTAGTCAGTTTAAGATTTTACACCTTTGGACGTTTAAAACTCCTATTATGTATTACATCATTGATGATTTAAATCCGCACAGAATGTGTGTGGTTGAAATCTTCTAACTATGTAATGAAATGGGTTATAACATTCGTAAAACTTTGAAATAATAAATCCTTCGCTTCGCAAAAGGTGTGCGGGTTTTAATTCTTCAAAGGTGTATTAATGGCATGAAAAAAGACACAGACAACATGTTTGGTTAATCCTTTTTCAAAGGTTGATTGGATAATATCTTACATTAGTATATTATAAAAATGAAGATGGGATTTAATACAACTGGAAATTCTTCCACAAGTAGAAGAACTACTCAAGCAGTTAATTTAGGATATCTTCGAAATAGGATTGCTTCGACAACCCGTAAATTCAACTATTGTAAGGAACGTTCGGAAAACCCATCGCTATGTATTAATCAGTTTATTAATATAATCCCAACAACTTACACAGTTACTTATAATGGTAATACTAATACAAGTGGAAATGCTCCAACAGATGGTTCTTCCCCCTACACAGCTGGTTCAACTGTTACAGTTTTAGGAAATTCAGGATCTCCTGTATTAGCAAAAACAGGGTTCACATTTGCTGGATGGAACACCTTAGCTAATGGTTCTGGAACATCTTATTCGCAAGGAAATACATTTACAATTAATGCTAATACAACACTTTATGCTAAATGGACACAAATAACTTACATAGTTACTTATAATGGTAATACTAATACAAGTGGAAATGCTCCAACAGATGGTTCTTCCCCCTACACAGCTGGTTCAACTGTTACAGTTTTAGGAAATTCAGGATCTCCTGTATTAGCAAAAACAGGTTTCACCTTTGCTGGATGGAACACCTTAGCTAATGGTTCTGGAACATCTTATTCGCAAGGAAATACATTTACAATTAATGCTAATACAACACTTTATGCTAAATGGACAGCCTCCGCAGGTCCATCAACACCAACATCATTGACCAGTGTAGGAGGAAATCAAGCGGCGTATATTTTGTTCACACAAATCGGCAGTGTAACAAATTACGAATATTCTACTGATGATGGCGCTACCTTTTTAGCGTTTAGTCCACCACAAACTTATAGTCCTGTAGAAATAAACACACTCTCGACTGATGGAGTAACTCCTTTGACAAATGGAACCACATATACCGTGAAATTAAAAGCAGTGAATTCTGGCGGAACAAGTAGCGAATCTCTTTCTGTTGATGTCACTCCCACAGTAACAAGTTTATTTACTGGGAATCGAATAATATACTTAGACGCAAATAATTCAAGCTCTTACCCAGGGTCTGGAACTACTTGGACAAATCTTGATTCTGGTGGGGCTTATAGCGCAACACTTCAAAACTCACCAACTTTTGATAATACAAATAAATGGTTTACATTTGATGGTACTAATCAAATCGCCCAAATTGCTGCTGCGGCCGCAATTAATCCAACCACTCCATTTAGTCCATTTACTATTCAAATATGGGCACGAGTTAATACAGCGTCGCCTAATTTTGCATCTGGTGATGGTTTGATAAGCAAGCAATTCGGACCTGGAAGTTATGATGGATATAGTTTAAGTTTATCCACTTCAGGCGCAGTTACTCTTAATATGAACGGTGGATCAGTTAATGGAAATTATAGCTCCTCTGCAGGAGTATATAGCAATGGTTGGGCGTTGTATACTATTGTAGTGATATTTGGTGGTGGTTCTGGTAGCCCGAGTTATTCCTATGTAAGCACTAGACGTGTTGTTACAGCGAATAATGGCGAGAGTAGTATGCCAACTCCAAACGCACCCTTGCAATTTCCTCGAGGAATACAGGATGCCGCTTTTAATTTCTGCCCAGCAGATGTTGGTGCATTTTATTTATACAATACTGCATTGTCACAAGAAGATATCATCCGTAATTACGATGCAACAAAATCCACATATACATAGCTTTGCCTCCTAATGCAGGATAAAAATAATTTAAAAGTGTAAAATCAATAGTAATTCATTAAGGTAATTAATTATTTTAGGCATTTTTTAAAGCAAAAATGAGTGGTTTAATTTTTCAATGGTGTAAATATAATAAAAAAATGAAACAAAATAACTGAACTAAAATAATTCAATAACTTAATATTGAAATCACATAATGACTGAATTAAATCAAGATAGTATAAATATTTATCGTTATAAATTTAATAATGAATTTATCTGTGAGCTAGATAAATTTTCAAAAATTCATCAATATGATCACAGAAACGTTTTTAAGGATGCTTGGAATGTTTGGGTTGATGAAAACGACGAATTAGTAAACGAAGAAGTAAGAAGGCTTACGAATAATGGATATCAAAATGATGTCTTGGATAAAATGTATAAGAGCGCTAGATATTATTTTAGAAAAAAAAGCACTGTAAAAAAGGCACCAACACCAAGGCGTGATTATATTGGAACCAATAAGGATTTATTAGATGCTATGGATAAACACATAAAAAACAATGTAAATAATATAAAACCATCGATTGGGTTTATCGATTTTTGTAAACAAGAAGAAGATGTACTTGTAAATGAGGTGGATAAACTGTTTAGAATAGGTTTTACAGATGCTAAAGAAATACATGATAAAATCAAGAAAACATATAAAAATAGATATTTTATACTGATTAAGAGTTGAAATAAATCATTTCATAACTACAGTCTGTCATCGTAATTAAGAATATTTATTATATAATTTATCATATTATTTGTTAACGTATACGCTAACAAATAAACCTGTTTGAAATTGGCATATTATTTTTTATTTTTTACGGGTTCCCTTTCGTTTTTTGCCTTTACCTTTTCTAGATTTACGTGTCTTTTTTGATTTAGTAGTGATTTTTTTCATAGGAGTAGACGACGCAGATCCCATTTCACTCTTGCGCTTGCTAGCATCCTTTAAGGCCTGTTTGAATTGATAGTTTGAGTCCTTATTGTGACCCTCGTGATAAATCTTTTTAACGAAATCATTCCAAGCTGTCATTATAATATAAATAAAGATAAAAAATTGATTAACTTTTAGTATGAATTAGTAATTCATTAAATTATAAAATGAACACAGATTTACAATTTACACGCTATTTATATGGAAAAGATGAAGTAGAAATAGCGTTTATGACAAATCTTCTAAACAAAAAGGAAGAAGCTATATTCTGGGCATATGAGTTATTCCATTCTGGATTTATAAAGGAACTAACAACATTATTGTGGAAGATATATTACGATTTTTACGCAGTTATAAATCCTGCTTTTGAAACATACTTGGTGACAAAACTGAAGGATATTAATTTAATAGATGATAAATTGGTTTATACGCTTATAAAAAACTTTATGATTCGCAGACACAATATTGATGTATTTATTCTTAGGAACATTGTAAACGAATTCGATGTTGAATGTGACACAGACCTAATTCGTTTATTAGACTCTAAAGACTACCTAACAATAAGTTCATATATATTGGAAAATATCAAAGAAGACCAAGTAATAGAGACTTTTAATAAAGTAGTATTATATTTCTCAAAGTCAGGCTTGAAAATAGATAGTAAAAAAGCAAAATGTCAATTCGAAAAACAAAAAATTTATATTAATAACAGAATTTTGTTGTTATCTAGAGTAATTCACTACTTTTCAATTTTACATAAAATAAAAATGGGGAGAAACTTGTATATACACACAGAGCCTAAAGAGTGTGTTATTTACGAGACTATAAATTCAAATTTAACAATACCACAGCCATATAAAATACTTCCGTTGGCCCGTGTATGCTATATCGATCATTGTAACTATTTGTCACTATTTAAATTGAAGAGAGACAAAACGGATATGACAATAGCATATCGAGAAAATTGGTTATATCATGCGTCGTTTTCACCGTTATGGAAGGAACGAATCAACCATTACAATGGAGAAATACTTTCTGATAAAACAGTCATATTTAATGATGATGAGGATGAAGAGAAATTTCGTGAGAAATATGACTATGAGCCAGATGAACAAAAAAAGGATGTTCAAGATAAATCGATACAAGAAATAAAGAGCGAGAGAACATGGATATCATTTTATAAAGAACATAGGAATGAAACGATCGTTGAAATAGATGAAGACATAATTAAAGATATAGAAAAAATAATTTATTAATCAATATAATTATTTATAAAAAAAAATGAAATAAAATCACAATATTAATTGAAACTAAAATATAAAATGGTTAAAAATACTACAGGCGGTAATAAATCGAAGGGTAAGGCGAGCAAGAATTTCACAAAACCAGTTAATTCTTATTTACGAACGGCTGATTGTGAATATGAATTATACGCTCAAGTCATTAAAAACTTGGGGAATGGTATGTGTCATGTACAATGTGTAAATGACGGCGTAACAAGATTGTGTCACATCCGTGGTAAATTTAGAGGTCGAGGTAAGAGTGATAATATTGTCAAAAACGGATCTTGGCTTTTGGTTGGAATAAGGGAATGGGAACATGGTAAAGATCCAACGAGTAAAAAACTACAGAATTGTGATCTTTTGGAGGTATATACAGAACTTGAAAAAGAAAAATTAAAAACAACTATAAAAATAAACTGGTCTTTATTCACAAGTAATGATAATAAAAATATGAATTTAGCAGATGAGGTAGGTTCATTTGTATTTTCGGATGAAAAGGCGGAAGAATATCGAGAGATCATTGAAAGTGAGATTGCGACGTCTAAAAACAACAATTCGGTATCTATAATAGTTGATGTGGCGGGAGATGAAATAAATGTAGATGATATTTAGGTTTTCATAAGAAATATAAATTTTATTCAATTGTAATTTTGGATCTTTAGATATGGAAAACACTATTTTTTTTCCAATATTTCACAATACAATTTTATATTCATAATAAAATTGTATTGTGAAATATTAGAAACAAAGTGTCAGAACCGATTTTCATTCTGTATCCGTTTGGAGCATGAGTAAATACCTAAATTCGCACTGCTGTTCCATAACTTTCATAGGATGGAACACTTGACTTTTGTTTAATTCACCAATAGTCCAGTCCTTTCTCCAATATATTTGTCCTAATTCAGATGGAGACTCGTATGACAAATTATTATAATGCGCAATACTGGGAAACATAGCCTCTATGAAAAATAAGACTTTGTTTTTCTTAACATATTCATTCAAATGCGATAGTAAACGATTACTCATTCGAACTGCACAAATGGGTGAATGAAAATAAGGTGGTGGGAAATTAATATGTATGGCAGGCCAGAACCAGTTCCATTCACCTTCCTTCGGCTGTGGATTTTTCTCTTTACATAAAATATCCGAGTTTGGTGAGTGCTTATCTATATTTAGCAGAGTATTCTCGTCATAAAAAAAAACATCGTCCTCGAAGAACCATACATTATCATAACAAGTTTTAATGTTTGTAAAATAGTACAACGCCCTATCCCATGCAATAATTTCGTTAAATACTAATGACGAATTCGGCATATAACTAGAATGAATGTATCCATGTTGAATACATTCTTCGTTTGTGATTTTAATTACACAATTGGATTCGGTATATATATTATCAACCACTATGAATACATCATAATTTTGAAACTTCTTCAAAAAGTCGATCCATATGCTACTAGGTTTAATTGTAATTAGACAAACTGCATTTTTCATTATAGTGTAAATTGAAATAAATATTTTAAATGCGACGCTTTTTATATATTTGCTGTTTCAACACTTCAATTGTGTAAAGGATTTAATGAGTCATACTAAATACATTTGATATTAAGATTGCACAAAATAACAACTTTTTGAATAATATAAATATTACAATAAAATTGAATAATATAAACATTCAATAAACTATGTTAATATTCTCATTTGACGAGCAATAAGCTCTCAATAAACCCGAACAGCAGGAACTTTTGTGTTTATTCCATATCAAAAAGAAACAAATGACTAATACAACCAATGTTGAAATTGGAATAATGACTTATGATAACTTGTCAATTGCCCTTTGCGGAATTGCATTAATCACAATATTGTATTGTTGTTTGTTTCGAAAAGAGCGAGAATATGAACAAGAACTAATATAAAAAATTGATTGCAAAATAATTCAATCTACATAATTTATTAAAATAAAAATGAATATCACAACATTTCATAATATCAAAATTTACAATAATTCAACAAATGATGAAAACCTTAGCATAATTGAAGGTATTGGTTACGTTGCAATTACATTGTTTATCATTACAATAATATTTTGTTGTTATCTAAAGCCAAATGATTATATATATCACGCAGAAAGTGTTAAGCGTTCTAAAACCCGTTTGGCATATCGTTACGGAGGAAGCAAAGTTTAGTAATTTTCAATGTTTAAATGTGTAATAAAAAATTTTTTATTGATTAAATGCTTAATCCTAGACATTCTAGTTATTATTCTCATATTCATATGAAACCCTATCACATACTTTTGTTCCAGCCATCCATAAACAATAGTCTAATTGAATGTCCCCTAGTATAGACAAACATGTTTCCTTGATCAAAGGTATGTCTTCTTTCTTAATTGGAAATGGTATATTATTCAATAAATTATGAGCTTGAAGCAAGAAATCACTATATATTAATTTGAATGTATTAGTTGTTAAAAGTGAATCTATAACCAATCCATTCTTTTCATCAACTGTAAGGGTTTTTTTTATAATTTTTTTAGTTAACTCTTGACGACAATATCCACAATTATTATTGCGACGCATATGTTGGGCAAAACAATTTACACAGTATATGTGGCCACAATTTGTCTTTACGCTACCATTACCTCCTTGAATTACATCTTCATAACAAACTATGCATTGGTCGATTATATCATATGTTATATTTTGGTCTTCGTATATATTCTCATTACATGTTCTCCTATTATGACCGGTTAATTTACAGTTTCCGCAAGGCATTTATAGTTTATTAAGTTTTTAAATTTGTTTTATTTATATTTTTGTTTCAATTATTTATACAAGAATAATGTATAAATAATTTAAAAACATTATTTCATTAAATATATACCAACCAAGTTGTTTACATTCCATGAGTAAAAAAACCCCAGATCCTAAAACTAATTCCAGGTTTAGTTCATTGACAGATGAAGTTATTAATATACAACAAAAAAACGATAAAAAGAGAGATGATAAACAGAGAGATGATAAACAGAGAGATGATAAACAGAGAGATGATAAACAGAGAGATGATAAACAGAGAGATGATAAACATATAAGCAATTTTAAAGCCGTCGTCAATACACGATTTGATTTTACAGAAGAATTAGATAATTTGAAAAAAGCCAATAATAATTTTGATAAAAAAAAAGGTTTTAACGAACCAAAAAATAATAATTTCAATCGACCTACTTCGTTTAGAGACAGAGTACAATACGAATTTGAACAAAGAGAGAAACAGAAACAGGAACTAGAAAAGAGTTTGAGTGATGTAAATTCTTTTCCAGAACTAACTTCAAATAAATTAGTTAAAAACGAAGAAAAAACAATGAATTACATTGAAAAGCTAAATTGGGTTGATGCAGAAGAGATAAAGGAAGAAGGTTGGATAACCCCAGGCCTTGAGTTACTTGTAAAAAGTAGTACAAAACAAAAAAAACGATTTGGAAAACGAGCAACAGATCCGTCATATATTATGGAAAAGCTTAGCATTTCATATGAAAAATGGAAGAATGATTACATAGAGGAATACGGGTATGATAGTTACGAAAAAAACTATTTATTCGAGGATCATGATTATTTTGATAAATTAGAAGAATTGCAACAGCTTGAAATAGAAGAAGAAAATGAAAGAGAGAAAGAGAAAGAAAAAGAAGAAAATGACTATTATAACGAATATGAGTATTATGATGATTAATTTGGGTTTGGTTTTACTTACCATTTTCTAAATGTATAATATGGATTTAAAATTAAATGATGAATGGATTAAGAAATTTGAAGAAAATGATAAATTATATCAGGACTTTTATAAGGATGATTTGTATTATATAAATACACATTTTGTATATATAAACAAAACAAATGAAATTGAAAAAATCAAACAGGAATCATTTCTAATGACAACACGGAATTGTATTTCAAGAGAAGAACTGATTGGTATGGTTAAAAGAAATTCAATAGATAATTCACAAGAATATTCTATACTATCAATTTTGAAGTATAATATAACATTAGACGTTGAAGATGTTAAAGGTTTTTTGAGTAAATCGAGCAAATACGATCATTTTTTAACAACTATAAAAAATATAGATGCAATTACATTTGATAAAACAGTCAATATGTTTCAGGATCTAAATGATTTGATATTTATTTTTTATATAAAACCAACCAAAAACATAAACAATGCTACTAAGAAAGTGTTTTTGACATCTAACCACAAGAAAACAATTCGAAGATGTTAAAGGTAAATTGTTACTATTTAGGAATTAATATATTTATTATATTAATAATGAATATATTAACTTTGAAATCTATAAATTATAATGATTTTTCGTTTGAATTTATGGAATATATAAAAAATAAAAGCCAGTTATTTAACTCATCGTCGTCTACAATCATTTGCGACTCTAATACTGATAGTTGTTATATTATGAATATTCGTGTTGTAAATTATTATTTAGATTCTAAGGGAGAATCTCATATAAATTGTGATAACACAATAACATATAATAAAATTATATATATTGATAAAAAATTTAATATAATTCGAGAACAATATATGATAACAGATTTAACTGGTAATATACCGTATTATGGTATCGAAGATATTAGATTATTTCATTTTAAAGACGCAATTTATTTTATTGGTTCGTCGTACAATGAAAAAACTAAAAAAATACAAATAGTTTCAAATATATTGGACTTATCAAATAATTATTTTGAACCGAAATTTATAAATCCATCATTTCAAACAAATTATGATTGGGAAAAAAACTGGGTATTTTTTAACAACAATGGTAAAATTAATGTAATTTATAAATGGTATCCAATTTATATATGTAGTATTGATTATGAAACACAACAATTAAATCTAATACAAAAAAATAGCAATGTTCCCACTTTTTTTGAAAGATTTCGAGGTTCCACAAATGGAGTTGAATATGATAATAAAATTTGGTTTATTGTTCATTTTCATAAAAAACGAAATAAAAACAAACCAGAGTATATCCATAATTTTGTAGTTTTTGATACTGACATGAATTTACTAGGTTATTCAAACCCATTTAAATTTGAAAATTTCATAGTTGAGTATTGTATTGGTATGATATTAAACGAAGATAACAATTTTATAATAACATACAGCACATTGGATAAAACTTCCAAACTAATTGTATTGGATAAGAAATATGTAAAAAGTTTGATTATACCGGTTTATTAGTACAATAAATACTCAACTGTGTAATTATTCTATTTCATATACACACACTGAAACCCATTTTCAATTAATCTAAAATTATGTTTAATCAATTCATTTTTTATATTTTCATAATTACATACATCTCCTCTATCACATTCGAAAATGATCTTATCTAATTGTTGATATAATATTGGATTCTCATTTAAAAAAATCTCTAAAAAACCTTCACAGTCAGCGACAAGCACATTAAAAATAAGTTTTGTATCGTGTTGCAATTGTTCAAAAGTTAAATTATTTGTATTAATTGATCTCATATTAGTAATTGAATTAGTGATATCTACAGTGCTACCATATCCATTAATTTTAAGATCGTATTTTTTTCGAGAAATTATACCCTTATAAATTTGAAACGAACAATTGTTAATTTGTTTATTTTTCTCTAATATATCCCAAACAGTATTATCGGGTTCTACAGAAACTTGATTGGATTTATTGTCTAAAATTTTATTAATAATACAAGATACTGAACCATACCTTGCTCCTAATTCGAGAACTATGTCATTTTTCGTAATATATTGGGCTACAAGCAATTGTTCGTCTCTTTCATATTCTAGATGCGGAACCAAGTGATTTGTTTCATTATAAATTATTAATTTATTGTATTTTTCCTTCACCATTTTATTCCAAATATGTTTAATAATAAATTTATATACTGTAAAGTATTTATTGTCTTTTATGTTTCTAATTCTATATAATAATACAGTATCATTGGATTTTTTTATATTTTCGATTATATTTATAGATAATGAATTGTCGTCAAACCTAATCCCGTATTTATTTACCATAGATATTGGCGGTTTAGGGTGATAAGTAGAAATCAAAGGTTTATCACAACCTTCTATAATGAAATAATTATACTTTTTTAAAATTATATTTGTCAATTCATAATCATCTGCGGTGTCTTCATTAAACCATCTATTTGTTGTGTCGTGTAAATTTATTTGTGACAAATATTCAGCTATATCGCAACTTATAATTATAAAATATCCAAACGCATATGAGCCTCCTTCCCAGAAAGGTGATGAGAATAAGCATTTATCTGGTAAATGTTGAGTTATTTTGTTTATATAATTAATGTCAATTATTGCATTTATATTTCCACGTACAATGTAATCACAATCACCATTGAATATTTTATACCCTATTATTGTTTTGAAAATAATATGACCGAAATTATAATTAAATTTTACACTTATAATATCATTCTCAATTTTATAAGGAGCATCTGTTAATCTATAATCAGTTCTTATAAAATACACTTTCACATTATCAATCATATAAAAACATTCAATTAATTTTTTCCAAGCTATATATCCAATTGCCCACCTTTGTTCTGTTGAAATTACTTGGGATTCATCTAAAGGGTATTTATCGTAATTTAAATGTGCCCATTGAACATTATTTTCCCATCGTATGATATCATCTAACACTTTAAATTCTGGCATTATTAGCAATATAACAGTTTTTTTCAATGTCATTTATTATACACGAATATTATATTACAAAAAAACAATTTCAGGCGATATCATTATTTTTGCTCCACTATTTGTAATTGCTTGAATGTGAAAAGATCGGTGTTCGCAATCTTCATAATATCCATTCACATTGCCATAATCCTTGTATATTAATTGCGAATTTGCAGCAGTTGAATGTGCTTTTAAAAAATGTGAAGGCAATAGATCTTTTCGTACACGACCGTCATAATAAGTATTTAAAAACATGTTTGTTCTGTATATTGAAAACCCGTTAAACGATGATATACAAGGTAATAAACAATCCTTGGGAACTTTTGATAACTTCGTCGTTACATAATCTTGTATTATTGAATAATTTTGAACATTGTTTTTAAAATGGTTATAACTAAAACAGTATGGATAAATCGATAAACCCCATATATCATAGTATTTAGGTGATGTATTGAATGATAGTCCATCCCAGTCGTTTCTTGTTAGATATTTTTGTAATATATCAGTATTACAAAACTTACTATTTGGATCATCAAAGTCCATCATTATAAAAAACTTATATTTTTCCTTATTTTGTTTTATATAATTTAAACAATAGTTGCGAGCATTTGCTATCCTATGGGTTCTATATTGTGAAACAGGGACATTATTAACATAAAAATTTAGTTTTGGATTTTTTATTTGATATTTTTTTAATTTATCTAATGTATTATCGCATGATTTATCATAATATATTATTATATCATACTCATCAAATAAAGCACCAATTTTTTCTATATTATTCAAAACCTTATCTAAATATTTACCGCAATTTTTTACTGGTCCACATATACAACAATTCATTATATTTATGTTTTATATAATAAAATCAATATTCGAATGTCTATACAAATAAACACATTGGCGATATTCTTATTCTTGCATTATTTTTACAAATAGATTGAAAATGAAAAAATCTATGTTCACAATCTTCTTTATTATTATAATCATGTCTTATACCTTTTGATACTAGTTTACTTTTGTTTACTAAACTTTTGGGTATATAATCAAATCTAAACCTTCCATCATAATTGCAGTTCAAAAATTTATCAGTTCTATAAATAGCAATTCCATTAAAGGCTGAATAACAGTTTATTAATTTATTTTTTGGTGTTTTTTTTATCAAAATATCAATGAATTTATTTTGATTTTGTCCGTAATTATAAAAATCTTTACTAACAAAATATGGACCTACTGAAAGAGCCCAAGTATCATAATATCCGTCAGGATGATTGAATGACAGCGAATCCCAGTCTGTTCTCATTAAATATGCGTTCATTAATTGTAACTTTATATCACGAATACATCTATTGTCACAATCCATCATTATGAAATATTTATAATCGTTATATTTTTTCCTTATGTAATTTATACAATAGTTTCTCCCTTTTGATATTCTGTGTGTTCTGTAAATTAGTAGTTTATCCGTATTAACATAAAAATCAAACTTTGAGTTTTTTTCTTTGTATGATTTTAGTTTATCTAATGTATTATCGTTTGAAATATCATAATATATAATTATTTTAAAATCTTCAAACAATGACCCTAAACTCTCCATATTTTGAAATATTTTGTCTAAAAATTCACCACAATTACGAACTGTACCACATATACAACATTTATTATTCATTATATATATTAAGTATGAACTTTTTTAAAAAAAAATAATCAAGTTTATTTAAAAAAAATATATGTAAAACCATATGTAAAAAGAGTTCTATCAGAGATATATGTTGATACGATACATACTATACCGTTAAATATATTTCAAACTTGGCACACAAAAAAATTACATCCAATGATGAATGATTGTGTTAATTCAATAAAAACGAAAAATCCTGATTTTATTCATCATTTATTTGACGATGATGATTGTCGTAATTTTATAAAGGACAATTTTCCAGAAGACGTTCTTTATGCTTATGATACCTTAATACCTGGTGCTTATAAAGCTGATTTATGGTGTTATTGTATATTATATAAAAAAGGAGGTATTTATTTGGACATAAAATTTAATTGTGTAAATGATTTTGATTTTAAAGAATTATTATATAATGAACATTTTGTATTGGATAAAAATAAAATTGGTATATATATGCAGATATAAATCAAAGTGGTATTAATTCAAATGGTAATTGATCGATGTAAAGTTAAAAATTTTATAATTTACATATGTATGGAAAACGAATGTTTATATGTATCATCTCGTGGTATAGCGAAAATGTGTTCATTTTATCCACCATTAATTAAATCGGATAGCACCGAAAATGCTGATTATTTATTAAATCTAATCGAAAAACAATTTGATGGTATGTCAATCTATGTAATAAGCAATTTATTGAGTTTTTTTGTAATAAATATTTTACCTAAGATAAATTCAAGATTCATATTGGTTTCAGGTTGTTCTGTTAGCACATGTCCAGTTGAGGTTTTAAAAGAAAATGGGTTTTTGACATTGATGAATAATCAAAATTTGATTAGATGGTGTTCTCAAAATAACACTATTCAAACTGGTATTAAGATCAAACAAATACCTCTGGGTTTAGATTATCACACAATTTATAACAATCCATCACATAAATGGAGAATAAATACTGAAGGTAGTTCACCAATAGAACAAGAGAGAATACTGGTGAATATCAAACAACAATCTACTTACATTAGTAAACGTATAAACAAAATTCTTGTTAATTTTGTGTTAAATGATAGATTTGGACAAAGACAAGATTGTTTGAAGCAAATACCGAAGAATTTATTATCAATACATAACAATGATCTAAAACGAACAGACACGTGGAAATTAACAAGTCAATTTGCTTTTGTATTGTCACCGTACGGAAATGGAATGGATTGTCATAGAACATGGGAAGCAATTATATTAGGTAGTATACCTATTATAAAATCAAAAGAGTTCAAATTATTGTTTGATGATTTACCTGTATTAAATGTTGAAAAATTTACAGACATAAATCAAAAACTATTAGATGATACTATTGAAAAATTTAAAGATAGAACGTTCAATTATGATAAATTAACATTAGACTATTGGAAAAAAATAATATTTGCATCATAGGTTTTTATTGATATAACGTGGTACTCTCAAATTATTTATTTTATTGTATTCTATAAATGATGTAAAATATATTCATTCGTCTTTTTTTAGTCCGATCACCCCACATGAAATACGTTCACCTGCGTTTCCAGTTTTTAGTGATTCATCGTTTCCTCCTAACCCTAAATCATCTTCATCTTTATGGATAATTATCATTCTTCCTATTACACAAGCTGGATTTTTAAAATTAAGCGAAAGTATTTTATCAAACAATACTCCTTTTGCAATTCCGTTATTTGAAACTATGTTGCCCAAATCACCTGCGTGACGGTCTTTTGAGTTTGGGCCACCGTGTTCTTTACCAAAAGGGTTGAAATGCGCACATGCACTTTTACAACCATCCGTTAAATCTCCATACTCGTGAATATGAAACCCATGTTTTCCATCGGTTAACCCATAAATTTCATACTCTATTTTCAATTTAGTTGAAGTCTTTGTCCTAATTTCAGTAAATAATACATTCCCAGTAACTCCATTATTGTTTTCAGCTAACACTGCAACCGCAAGACGATATATTTTACCACCCCCTTTAATTTTACAACCTTTGTAAGGAGCACAAGAAGAACGCATTGTGAACCCTCTTACATTAGCACACTGTTTTCTCGTAAATCTGCGTGGCAAATCAAAAATTTTACCGTCAGTAATTCTCTTACACGTTTTGGAATTTTTCGGGTATTTACAGCAAGACATATATAATAATCAAACAATAAAAATATATTAATTCACACAATCATTTATTTTCCCGTTTACATCTTTGCATATTCAAAGATGTCAGTCCCTCATACCTACGGGATGGAGTGTTTGCGTTTAGAATCTGCAATACTTCATTTGTATAAATCTTTAAGGGGAGTAAACATAGTTCAGTGATATAAATTTTAAAATTGAATCAATTGAATAAATTATAACAATATATAGTATATTAAAAATGATAACAATTTCTTCATCTAGATTTACAAATTCAACCTGGGGAACAAATAGTGAATATCGTAAAAGATATAATTGTTGTATTTATGGATCTCCACAAGAAATGTCCCCAAAGATATTACATGATTCTGTTGTTTTCATGATTGAAATGAATAATGATACTAACCAGATAGAAGGTATAGGGCTAATAAGGAATAGACCATTCTTGGACAAATATTACAAAGTTTATGATGAAGGAAATTATAATAGATATGTTTATAAAAGCAATTATCATATTGATAGAGAAAAATTAATTTCATATAATCCGGGGTTGGTTGTCAATCTTGATTATATATTGTTTAAAGAAAAAACTCATCTTAAAAGAGGATCAGGATTCGTCACAGTTCCTGAAAAATTATTGAATCACATAAAATGCAATAAAATGGATATCAAACATGAAATTAAATCAATATTTATTAGAGTCTTTGGAAGTGAGAAACAGTTTGAAGATAATTGAAACTTTTTGAAATACACATATTTCTATACATTGATTATTATTCAATAACTTATATTTTGATAATATTTTTTATTAAAAACAAATATTATATAAATAAATGGGATCAAATTTTGATACAAATGTTTCAAATTATACTTTATCCGAATTAATGGCAATTACAGAAATAGACGATTTGGATCCCCATGAAATAACAAAAAAAACTAATTCATTAATTGATAAGTTCAAGATTAGTAAACCACAATTGTCTGTTTTTTTTCGGGAAGTTCAAAGTCAATTATTGCAATATTCAATTGATTTATTAAATGAAGATAATGATGATGAGATCGATGATGTAGAACCAAGTAAAAAAATATATGTAGAGGGGTTTGGAAATATGTCTAATGAAGCAAAATACCCTATTGGAGATAAACAGGTAACCGAATGGTATCAAAATGAAAATCTACAACAAGAAGATACAAATCAAGTAAATAAAATTACAAATAGAAAGCAAAAAATTGGTATATTTGGTGATTCTCATGCTCCTATGAAGAGAGAACAACTCGGAATTAACGATACATTTCAAGTTTCGGTTAAGCAAGATTCGTTGAATCCAAATTTGAAAAACACAATTACACGATTTATAAATTTGGACAGTCAATTTAGACAATATACTAGTGGTATCGAATCTACCTCTACAGATTATACTTTAGATTTATCGGATACGCTGAAGGACACGCTAAGCATACGTCTCTACTCTTACCAAATACCTTATAATTGGTATGTTATAGATTCTGCGTATGGTAACACTTGCTTCTGGGTCACAGACACTTCTTATAACATACCTGTTTATATATCTCCTGGCAATTATACCCCAGATAACTTTAAAACTTCATTAATTACATCTTTTACAAACGCTGGCTTTAGTTTTCCAGCTCCTCCAGTTTCCTACAACCCAAATAATGGAAAGATCATGTTATCTTTGTATGATGGTAGTTTTAATGGGATTGTTGACAGCGTAGCCGTTTCATTTATAATAACTGCATCAACAAAAATTACTTTTTATGATTTTACAGGTATTCTCCAATGTAATACAAACTGTATCAGTAAATCTAATTACTATTTGAATAACACGCTAGGATGGATAATGGGTTATAGAATGCCATACATATTCGTAGATCCAAGCGGTAATCAAGCGCCATCAATATTGGATTTAAATGGATCAAAATATTTGATTCTGGTTATAGATGATTACAATCAAAACCACGTGAACAACGGGTTGGTATCCATAACGCAATTATCAAATAAACTGAAATTGCCTAATTACTATTCTCCGGATCTGCCATATACTTGTTTAAATCCAGGTCAACAGGTGTCGAATTTAAGTGATATTATGAGTGGTCAAACATCAAATGGGTTATTGGTTGCGGGGAAATATGAGGGTGATTTTAGTCCAACCCAAATTGTTCTGCCAAGTGCTCCCAGAATATTGACCCAATCACAGATTTATACAATAAATGAAATAAACAAGAATAGAAATAATAATACAAACTATTTATCAAAGGCACCAACAAGTCCTGATATACTCGCTATTATCCCTATTAAACCATCCGGTGTTAGTACCGGAACATTATTAGTTGAATTCAGTGGTTCGTTACAAGATAATATTAGGACCTATTTTGGTCCAGTCGATATAGACAGAATGTGTGTGAAACTATTAGATGATAAAGGAAACGTATTGAACTTGAATGGTACAGATTGGTGTGTTACTTTGATTTGTGAATGTCTTTATCAATATTAATCTAATCATGATCAAATGTAGTTTTGATATTTTGATCCAAATTATAATGTTGATTTTATTTAAAATATATTATTATTGTATATGGACATAATTAATAATATATTATACAAGATTGGAGACCTAGGTCCTACAACTTTGATAGGTGTTTCGGTTTATTTACTATGGGATAAGAGCAATTTATTATTTTATTATACGCTTGGGATTTTACTTAATACAATTATCAATATAATTTTGAAATGTATAATCCAACAACCAAGACCAAGTATAGATACTAATAAATTTAATTTGGTTTTGAGAAATTTTAAACAATCCATATTCAAAAATGGTATACCAGATATTTTTGGTATGCCGTCTGGTCATACACAGTCTGTTATGTTTTCAACAATTTTTATATTTTTATCATTAAAAAAAACGAATATATTGATTTTTTATTTGATAATTTCATTAATAACAATGTGGCAACGTGTTAATTATAATTTTCATACAATAATTCAAGTCATTGTCGGTTTCATTGTTGGGACCGTATTTGCGTATTTTATGTTTTATATGGGCAAAAAAAATAAAACAGGCATAATTAGGGAAAAACGAGATGATAATGCTATTCTATAATCAATAACAAACATTATATTTGTTGTATTTTATTTTTTATCAAATATAACATTGTATGCTTCATCAAATGTTTTACTGAACCTTTCTCTCACCCCCGAATTGATTAGAATTAGTTTACCGTGCCCAGGATATTCAGGTATATTAAACAATGAATATCTTTCTAATTTATAGTTTCTTGGATTTAATATCACAGGTGTTCCAAATGAAATACACGGTAAAGCAATATGTAGTCTATCAGTATAAACTAATTCAGCTGTTTTTAAAGTTTGTAAAAGTTTCTTTGCTGCTTCAACTTGTAATTCCCACGGAGCGTTATTTATAATCTCTTTCTCTCCATGATATTTGTGAATAATACCACGTCGTGGTCCATCATATATATCAAACGTACATGTTGCACAACATGATAAAATACCATTTAATCCACTTATTTTATTCACACAATCCAATGTGTATGGGTCACGACAACCTATTATATTATCTCCTCTATTTATATTTAATAAATGATTATAATCAGTATGAATGCCGATATATTTTGCTTTTTTGGGTAATAATTCATTATCATGTCTATGCCAACCATTTATAATCATATCATCTACCATACATTTTCTATCAACATATCCATCAATTATTATTGATTTTTTAATTAAATATTCTTCGAGAGCAATTGTTTGAATTGCATCACCTAAATTTGGTGTTTTTTCACTATATTTCGTTAATTTCATTATATAATAATAACATTATTATATAATGAAATGATTATATTCATAGAAAATACCGTAAATTTTCATTATGAAATAGTAATAAATGTTATAGAAAAATACAATCTAATTATACAAAATGAAAAAAGTATTCAGGATGAAATATATCTTAGTTGTTATTTCGATAAAAATTTTATACTATATATAAAAAATGTTTATCCTAACATAAAATTCAAAATTCCTCATAGATACGATTATTATATTAATTGTACGGTGTATCCTAATAAATTTCGTTTTATTAATGATGGTAGACATTATTATATATCACATGAAGTGTTCTCTACAGACAATAAATATATATTTTTTCTTACACCTCTCAACAATAATAATAATTTGGTTTGTGATATATTACCATTTCAAAATAATGTGGTTGATTTTTCAATTCCAATATATGTGATTCAAGGAAATCTCACAGATGCTAGAAGAAATTATAATTTACTTGAACGATTGTTAACAAAGACATATGATTATGACTTTAGAATAAAAATAATAGGAAGGGGTAAATTAGATAAAAAATTTAATAAATATGCTGATAAATTATTACTTAGGTATAATTTAGATTTTGAAAATTATCATAGAGAGTTTTTAAATTGTTATACCATTATTCCATTAATATCAAAAAAATCACATCCTCAATATTACAAAAATAAGCTTACAAGCTCTATTAATTATGGTTTATCGTATAATTTAAATTTTTTGATAGATAATGATTTACAAGATATATATAAATTAAAAAATTCCTATGTTTATACGAACGATAATGATATTGTTGATAGTTTTAAAAGATCATTGGAGGATTTCTATAATAATAGGCGTTTAAAGTGTTAAAAAATATATAATTTAATCATCTAATCATTAACCATGTTATTAACATCGAAATTATTTATATAATCAATATCTTGTTTATATTTCTCAAATAATTCATAGTGATCAACTTGTAGATTATTAACAATGTTGTCATTTATATAAGGAGGTTTATACTCAATAGGAAAATGTTTTAGATTATAATTATTCAAAAAAACATGTAGTTTATATTTTATTTCAGGTAAAAACAATTCTTCATATTTAATGATCAATATATTTGTTGATTTCTTACTTGTCCAAGTATAAAATTGTTTTATCATTAATTTAAGTAAGGTTTCGTCACTTATTTGAGTAGAAGTGTAATTACTAAGCTTTTTTTGGTTTATTTCATTTTTGTTTCTTCTTTTCATAGATAGGAACGCATGTATAGGATTTCGATATATATAAATAATTGGAATATCAACATCTATTACATCAGGACAATGACATAGTATTTTGTCCCATATAGATGTTTTACATATATAATTATTTTTAGTTAGGGTATTACACCTTTTCTCATTTCAAACGCCCATTTTATAAAATATAAAATTGAAATAATTTAAACATTATAAATTATATAATAATAGTTAAATAATGGATAGTCCTATGTTAAAAATGTTAAAAACAAAAAATCCAGATACAGATTATCCTACCAATATGGGACAAAAATGGACTGACGAAGAAGAAAATACATTATTACAAGAATTGGATAAAAATATAAATATTGAAATTATAGCACAAACACACAATAGAACTATTGGTGGTATAAGAGGAAGACAACGAACTATAGCATACAATATGTATGTAAAAAAGGTGTCTATTGAAGAAATAATAAGAAAAACAAAGTTAGATAAAGAACAAATAATGGAAACAATAACAAGAAAAGAAAATCCACAAAAAAAAGTAAAAATAACTCAAGAACCAAAAATAGAACCAAAAAAGGTTTCATTAGAAAATGAAATAATTGAAATGAGAAGTGAGATAAAAGAATTAAAAAATACAATAAAAGAGTTAGTTGAGATGATGAAAGCAGTATATGAATTTGAAGATGTCGCTTAATTTATTTTGTATATAAAAATTATGTATATTATTTATTTTTTATTGTTATATAATTATATATGACGTATAAAAGTAATGATTATAAATTATCTGCTGTAAATTATTATTTAGTTGAAGATAAAACACAAGAAGAAGTATGTAAAATATTTAAATGTTCTCGTAGAAGTCTAATGCGATGGGTTGAAAGATATAAAAAAGATGGTAATGTTGATATTCATTATAGGAAACCAGTAGCATATAAGGTAAAGAAAGAATATGTTGATTTCTTATTACAAGAATTAAAGAAAAATAAAACTATTACTATTGAAGATTTATTATATTTATTGAAAAATAAATACCCTGATGTAGATTTGAATAAATCGCACATTAACCGAATTATAAAAGATAATAATATTACATTAAAAATTACAAGAATACGACACGAACCAGTTAAACGATTTGGTAAGGATATTGATATAAACGCAAATATAAAGAAATTTTATGAAGAAATAAAGAAGTATAAAATAGAAGATATTATTTGTATTGATGAAACAAGTATAAAATCTTTACAAAAAAGACATCATTGTTATAGTGAAAAGGGAAAACGATGTGTAATAAAAACACAATCACAAGAAGTATTCAAAAAATATACAGGAATATTTGCTATTTCAGTTGATGGCGTGATAGAATGGGATTTATATGAAAAAGGTGGAATAAATACAGATAGGTTAATTGAATTTTTAGAAAAAAATATAACAAGTAAATTAAGAAATAAATTAATTATATTAGATAATGCGAGTAGTCATAGAAACGAAAGAATAAAAGAATTAGTTAATAAACATAACAATATATTATATGCTGTTCCATATCAACATTTTACCAATTCTATAGAAAATTATTTTAGTATGTTGAAATCACGATTACAAAAATTAGATGGTTTAACTCATATAAAATTAAAGGAGAATATTGAAAATGTAATAAGCAAAATACCGAAAGAAAAATATAGAAATATTTTTAAAGGTGCTTATGAAAGACCAGAAAAATATATACCAAAGAATAAAACACGGAAAATTAAGAAGAATTATTTATAAATTTCATTTCAAAATGGGCGTTTGAAATGAGAAAAGGTGTAATAAGTGTATTTGATGAACAGCCGCCATAACAAACAACACATATTTGTAGTTTTTCATGTTTGATTATGGTTCGTATACTATTTTTTTCTAGATTTATGCTCATTATATATATATCAAATAAGATATTTTTACATGTTCGAGGATTTCAATGTTTTTTCTTTATAGAAAAACCCAATTTTATCGCACATAGTTATATCATTTCTACAAGTACTTGCTAAGTGATGAACTATTTCTCCCGAGACCTTATGCTTATAACCAAACAACATACATTTTGAGTTTATGATATTCAACTCGTTACTAGGATATAAAATTGGACTTTTGTATTCGATAAAATATTTACAGTTCACACATGATGGTAAATCACGATCTTTTATAAACTTTAAAGATACACTTGTTAATAAACGTTGGTTATATTTCATTATATAACTATAATACCAGTTTTTAAATTATTTTTATAAATAAAATTACTCTCTCAGTATATATAATGTCAATTAAAAATAATTTTAATTTTAACATAAATGTAAAAAAATGTCGAACATATAAAGGGTTTTATCCAAATGTAATTCCAGTTATTTATAATTTATCAAGCAACACGTCTGTTAACGGAACTTATAGTCTTGTTTATATTACAGGGAACAATTTCTTATTTGATGGATCCGTACGTGTTAATTTTGGTTCTTTTACAAACTTACCAATTACATTTTTCAGTTCATCGAATATTTCGTTTATAGTCCCATTGGATGCACCACCAGGAACTTATGAAGTCCGTGTTACAAGCATTAATTACACGCAGGTTACACCAACACTTATATATTCAAATTATGTTAATTATACGCTAACCTGAACTAAATTTTATAAAGTTAAATATATATGAACTATTTATATATACTTCTATTATGTCTCATCATTTTTTGTGTGTCGTATTTAAATACTTATAGGTCACAATTAGAATATTTTACAAACGGCGGTGAAAAGACCATTGTTTTAATGGGCGATAGTATTCTCAAAAACAATTTATATGTGGACAAAGGAATTGATGATATACTCATCGAGAGAAACAACGGAGATACTTATTCATATGCAGGTGTTCCACATATTATCAAACGAGTCCACAGGAGAGAGTCTGTATAGGTGTTTGCGTCATATTATCAGCGACGAGTGTATCGCATACGATTATCAAATTGAGTCGTATAATATGGGTCATTATTCGGATGTGGAATTATGGGATTATTGGTTTGGGCCGAATTGTCTGATACCGGAATCAGAGGATCTGTTTGTAAAACAGGCGAAACATTGTCTAGAAGCGCCGATACGATTTTGGAATATTCGGACTGTTACTTCGTAGATACTACGTAGATCTGCTATTGATTATAATATATTTTTTTATAAAGCTTTGCACATTTAAACCGCCGATTTCACAAGTTATGATATCGTAATCAAGCTTCGCTGGATTACAGAATATAACAAAGGTGGGTTTTTTAGTGACAAAGCAACCGGTTACCAAAGCACATTCAAAGGACGCCGACCCATACCTCCGGGAGGGTCGGCGTTTAGAATGTGCAATGGTTTACAAAAAGAAAAAATATATTATCGTGTTGGGTTATGAAATTGCGATGCTTGAACCAATTGTCCATTTTTATAGTAATCATAAGTGGGTGTATATCTCGGCGAGTCAGTTTTACGGAAAATTTCTACACGGGCATTAGGGTGTTTTATGGTCTCGTTGATTGCATCTTCCTTTGAGACTAATATAATCATATCTTCCCATTCGTTTCCGTTACCAAATAGTAACAAATAAACAAATTCCATTCTGTATACTCTAGGCAAATTCGTTTAGATTATAATCAAATTCCATACCTCAAATTCCATATCTCGCAAGGACCACCCCTTCCGGTCTCTTCCAATCCGACGATTGGCATATGTTTTCTATAATGATATAATCGTAGATAGGACTCTTTGGATCATACGACTTGTTCACATATATTGTATCCCCTTCTCTTGTTTGAGGACAAACATCTAAGAAATGCGTGTACGCTTCCTGGTAATCGGTAAAGATTTTAGTGATTGGAGTACACATATCACTAGGAGTGCTATTGCAGCTATATCGGGTAACGACGAAGAGGTACATTGTATTGTTTATTGGATTCATTCGTTGAAAAGGTAATCAATTTTTTTTACTTTTATGGAAAAACAAACTATTTGGATTCTGAAAGGACTTCTCTCTTCAGCGAAGCAAGAAACAATTTTACATTCCGAAAAGACTTCTCTCAACAAACAATTTTACATTCCGAAAAGACTTCTCTCTATAAACTATTTGGAATCCGAAAAGATCCTTGGAGAGAAACTATTCGGGTTGTGATTTTGTTTGTAGAGAGAAGAATGTAAAATATGCGACAATCAACGTACACAATAAAGAAATCCAATTAGAATTGAAATTATCGCTTCACGAAAAATAAGAATTCCGATGAGATTTCAAAATCGTGCACAATCGGTCGCCCGAGATGCCGGGCGTGTGTTCATATGCTGTTGATAATTCTACAATAAATGATATGTATACCCAATTAGCTAGTATACCGATCGAATTAAACAAGGAGAATACTTATATATTTCTCTCAGCTGGTGGAAATGATATAATCCAAAAGTATGTTGAACACTCAAACAACAATTTAAATGATAAACAATATTTGACAACTATATTCGCTGCTTATAAGAAATTAATAAGGAGTATTCAAACAAGGATGAATCGATCCAAACTTATTCTGTTGGACATTTATCTCCCAGAAAGCATTAAATATCGTCAATATCATGACTTGATTAACGAGTGGAATAGTAAAATAGACGAGTTTGCAAATGACTCCAATAACAATATATTTGATGTCGTTCGTGTGAGCAAGGTATTAACAAGTAAGGATGATTTTACACTTGGTATAGAACCATCAGCAAAGGGAGGACAAAAGATAGTGGGCCAAATTGAACAAATATTAACTTTTTAGAATATTCGATAATATATGAATAAATTATTTTAAGAGTATACTATATAAATGGGAGCTGGAATATTACCAACAACTATTCATCACAGTAAATTATATTTTTTGTTTGGTAAAGAGAACCAGTATGAAGAGTCGGCACCCGGGTTTTCAGATTTTGGTGGTGGGACCGATAATAATGAAACATATTTACAAACTGCGATACGTGAAGCAGGTGAAGAGTTAACTGGGTTTTTAGGTGATGAAACTGATATTAAAAATATGTTGAATAAACACGGAACATATAATATTGATTATAAAAGTGATACTAGTTTCAAAAAGTATAGAATGCATATATTTCCAATGGTATATGATGAAAAATTAGAGTTTTACTACAACAACAATCAAAAGTTCTTACAAAAGCGATTAGATCCTAGTATAATCCAACAATCCAAAATTTTCGAGAAAGAAGAGATCCGTTGGATATGCGTGGATGATATATTGAATATGCGCAGCGAATTTCGTCCTTATTTTCAAAGTATAGTAGATATGATTTATAATCAAAGAGCAGCAATAAAAAAATTCATTTCAAGGAGTCTTAAAAAGTCTAATAGAAATACCTTAAAAAAATTGAAATAAATTTTATATGTTCATTAATATGATAATATAAAATGGAGACAAAAAAAGTCAAATACACGTGCGAATTTGTTGATTGTATGAAAAAGATGAGTTTAACAGATTATTACCGTCCTTGTAAATGTAATAAGCGTTTTTGTGCTATACACCGATTATATGAAAACCATAGTTGTGAATATAATTTTAAAATTATAAATCATGATTTGACAATAGATAGAATGAAGTGTGTAAATGCAAAAGTAACGTATATTTAGATTCAACAATAAAAAATTTATAATAGTTTGGTATAATAAATGCGCATGTTACATATGTTAATTGTAATGTTTATTGTGAGTTTCTTAATTCAATATTTTTTTATGAGCACAATTACTGTAAACAGTTTTAAAAACATAACAAATAGTTACGGTAAGATTTACTTATCAATTATTATGGCTTTTTCTATGATTCTATCTGAAGTATTATTACACGATCACCATTATGGTGTTGTTAGTATCAAGTCATATTTTGTGATTTTATCTATGATGTGTTTATTCATTTACTTATACAGAAACCAAGTAGCAATAGGCGATAAACAATATTTAAATGAGATGATAGAACATCACTCAATGGCCCTATTAACTAGTGAAAAAATCTTAGAAAAAACAGACAACTACAATGTTGCAAAAATAGCAAAGTATATACGTCAACAACAACAAGATGAAATTAATAGCATGCGTAGCCTAATTCAAGAAATTGATTCTAAATCGTAATATTTTTGTGCTTCATCATCTTCAATAATAACTTGAGGAGGGTTTGGCCATTCAGTATAAGCAACTGCTTTTGTAGTAGGTCGTTCTAGACTCAGTAATTGTTTAAGTGCCGTCATTCTTCTCTCAAGTGGGTACATTTTTTGTGGTAATTTACGAGACAATTGTTTCCAACGCCATTCAAATTGTAGTGCGGATTGCCAATTAGGAAATCCAGCCACATGACAAGCTCTAATCCACTCATTACCATTCTCGACTCTAGAACTTGTTGCATATGCTCCACCTGTTATTTCTTTGTTATGTTGGCGAAGTCTTCTATCAAGATCAACTGTCGCACCCACATAAGTTGCCTTATCACTTGATACAAGAAGATATACATAAGACATTTACTATACTTTTAGATAAAGTATAGTAAATTCAAACTATTATTATTGTTTATATTAAAATATATAAAAACAAAATTACATTGTATTTAAATGGATAATGTTGCTCTAATCACAGGAATAACTGGTCAAGATGGGTCATATCTTGCAGAATTTCTATTAGAAAAAAAATACGATGTCTGGGGTATAATCAGGAGATCTTCTAATATAAACACTAATAGAATAGAGCATATTTTTGATAAAATAGTATTAAGATACGGAGATTTAACGGATAGTTCCAATCTGTTAAATGTACTAATTGAAATTAAAAACAAGTACCCTAATCTAAAAAGACTTGAAGTATACAATTTGGGTGCTATGAGCCATGTAAAGATTTCGTTTGAAATGCCAGAATATACCTGCGACGTTGATGCTATGGGTACTCTTCGTTTATTAGAATCTATTAGAATTTGTGGTATAGAAACTAATAAGGTTAGGTTTTACCAAGCATCAACATCTGAAATGTACGGTAAGGTAGTGGAAATTCCTCAAAAAGAAACAACTCCTTTTTATCCACGATCACCTTATGGTGTTGCAAAATTGTATAGTTATTGGATAACAAAGAATTACCGTGAATCGTATAATATGTTTGCTTGTTCAGGAATTCTTTTCAATCATGAGAGCCCTAGACGAGGTCATAATTTCGTTACTAGAAAAATTACAATTGCTTTAGGAAATATTTTGAAGGGAACTCAAGATAAGTTGGTATTGGGTAACATTAATTCTCTTAGAGATTGGGGTCATGCAAAAGATTATGTGGAAGGGATGTGGTTGATGTTACAACAGAATACTCCGGATGACTACATTCTATCAACGAATGAATATCATAGTGTGCGAGAATTTGTAGAAAAATCATTTGCTTTGAAAGGGTTTAATATCAAATGGAGAGGTTCTGGAGTTGATGAGATAGGTTATGATGATAAAACAATGAAGGATTTAATTTTTATATCAGATAAATATTTTAGACCAGCTGAAGTTGAAGAATTATTGGGTGATAGTACAAGAGCTAGAACTGAATTAGGATGGTTACCCAAACATAGTTTTGATGAATTAGTGACGGAAATGGTAGATGTAGATTGTAAATAAATTAAAAAATACTAAAAATATTATTATATAATATAAATGGATATAAAATGTTCAATAAAAGATACCAAAATAAGGTCATTATCTGAAGATTTTTATTCTAGATCTCCAGGAACACAAGCAATGATTAAATTTTATGTTGGGAATACACCAACTTCTAAATATAAGAAAGAATATAACAATATAGACAAATACTATGAATCGACAAATGAAGATAAACTTATTATGATAAAATTTGGATTATTATCACCATCATTTGTAATAAGGAAAAATAGTTCAAGTTAATTACCAGAATCTAATATCCTATCAAAAAATGATGTTCCCATAAAATATGTTTCATATATTTCTCTACATTTTTTTTGCATAAGAATAATATCTTTGTGTTCCCAATAATCCAAAAGTCGTTGAATTAGTTCTTCTTCAGTATTTGCAATTACTATAATTTCTTTCCAATCAATTTCATCACTAAATGGCAAAACCAAATCTGTATTAAGCAAAATAGGAATTCTACCACACGATAAAACTTGGTAAAATCGAATGGTAAAATTTCCTACACCTCGGTTACAAAGTGTAAAATGAGAATGTTTCACATTATTAAAAAATGATTGAACAACGTCTAATTCATTTGTTTCGTTATTTTTCACAGCAAAAAAATCATCATGAGTTATTCCACACATGAATCTGTCTCTTAATATAAAATTTGTTTGAATTTTATTGTTTTCATTCAGTAAATTTATAGTTTTTCGCCTATAAAAAGAATATTCACCACAAAACCCAACAATAGGTTTTTCGATTTTTTGAAGAGGGTCAAAAACACATGTTGCGCCTTCCCATAAATATGGTAGTACGAATTCGTTTTTGACTTGTCTTGATTTATATAATGATGTTCGATAAAAACGAACATTTAATGGTATCTCAAATGTAGTGTCTATATCACCTATAAGAAAGATATAAACAATTTTAGGCGATGGTATGTATGAATTTATAATTGTTTGTATTTTTTGTGCGTCATTCTCAGCCCACCTTAATTTGCTGTCAATAATTATTTTACACTTATCTTCATGATCTACAATTAAGTTTTTATCAATCTTATCCATAATGTATATAGGTTTTTTTTCTGGTTGCGAAAACATAAACATCTCAATATAATTTATTGCAATATTTTTATACACAAAAATTAAACCCAAAAATAGTATAACATGTTTGTTCTTTCCATTCATTATTACTAGCATTATATAGTTTACTTCCCGTCTGTTTACTGAATGACCCAAATCCTGGTAAGGTTATTGATTGATTTGTTAAAAATCCTCCTCTAATATTTTTTTTTGTTTTTCGGTTTCGTTTTTTTATAAATCTTTTCGTTTTACTATTTTTCATTTACATTATTGCTATAAATTAATAATGTAATCATCCTACTTAAAGACTTTTGTCAATTGCCATCTCCTTTGCAATCTTTTTTATGATCTTATTTTCATTGTCGATAGTCTCATTCCCAGATCCTCCAAAGGCCTCAATTTGTAATTTTAGATAATGATCGGAATGCTTGGAATAGTAGTCATTGTAATCTGGGTGTAATTCCTTGTAAAGACTGAGATTCTTGCTGTTCTTGAAAGCTACACGTTTGATGACTTTCCTAAGATTTTTATAATCGCCTTCTTGTTTTTCCCAAATACCTTGCTCCTTCACATACATTGTTTCTCTCTTCAGATCGGTACAGTGAACAGGACGTTCATTCACTTTGAGGGCTTTCAAATTCTTTATTATGATACTGGAGATCCCGTCAACGAATCCAAGTCTGCCAACCAGTTCAAGATCGGATAGTTGAAGTTTGACAGAATCTATAAAATCGTTAATATCCATAGCATCCTTACATGTCTCATTCAAAAAGACGTTTAGATTAAAGGCTTTATTGTTGGAGTTTACAACATTATTCGAAATATTTGTATTGTTTGATTTACAAACTTCTTGGACAGTTTCAATCATTGATTTATTTTGTTCTAATAACATATTTTTAAATTCATCGTTTTGTTTCAATAATTGAATGACTAAGTTTGAATCTATTGTTTGGTTAGAATCCTTTACGATAACACACTTTTTTTCATGATACCATAAACTGTTTCGAGCTTTATAACCCTTTTCACATAATTTACATGTATATTTACAATTAACAGCATTTTTATGTTCTAAATTGTTCAAATTTGTTCTATTTTGATGTTTCAATGTTGTTAGATGTGTATTATAATTACTAAGTTTACTGCATTTAAAGTCACATGACTGACAAATGTATGATTCGGCATTTTTTGGCATGTTTGGCATTCAATTTTGTTCTACTGTACATTTATATTTTTAATTTTCCTAAATGAACATAAAAAAAAATAAAAAAATTATCGTCACAAAGTGAAAAATTTATTTTCAGTCACCAGACGCTAATTTTTCATTATGCTCACAAACGTATGTTTTTCCAAGACTATTTTCCCAAACTCAAATTTGGACATTTATAAATGTCCAAAAACGGTTTTCCCAAAAAAGTCTTGGGAAAATAAAATAGATTTATATAATAAATTGACTAACCTACTTAAAGACTTTGAGAGTTTCTCTCAATTGTTTGATTTCAAAATACATTTTTAATCAAAATCTAAAAGATCTGTTACGATACGATCATTTTTATTGAGTTGATTGGTCAATTGTGTTGTTAGATAATCAATTGTCATACTTTTATTTTGTGTGTCTTTATCAAGTTTTGCGATAATCAATCTTTGACTTTGTATTGTTTCTTGTAATTTTAAATTTTCAATATAATAATTTATCTTATTAGAATTCAAATTTAATAGCCATTTTTGATGTATCTTAGATTTGATATGAGCTGTAAAACTAATATTAGATTCGTATAATTTATCCTTTCTTGATCCACAAGGACAATACACACCTTTTTTAATTATATTGAATGATGGTATTCTATCAATATAATTACCTGCTTCATCTGTGCTAGGTGAATAAAAATCTGGTTCAACAACTAATTCCATTTCGTTCATTTTATGATATACTTTTTCAAATATAATTTGTTCAATTTTATTTATATATTACTACAATCATAGGATGTTTCTCTCATTCATTTGATTTCAAAAGATATTAAATGTACTACTTTATTAATATCATGTCTTTGAAGATAATAAATATTACTATACCTATAAATGACGAAATACCAGATATTATAAGTTCATTTTCTCCCGAAGAAAACTATTTAATGTTAAAAATAGGAAGTGATTGTTTGAGAGAAGGTAGAAAAGTTATGTCAGGGTTGTCTCAAATAGAGATTTACAACAAGATAAAGATGGAATCAATAGATCAAATAGCAAAAATGGAATTAGACATAATAGTTGAAAAGGAATCTTCAAAAAAAATGGAAGAAAGAATATCAAAAATTTACGAAGAACAATTAAAAAACTATGAAGAACAAAATATGAATATAATAAACAAGGAGGTTACAAAAACAAGAGATAAATACGAATTATTATTGAATGAAAAAGATAAAAACACGGATAGAATAATAGAAAACACAAAAAAGATTTACGAAGCACAGTTAGAGCAATTGAAAAAACAAATGGAACATACACGTGACCAATTAAAGATTTATGAGTCCCAAAACACAGATACAATTAACAAAGAAGTTTTGAAAACGAGAGATAAATATGATTTATTGTTGAATGAAAAAGATAAGCAAGTGAGCAGATTATCTGAGAACTATGAAAAATTGTTAATACAATCCCAAGTTAATAAAAGCACATCTCATAAAGGAGCAGATGGTGAAAAACAATTTTCCGATTATGCTTCTACATTTATAGATTTTAAAGGGTTTGAAATAGTTGATAAACATACACAAGGTGGTGAAGGTGACTTTCATTTACACTTTGATGAGTTTGATGTTTTAGCTGACGCAAAAAATTATAAAAAGAAAGTCCCAATTGATCAACGAGAAAAGATTAAAAAGGATTTAATAAAGAATGAACATTTACATTTTGCTTGGTTAGTTTCTCTCAACACTACAATTGATAAATTTGATAAATCTCCAATAATGTACGAATGGATAAATACAACCCAATGTATTGTTTACATAAATAATTTATCGAGTTTCGAAGACCCCAAAAAAATTTTAAGAATCGTATGGTTTACTTGTAAAGAACTATATAAATTGATTGAAGATGTAAATTACGATGAGATTGAATTAACAGAATTGAGAGAACAAAATTTTAGATTAATGGATAAAATCAAAAATATAAGAAAAACTATTAGAGAGATTAATACATCAATGAACACAACAAGAAATTTAATCCAAGTGATGGACGATGAGTTAAAGGGTATCCTAGAAACAGAAACAAATGAAATTGTAAATTCTAACTTCTCTGTATTTGATAATTGGTGGGTAGAAAATATTGTAATAACAAATAATAATTCAGTATTATTGTCTACTGATTTATGGTTAAAATTTAAACAGGACAACAAAAGTATGATAAAAGAGTTAGATATTTCAACTGATAATTTTAAGCAATATATAAAGTCAAAGGTTTCTCTCTCAAACATAATTTTGAAAAGTAAACATAGGAATTGTGCATTTGAAATTAAAGGAATTTCTTTTACACAAGAGGCAATAAAAAATACCTCAAATGAAAATTTTATTTTAGATGTGGAATTAAAATAAATAGATATAATGTTTTGCAATTTTGTTATCATAAATGTATTATTATGATGATAACAACATCCAAACTCTCTCATGAGGAGTTATTGCCGGACACTGCGACACCATAAGGGTTCACGAATCCGGTTCGTTATGACACCATAACAGGTAACAATTATCACCCTATCCAAAAACGTGACGATTACACCATAAGGGGTCTCGAACCCGGTTCGTTATGACACCATAACAGGTCACGATTATCACCCTATCCAAAAAACGTGACGATGAGACCATAAGGGATCCAACAGCCGATGCAGTATGAGACCATAACAGGTAACGACTATCACCCTAGCCAAAAAACGTGACGATGAGACCATAAGGGTTCTCGAACCCGGTTCGTTATGAGACCATAACAGGTCACGACTATCACCCTAGCCAAAAAC
>Ga0247843_1001651_pt1 | contig 44075 bp, 71 predicted proteins | sample LaCruzMarch2017__FD_192420 | JGI IMG/M metagenome (GOLD analysis project Ga0247843, IMG submission 192420) | Freshwater microbial communities from meromictic Lake La Cruz, Castile-La Mancha, Spain - LaCruzMarch2017_8m | ecosystem: Environmental > Aquatic > Freshwater > Lake | place: Spain...
TAGCGCCATAATAAATAAATCATAATTGTTTTTGTTTTTGTTTTTATTTTTTATGAGCCAAATATAGGATTCGAACCTATGTAAAATGTGTTGCAGACATTCATATAACCACTCTATCAATTTGGCGTTCAGTTACTATCATAACTATGCAAAGGTATATTTTTAAAATCAATATTTTTTTTAAACCATTTTTGAAATCTCCGATGCCAATAATTTTCTATTAGAGTATAAAATGTATAACTATCTTTTATAATAAATTCATTTTTTGCTAAGCGCACGGTTTCAAATTCTAAATCAAAATAAATACAATTGTCACTTTTGTCATCATTTGAAAATAAATATTTAGTTTTATAAAATTTATAATACTTTAATTCAGAATATATCTTTCTAAATTTTTTACTTTCTTGATAGTCATTCTTAAAAATCAAAATGATAAGTTTTGCTAAAGCAATTATCCAAACCAAAGATAAAAATAATATAATAAATGTATCTAGCGCCATAATTAAAAAAATCATAATTGTTTTTGTTTTTATTTTAAGATTTTGTATTTTTCTTTTATTTCTCTCAATTCTTCATCACTCCATAAATAAGTTCGTTTTTTGTCTTTTTCACTTTCAAGACTTTCAACAAACGTAACCCCATATCTTTTTATTAAACCATCCCTATAATTCAATTCGTTACCTCCTTTGAACCTGTTGCACTTTCTGCATTGCTTATGCACGTTTCTTTCGTCAAATATAAGACCTGTATATACCTCTGCTTTTAAGTAATGACCTCCATCTACTAACTTAGCTTCTGATGACCCACACGACACACAAGGTAAGTCTTTATCTCTTTCTCTAATCCAAGCTTGAAATACTCTTTTTACTTCGTTTATTTTTTGAGTTCGAGTTTTATTTTTTTCGTTAAATTCTCTTCTTTCTTTTTTGCATTGCTTTTTGAAAGATTTATCTTTTCTTTCAATTGCATATCTTATGGCTTCATTTCTGCAATCATCATTCGAAAAGCAAAACTTTTGATTAAAAAAATTAGGCTTAAACTGAATTTTACAACTTTTGCATTTCGGCATATATTACTATATCTAGTATCAAATATACGATTAATAATTTAATTTACCAAAAATAATGATAGTAATTACTGGGTTTATTATAATAAAACAAGAAATATCGTAAGCTATTTTTATTGTAATTTGGTTTTTTAAAAGAATCTATAAAGCTTTGCCTTTTCTCTTTATGTAAATAATTTTTTTTCATATTTTATTAAAATCTATAAGAAAAAATCCTGCTGAATTAACTGAACTCTTTTTTCATTTGCTATTTTTATAGCATGTTTTTCGTCTTTTGCAAATATTGATATACACATGTTATTATCAACATCACGCCCAAAATCAATATTTTCATCTTCAAAACCATAAGAAGAATCTTTTACATTTATTTCCGTGCAATTACCTGCTTTTGTCATTCTCAAAAAGAAAGGTTTATAATCTTTATTTAATTCGTATTTATATGGATTTAAACAATATTTTTCAATTCTCAACTCTTCGAATGTAATCGAAGATTTGAATTGTTTAATGTATTTTTCAGCAAGCGATTTTTCAGAAAATACTGCACATACTCTATAATCAGAATAATAACCACGAGTTACTAAGAAAGCTAGTTTGTTTTGTTTTTCTTTTTCCATTTTATTTTTTTTAATTTTGTATTGTAACATAATCATAAGAAATACTATATGAAGATTTAGGAAGTTTTTTTAGTAATTTATATAATTCTTCATAATAAGTTTTATTAAGCATTATGTTATTGACCAAGATTATTTTTTCGATCGTATCTTCTTCGTTTGTTGTAATTTTTATTAAAGCACCATAATACTCTTCTTGAATTGTTTTTTTTGATTCTTTAATAGTTGAAAATCTAAAATCCCAAACATCTTCTTTTAAAATTTCAGAAAATAAATTTTTAAAATTTCTTGAATCAATTGATGATGCACCTATTTTCTCATCATAAAGCATATTTAATTCCTCAACTTTATTTCTTGCTATCATTCCAATATTTATTTGCCTTTTTTCTTTATAAGCATCGTTTTTTTCTTGTTCCATTTTTTAATTATGTTTTTATTTTTAAAATTACTCCAATAAACGAGTTATTGGCAAGGCTAAACATCGTCCACTTTTGACAATAACGGAGCAGAACATTTACAGCATTCTACTTCATAATCTTGGTTTGCCCAATCTTGATAATATCCGCAAGTATCACCTAAATCATAATTAATATCCTCTGAAAACTATTTGTTTGTATTAATTTCTTCCAACCTTTTATCTATGCAATTTTCACAGTAAAAAGTGTGTCCATCTTCATAGTAAATCCAATAAGCTAATTCCTTTTCTACCAATCCTGAACAAACACAAAAATCAACTATATCACCTTTTCCTGCACTTGGTTCTAAAACCATTTTTCCTTTCAAATCTAAATCCAACGTAATTTGTGAAATTATATTTGATTAACTAAATAACCTTTCAAAAAATTTGAAGCGTCTTCCAAAATAACAACTGGTATTTTAGGTTCCTCAAACTCACCTGTTTCATGGTTAAAAATTTTCTTTTTATACTCAAAATGAAATATCTCTTCTTTTTTGTAAGTATTGCCACTTTTACTATTTTTTGAATATCTATCAATGCTATTAAGTTTAATTTCACCATTTTTAAAACTAAAATAGTATATTAATAAATCCATTGTATCTATATCAATATGAGAGAATGAAATTATCTTTAAAGGATGTGTAATTTTAAAATCCATTTTTTATTTTTTAATTTTCCAAGGCATTAATATCTCTTCTATTTTTATTCTAAATTCTATTTCTTTAGATATTGGAACAGAATTTGTTATTTTTTTAGTTGGTTCGTCATAGTCTTTGTGCCGACCAGCTCCGTCACGTTTACCTCCTCTATTTTCTTTTTTTACCTCGTTCATATTTTTTTTTAAAATCATTATACAAATATACAAAAAATATTTGAAATTAAAGTAGTTTTTCAAACTATTTACTCTTGCGTAGTTTCAGTTGTTTCGGCACATTTTTGTAATATAAATTCTGACATTCTTTTTGCTTCATCTATACCAATTACTCCGCCAATAAAGCCATATCGCCCCCATTCAACACCAAAAGAAAATCCAAGTACGTCCCCTGTTAAACGATTGCATCTTTCACTCATACAAATATCTCCAGCCCCAGCAACTTTAAAATATAGCGATGGTTCATTATCGTTTTTTATATAATCTTGATTTTGCTTTTCCATTCTCGATCTTTCCCATCTATGATACCTTACTGAAAGCCATGTAACTTTTGTAGCAGGATTTATATAGTTAAAAATTAAGTGTGATAAATTCATTTTTTTGATATTTTTAGTTTATTTATTAAATAGTATATTTATTTCTGTTAATTCATTTCTTAAATCAGACGTAGGAGTTTTACTTATCAATTCTTCTAATCTATTTTTAGCAATATAAAAACATTTGGTTTTTTCTGATTCGCTTTCTAATATTTTTTTAAATAATTCTTCAAGTTGATTAAAATCTAATATTTTGTCTGTTTTAGGTTTTATTATTTCGGTCAATAATTCTGTATTCATTTTATTCATTTTATTATTTTTAATATTTAAAATACGCAATTTATATGCGTTTATAATCAGTAACTTAAATTTAAAGTTGCGCCAATACACGAGTTACCAGCAATGCCAGTGACCGCTTCGTTAGAACAGTCGTAGTTGTGATTTAAAGTCATTAAAACGCTTTTCTTGTTTCTCATAATATTCTTGGTCTATTTCAAATCCTACAAAGTTGAAGCCGCCCTTATACGCTGCAATCCTACTGCTCCCACTTCCTAAATGGGTATCTAAAATCAAATCATTTGGCTTTGCGTAATTGTGAAGCAACCAATCATATAACTTAACTGGCTTTTGAGTAGGGTGTATTTTACCATTTTTAGGAACTTGTAATTTATAAATCTTTGCAAGTTTATCAAATGAAGTCCAAGCCAGTTCAGCCATAGCCAAACTAAAATCTTCACTAATTATTTTATCCCAAACTATAAAGCATCTTGTAGGTGGTAAATTAAAATAATTACCGCCCCAAATGATTTGATTTTTTGATACTCTTTGCAACTCGGTAAAATATTCATCGCTTGGAACTTTATCCCAATCCTTATTTACAATTTCGTTAAAGTTCATTTTACCAGTTTTACCTCCTTTAAATTTATCTCCAATCCCATAAGGCGGGTCAACTATTGCCAAATCAAAATGTTTATCGTTAAAGCGTTTTAATGCCGTTACACAATCTTCCAAATAAACATCCGAAGTAGGCACTGCTGGTAACACGTGCTTTGCAAAAGCGGGGGTTTCCTTTTTCAAAGGAACATCTGTATTAAATATATCATTCATCTTTCTAATTAATTTTAGTGGTTAAAAGCCCCGCCTTCGCAAAGCACCATACGTTACCTGCCATTTTCCCAACGACCGACAACCCAATCAGGGATACTTCCATCGTTGGTTCTATTGGCTAAATCTTCATCCCAACTAAAATTGACTATTATCTTTTCATCTGAACTCCAACCATTACTAAAATCTTCAATAGTCAATTCAGCATCATATTTAGCCAATAATGCTCTTAACTCCTTTTGGAATTGGTCTCTCTTGTCATTACCCGACAAAAAAACGGCAGGTAACAAGGTATTGCCAAAAGTGGGGGTTTCGTCTTTCAATTTATCTTCTGTACTCATATTAAACATTTGTTTTTTAATTTAACTTCGGTGGTTTAATGCCACACCTTCGGCAATACTTTTTCGTTATATGCTATGATGTGCGACACGTTCTAACTCTGAAATTTCTGACTTTAATTCTTCAATTTCATTTTCAAGTTTAGACACTTTTTCTTTTTCATCTTCATACTTTCTTTCAAAGTCATCTCTTTCGCTTTCTAAACTTTCAGCATCGTTATACATTTCGCTTCCCCACTCTCTTAAAGAAGCATTGGCACTTCTTAAATCTTCAAGCTCGTTCCATTTTCCAACTCCGATAATTTCTAAATCAGATATCCAATCACTTATACATTCAAGTAAAGTGTCTTTTTCATCTTCATCATTGCAACTTCCCATTTGTTTACAAATTGCTGTGATGGTTGATATTATTCTATCAATATCAGGGCAGGTATTTTTAACAGGTTCTCCTCTTCTTCTTGACATAATTTTAAGTTTTATAAAAAGCACAGCATATAACAGCACATTGCCAAAAGTGGCGGTTTAGTGCTGAAATGAACTGTTGTGCTTCGGTTTAACATTTGTATTTCTATCAATCATTTGTACTAAATTTCAACATTCTGAAAGGCGCTTCTTCGCCAAGCGTTTTAACGTTATGTGCAAGGCTACAACTTGTACTTTGAATAGAAAGCAGCCTTACCGTTATCAATCCATTCCTCAATTAGAATATCAATATCGTTAATGTAATCTTCTGTATTATCTTGTAGTTTTGTTGCTTTCAAATTCTCCCAAAAATTAGGAGCAAACTCATTCATATTATTCATATAATGAATTACTAATTGTAGTTTTTCTTGTAAATATTCCATTTGTTTCATAATTTCTATTTATTTTACAAATATACAATTTTTATTTTGAATAAATGCCATAAAATCATAAATATTTATTTCTTATATAAACGATTGCCTGACTTGTAACTTTGAAATGCTTAGCTATTATATGCGATTTTATTCCACTTTTTATCATTTTTAAAACCTCATCATGGTTTAATATTTTATTACCATATCTATTTCTATCTCCTTTTTTTTGCGCTAAATCCTCTCCTGTTACCCCTCTTTTAACAAAAACAACTTTTCTTTTTATTTTTTTTGCTATTTCTAATACTTTTTCAGCTTTTATTTTATCTTGGTTATCCATTGTTATTTTTTTTAAAATTATTATTATTTAATTATTAAATACCCTCTAAAACAACCAAATTAGATATGCAATCAATTGTGAAAGTTGTTTTTTCATCATCATACCATTGAGGGGTTATAGGCACTATTAAATCAATTAAAATCATAAATTCATTATTTTTATTAAATTCTGAATTAGGCTTTAAAATCATGCTAATTGTTCCAGTAAACCATCTACCATCTTCTATTTCTTTAAATGCTACAATTGAATTTTCTTTACAATTACTCAAAATGTCATCTAATTTTGGTTTTTTATTACTCATTTTTATTTTTTTTTAATATTGATTCTTGAAATTTTATTACTCTTTTTTGTTCTTCATTTGTTGAGGTTAAAAAATTGAAAATAAAGTCATCTGTATCGATGCTTTTTTTATCAAAATTTTCATTTCCTGAAAAGTGTTTGTTCAACTGCTTAAAAGCTGTTATTAGGTCATAAACTGCACTTCTATCGTGTATTACGTTCATGTGAGAAAGCATTTTAGTACCTGTTTCTAAAAGCTGAATACCTATTGCGCAATATGCCAGCCACAACTCTATTTTTTCTTTTTCTTTTTCGTTAAAACTATCTGCTTTTTTAACTGGATTTATTAAAAACTTTTCAACATTTACAGTTTTTATATACCTTGCTGAAACTGGGGCAATTTTTATTTTATTTTTTAAAATTTCTGATATTGTCATTTATTTATTTGTTTTTATATTAATATGTAGCACGTGCAATTATCTTTAATACATCCAAATTCTTTAAAATTCTCACAAGTATTTGGGTCTTTTAATTGCAATTCTTTCATCTCTTTTTTATGTTTTCCTTTATTTATATGGGTTTTCTGTGGTAAATATGCACCAGTTGTACAACTAATAATTGTTTTGTTTTTTGCTATTTCTGCTATTTTTTGCAGATAATTTTCTTTATTAATTTCATTCATTTTTAAAACGCTAAATTGGGGTCTACAATTGGTAATTTATATTCGTGTTCTTCGCTAATATTGTATGTATTTAAGTCATGGAATTTCTGATAATCAGGATTCCAACCTACGACTAAATCACTTTCACCACAATGTCTATTTTTCGCTGTTATAAGCAACGCTTTACATTTTGTATCGGTCTCAAAATCTTCTTCTTCTTCCCATTTATCAATTCCGTAATATTCGGGACGGTAAGGGAATATTATAATATCTGCATCTTGCTCAATTGCTCCCGATTCTCTAATATCTGATAATTGTGGTTTTTTATTTGGTCTTTTTTCAACTTCTCTGCTTAATTGCGATAATGCGATAATTGGTATTTTCAACTCTTTAGCCAGCATTTTCAACTCCCTAGAAACGAAAGAGACCCTATCTATTGTACTCATTTTTCCTTTTGTAGAAATCAATTGCAAATAGTCAATTATTATCATTTTTGTTTTTTTTTCGTTTGCAACATGTCTAGCCCTCGACTTTATTTCTTCCCAAACAAAAATAGAATCGTCGTAATAAAATGGAATTTTCTCCAAATTTCCAGAATTAAAAATCTTTTGCATATCGCTATCATTTAATTTCTTTTTTCTGATTCTATTTGCAGAAATACCCAATTCATTGGATATTATTCTTTTGTGTAACTGCAAATTTGCCATTTCAAGTGAAAAAAAATGAATCGGATAATCATTAATAGCGGCGTGTTTACCCAATTCCAAAGCTAAAGCTGTTTTTCCCATTGCGGGACGGGCTGCAATAATAATTAAATCTGAACTTTGCCATCCTTGATTTTCTTCGTGTAGCTTTTTAAATGGTATAGGTACGCCGTCGATATTTTTTGAATGAATATATTCTATAAATTCTTTTTGAACATCTGCAAAAGACTGTATAGGCTTCTGACCGCTTAAATAAGCCTGAATTTTACTCGTTTCCTTGGTCGTGTAGTCTAGCAGTTCAAAAACATCTAAACCATCCTTAAAAGCCATCTGTACCATTTTACTACCTGCTTCAATTATTTGTCTTGAAATATATTTTTCAAAAACAATACGACAATGGTATTCTATGTGAGCGCTTGATGAAACTCCCATTGTTAAATTTATAATATAATGGTCACCTCCAGCATCTTGTAGCGCATTTGTCTTTTGAAGTTGGTTTATTACAGTCATAATGTCGACTGGATTATTTTTAGATTTTAGCCAACAAATAGCTCGGTATATCTCTCTATTTCTTGGGTCGTAGAATACTTCTAAATTATCGCTTAGAACCTTTTCAGTCTCTTGCAATCCTTTCGAATCAATTAAACATGTGCCTATTACTAATTTTTCAAATTCAATAGCATTTGGTGGAATATTTCCATTCATAATTTTTTTCTTTTAGGTTGGTTTGTTAATTCGGCTATTTTATTCTCTGGCTTCATCCAAACGGAAATCATTTTTTGTTTCCAGTTTTTGACTTGATTTCCTTTTGAATCTTTCCAATTTGCAACGTCGTAATAATCGAAAGCTTTTTTAGCAGTTAGCTCCATGTATCCTTTTTCTTTGAAATAAGTAATAACTTCTAAAATAGTGGGAGGGGCAAATTTCTCTTTTTCTTTACTTTCTTCTTTATTATTATATTTAATATTAAGAGTTGTACTATTATCTTTTAACTTTTCTTCAATAGGGGTATTTAACTTTTCTTCAATAGGGTATGTAAGTAAAGTTAAATACCTATTTAATATTTCTTTACTACCTTCTTTGTATTTAATTGAACTTTTTAAATATCCAAATTCAATCAAAGATGAAATCCATTTTGAAATTGAAGTAGTACTAACTTCGTATAATTCTGAAAAATATTTATTTGTTGCCCAACAGAATCCTTTTTCGTTACATAATGCTGTAATTTCTGAATACAGAAGTTTTGCATTTGGTGTTAGTCTTTTATCATATCTGACATTTGCTGGTATAATTCCGTAATAATTAGGCTTATTTTGTTGCATAAATTTAATAGTAAAAGCCTTATAAATCCACGGCGTTCATTCCATTTCATTATAAGGCTTTTCAAAATGTGTTAGTATAATACAGCTAAAATGAACGTCACTGTAAAACTATATTGCAAATATAAACTAATATTTTTTATAAAACAATATTTATATCGCTTGTTAAACTAAATATAATTTCGTATCTTTACCCTGTCTTTTATGCAAAGGGTTGTTAGTAGTGTACTCCATTATTTCAACCCTTTTTTATTAGACAAATACGCATCTGCTTTCGCTTCTATTTCTTCGGAAGATTTTCTTTTACCTTCTTTTCTTGTTTGTTTCTCGCTCTTTTTTAATAGCAAAGATTTTAGCTCGCTAACTTCTTTAGTCAGCAATTTAACTTCTGTTGGTAAGCTATCTTCACAATATTTTAAAAAAGGTTTTATGAAATTTGGTAGTTCTTTTTTATTTGCGTTATCGTATTGGTCAATTATGTGCTCAATCCATTTAATACATAAATCGTTAAAATTGCTCTTTAACTCTTCTTTATTGTTTTTGGTATTTTGTGCTTCGATTGATTTTTCCAACATTTGATTGTAATAACTTTCAAAAGCATCTACTGTAAAACACTTAGGTTTACCATCACTTCCAAATATTGCAAATGTTTCTGAAACTATCTTATCAAATACTACAAATGGCACATTATATTCTCTATGTGGCAATACTTGTATTTCTAAAAAATTATTGTCTGTATTTTTAACGTTTTCTGTAATCATTTTTTTATTTTAAAAATTCGTAATAAGCCTTGTGCGCTAAAAACATAGCTTTAATTCTTTTAAAATCTTCCGAATCCCTTTCAGTTTCAAATTTTTCTTTTGAATTTGAAAACCAGTCTTTCCATTCTTCAAAAGACTTATCTTTGCATCCTATTTTTAAGAAATCTCCTTTTATAGAAAAATTCCACTTAGAATACATTGGAATCAACGCTTTATCTATATTTTTAGCACCCGAAAGGTCAGAACCTCTAAGGTCAGAACCGCTAAGGTTAGAATATCTAAGGTCAGAACCGATAAGGTTAGAATATCTAAGGTTAGAACCGCTAAGGTTAGAACCTCTAAGGTCAGAACCGCTAAGGTTAGAATATCTAAGGTTAGAACCGCTAAGGTTAGAACCGCTAAGGTCAGAACCGCTAAGGTCAGAACCTCTAAGGTCAGAACCGCTAAGGTTAGAACCGCTAAGGTCAGAACCGCTAAGGTCAGAACCGATAAGGTTAGCCTTATTATTTACTGCTTCTATCAACGTATCTTTAATTGTATTATTTTCTTTTTCAAGTTCAAATAGTACTTTTCCAAAAATTGACTTTATTTGTATTTTTACTTTCATTTTTTTATTTATTTTTATTTTGTCTTACAAAGATATAATTATTTTTTGAATAAAAGAAATCTTTTCAAAAAAAATATAAAAAAAATTAATTAATAGTTATTTTGATTGTTTTACATAAAAAGATTACTAAAATAAAATAATCTTATAGGGTTAGTGTAGGGTTAGCCTAACCCTACACTAACCCTATAAGCCACGCTTATGTTTTTACCTTATGCTTAGCAAATAAAAGTACAATGTAAAAATGTAATTAACATTAACTTTAATACAAGTAAATATAACTTTATTTACATAAAAAAAGAAGCCCAAATTTAATTGGACTTCTTTTTTTCTATGTTTTCATTTATTATCGCCTTAACTTCTTTTATAGATTCGCCAAATGAAGTAGAATTAAGCGTTTTTAAAGGCTTTTTAACGTCAAGGCTATAATACCATTGCTTATTGAAGTTTAGCCAGTATTTTACGCCTTTATGTTCGTGCATCAGAAAGGCAAATCGTTGTCATCTTCAATAAATGGCTCTTCTTTTTTTTCTTTGGGTCTTGTAACCTCATCTTCTTTTGAAATTTTCCAACCTGTAATCGAGTTGAAATATTTAACCTCTCCTTGTGGTGAAGTCCATTCTCTACCGCCTATATTAATGTGAACGGTAACCTCATCGTCTATTTTTAAATCATCTAAAAGACTTATTTTGTCTTTAAAAAATTCTATGCTAATAGGTTGTGGATATTGCATTCCTGCTAAAATAACCAACTCTCTTTTTTGGAAACCACTATCAAATGTTTGAAGATTTCCGATTTTTTTAATTGTTCCTTGTAATTCCATTGTTATTTTTTAATTGTTATTTTTTAATTGTTATTATTGAAGTGGTCTTCTATATGGTATCGGTGAAATCTTCTTGTTCTGTAGGCTGTCACATCTCTCAATTTGAAGTGGTCTTCTATCATCAATTGAAAAAATTCTTGTGTTTGTGAGTAATTCCAGTTATTTTGACTTGAAATAGGATTCCAAATTTCTTCATAATTTAAAAAAGCATACAACTTTTCTTCTTTTTTTTTGATTTCTAATAGCAAACTATCGCCGTCAAAATAAAAAGTTGAATTGGGGAATTTGTAATGGTCTATTTTAATAGTTGACCCATTAATCATTTTCAGGAAAAAGTCTTTTGGTGATTGCGGATTCTGTTCTTCAATTTCTTTTTTCAACTCAGCTATTTTAGCTTCGTACTTTTCTATTTTTTCTTGTAGTGTTTTCATTTTATAAAGTTTTGTAATTTTAATCCCCGCATTCGCAAAGCGGGCAGACCGTATAGGCAACGTTGCTTAACGATATCCGTAAGGTTGTTTTTGTTTGTGTTTCATCATTTTAATTAATTTTTCTTATAAATAAATTTTGTTAGCGTGTTTTTCCATTTCATTTTTTATTTCATCCAAGTGTGCGATGTCTTTTGGTTCTGGTAAATAGAGATTCATATTTTTTGCAGAATAGTTGCGGAAACGTTCAATAGCTTCCGTTAATTCTGTTTTGGTGAGTTTTGCAGTGCTTTTCCAAGCTTCCCTAACTTCGCCAGTTTTATAATTAATAAATTCATATTTGAATACATTTTCATTAACTATCTTTTTAAAAAATTCTTGCTTAATATAATCTATTGTATCGCCATATTCGAGAGCAAACCACCCTAGAATCAAATGTAAGTAGTTGTTTTGGCTATATGTCCGCTTGCTACTTTTGTCCAAAATTTCAATTTTAGCCCCTTTTTCATAAAGAAAGTTTGCACGTTCTTTGAACTTTTGTCCTTGCTCTTCGTTTGAAGTGTCAAAAATCATTTTTTTTAATTTTATCAAACTTTATAAATGACGATACATTTATTTCAGGTAACGGAATTTCTTCACCGTTAATATCTACATTTAAGCCTCCTTTCTGAACAATTTTTTTTGCCATTTTTGATTTTTCTTCAAACTCTTTTTTAGCGTTTTCTAAAGACTTCCAAGCTTCAATATTTTTAAAATTAAAAGTAGTTCTGGTTTGCACGCTTACTTTATAATTTTTATAACCTTCTGGATATTTTGAAGCTTCATTTTCAATTGAGCGTTTATTCTCTTCAATCCATGTTTTCCTTAAATTCATTTGAATTTCTAACCGATCATAATCTTTTCGCATTAAAATAGCAGTTTCTAAAGCATCTCTATTTCCATTTTCGTAATCTTCAATTTCGTTTACAAATTTATCTGAAATAAATTCAAATGGATTAAATGATTTTGTTTTTGAATTTACGAAAAATTCTTCTTCTCGGTCTTGCATAAATATCTTTTTTGATGCTCCCATTTTTTTATTTTTTGTAATTAGGAAATAATTCGTTAAATTTCTTTGAAACGTATTCTTTTTGGTCAGTTGTAAGAGAATATTTACTTCTAAATTCAATAAACTGGTATATATTGTCGAATGAATTTATATATTTATCCATTTTTTCATCTTCAATATTTAATTTTATAGGTCTTTTTGACGATAAATTACCGTCGTCATCATCTGCTCCCAAGCAAACAAAAGACTGCAATCCATATCTCCTAGCGTAAGTAATACCCGAACCTTGTGATTGCGCATCATTTTGTTTCGAATAAATAATTTCCGTATCACTTTCAATACTCTCTCCACTTTCATGCAATAAAATGGTTCTTATAACGTTTTTTCCGTCAACAGTCTTCGTAGGTTGTAATACTGAAATTCCGTGTTTATTTAAAATTGGCAAAATAGCCTCACGAACTGAATTTAAATCCGCATATTTAGATTTGAAGAAAGGATTTAATGATCCTTTTTTAGCGTTGCTCATTTCTGCCTGCGCATTAACTAATGCTTTTGATATGTTTTTAATATTTTCCATAAATTATATATTTTTTTCTAATTCTGCTAATTCTGCTTTCAATTTTTCAATTTTTTCAATCCTAAAATCTTCATTTTTTGACTTTATAAGCTCTATAAGGTTTGATAACCTATCATTTGGCACTTCAACTCTTAAATCACTATCGTGAGAACAGTAATATTCATTTTCAATATTAATTCCAAAATTAATATTTAAACCATCTATTATAGTTTTGACGTGAACCCATCCGTTATAGCCATGTGATATTTCAAAACAATCAAATTCGCAAGCTGTAATTTTATTTATGAAGTAATCTTGAATTTCTTTAATTTTATTTTTCATAATATTTTTGGTTTAATATGTTTTTTTATTTTTTAATAAAAGAGTGAAAATTACTTTTTCGTAATCGTTCAACTCGAAATATCTTTTAGGCATAGAATCATTTATAATTGCATTCCAAATACCCCCTATATTTATTATTTCCATTTTAATTTTCATATTTTAAGTTATTTTCAGTCCAAAATTTTAATACTAAAAAATAAAATGTTATTTGAGTTAAAGCTCCGTAATTACGGCAGTATTTAGTTTCTATTTTTTTTGTAATCATTTTTATTTTCTTAAATCAATTAATTTTGAATTACCAAAAGCAGATACTCTTGAATTACCATAAGCAATTAATATTGAATTATCATAACCAATTACTCTTGAATAACCCAAAGCAGATACTATTGAATTATCATAAGCATTTACTGTTGAATTATAATAACCAGTTACTCTTGAATTACCCCAAGCAATTACTGTTGAATTACCATAAGCATTTACTGTTGAATTATCATAACCAGTTACTCTTGAATAACCCAAAGAAGATACTTTTGAAGATCCATCAACTAATAAAAAACCATCTGTAACATCTACATTTGCATATATTTTTTCTGAATTAAAAATGTCTTTATACTCGTTAATAAAATCTGTATCTATTATTTTTTTTGAGGAAAAATAATTAAAGTTTTCTTTGACTATATTTAAAATTTCTTCGATACTGGTGCAGTTAAAAGCATAATTGTGTAAAAGCTTATCATTACCTAATCTTTCTAATAGATTTTTTTTAAGTTCTTTAAATTGTTTCATTTTTTTATTTTTTTATTTTATTAATTTATATTGTCTTAATTGTATAACAACCATTTTTCAGTGGCTTCAATATCTATGTAAGATTTAATATAGTCTTTTCTTTTTTGTATTTGACTCTCACATTCTTTTACAATTAAAGAATATTGCTCGTCTGTAAAATCTCCTGTTGTATCAATATTCCAGTCGTTGTTTTCAATTGTTATTTCGCAAAAAACATCTGAATCTTTTCTTTTACCAACTTGAATTTTAAAGTTAATTTCTTCAAACTCTTTTGTTATTTCTTTTCCATATTCATTGAATAGATTTAATTCTGTAAACTCGTTCATTATTCTTTTATTTTGTCTTACAAAGATAAGATAATTATTTTGATTAATCGCTATGTTTTCAAAAAAGTTTTTCTAAAATTTCTCTTTGATATTTGTTTTTATCTTTGAAGTAAATAAGCATTTTTTTGAATTGATATTCCGTAAATTTATTATAATTTACATTTTTAATCTTATCACTTGCCGTTCTCGTGTTTATTCCTAAAACTTCTGCTATTTCTCGTGCGTTGTAATTAAAGGCATCAATTAATATTAATGCCTTTTTATGTTCTTTATTCATTAATTTTTAGCGTAATTAAAAAGTGATTAAGCTTCTGAATCTTTCAAGACCGTAAGAATTGTTTTTTTCGAGAAGAGGCATAAGTTCTTTCGCTTTAATAGGATTTATCTCTACTGTTTTATCGTTTTCAACTTTGAATTCAATATTATTACGTGTCATAAAATCTCTACATCCAATATCACACGCTCCTGTAATGGTTCGATAATGCATTACGGTTAATTCGGTGTCGGCATTAATTGGGTCTTTTTTTAGTTTTTCAGCAATTAATTTGAATCTTAAATCTTCTTTCGCTGATTTAATAGAATCACCGTGAGCGTGAGTTGTGCCATCTGTAATTATATAAAATTCTTTAGGAGAGTGTAGTTTTCTTACTTTGTATATATTTCCTTTTTTGCTAACAACTTCTGTTAAAATGCCATCAGCACTTACGTATTTTCCATATTTCCAAAAAAGAAGTTTATTTTTTGATGTTACAATTGGCGATTTTAGTTTGGTTGTTTTGGATGACAAACCACGAAGCGACAAAGAACCACCTACTGTTGGATTAAATCCTTCGGGAATGGAAGTCAAACCACTAAGCCACAAATCACCACCTACTGTTGGATTAAATCCTTCGGGAATGGAAGTCAAACCATCAAGCGACAAAGAACCACCTACTGTTGGGTTGAATCCTTCGGGAATGGAAGTCAAACCATCAAGCAACAAAGAACCACCTACTGTTGGATTGAAGCCATCGGGAATGGAAGTCAAACCATCAAGCAACAAAGAACCACCTACTGTTGGATTGAAGCCATCGGGAATGGAAGTCAAACCATTAAGCGACAAAGAACCACCTACTGTTGGGTTGAATCCTTCGGGAATGGAAGTCAGACCACTAAGCCACAAAGAACCACCTACTGTTGGGTTGAATCCTTCGGGAATGGAAGTCAGACCACTAAGCCACAAATCACCACCTACTGTTGGATTGAATCCTTCGGGAATGGAAGTCAGACCATCAAGCGACAAAGAACCACCTACTGTTGGATTGAAGCCATCGGGAATGGAAGTCAGACCATCAAGCGACAAAGAACCACCTACTGTTGGATTGAAGCCATCGGGAATGGAAGTCAAACCATTAAGCGACAAAGAACCACCTACTGTTTCTTTGCCGTAAAATTGATCTTCTGTAATGCTATTGTTTTCGCAAAAACCTTGAATTTCGTTTTTCATATAATATATTATTTATTTTTTTTATGTTCTTTATTCATTTATAAAATTTCAATTAATGATGGACAAGCTTTACGGTTGTAATTTTTTCCATTACTCAATATTATGTCGGTTGCTGATTGAATGCTAATTGATGCGCTTCTTGTATTATCCACTTTAAAACCTGTTATTTCTTCAAAAATTTCATTTGGCAAAATTGCATTATAGCTTACTGATTTTTTTGAAATAGACCAATTGGCTTTTAAATCATATTTCTTCCCAAGGAATTTAATTGTCATAACCTCTGAATTTTCATATTTGACAGCTTCCCAAACCTGATAAGATATTGCCGAATTTGTTCCACCGTGTCCATTGTGAGAAGTTGCTTGTGGTAACTTTGAGTAATCAACTTCTGTGTTTAAGATTTGATTCTTAGCACCACTTCTTAAATTTGAAACTTGAGTTTTCATAAATATTATTGCCGTATTATTCAGTTGCCGCCTGCTTCTAAATAAATGAGTTGGTTTGTCTCTCGTTTTGTATAATGCAAATGTATATTATTTTTATAATACGCTCCAAATTATGGAGTATATATTTTTAGTATTTACTATAACTTATTGATAATCAATTTAATTATTTTTTAAATAAAAACCCCAACTCAAAAAGAATTGGGGTTTTTATTAGCATAATTACTTTTTAAATACTTATTAAATACTTTTTATAGGCTTTTTCCATGCTTACATTATAAGGCTCTCTTTTATATCTCCTAGCAATTTCCATGAATCCTGCACCATTATACAGCTTGGCAATCGTAAACCAGTCCTTATCGGTTATTGCGGTTTTCAAATGTATATCTGTGTTAATGAATTTTGCGATTTGCCAAATTTGATTTTCCAAAGATAACTTTGCATTATCCCACATTTCGCCAACGGAATTAAATCCTAATCTTTTCCAGTGGAAGCCCATAATCTGCCCTAATCCGATAGAAGTTGATTCCATCGCAGAATTACTATTTTTTTTAAAAGCATCGTTAAAGGCTAACCATTCTTTTGATTGCACATCAACTTTATTTACACTCCAAATACCCGATGGAGCGTAAGGTGCTTTTCTTTTGAACCATGACGGCTCAAATTGAATCATTATCTTTCCGTCAGTATTGAACCCTTTACCGCCAGTTTCAACGTCTATAAACGCCATTAAAACAGCTGTTTCAAAGCCAAAATCTTTACTTACTTTTGATACTATATCGGTTATTTCTTTTGTCATTATTAGTTTATTGTATCTGTTTTTTTTGAACCCCAAAAGTTTTTCTTTTCTTTTATGAAAATAGTATCTATAATCACTATCTCTTTTGGTTTTTCATTCAACTTTTTTTTTAGAAAATTATTTTTTTTTTGTGATTCTGACAATACTATTTTAGTTTCAATCAACTCATTTTTAGTATATTTCAAATCAGTATTTATTTTTTTGTTTGTTGAATCTAATTTTTTAACCTTTTTAATTGTTTTTTTTACTATTTTTTCATTTTCAAAAGCATATAAGTTGTTCAGGTTATCTAATTCTTTTGATATTGAATCGCAATCTATACATTTTTCAACATAAATGTTTTTTGTGTTTTTATCAAAAATACTAACTGTTGCAACGGTCAAAAAAATAGCACCTAATATAATATTCTTCATTATTCAGCTTTTTTTAATTCGTTATGCAATTTTATTTTTTCAATCAATTTTATATAAATCTCTTTATCTTTTACTCTATTTTCGTTGCATATCTTTATATCATTCTGTAACTCTTTTGAGCTTAATTCAAGTTGTTCTTTATCATAATACAGAATATACATAAGTAAAATGCAAAGTAAGCTTATTGCGAAAAAAAATGCAGAAAATGGCGTTTTTAAAAACTCAACCCAACCATATTTTAAAATTTTTTCTTTATCCATTTTCTAATTTTGTTAATCTTTTATTCATCTTTTCAATTTCTTCACAAATTGTTTTATTTTCATATTTATTTTTTATCACAATTCCTGCGATGAAAAGTTCAATTATAAATGCGACCACATAAAAAGATACTGCCAATATTTCACTCATATTTTATTTTTTATCGCACCTATTAAAACAGCTGAAACCCCTAATAGTAATACTATTACTTCCGTAATTGTTGAGAATTTTTCACCTAATTTAAAAAATACATCTGCAAAATCTAAAACACACAAACTTGATATTAAAATGAAGCCTATTTTTGTAAACCAACAAAACTTGAATATAAAAATCAAACGTAATATAAGTATTTTAATAAATAAATCTTGCAAAATAACATACAAATAAAACCATTTTTCGTAATTTAAAGAATTAAAATAATAATGTGATGCGCTTATAATTGAAATAATGGCATATACTAAAGATATGCCTATTATTACATTATATACTTTTTTTTTCACTATTTTGTCGTCTCGGATTTCGGAGGTTTGACCCTACCATATTCATCACTAGTTGCATCAAATGACCTGCTAGTAGGTAATACGCTTGTATCTTTTGAAAAAAGTCCAATTACAAAGCCTACTACGCCTAAAAGATATAAGCTTTGTGTTTGGTCAATTTTATTCGTGTAAAGTAATCCTGCTACCGTTGCGGATAAAATACCGCCTAATGTTGTTTTCCAGTTTTTCATATAATTATTTTTTGCCTAAAAAGGCGATTATTTTTGTTAAATTTATTATGACAAAAGCCTTATAGATTGAGTATTGGTCGAATCTAAAGTCATTGTAGTATTCCCATTAACCCGAGACATTTTAATTCTAAAACCCCCAGTTGTTGCTCCTATTGGCAATTGAAAGTTGTCATTTCCCCCACTTTGTACAAATGAGTTTATAACACAAACCTGCTTACTTATGAATGTTTCTGTTGTCAATTCTGAATTGTACAAAAAGCTCCTAAAAATGGCATCATTTGGTCTATGAAGCGTTACCGAAAAAGTATCTCCTGAGCCTCCACTGGTAATAGTACCACTCAATAATAAAATAATATTTATTGAGAAATATTTTTGTGTTAAATCGCTACATCTTATCAAGTTATTTACAGCATCATAATAAAATGGAGATCCCTCATTTAAAGGCGTTACACCTCCGCATATTAACGGCGTTAAATCTACTGGTGTTGCTGAGTTAATAGTTTGTGTAGTTGCCAATGTTTTGTTAAAAATTAAACCATGGTCTAGTTGCTCTGATTGGATAGATGCTAGTTTACTTTTTTCAAGAGTTGTGTAATTTTCTTGTGAAAGTCCTTTACCAACTTCTGTATTTACTTTTGATGCAAATAAGCTATCTGCCTGCAATATAGTATAAGAACCAATATCAGATGCAGTAGTGCCGTGAGGATTGCCATTTGTTAATTGTGAGTGGTCATAAGCTACCTTCCCCCTATCTCCCCTATAAGCTGTTGAAGATGTTTCACCGATTGCTATACCTTCGTTAATTGCAGCAAAAGAGGAGCCAGTCCATCTATAAGTCTTATTTGTAGATAAATCTAAGTAATATTTATTGGTATCACCAACTAATGGAAATTGTGATAAATCTGCAAATTCTAAAATTTCATCAACAAAAACGGGTAATTGACTTGAAGGGACAATTCCTCCCACTAAATCTGCTTTATTTCCCAAAAAACCGTCTATTTCAGAAGTTGAATATACGTCCCCATTTTGCAAAGATATATTCGATAGATGGTCAGTAACATATCTATCATGTGTAGCTACTCCATTTTTCAAAAGATAAGCATTATCAGGCTCAAATGGTTTAGTCACTCCGTCTTTATCAATAATATTTTTATTGATAAAATCTATTGATTGAACAATTTGCTCTTTAATTCTACTCATTTTCAATGATTATTTCAAAAGAATTTTTTTCAAAATCAGGGGCATTAATCTGACCTAAATTAATAAATGGGTAATTTTGACCAGCAATTAATGTAGTTTCACCGATAACAGTATCAGTGTCAGTATGGTATAATTTTAATATAATGTTTTCTTTTTCATCTTTCATATCAATATTATAACTAATAACTGCCATGTAATTGTAGTTTGAATAAGGTGTTATAACTGTTGATGATAAATCAGCTGATTCCAATGTTTTAGACTGAAATTCAGATTTTAAAAGGAAATTTTTTGAAAATGATGTTTTATTTTTTACAGAAAAATACATAGGAGTTCCATCAAGCATATCACTGCCAAAATCTTGAACTCTCGCATCAATAGTATATGAGTTATTTACAGTGCCTAAAAACTCACCTTCTGGCAATACTTTATATAATTTAGCGATGTAGTTTCCATCAACACTATAATTTACAGCCATATACTTACCGTTTGGTAATTTAAAATCTATTTCTTTTGCACTTGTAAATGTTATTGGAAATGGTTCGTCAATAAACTCAATAGTTTGAAGACTTTCTGTATCTACAACGTTGAATCCATCTTTTCCATTTACCAACATTGGTATTGAATCACCATCCAATTGAAATCCTGACTTTACAATTCTAAAGTCTTTTACATTATTTATTGCATTAGAGATTACTTTTGCCTCACCATCAGTGATATTGGTAATAATATTTGATGTGTAATCTTTTAGACCATCTAATACATCTACTACTTTTTCATTTATAGTAGCGTCATTTCTCAATGAATTTATTTGTTCTGTTAATTCTTTTAGTGTCATAATTTTATTATTTATACTGGTAAATCAGTAGTTTTAGTGTAATATAGTATAACTGTTAGATTCAAATCATACTCGGGTCCAACAACTGAAAGCACCTCATTTAGCTCATCAATTAAGCTAGTTATAGAAGATATAGCTATCTCATTGCTATTGATTTCCAATGTATTTACAATGCTTTTAGCCTTTACAGGAGTTCCTAATACATTCCCAAAATTTCCATATAAAACCTTTGAGCCACCAGTAAATGAAGTATATATATCGGAGAATTGCGATGGTCCAATAACTTTATATTGCCTAGCCACTTCTTCCATTTTAACCATTTTGTCTATCTCATAAACAGTCCATGGAAAGCTTAATGTACTAGAATCATTTGCATTAATTGTAAAGAAGAACCTCTTTCTATAAATTGGTTTTTTTGAACCGTCTTCGTATTCAAATGTACCTCCTGTATCTATTTCATCAGCCCAATAATTTGGTTTAAGCTCTTGAATTGCTCCTTTAACAGTATTAAAGTCTACGAAACTATGGTATCTATTCTCCTCTCCTACTGGGATATTCTGACCCATTGTAGGGTGTTTTATTTTAGTTTGAATTAACGCTAATGCGTCTAAATTTGGTGTTGCCATTTTTTAAAATATTTGATTAAATGTATAATTAAAACCTAATGTTTGCGGTGTATTATCCCAAAGCCCTATACCTTCATCAGAACAGTTTGCTATAACGCAGTTGTGTTGCGATTCGGTCAAATGAAAATATTGACCAGTTGTCCCCCCTTGTTTTCCTGTCAATTCATTATGCACACTTGTTCCCCCTACTGCATTAGGCTGTTCGCATACTTCGCATAAAGAAACCATCATGTCGCTTACCTTTCCGTAGTTTTCTGAAACTAAATAAAAACTACCATCGCAATTTTCAATTTTTGTTAGAAATATAGTATCTTCATTTTTTAACGATGAAGTTTGTAAAGGTGGTGACTGCGATATATCATAAATATTTGAACTTATTAATTTATTATTAGAAGCGCAATCCAAGTCAATGGACTGCGCTCCAATCAATAAACCACTACTGTCATATATTATTGTGAGATTTTGTAGGTTCATTGTAGTTTTTTTTATGGAATTGCAGGACAAACTGGTAAAACAGCCGTATTACAGTCTTTAATGATGAAAATTCCGTCCGCATCAGGGTCGGTGCAATTCCCAGGAATCCCTTTTACTAATTCCGCAAAAATAGACGGCTGATATTCATAGCTTGAACATTCAGGATCCCATTTCCACAACCAATCTACTGGCAGAAAAGAGTTATTTCCGAGTGGCAACATCTTAGTTGAGTATGCTTCTTTCTCCAATAACGCTTCTCTACTACCCACATATTGAGACCAAATCACCATTTGAAAGGCTTTTTTTGGAATTAATACAAAAGAATTTTTCCCAAAAGTAGTATCAAAATTACGGTCATAATATAGTGGAGGTAAAGGGCTATTAGCGATAACAGAACCCTCTGCACTAGTCGTTCCTACACCATATTTTAATTTGAACATATTGACCATTTGACCGCCGAAAATAACGTAGTCGGCAATATCCATTTTTGCATCCGCAATAGTTTCGCTGATAAATAAAGGCAATTCGTCATTAATTACTCTTTGACCTGTAGTTGTGTTATTTGCTAAAATTGGGAATGTTTTCGGTGCTTCCGTGATATTTTGCAAAAGTAAATTAACAAATACTTTATCCAATTCTTTTACAAATCTCATATCGTATTTTATCATATACTCTTTGAAAGCTTCTCCATTGTCAATTTCGCAATATTGTGCAAATGTACTAGCAGTAATTTTAAGAGATTGTTCATTTAATCCAGCTTCGCAAGGCGTAAAACGACTATCAATATTATACTCGAATACGTCCATTGCAGGCGTGTAAGGCGTTCTAATGGCTAAACAGTTATATTCAGTAGGGCAGACAGAAAAGCAAGTTGGTTGAGGTGTCATAATTTTCACCCCCCTAGTTTTACCCGGTACTCCGATGATGTCATCTGATAATCTTCTTACTCCTTGTGTGTTTTCATTTGAAAGTAAAAATTGCAATAACGAAGTTGAATCATTTTCTCTCCCCTCTGGCGTGTTTTTTCCGAAATATTCGAATGCATAGCCTGTTTTTGGCACGCATAAACCGCCCGTTGTTTCCAATAATGGCATAATTATTTTTTTTAAATGTTAGTGAAATAAATAATCGTTTTCGACCCGAGCGGTCAGAATTGTAGAAAGTTGTACGGCACTTCTGCCTATACAAAAATATAAAAACGCTACTATATTTTGTTGAATATTTTTAAATAAAAAAAACACGCTAAAAATAGCGTGTCCAATGAAAAATAAAAAAATATAAAAACAAATTAACTTTCTCTTTCTTTAGAAATCTTATCTAAAATAGCCTGTGGTAAAAGTCTTTTACTTCCTGCATCTGATATAACAATCTTTTTACCTTTATTTATAGGTTGTTCTGAATCAGCATCTTTCCATAATCCAATTTTACGATACTCGATTTCAATTGCTTTTTCAATTGTTAAAAATTGCTTTTTACCATTTACTTCAACCTCAACCCTAAATTGTGGATTTTCTTTGCTTCTTAATTCTATAACACCGTTTTCAACATGGAAGCTATATTGTTTTTGTAAATTCGGATAAACCATCTTCTGTAATGTAGCTAATGGATTGCCTAAGATATTATTTGTCATCTTACCAACTTCTATCATAGTCATTACCTCAACCTCCTTATTTGTAAGCTTTTCGTTTAGGTCTGAATTGTACTTTTCTTCAAGACTTTCAGTTTGTTTATCAAGTTCTGCAATTTTTTGTTTTAAATCTAAATTTTCAGATTGTAAAATTGAAATGTCTTTATTGCCTAAATTTAGTTTTGATAAGTGTATTGCTTTCGTCTTCGAAATATACTTATTAATATCTCTTAACTCTTCTTCTGAAAACGTTGCCAAATCATCATCTGTTAAGCCAAATTCTTTTGTCAAAGACTTTTTACTCATCCCTGCAATTTTGTTTTGACCGTCATTTAACAGCTTATTTTTTATTTCAGAAGGCAATTTACTTTCGTCAAGACCATTATAAAAATCCTCACTTTGCAAAAATGAAGTTCTTAAATTATCATTATAATTGCCGATAATTTCATCTACTTTTTCGGCTGTCAAATCTTTGGCAACTTCTGCATCTATGCCTAATTTTTGGTATAAAATCTCACTCATATACTTTTTTTATTATGTTGTTTTTGGTTTACGTCCTCTTTTTTTTGGCTCTACTGCCGTAATTTCTTTAGCTTCTGAATCAAAGTTTTCAAATTCTAAACTATCTGAAATATCTTCTTTTTCTTCTGAAATTTTATTTTCAATAATCAAAGGGTTTTCGGGCGCTATAAATTCAACTTCTTTTTTTACTTCAAACTTTGTAATTGGATTATTTTTGAAAGTTGAAAAAACAGTATATTCGTCACCGTGTTTTTTTCTTAAAGATAATAGGCTTTTATAAGTGCCTATTCCTTTAATATTGCCATTCCTTGCTACTTTGAAGAAGCCATCAAATTGTTGTAGTTTCTCAAGTTCTTCAATTGTCATTTTATTAATCTCCTGAATTGATCCAGCAGTTAAATTTTCTATCCTGAATTTTTCTAAGTCCATTTATTTATAATTAAAATTAATAAAAGTAATACTCCATATTGTAAGATGAAGTCAAAACTAAACCCATTTTTTAAAAGTAAAATAATCGCTCCAAATAAAAATGAAAAACAAGGAAAGCAAAATCCTAAAAAACGATAATACTTTTCTGCTATACCATTAATTTGATAGTAATAACTTTGTGATTTGTCTAATTTAACTTTATGAAAAAAAGCTATCAATCTACTTATATTTTCCGTGTAAAATGAAAATATAGAGGAATTATCATACTCACGCATCGGCTCGCCAATTGTCAAATAAAATGCTCTAAAAAAGCCTACTAATGATATTACTAAGATATATTTTTCCATTTATGTGTGCAAAAATTAAAACTATTATAGGTTTTATTATTAATGTTGAAATCTAATAGCTCATCATTTACCATTAATTTGAACTCATAACAGAAATTCTCATTAATGCTTGTAACATCAAATATAAGGTTTTCATTTTGATTAAACTGTTTTTCAAAAACTAATTTTATATCTAAAAAAGATAAAACTAATTTATAGACGCCTGTTACTGGCGCTAATTGGTTTATATTTATTGTCGCATTATTTACACAGTCTATTAAAACATCACATAAATTAAGGGAACATTTAAAACAGCTCATATGCATTCATTTTTTAAACATCTTTTTATTTTAACTAAAATTGAAATATCAAATGCAAAATAAGACCATTTTTTTAGTTTCAAATCTTTACTTATCTCTCCACACTCACTTTTAAAAAGGTCATTTTGATTACTATAAGAATTTTCTATTTTCAAATTCAAATCCCTTGGGAAATATTTTATAAACATACTTCTTATAATTTCAATTTCATTTTTTTTCTTAGAGAAATAAACCCATTTGTATTTCTTTTTTATAGAAATTAATTCACTAGAACAACCTCCTAAATCAATATATTTATTTGTTTCGTCAATTAATCGGAAATAATTAAAATTACAAATGGTATCGTTTGGGGTTAATACAAAGTAATCAACTCCATCAAAACTAACCGCCTTTTTCTTTCCATTAATATTTTCCATTTCAGCATCAAAAGTTTTGCCAAAATCTGAAAACAATTCATCAATATTAGGTATTATTTTGTGCATTTTTTATTATTTCTTTTATTTCATTATTAAATAATTTTACAGACTTTTCTGTAAAACTTTCTATTTCAGAATCTGAAAGGCTAAATATATCCTTTCTTGTAATCCTTTCCAAATCAACAGCCTTTTCAACTTCTAAACTAGATGTTATTAATATCTGTATTTCGTCATCTGTTCTTGCAGTTCTGATAGACCTCCTTAGGCTTCCTGTAAACTCCAAATCTTTAAATTTAGTTTGCCGTCCAGCTTCACGTCGTACTTTTGCCCATTTATTTGAATAACCTCCTAATCCTTTGCCAGTTCTATCTTTCGACCCCTCTTCTGAATTAAAAACCCTATTTTGAAAATCTGCTTTTACTTCATTAGCAGAAATAAAAAGCAAATCTAAAGGCACTTCACTCTCGGCAAAATCCTTTAATCCTTTTAATATTTTTTCAAATTCAAACATTAAAAGACCGCTGTTGAAAGGCTGAAACTAGCATTGCAATTAATGCAGATATTGTTTTTATTATTTCGCAAATTGCGTGAAACTAACTCGCTCAAAGGTATTACATTTGAATGCTTTACACCAGTTGAAAAATTAATGCCAAATACCAACTCTCTATATTTACCAATCAAAGTATTCAAATACTCTTCCACTGCATCTTTATTAATATTCAACGTAGTATCGTTGAACCTAGTTGAAAGCTTCAATCTTTCGTAAAACATAATACCAACGTGAAAAGCGATAGCCTTTACAAATAGCTGTTTTATTTGAGGATTCTTTATTGCTAAACATGTTAGATTTTCAGCACTACAAAACAAATAGCTTTCAGGAATTACAGTGCTGTAAATATTCGTAGCAGTGCCATTTAAAAGCGGTGTATTTACCAAATCATATATCTTACCTGAACATGAAGAACATGTAGTTTTTGAAGCTGTTATTTTCGCAAAAAATAAACTTTCATCTTTCGGATATATTTTAATAATAGAGCTTCCGCTCTCGAAATCAATATCATGTTTGTGCTCAATCCCATTTTCTGCTATTAAATTAAATTCTGTTTTGTTTCCATCGTCAATAACAATTACAAAATTACCATCAAAAAAAGGCTTAATTCTTAATGACGTGATTTTAATTCTTGTAAGTTCATTATGCTTAACATTTCTAATCTGAACCCCTCCATTTGCTATTTGGTCGTTGTTAAATTCCCCTTTAAACTCGGAGTATATTACTTTGTTTTCCAAAACAACATTTCCCGAAGCCGTCATAATATCGGCGGTCACATTTTGAACAGCAGAGTTAATAATGTTTTCACCGTACTTTTTCCCTGTAAGTTCGCTTTCGTTTGCCAAATTTGCTAATAATTTCTCATTTACTTCGACAAAATCCTCTACAAATAATTGGTTTTGATTATTTATAGTTTCGCAAAAAGTTCTGAATTTTATAATATTTTCTAAGCAATTCATTTTTTGTTTGATTTACGTTGTAAAGTTAGTGTTTTTAAGTTAATTTAGGAACAAATGAATGACGACATTGATAGTGCAATTTATTTGTTGGCAAATCTTTAAAAGTAGTACCCTCTATTAATCCGTTCTTTTTGGCGATTTTCTCTACCTCAACCCAGTCATCTTTACTAATTAATCTTTTCAAATTCTTTACACAATACTCGCATTGTGGCGAAGATGTATCAATTAGAGAGCCTACAACCGTATACCCAGTAATTTTATCAAAATATTTATCTGTTATTTTTTGGTCAACAATAGATGTATAAGCATCTGCCCCTTGCAACGCTACATTTTTAATATACGACTTTAACTTCCCGCTTTCATCTTTACCTCCTGCAACGTATTTTTTTAATTTATCAATCATTTCAGTTTGTGAAATACCCTGACTAATTGATTTGTATATTAATTCCCTCAAAGGCTGATTAAATTTGGCATTCAATCCATTTTCAGTATAATAGTCTAAATATTCATTAATGGCTATTTTTTGAGGGTTATTTACCTTTGAAAACTCTAAGTCCATGCCGTTGTCATTGTATAATCTCATTCGGTCATCTCCAAAGTTTTTTACACTAATTAAATACCTTGAAATTGAATTTTTATAAACTTTTGAACCATAAAATTCTTTTAAACTTTTTTTCACGATTTCGCCAGTACTATTTTGTAATTCTAACACTGAATTTACAACATTTGTTGAGTTAATAATGTTTTTTTCTAAAGCTTCGTTTAAAATTCTTTCCATCTCCTTTATTTCCTTTTCGGTAAATAAATCGTCAAAATTTGGGATTTTAATTTCCATTTATTATAAAATCGTTTCTACTTTATTTAATTCATTTTGATTAGTAATCTGTGGCGTTCCTAACCACTCTTTAGCTGTTTCTTTGCTTACTTCGAATAGCGAGCTAATCATTGAGGCTCCAGCATCTAAATCATACATTCCTGTGGCTATTGCTTTTGCTACTTCTATTATACTTTGTAATCCTGATGCTGTTTGACTTAATTTATTCCCCCCCCCATTTCGATTTCTGAAATTCCATTCAAAATATCATTTTTAGGCAAATAAATAGCAAGTTCTTTATCGACTTCTTTTAAAATATATTCGCTATCTTGGGTTAATAATTCAGGATTAAGCGTGAACATTTGAGAAATTATAGGGTATGCGTATGCATGAATAACCCAATCTTCATCTTTTATAATGCCATTATTCGAAAGCTTTTCCAAGTCATCGGTCGTATAAAAACAAAACTTATCAACCTTTTTTAAAATCTCAACTATTTTTATTATCGGATTTGAAATTGAAACATACTTTTTTAGAAAATTCTCAATATGCGTACTTTTAATAAATGATGGGCTTAATGAATTTACTATCAAATTAAGATATTCAAAACTTTCAATCTCGCTCATAATAGCGTAAGACATCGGTTTCTCAATGGTTATTGGCTCTTTCCCTATAATTGATAAAATTATATTACTTATGGTTTCTTCGGCATCACAATACGCATTGGCGTTTCTATCTATCCAGCTATACATCTGCTCTAACTGCTTCTCTCTACTTTGTGCGCTTTGAACATTTCCCGTCTGTACATTTTTTGGAACATATACGGCATCTTCTGCCATTTCAATAGTCTTTTTCCAGTTTTCAGAAGTATGAGTTAAAATCCCGATGTCAGGAGTATAAAACTGTACAGGGTCAATATTTACATTCAACTCGGGCGTTTCTGCACTTAATTTTCTTTTGTAAATATTGAATATAGATTGTAAACTTAACGAAGAAGTACCACCGCACTTATTACATTCCATCTCTCCATTTGGAAATTCGTCACATGGTTCACATGGTACTTTCCCAAGATGACAAGTGTCACATGGCAACTCTATCTCTCCCATTCTTGGGTAGCCAAATAAATGCTCAACACTCCTTGAAGTTCTATGTTGCAATAGTGCAATATTGCCAAATGGTACAAAAGCCTGCAATGGGCTTTCAAAGACTATTTTTTTTGATTTATTGACCCCTGTTGGCACGTAAGGCTTTTTTATTTTTGAATCAAAATCAATTATATTGTATTCTAACTCATTCTTTTCATGCGAAAAAGAAATATATTGATTTTTTGAAATGAAAACGTAATGAATTTCGCCAAAAAATTCTCTTTTATAACGTTCTAATGTCACGTTGTCGGAAAGTGAAATGTTGTAACTACTAAATTTTCTAATAGTAGTATTTATTTTGTCATTTTCATTTTTATAATCAAATTTTGTCTTTTTATCGTCTATAAAAATAATATAGTCATCATTAATGCTTATAATTTGGTCGCTTTGCACAAATTCTGCTCTCCATAAGCGGTATTCTTCTTCTTCTTCTTCTTCTAAATACGGTACTACAAAAGTGTTAGGGTCATGGCTAATTGTAACATCTAAAAAATTATTTTGAAAAGATTTTGAAAGGTTAATCTCGTTTAAATAATTTATTGAATCTTCATTACCAACTGTTTTAACACCAAAGTTTTTAAAAATCCTAGATATATTATCAGAACCTTTCTGCATTGAAGCCTTTGTGACTGGCTCGTAGGTATTTACTACAAATTCAGTAGCTTTTGGGTCTTCATTTTTATATACAGAAATTACTTTATCATACATAACACCCTCCGTATGAACTTGTAAATCTTTTTTTATTTTATTGTAAAAATTAAAAGGAAACACGTTATTTTTAAACGTGTTTCCTATGTTTTTAATCTTTAAAATTTCTTGAATATTTTCATCAGAAAATAAAATCATATTTAAAATATTTGATTAAAAGGATAATTAAATCCTGCATATGTTGGTTCTATTCATGCACATTGCAGCGCCGCATCTAGTCCCGGTATGTTAATTGGTGTAGGGACACTATTTTGCTTCCAAGATAGCCCAATTTCTAATTGCATAACATCTTCAATTCCTTGTGGTAGTGTAAATATATTCTTCGTTAATGCAACTTTTCCAATGGGCATAACTGCGTCTTCAAAGTCACACATTCTTGCAAATACTTTATATCTATCCCATCCACCTGATTTTAACTCGGAATAGAATTTGTGCGTTAAATACTCTTCGCTTTTATCAAATGTTCTTTTAATAAAAGTCAGCAGATACATATCTTTTACATTCGTAAGCGATGGTATTCCACAATTAGCCCCTGTGTCTATTGCCGTTCCATTTGTGCCTGCAATATCTCCAACACCTACGCCTGTTCTTCTGCCTAGAGGAAATGCAGTACCTACACCACAAAATAAATCACTCCAAAATTGAACGTCTAGCACGGTTGTATTATTGACAATTTCACTGCACGGAACTAACAACAGCTCCTTAAGTCTATTGCCTTGAAATATTTCAGCACACTCTTCTTTATAAAGTCCTACTGTATCGGTAATGCATATTGGGCATTGACCATTAAATAATTCATCTACTACACTCATTTTTTTTTAATTTTAGTTATAATAATTTATGTAAAAGTACTGTTTTTATTTCTTTTTTTATTGAATATTTTAATTAGGGCAATTTTGACCAAAATTAATATCAAACGAGCTATTTATTGCGAATTTTAATTGATTATCAAATCCTATATATGTTATTCCATTTACTGATTTAGCACAAAATACATCTTGGTAATTTCCTGAATTAGCTGCTGAATATGTTTTAATTTCGTTATTACAATCTATATAAGTGTATTGAATATCCCCTGTTATTGATAAAGAAATATCTATTTCTGATGCAAATATATCTACCGTATAGCAATCTATTTCTTGATTTATATAATTAATAATATTGCTAATAATATCTGCTCCACAAGTTCCAACCACTCTTACAAAAAAGTCATACCCAGTTGGGAAATTATTTGAGAAAATTGAAGTTCCTATTGGGAATAACCCAATGCTAACCCATTCTAATGCATCGAAAGAATATTGCAGTATAACCTCGCTATTTATTTGCCCCTGAATTGTATAGCCAACTGGCGCAACTTCTGAATAAGTAATTGAATTTAAAACGCTTGGAATACAACTAACAGAACAGTCCTCTGTAAAAATATAAGTTAAATATTTTGTTTCACCACAAAATTCATAGCTAACTGTAATATTATCGCATAAATTTGAACCTAAGTAATAAGCTATAAGTTTTTGATTAATTTCGTCATAAATAATCTCCCAACAAGAATTCCCACTATAAGAAAATAACCCTAATTCTGAATTGTCAAATTTTGTCAAATTCATAACTTGACTAGTAATGTCTATTTGGTTATTTACTAAATTTTCTGAACAAAATTGAATTTCTAGATTTTGAGAATTTGAAATTTGGTTACATCTTACTCCATCTACTATCTTACACGTATTACCGCATATCAACCTTATTTCGTTTTCTTCGTATGCCGTTGCTGAAATTCTATAAAAAGAACAGCAATCGGTCTCATCTAATACCTCATCGCTATAGGTTTCAAAAGAATAAGTTTTGTTTAAAGGCATATCAGATTCCTCGAACCCCTCCTCATTAATTCCTTTAAATAAATTTACCTTTCCAAATGCAAAAATATCCATTATTTGAATAGTATACCAAGCAGGAACCACCTCGCATCTTAATGAATATGTTTTTTTTGTAGTTGAAAATAGCGGTTTATTTTTTATTTTTTTATATTCTATGGTCGAAGTTGTTTTATTAAAAGATAAATTTCTTAAAAAAACAACTGGGGTATATTTTTTTTCTGCTGTAGTATGCCAACTTTCATAAGCCGTCACCCCTGTAATTTCACCTAAATAAAAGTTTTCAGAGCTATAAGTCTGACCATCAACTATACATGGGATTATAGCGGCACTGTTGTCACAATCTGAATACATAAAGGCATCGCTAATAAATGCGGTATTTGCCCCTGTAAATAAATTCATGGTAAAAAGAAGTCTAAATGCTCTATTAATTGGCACATTATTTATCCCTTGAATTAATATCTTATAGGTATTACCTTCTTTTTTTATTGTTGTGTTAATCGGTATTGTAGGTGTAAATAATGCACTTGTAACGTCAATTATTTGCGCTTTAAAAGATACTACATCACCACCTAATGGATCTGTGTGTTCGTGGTAAAATTGAAGAAGCGACAACGTTACCGAATTTAATGGCACGTAATAATCTGAACAAAGCAAGAAATCAGGGGTGTTTTTTGTTAATCTCATAAAACTCTTTTTATTTGTAATTTAATTGAAAAATTTTGATAAGAAATTTCATAATTTAAAACCTTGAATTTACTTCCTTTGAACGTTATTAATTTCCCTAATATGTTATTATTGTCGTCATTAAGTCCTATAGCAATCAAAGTATCTTTACATAAAATTAGCTGAATAGTACGCAATTCATTTGTTTGATTTAAGAAAAATGCGTTGTCGCTACCTTGATGGTATTGATATAAAGTACCTTCATATTTGGCATCAAAATAAAGCGGGAAATTAAATGCACTTTCTAATGTATCGTAAGTGCTTGTAAATTGGTCTTTCCAGTTTACATTATCTAAATTATAATAAGGATTCTTTACAATATCATTTACAGCTATTTGAACTGGTTTTTTATTGTTTCCATCAGAGTTTTGGTCAACTCTTATTATTCTAGGTTTATTAATAGAGCCGTCTCCAAAAAGCTTTAAAGAACCCCTAAAATGATTATTACCATCACCGTAATTATTATTGCTTTTCAAACTGTTTATAGATGCGAAAGCTCCAGCTGTCAAAGCTCCAGCGGCTATAATTATCAGAACAGATGCAGATAAAAAGCCAGGGGAAGCAACATTACCCCCAGGAGCACCTGCAATAAATCCAGAAGCTACGGATAATAATATTGCAGCGAATGCAACTAACATTATTTTTGCAAAATCGGCTATTTCTTTACCAACATCTGCTCCGAATCTATCGCCCCAAAAAGAATTTGAGCTAAAATTAAAATCCTTTTCAAAAACATCATTTAATAAAGCATTATTTGTTTTACCGTCAAAATCTACGGAATCATTATATATATTTACCGTAATATTACTAGCTTGGTCTGTTGGGTCGTCTGAATACTTATAAGACCCAGCACCTTTAGATTTGTTGAAAACAAAGTTTCTGCAACTAGAGAATGTATTTTCTTCTAATATCGCAACTACTGGAGCTGAATTATCAATATCTTTTATAAATTTTATAATTAGTTTTTTATTGACAATTTGCCACTTCATATTGTAAAGAAGACAAATATCATCTAAAAAACTTCCAATTTTTTGCAGACTTCTATTTTCAAATAAAAACTTTTGGCTAGGGCTAGTGGCATCATCTTTATCAAAATCTTTATGAAATGCTCCTTTTGATACCAAATGGCAGTCATTCGCCAATTCCCTACCAATATCAAAAGGCGTGTCAATAGTATAATTTATTTTTGACATTGAATTTTGAAGAATATCTCTTATAGGCACTAATGGTAGGAAATATCCAAATCCGTAGGCTTTTCTTTTTATATTGTCATAATCTAGCAACGCTCCTAATAAACCTAATGACAAATAATTCAAGGCATCAATTAACGCCCAAGCTGCCAAAAAAACTCCATTTTGTGCGCTTACAAAATATTTAAAAACTTGAATACAAGGGAAATCCTTTGCGTTCCCACCAAACCATCCCTGCCAGTTGTCATGTATAATTATCTTATCCACAACGCTTTTAAGGGCGTCAACCTCCCTAAGAGGTAACGTCATTTGGCAACCGTCTTCGTCGCATAAATCTATATTATCTGGTTTTAACTCAAATAACTTGAACTCGTAACCATACTCAACGTCAGTAATTCTAACATCAAAATAATTAAGAAAGCTACAGTCTGTTAATAATATCCAATCATAAACACGGTTATAAGCGTCATTAATTAATGTTATTTGAGTTGTTGATGCTTTATCCGATATTTTATTTGTGGTTTCTGAAATTGATGCCGAAAAAACTAAGTTGTCAAGACCCACAACGTCATCAGTAATATTGTGCCATTGGTAATCTGTAAGCGTTCCCGATACATATTCCGCAACTCCTGCATTACATTGCACGATTAAATTATTTCCGTTGGCATCTATATGTTGATGCTTTCTTATTTCTATTTTTAAAAACTTATCTGGCATTTTATATTTTCACAAAAATAGATGAACTTTAATTTATTTTATTGAATATTTCATATATTTACAAAAAAAAATGAAAAAATTATTATTTACAATTAGCTTATTATTAGTTTTATCTTGCTCTTCGGATAGAGGAGATGACGACATTTCTAATAATACCGATAGTAGTGCTGGCAACGTATCTTTTACTTACAAAGGGAAAAATTATGAATTTAATGATAAAAAAAATGACAGGTTAAATTCTTATTCATATTTTTTAGACCCTTTCAAAAACGATAATATATTAAACCTAGTCTCTTATGGGATCAAGAGCGAAACCGATTTTTCAAATAATTACTCGATTGTAATTTCTGAATCTCCTACAAATCAGTATAGAGGCACTTTAGTTTTATATAAGACCATTACCGAGCCGAAAGCCATTCTTTTAAAAGATATTAATGTAATATATTCTTTCAATGGGAATCTTATTAACGCAACTTTTGAAGGCTATGACGAGTTAGGCAATAAAATAAACGGAAAATTTACGAATGTAAATACGTTTTAATAATGTTAAAAAAAGATAATGAAATTATACTCATTATCTTTTTTATTTTATGCAAAACTACCCTTTCTACTATTTTCTAAATAACTTTGCAAACTAGCAGAAAACCCATTTTCGTCAAGGCTTACATTAATTGCTAGCTTTTTCAAATATTCATTGTTTTCACGTTGTAAATTCTCCAAGTTCTGTAACCTCAACTCTGATTCCGATTTTTTCTTAGTTTCATCAAATCCCGATATATTCATTTGTTTATACCTTATTCCATCTGAAACCAACATCGGCAAATCTTTGTTTTTAATTCCTTTTAATTGGTCATTTATATAAGTTGGCACTACTCTCTCTCCCTCGTTCAAATTAGCCTTAATAGTATCTCTTCCTTTTGGGTTGTTTCCAAGTGCCAAACTATCAGTTCCATCAAAGAAACTAGGTATATCTTGTCTATTTTGGGTTACTAATTGATAGCCAGTAGCCAACGCTCCTATTACTGCTGTTATCCCTGCAATTACATTTGCTACGGTTGCACCAGGTTGCGCTATTTGCGCCGCCGCTCCTGCAACAGCAACTAATATTTGAGAAGCTTGGATAGCTTGGTCGAATTGTAATTGTTTGCGAACTGCCGCTTCTTTTTTTACTTCTAATTCGTTAAGTCTATCTTCTTCTTGTTGTAGATATTCAATATTACCATTTTCAGCTATTTTATTAGCTTCATCTACTCTTTTCTCTTGTGCTGAAATAGCTTTATCGTAAGAATCTATCTCCTGTTGGTTACGCTCTTTAATTATGTCTATAGCACTTGTAACCGATTGATTAACAAGGTCTGAAACAGCTTTAGCTTTATTTCGCCCCTCTTTTGTATCTTCAAAGAACATCTCCATAAATGTCTTTGGCGGTTTTATTTCGATGCTTTCAGAAAGAATATTGTTTATTTCGGTTGTAATATCCGCTATCTTCTTACCTGCTTCGGATTGGGTTTTGCCGTCATTTTGTGACGTTGCACTATCTAATATTTGTTGTTGTATTTCTAATTCTTCACGTAGCTTTGTAACCCTATCTGTTTTTTCTTTTTCTCTAAAACTTTTCTGTGTTTTTTCTTTTTCCTCGTTATATTTTGATTCTGAAATTAGTTTTTTTGAGTAACTTTCTTTTAAAGCTAAAAGTTCTTGGCTTTCTTCGGCTTTAAGATATGATAAAACTAATTTATTATCGTCTTGAATATTTTCAGATTGCAATTTCAAAAAAGACAAAGAAGCTTGGTGAATTTCTTCGGCAGTACTAACTTTTGACATCAATATTAATTCGTCGTAAGTCCGATTTAAAATAAATATCTTATTCAAATACTCCTCTTCATTCAAATACCCTTGTTTTTGAAGTTCTTTAATTTTTTCTAATTCCGAGTTTTTAGCTTCCTCTATAGATTTAATTACATTTTCTTCATTATTTTTTATAATAGAGATTTCTTTTTCGTAACCGTCTGCTGTATTTTTAATTTTAGCAAGAAATAAATCATTATCTATTTTTTCTAATTGCTTATCAACTTCTTTCAAAGCCTTAATCCTCGCTTCGTTAAATTTCTTAGTTTCTTCTTGTATTTCGGCATCTGTAATTTGACCTATAGAAGCTCTCAACTTATCGGCTTGTCCCTTTGTAACCTTACCCTCTTTTAATGCATCTGAAACCTTTTTTAAACGTTGCTCCTCGTTTTCTTTTGCCTTTGAATTAATTAACTCTAAACCTTTCAAATTGCTTTGGTTAATGTCTTCAAGTTCTTTTTTAAAACCTCCTAATAATTCTGCATAAATATTTTCAACTTGTTTTGTTGCCGAATCGCTTCTTACTTTTGAAGTTGAAGAACTTTCACCTCTTGAACTGCTAGTATTACTTTTACTAGATATATCCGTTCTAGTTGCGTTTGATTGCGCTAAATTAGTTTGCGTTAATGATTCTCGCTTATTCGCTAATTTTGTTTCATTAATTGCTTGGGATAATATTTGGTTAGCTTCTTTATTAGCTTCATTTCTAATATCTTTTAATGCCTTATTCGTTTTGGCGGTATTTTCCGCGTCCGTTCCATAAAGGCTTATATTATTTTTTATCTTCTCTAAAACAGTCAATTCTTTTTTACTCGCCGCCTTAGTTTGCAATTCGGCAGCTTGGTTTACAAAACTTAAAGCCCTAGCTCTAGCGGCAGCGGCTAAAACAAAGTTTGCTGTATTTTTGTTATAAAATGCTTCCGCATCGCTAATATTATTAAATTGATACCCAGTTTCTCTTATTGTTTCATTAAATTGTCTTAACCCATCTTTTGCACTTAGACTACCGTTTTTTACGCTTTCAAATATTACTTTTTGATTATTAATTGCAACATAAGAATCATTAATTGCATTTGTAGATTCTTCTGTCGCTCTTTCGTAAGCTTTTTGCGCATCCGTCGCACCTCCTAAGGCTACGGCCACATCATCCCAGTAAGCTATAAGCAATCCAAGACCAACAACGAACGCACCTATTCCAGTAGCTACTAATGCGGTAGAAAATGCTCGTGTAGCAGTTGTAGTAGTGCCAATAGCAACTGCCAAGACTCCTTCTGTTGCTGAAACAACGCCATTCCATCCTGCCTTTATAGCCAATGCTCCAGCACTTTGACCGGTTACAAATGTAGATATTTCCTGCAAGCCATTCATAACTGACTGAACTGCGATTAATTTTTGCATTTGCTGTTGTACATCGGCAGTGCTTCCGCCAAATAGTTGCAATGCTCCTTCTGCTAATTGATAACCTGCGGCGACCTGCTTAACTATATCAACTCCAGCATCTAGTTTATAAGTATCGCTTGCCAAAGTTCTTATGGTTTGAGATTGGTCACCTATTTGGTCGGTCAATTTTGCGCTTTGTATAGTCATTTCTCTATACATTTTAGTGTTATCTTGCCCTGCATCCTCCATTGCTATAAGTTCTTGGCGCAATTGCCTTAACTTAGTCCGTGCCGACACGTTTTCATTAGAGTTCTTAACAGTTTCTTGGGTAAGTTCTTTTAATGCATTTTCAGTAAGATTTATAGATTGTTGTAGCCCTTTCAAAGCTTCGGGGTCATTTGTTTTTTTAATCTGCTCTTTTAAATTATTTAAAAATTCGGTTATTTGACCTTTTGATTTGGCAATGTTTTTAACATAATTGTCAATTTCTTTAGTCGACATCCCCGAATCCTTTTGAATAGCCAATAAAGTGTTTTTTACATTCGCCTGGAATTTGACTAATTCGGAAACTGATTTATCAAAATTAACATCATTAGATGAGGTACTAATTTCTTGCATCGACTTTTTAAAACCCTCATTTGATTTAATTGCGGTATCAATTCCCTCTACCCATTCCGTAGGGTCAAATTTAGTGCTGTAAATAAATTTATTATCTGACATTTTTTTTCTTTTGATTGCTCAAAAATACTTCTAAAGTTTCATAAACTGATTGAACATTTTGAGATTTTAGATAATTTATTCTATCGACTTTGAAATCCGAAGCTTGGTTAATAAGTTCTTTAATTTGCTTATTAAACTTTTCGGGCGAGGCTGCTCGATAATAGATATTTGACTTTCCATTGGGAGGCGTTCCACTAAATAGGTTGGGAAACTTCCCTGAAACTTGTTTATTAAATTGTTGCAAAGTTTTTGTGTTATAGTCAAAAAAAAACCTAACAGCTCTTCATCTTTACCCCATTCATTAATATATTTTTGCGCTTTTTCTTGGTCGAAAATTCCGATTAAATCCAAGTCGCTTTCATGGATAATACATAATGAACATATAAGTAATGATGTTTGGCGGTAATCCCAAAAATCTGTTGCAATTTGTTCAATGGTAGATGCTTTTTTATATATCTTCATTTCATATCCCTGCTCTCTTTTCTCTAACATCTCAATTATCTCTTTCATTTCATTTTTCAAATCTTCTTTATCCATTCCGATTGAATTGTGCTGTTGAATTATATCAAACATCAATTTCCTTTGATGTGGCATTGCATTAATCGAATTGAATGCATAAAACTTACCATATTCAGGGTGGTCTTTTATGAGTTTTAATTGCGTGAGTTCTTTTGAAACCTCGTTGATAACCCATGCGTTATCTCTTTCAATTTTGTGGACTTTGTACATGTTTTTATTTTTAAATTTTGTATATTTGCTTCCATAAGAACAGCTTTTGGGTCTTCTTATTTAGTTAAACATAATAAACCCTCCATGCTTACTTAGGTAGCACACTTGGGGGGTCTTCTCTTTTATTTATTTTTTGGTGGTAATGAATTAGTTACATTAATTTTGTCTCCATTTGGTTTTGTGAACACCATTTTTCGCCAAAATCCGTTTGGATGCACTTCTAAAACATCTACTACATTTTTTTTAAATTCTTTATTTGACAATTTTTTAAATTCTTCATCATCTTCTTCCGCACTTTTTTTAAACGCTTGGTCTAATTTTATTTTCATATTTCACAATTATTTATTGTTTTTATTGAATTTTATTTATATTGCCTCCGAGCCGATACATCGATTTTACAATTTTTAAACTAAAAATCCGTGTTTAAAGTAATATCAACATCTTTTATATCTTCGCCTTTTGTAGCGTATGCATATTGATATATTTTTTTTGATACTTCTCTTGAAACATAAACTTTGTCAGATATGCAAACGCTCAAAATAAGACCGACTGCCATATGTTGTTCGTAATTATATTGAAGTGCTGGCACAATATATTCGCCAGTAATTACATACTTTTTAATAATATTAGAGTTTTCTTTTTCATATTCAAATATTAACTCATTTATAGTTATTTCTTTTTTAGATTCAATCTCTTTCAAGATTTCTTTCGTTTCTAATAATACTAAAGAATACTCCTCTATTCTTTTACGTAACACACTAATTTTAGCTAATTTATTCATTTTAATTGTTATTTATTATTATTAATTCATCAGTGTCCGATAAGAGCTAAAACATGGAATGTAAAGCACTTTTAATCAATTGCTTATCTGTGTTTTAAATTAGTCAAGCAAAACTTAATAAAAAACTGAAATTTAATTAGTTACGGATTTTTATCGGGCAACAATGTTATTAATTCTTCGCCGATTAAACAAAAAAATAAATTTTGTAGCTCGTGTAAATACTTAGGCATTTCTATATTAACAGAATCTAAAACAGCATCAAAAATAATTATTTTTTTAAATTTGGAATCAATAGTTAAATCTATTCCTGTTGTATTATTTTTTCCTAAAGAATAAAAACCATATACATCTTTTATAATAATACCAAGATTTAATAATAATTGTTCTTTTATAGGAATTGGTTTCAAAGATTCTAAATTTAACACCTCCCCTATTTTTTTTACTGAACCTCTATTGGTAACGACGCTTCTTTTATTTAATGCTTTTACAACTAAATAATTACCTTCAAAATCAGATACTAAATTACCGATTCTTAATTCATTATATTTAATCATTATTTTATATTTTTAATATTTCCGTTAAAGATAATAAATAAAAAGTCTAATAAGCAATCTAATAGGTGAGATTTTGTAGAGTCTTTATTCTTCGCCATCTTACCATCCTCGCTTACTGATATGCTCTCTATATCATCGACTAAAAAAGGAACGTTTGATAATAAAAAGTCTGAATGCTTAGCAAAAACAGCATTTCCAATCATCCTTTTATTTTGAACATAGCCTGCAGGTTTTCCTTTCAATACTTTTAGTTGGGTGTAGTTAAGCATCAATTCGTTTTTTATAATCTGAAAACCACTCTGACCATTCCTAGAGTATGCGTGCCTATTATTGCCCGAGCTATCACCTGTTACGAACATAAAACGAGTATCGTAATTGTTTTTAATCCAGTCACAAAGTTTGTAAATATCGCTATTCAACTCCCTAAATTCGTCTACTACTCTAATCTTGCGCTTGTGTAAATCTATTTGGCAAACTAAAGCCGTCATAGGCTCTACGTTGAAATCGACTGAAACCCACGTTTGAAGCCTTGGGTCAAGTTGTAACGGTTCTTTTGATATATGCTTTTCTAAATTAAATGTATTTATGAATGGGCTTCCAATTTTAGGGTTGCCCCATAATCCGTAAACATCACAGTTTATACTGCTTTCATCGTAGTTGTCGGTCATTAATGTTTCCAAATACTCTTCTTTATTCAAGAATTCATTATCTTTATATGTAGAGTGATTTAAGTAAGCATTTTTAAACGTATATTTTAATTTATACCAATCTTTATCATCAAAGAAAAAAGCCCTTAGCCAGTGTTTATCACTAACTGGATTAAAGCAGAATATGAATTGTAAGTATTCAGCTAGTGGTGTTCTAAGTAGCTTATTTAACGTTGTAAAATCTTCTTTTGTCCCTTTATTTATCTCATCCCAAAAGATATGCGATACATCATCTATGCCCTTTGTCTTTTCGGGGTCATCAAGACCCTTAGGGATGAATGAATTACCATTTAGAATATTTACTATACGATAATCTCCGTTGTAGAACTTGAAATAATCTTGTAAACCCATTCGGGTGATTATCTTTTTTATTGCGGAATATTGCTGATCCCTAATATTTGCAAATTCTTTGTTAATGTAAAGGCACTTGAAGTATTTTAATTCGAAAGAATCTAAAATTAGCTTTGTAATAGCGTGGTCGGTCTTTCCGCTTCCACGTCCTCCAAATAAGCATACTATTCTTTTTTTACAGCTAAATAAATCCTTAAATTTCTCGCTATACGCACTCCTATTTAGATTTATTTGCATTTTCTAACCTCCAATATTAATTACTACGTCTTTTGAAAGTTTAATTTCATTTTCAATTTTAGTAGCCTTTTCCAGCCCCTCTAATTTATTGAAAGCCATCACTGATTTATTAAAAGCATCGGCATCTTTTGACTCTTTACTTTTAACGAAATTGTTATAAGTGATTTTAACCACATTAGACTGCATTTCAACGATTTTTTCTCTGTTTAGTATATTACTACTGTCTTTAGATTTAAGTTCCTCTATTAAGCTATTTTGCCTTGCATTTTGGATTTCTGATTGCTTCGTCTTAACGTATTCATCTACTGTAGGCAGTTGTAGGATTCTGTAAGATTCTACCCTTGCGCTTTCTGCCTTTGCTTTTGGATATGCTTTTTGATATGATATAACAGCATCATTCGTTAGTATGTACTCGTCTGCAAATATTTGATGTTTTTTGTTTGTTATCATTTATCAATATTTTTTTTACATTTCAAATTCTAATTGCATACCATATTTAATTTCATCTGCCAAACATTTAATTAATTTTAGTTTTGGCTTTGTTGATTTATGGTTCTTCCACTGTTCAAAAGTAAAAGGATATTTAAGTGGTTTTTGCATTTTTTAAATAATTTGAGCGCTGGAGTGGACTCGAACCCTATCTTTAAACTGGTTGTTTAACACTCTATTCCAATTGAGCTACCAGCGCATTTATTCGATTATATTTTTAAAAATTAATCTTTTGTTTTTCTTTCGGCAAGTGTAATCTTTTCGCCTTTATACATACCTGCTCCCATTTCATCTATTTTGATAAATGGTAATATTGGAACTGTTATTTTACAAGATTTGTCAATTAGGTATATATATCTAAACATATTACCTTTTAATTTTTCCGCATCTTTTGGTATTGAAGATCTTCCATATTGAGTTAAAATATTTTTTCCTTTTGTATAAGTCATTGAAGCTACAATATCACCATTTGAAAGCTTTATAATACTACTATTTTCTTTCACAGAAGTTAATAAAAAACCACTCGCTCTATAAATTGTACCGTCGCCACATTGAGTTCCGTCTGCAAAAGATAAAATCCATTTTATTTGTGGAGCGTTTTTTTTAATTAATTTAATACTAATTGAAATACATCTGCTTTCTGAATACTTTGGCAAATAATCATCAAAAGCCATTCGATTAAGTTCTAACATTCCGTTCCAATTTTGTGGTTCAACTAAATGTAACACTTTTGTTTTCATAAAAGGGCTACCATATTGCATGACTCCGTGCAATTTATCATCTAAGAAGCAACCAAAATGTAAATTTGAATTAGGCACTACCTTACCGCTATAATGATGTTTCTTTACAAACTCATTTGCAATCTTACTAGGTATTACCTTAACTATTATTTCCTTTGCTCTGCCCATTGCATAATAATTAAATAAATTGCGTTTCCATTTGAGTTTTCATTTCCCATTGTTTCAGCATATTTATACTCATCCGTTGCTTTAATTTCAGAAATAGCATTTTTTATTTGTTCAGCCTGTTCATCTGCTAAAGTGAAAGTCATTTGTTGAAAAGGCGATTTATCTCCATCAGGTAACGTAAAATCAGTCCCGAAAGCCTCGTTATCTTTTATGTAATCATCAAAACAAATACTAACCCCGACTTCTTCAACATCAACATCGAACTCATCGGAAATTACTTCAATCATTTCAATATCCAAGTCGAAGTTTTTATTTGCAGTTGTATTAGCTAATATTTGAGCTTCAAAATATTGTTTTGAGTTGTTTTCGATGTCTGTTAAAATAACTGGGTATTCGTTTTCTTTTAGCCTTATTTCCTTTGGTACTTTACCCTGTTTATCAAAAACTTCTTTTCTAGCATGACCACTTATTATAGTGCCATCGGTTGCGACTGAAATACTTTCAATAACTCCAACTTTATCAATTGACCTTTCTAAAAGTTGCATTCCATCTTCGGTATGCTTATTTGAATTTCTTTGACTTGGTTTTATGTTTATCATTATACAGATGGTTGTGTTGGAAATTCAATTTTAGTAAATTGCAAAGACATAGCTTCTATGGTTTCGTTTATTACTGTATTTTGAGAAATAATAATGAAATTATCTGCACTATTTTTTTTAATAACCTCGTCAATTAAAGACTGTAGCTCTTCAACAGCTTTATTTTTTATATCAATTAACACGATTTTGCTTTCCATTCTTTATATTTTTTCTTGGCTTCTGCTACCTTATTTATTAATATTTCATCTTTTCCAATGCTTAACTCGTCTTCAATAATATTAACGTAATAATATATGCTATTTGCATTAGGAATGTTGAATTTACGTTTTATAAACTCTAGCTTCTCTCCATATAGCTTATTTACATATATCTCAATATGATGGTCAGTTACTATCATAACTATGCAAAGGTATATTTTTAAAATCAATATTTTTTTTAAACCATTTTTCGAATCTACAGTGCCAATAAGGCTTTGTTATTATATCAAATATAAAAGAAGACGGAAAATCATAATTTATAATAAATTCATTTTTTGCTAAGCGCACGGTTTCAAATTCTAAATCAAAATAAATACAATTGTCACTTTTGTCATCATTTGAGAATAAATATTTAGTTTT
>Ga0247843_1001652_pt1 | contig 44040 bp, 42 predicted proteins | sample LaCruzMarch2017__FD_192420 | JGI IMG/M metagenome (GOLD analysis project Ga0247843, IMG submission 192420) | Freshwater microbial communities from meromictic Lake La Cruz, Castile-La Mancha, Spain - LaCruzMarch2017_8m | ecosystem: Environmental > Aquatic > Freshwater > Lake | place: Spain...
TGTCAGAGCCCAATTCCGTTTAAAAGGAAATTCGAAAGTCAACATTATTTTATAAAATAAAAAATAGGTATTATTGCCAACAGAGTGAATAACTCTTAAATTAGTCAACCATTTTCAGGACGCTGCAAAGTTTCCCAAAGACCTAGAAAGTCAATTGTATTCCTATTTCTCATCCAATTGCCAATAACAGCACTAGAATCGTCAGTTTTGTGTTTTGCAATATCTGTGATAGAAATATAATCAACTTCGTTTAATTTTAAAACTGATATTTCGGAATTTAAAACTTTAATTTTTGCCATTTGCTAGTTCTATATTACATCACAATAAATAATACTTAAGTTATAAAAAATGGAAATTTTTCATCATTCATACTTCGTCATTCATAATTTATAATCCAACATTCAGCATTCAAAATTTACAACTTAATACAAACATTCTTCTGTTCGGTAAAAAACCTTAATGCTTCCCATCCACCTTCGCGGCCAACACCACTTTGTTTCATGCCTCCAAATGGAGTTCTTAAGTCGCGCAAAAGCCAACAATTAATCCAAACAATTCCACTTTTTATTTGAGCTGCCATGTGGTGCGCGGTATTCAAATTTTCTGTCCAAATGGTAGCCGCCAAACCATATTGTGTAGCATTTGCCATTTCCAAAACTTCTTCTTGTGTTTCAAAAGGAGTTAAAGTAACCACTGGGCCAAAAATTTCTTCTAAATTAGTTCTGCAGTTAAACGCTAAACCTTCTATAATGGTTGGTGCTATAAAATATCCATCTGCATTTTCACCATCTAATTTAACAGGGTGTCCGCCTAATAAAATAGTTCCACCTTCTTCCTTGGCAAGGTCAATATAACTAAGCACATTATCAAAATGCAATTGACTGGCAATGGCGCCAACTTTGGTATCATCGAGTAGGGGATTGCCTACTTTCATCGACTTTGATTTTTCAATAAACGCAGCTTTAAATTTTTCGTAAATTGGTTTTTCTATAAAAATTCTTGAGCCACACAAACATATTTCACCTTGATTGGTAAATGATGAACGAACACTTTCAGAAACTGCTTTGTCAAAATTACAATCTGCAAAAATGATATTGGGGTTTTTTCCTCCTAACTCTAACGATAATTTTTTAAACATGGGCGCAGCTACGCGTGCTATTTCTGCACCAGTTTTAGTTCCACCGGTAAATGAAATTACTGAAATTCCTGGATGAGCAACAATGGCAGAACCTACTTTTCCACCTAATCCATGCACAACATTTAAAACACCTTTTGGCAATCCAGCTTCTATGCACAATTCCGAAAACAAATACGCAGTCATGGGAGTAACTTCACTTGGTTTTGCAACTACGCAATTTCCTGCAGCTAGGGCAGGAGCTATTTTCCAAGTAAATAAATACAAGGGTAAATTCCAAGGACTAATACAACCTACAACTCCAATTGGTGAGCGCAATGTATAGTTAATGGCATGGCTTCCCATGGCGTGCGACTCGCTTGCAAAATGCTCGATTGCAGTAGCAAAAAAATGAATGTTTTCAACTGCCCTTGGTATTTCACCCAACTTAGCTAACCAAACTGGTTTACCTTGATCAATGCTTTCAGCAATGGCTAATTTATCAATATTTTGTTCAATTAAATCGGCTAATTTCAATAAAATTTTGCTGCGATTATTTGCACTCATATTGCTCCATTCAGGAAATGCAGCTTTAGCAGCTTGGTAAGCAAGTTCTACATCAGTTTCATCACTATCAGGGCAATAGGAATATACTTTTCCTGTGGCAGGATTGATGTTTTCTAAGTATTTTTTCGCATTGGGTTCAACCAATGTTCCATTAATGTAATTGGTTATATTCGACATTTAATTTTATTTAATAAATAACTATCGGTCTTTGCTATTAAATTTTCTGTAACCACTGTCGTTACTGCCTAGTGTAGGGTTTTTGTTATTAGGATTGTTATTAGGCTTTCTATTGTTATTGTTACTGCTGTTATTATTTCTGTTATTATTATTATTATTTCTAAAATTTCTGTTGTTATTATTGTTATTTCTATAATTATTGTTTTGACTGTTATTATTTAATTTTCGCATTTGCGAAGCTTTAAAATCAATATTTTCTGCATCATTAATTATAATTTTCCCATCACTTAATTGCTCTAAGTGGGCCATTATTTGTTCATCTCCCAAAACTTCATCGTTCCAGTTTCGGCAATTGGTTTTCATAAAACTACCAATAGCATTTATATACGAAGTTCTAAAAGGACCTACGGGCAATTCAGTAACTTTATTAATCATGTTTTGTATGTTTTTACCATAAAAGCGAAACGAAATTTTACTTTGCGGATATTTCATAACCTCAGGTTTAACGAAAACTGTTTCAGGGGTAGGTTTTGTATAAGGAGAATCTAATTCTAATTTAAAATCGGATATAATGAATAAATGATCGTATAGCTTGTGTTTGTAATCGGCTATGTCTCTTAAATGAGGGTTTAATTGACCCATTAACATTAATATTTCATCAGCTACTTTTTTGCGTTTTTCAATATCCTCAATTTGTGTAGCATATTCTACCATCTTTTGAATACTTCTTCCATATTCCGATAAAAATAATTTACCTCGTTCTGTATTGTATTCTAAGCTAAGTGTATTTCCCATAAAGGCGCAAGTTAATGTTAAACAATTAATATTTTAAATACATTTTTCATTAATTTAAAAAATAAAAATAAAACAAAGTATAAATTATACGGTTCTTTTATTAGTTTTGTTAAACACTTCAAATTTATAAATATTGAATACCACAGAAATTAAATCGCTTTTGTTTTTACTTGACGATACTGACCAAGAAGTTGTAAGTATTGTTGAAAATAAATTATTATCGTATGGTGTTGATGTTCTGCCTATTATTCAAAATGAGCTGACTAATATTCAAGATGAAAATGTTAAAGAAATTACTACCGATTTAATTCACAGAATAAACTACCAGCAGCTATTAATTGAATTTGAAAATTGGCTAAAATCAGAAGAAAGAGATTTGTTAGAAGGGGTTTATTTAATAGCTAAATTTAAATATCCCAATATTTTAAAAAGAGAAATTAGGGAAAATATAGAAAAAATTAAATTGAATGCTTGGCTAGAAATGAGGCATGATATAACCGCATTTGAAAAAGTTAAAATTTTAAATTATGCATTTTATAATATTCATGGCTTTACAGGTAATGTAGATAATTATCAAAGTTCATCTAACTCATTTATAAATGAAGTTTTAGAAAGCAAAAAAGGAAACCCAATTATGTTGTGCATTATTTATATGTTAGTAGCACAGCATTTAAAACTGCCAGTATTTGGAATTAATTTACCTCAACATTTTATGTTGGCATATTTAGAAGAAGAAAAAATTGACTTAAACACACTTGATTTAAATAAACCTTTTCAGTTAAAAGCTGATAATAAAAACGTACAGTTTTATATCAATGCTTTTCATAAAGGTGGCGTATTTACCAAAACTAGTTTAGAGCAATTTGTGAAACAAATGAATATACAAAGTAATCCTATTTACTATTTACCTTGCGATAATTTATCGATAATAAAAAGAGTATTACGCAATTTAGCTTCTTCTTATAAACATGAAAATGAAAAGCTAAAAAAAAATCAGATATACGATATTTTATATTTATTAGGCGAACCACCTTTAGACCATTTTACTGATGTAACAGATTCTAATTTTGAAGATTAATTTATATTATCACCCTTTCAAAATTTGTGTAAACATTGAATCTTTTTTCTCTTAAAAAGCCAATTAAAGTTATACCAAACTCATTGGCTGTTTCAACTGCCAAACTACTTGGCGCGCCAACAGCACACACCATTTTAATATTTGCCATAGCTGCTTTTTGAATTAGTTCAAAGCTTGCTCGGCCACTTAATAATAGTATTTTATTTTCAAATGTTTGAGTTTGTTTTTTGTTTCCAATTACCGCACCAATTAACTTATCTAAAGCATTGTGTCGGCCCACATCTTCTCTAATAATTTCTATATTTCCATTATTATCAAATAACGCACATGCATGCAAACCTCCGGTATATTCAAAAACATTTTGGCTGCTTCTTAACTTATCAGGCAATGTTAAAATAACTGATTGACTTACCTTTAAATTTCCTTCTGTTTCTTTAATATTACAAACAGTTTTAATTGCATCAATACTGGCTTTGCCGCATACTCCACAGCTAGAAGTGGTATAAAAATTTCTTTGTATTTTACTAAAATCAAATGCAATATTTTCATTTAACTCTACTCTTACAATATTATAATTCTCTAGCTTTGAATTAAGCTCACTACAATATTTTACTTGACTAACTTCATTTACATTTTCAATAATTCCTTCGGTAAATAAAAAGCCCAAAGCCAACTCAAAGTCGTTTCCAGGAGTGCGCATGGTTACTGAAATATTGCGTTGCTCTCTGTTGTTATTTCTCCCAAATCCAATTCTTAATTCCAAAGGCTCTTCTACAGCTAACAAATCATCCGTTAATTCCGATTCGACATTATTAATTTTTAATATTTTTATTGGAGCAACAGCACCTTTTTTCATGATGATTGAAAATTGTTTGTTTTAATTTTTTCAAAATCTATTAAAGTGTCTACACTGGTAATATTATTCAAATTACTTGGTATAATTTTTATAGCTTCAATTTCATCTAAAAATTTTTGTAAACTAGTATTTCCATTTTTATAAAATTGCAATAGTTTTTCTAAATCGTTTTTATGATAAATTGCTAAAAGCGGTTCTCTATAATTGGAGTTATTATTAAAATATGAAACAGTTTTATTATGAATGATAAAATGGTTTTTCAAATTTAAAATATCATTTAAATCTAATAAAGGATAATCGCAACCCAATACAAAAAAAGAATCGTTTTTATTCGATTCTAAAGCAGTTAATAAAGCACCAATTGGACCAGAGTTTTCAAATATCGCATTATCGTATATATATTGATATTGTTGGTTTAAGTTGTTATTTTGGGTACGATTCAATGAAATATAAACATCTTTACAAACATGTTTTAATTGGTCGCTTAAATAATAAACTTGCTCTTTATTTCGGTAAATTATAAATGCTTTATCAGTATTCATTCGAGAACTTTTTCCGCCACCTAAAATCAATCCAAATAATTTATTTTCATCAGTTATTTCACTTACCGATTGAATAATTTTAGCATTAAACAATTTATACTTTTCTATACACTCTAAAAGCAAATAATCACGAACAACAAGAATTAAATTACCTTCAATAGAATTGTTTACATATTGATTAATTATTTCTTTTAAAACAGGTTCTAAACCTATATTTTGGTTAATTTCTAAACGCCCAATTTCATCTATTATCAAATACTTTTTATTTGTATTTTCTAATAAAATTTGTTGTGCTAAAGTAAATGCAGAATTATAAAAACGAAATCTACCAACTATCGTAACTTCACTATCAGTTGAGGCTGTATTGACTTCAAAATCGAAATATTCTTTGGTTTCTATATCAAACAATTTCCTATATCCATCAACATCAGGAGTTAAAATGCCACCTACATTTTTTTGAAAATTACACCAGCTAATCAATTCAGTAGTCTTACCGGTTTTAATGGCTTTGCTTAAAATATAAATATTAGGCTTCATGGTATAAAGTTATAATAATTATATTTTCAATGAAAGCTTTATACTTAACAAAAACGTTTTTATTTTTGTTTGCCAATTGCATTGCCAACAAAGATTTATGTTTCATTTTTGGCAAATCAACAAGTATTGAATGAATGCTATTTTGATTATTTAACGATTTTTTTTTAATTAAATTAATTACAAGGGGAGCAACTACAAAATACAAAAGTGCCATTATTGCTATTGTTCTTAAAATTAAAAATATGCCAATCCATATTTTTCCTCCATTAACATATAAAACAATAACTACAAAAAGTAAAGTACTTAAAATTCCTAGCCATTTAAGGTTGATATTATTTTGTTTTTTTGAACTTAATTCTATTGTATTAATTGATTCCATTTCTTTTGAAATAGCAATCCATTTATTGCTAAGTTTATTTGGTAAAAAATAACACCAATAGCCTAATAATAAACCCCATATAGCATATAATAAAACATACATTGATATTAAAACTAAGCTAAATGATTGAGATATAATTATTCCAAATTCGTTTAAAATATTGTTGAATAATAAATCAATGGCTTTCCAAAAGTTCAATCCATAAAAAATGGTTTTATTTATAATTAATTGCAAGCTCGATTCAACCATTGCAATAACTCCAAATAACAAATTACTTAATAATTTAAAACCAAGTGAACTAAAAATAGTTGCACCAATAAAACCTTGAAATAATACGGCAAAGTATGCAGCAGGTGGCGATTGTGGACTAACAGCAGCTTTAACCATTATTACTAGCAAAGTTGCTTGTGTTATAGTCTTATAATTAAGATTACTATAAAATGAAATTAAACCAATTAAAATAACTGCAAACCCACCTACAAAAAATCCAGTAAAAGGAATTTTAAATAAATGCATTAAGCCGCCTAAACTACATTCAGAAAAAGCCCACAAAGCAGTTAGTTTATATACATTACCCGTTTTTTGCATGTAAATGCAATAATAGTAAATTGAGTTTAAAACTGTTATTTAATTATCTAAAGTGGAATATTACCATGTTTTTTTCTTGGTAAATTTACTACTTTATTTTCAAGCATTTTAAATGCTTTAATCAATTTAATTCTCGTTTCTTCTGGTAAAATTACTTCATCAATAAAACCACGCTCGGCAGCTCTGTATGGATTTGCAAAAATACCAGCATATTCTTTTTCTTTAGCAGCAAGTTCTGCTACTGAGTCTGTGGCTTTATCAATGTCCTTTTTAAAAATTATTTCAGCAGCACCTTTAGCTCCCATCACTGCAATTTCTGCACTAGGCCAAGCAAAATTCATATCAGCTCCAATGTGTTTTGAATTCATTACATCGTAAGCTCCACCATAAGCTTTGCGGGTAATAACTGTAATACGCGGAACAGTTGCTTCGCAAAAAGCATATAAAAGTTTTGCTCCATTGGTAATAATGGCGTTCCATTCTTGGTCGGTTCCGGGTAAAAAACCTGGCACGTCTTCAAAAACCAATAATGGAATGTTAAAGCAATCGCAGAAACGAACAAAACGAGCCGCTTTTTGCGATGAATGTATATCTAAAACTCCAGCTAAGTATGCAGGTTGATTGGCAACAATTCCTATGCTTTTGCCAGCCAAACGTGCAAAACCTACTACAATATTTTCGGCATAATTTTTATGAACCTCATAAAAACTATCTTCATCAATAACTTCAGTTATAACATCTCTTATATCGTATGGTTGGTTGGCATTTTCTGGAATAATTTCAGCAAGTTTCAACCTGTTTTCATCTGTCAATTCATAACTTAAATCAATTGCTTTTTCTTCGCAATTATCGGGCATGTAACTAATCAGTTTTTTAAGTTGACTGATACAATCTATTTCGTTTGCTGCAGTAAAATGCGCAACACCACTTTTGGTTGAATGTACCGAAGCACCACCTAAATCTTCACTGCTTACTTCTTCGTGCGTAACTGTTTTTACCACATTTGGGCCTGTAACAAACATATAACTGGTGTTTTCTACCATCATTATAAAATCGGTAATGGCTGGGCTATATACGGCACCACCAGCACAAGGACCCATAATAGCTGATAATTGAGGAATAACTCCACTTGCCATGGTATTTCTATAAAAAATATCGGCATAACCACCAAGTGAAACTACTCCTTCTTGAATTCTAGCTCCTCCACTGTCGTTTAAACCAATTAAAGGTGCACCATTTTTCATAGCTAAGTCCATTAGTTTACATATTTTTTCAGCATGGGTTTCGGAAAGCGAACCGCCAAAAACTGTAAAATCTTGCGAAAAAGCATAAACCAATCTGCCATTAATTGTGCCATAGCCTGTTATTACGCCATCGCCTAAAAACTGTTGGTTTTCCATTCCAAAATCTTTAGAGCGGTGCATTACAAATGCACCTATTTCTTCAAAACTACCTTCATCAAACAAAAAATGTATTCGTTCTCTTGCCGTTAATTTTCCTTTTTTATGTTGCGAAGCAATTCTATCTATTCCTCCACCAAGTTTTGATTGTTCTCTTAATTCAATTAATTGTTTACGTTTGTCCATATTTTTTTAACAAGGCCGGCAAATTAATATATTAATAATATACTTAATTGTTTTAGTTAAAATAATACAAACATTTTTTTTATTGTTAAAAAAATAAAGTATTATTTGCACCCTATAAATGAACGATTCTAATAAATATATTGTATTACAAATTGGGAACATGGTCAGTTCTAGGTGTATTTCGTTGATACAAAATTTACTCGAAACTGTTCCAAATATTTTAATTGAAAAGGTTTTTTTAGGTGCAGCACAAGTTCAATTAAAAGAAGGTAAATTCGATTTTATAAACTTTCAAAAAAAACTTCAAGAGTTAGGATTTGATTTGATTTATGATAAAGAAACGGCCTTATTTGAAGCAATAAAAGTATCGGTTTTAGAAATGATTTATTACGGAAACAACTTAAATACTATTATAAGAAATTCAGATTATTTAAGCGACAAGCTAGCGCAACCTTATAGTTTTTTAAGTAAATTATTTAGCGATAATGCTTCTATTACTCTCGAAAAATATATTATACTAGTTAAAATTGAAAGAGTGAAAGAATTGCTAAGTTATAACGAAATGACTTTAAGTGAAATTTCTTACCAAATGGGTTATAGCAGTGTTCAGTACTTAAGCAATCAGTTTAAGCAAATTACAAACTTTTCTGTAAGTGAATACAAGTTGTTGCAAATAAAACCAAGAATTCCTTTAGATCGATTGATTTAAAAAAAAATCAATTCTAAAGTATATACAACTATGCATTGTCTTTAAGCTTTTCCTCAACAAACTTCATTGCGAAGTTTGTTTTTTTTAATTGCTATCAACTGACAGCTATCAACCATCAACCATCAACTAAAAAGCATTAAACCTAATTTTATAACAAATATTTTTAATATTATAACAGAATAAATTTAATTAAAATGCAATATTGTAATATAAAATCAAACATTTTTTAAATGTACAATTATGAAAATAAAAAAGAATGTAGCAATCAGTGAATCTGGTTTTATTTTTAACCCTACTACAGGCGATTCATTTAGCACTAACCCCATTGGTTTAGAAATAATAAGAATGCTAAAAGACGATAAAGGCAAAGATGAAATAAGAAAAACTATTTTAACTAAATACAATGCAGATGAATCGACTTTTGAAAAAGATTATTATGATTTTGTTATGATGTTGCAAAACAACCAAGTTGCTGAAGAAACAGAATAAATTTTATTTAAGAATGGCAATAAAACAAAAAATAACGGTAGCAGTATCGGGATTAAACAACATTGATAGTCCTGGCCCAGGTATACCTGTAATACGTGCTTTAAAAGAAAGCAAAGATTTTGAAGTAAGAATTATAGGCTTGAGTTATGAAACATTGGAGCCTGGATTATACATGCACAATTTGGTTGATAAATCTTACCAAATTCCATTGCCTGGCTCTGGAATTGATTCATTAATGGAACGATTGAACTATATTAATGCGCAAGAAAAGATTGATGTAATTATTCCAAATTTTGATGCTGAACTAGCCAATTTTATGAAAATAGAAAATAGGCTTAAATCCGAATTAGGTATAAATATGTTTTTACCAACGCAAGAACAATTTGACGAAAGACATAAAGCCAACTTGTATGAATTTGGCGAAAAACATCAGGTTCATGTTCCTTTTAGTAAAATGATGTTTAGCACTGCTGAAATACCAACTATTGCTAATGAGTTTACTTACCCAATGGTAGTTAAAGGTAAGTTTTATGAAGCATATATTGCATACAATGCCGAACAAGTTGGGAATTATTTTAATAAATTAAGCACCAAGTGGGGCTTGCCTATTATTATACAAGAATATGTTTTTGGAAGTGAGGTAAACGTTACTGCATTAGGTGATGGTAAAGGAAATGCAATAAGTGCGGTGCCTATGCGCAAGTTATTTATTACTGATAAAGGCAAAGCTTGGGCAGGTATATCATTAGATGATGATGAATTGGTAAACATTGCAAAAAATGTTATTTCATCATCGAAATGGCGGGGCGGGATGGAGTTAGAGTTTATTAAAACAGCCGAAAACAAATATTACTTATTAGAAATAAATCCACGCTTTCCTGCTTGGGTATACCTAGCTGCTGGTTGCGGACATAACCAACCTGAAGCCCTTGTAAAATTAGCTTTAAACCTACCTGTTGAACCATTTGGAGATTATGAAATAGGGAAAATGTTTATTCGCTACTCGTATGACATGATTGTAGATTTAAAAGAATTTGAACAGATATCAACGATAGGGGAGCTTTAGTTGATGGTTGATGGATGTTAAAAGATGGATGATAGACGATGGATGATAGACCATGGATAGCTACCAGGATGAATAGCCTCCTGCTTTAGCTGGAGGAAAAAAATAATAAATGCAATTAAATGAATAGCCTCCTGCTTTAGCTGGAGAAAAAAATAATAAATGCAATTAAATGAATAGCCTCCTGCTTTAGCTGGAGGAAAAAAATAATAAATGCAATTAAATGAATAGCCTCCTGCTTTAGCTGGAGGAAAAAAAATATAAAAACAATGGAAAAACTAAGATACGAAAGACCAGTAATTAAAAAATTAAATACTGGCGTAATGAACAAGTACGGAACTAGAACTGAGTACACTCCATTTACCAATATAGATGGCTCAAAGGTCAAGGATTTAATTGCTGAGTTTGGGTCACCATTATTTGTAATGAGCGAAACTACTATTCGTAAAACTTATAAAGATGCGGTGCGTGCATTTACAACAAGGTATCCAAAAGTACAGTTTGCTTGGAGTTATAAAACGCATTATAACAATGCCATTTGTAGTGTTTTTCACCAAGAGGGAAGTTGGTCGGAAGTGGTTTCGGGATTTGAATATAATAAAGCATTATTAAATGGAGTACCCGGCAATAAAATAATATTTAACGGACCAGATAAAACCGATGAAGATTTGATTTTAGCCATCAATAATGAGTCTATGATTCACATAGATCACTTAGATGAATTGTATAGAATAATTGAATTAACCGAAGTGTTGAAAAAACGACCTAAAGTAGCTATTAGAGTTAACATGGATACCGGTGTTTACCCAATGTGGGATAGGTTTGGTTTTAACTACGAAAGTGGTCAAGCTTGGGATGCCATTAACAAAATTATTTTAACCGATAAAATGGATTTAATAGGCTTACATACGCATATTGGAACTTTTATGTTAACCCCAAGTGCTTATGCTGTAGCTGCTACCAAATTATCGGATTTGGCTTATCATATTAAAACTAAGTTTGGTAAAAACATAACTTATATTGATATGGGAGGTGGGTTTGCTTCGCGCAATACTCTTAAAGGTTCGTATTTAATGGGTGCCGATTCAGTGCCAAGTTTTGATGAATATGCTGAAGCTATCTGTTCAGCTTTATTAAATTCGGATTACAGCAAAGATGAATTGCCTTTATTAATATTAGAAAGTGGCCGTTCATTGGTAGATGATGCAGGTTATTTATTAGGAACTGTTTTGGCCAATAAACGCTTAAGCGATGGTCGTAAAGCCACTATTATGGATTTTGGTGTAAACTTGTTATTTACTTCATTTTGGTACGAGCACAAAATATCGCCAGCTCAAGAGTTTAGCCATTATACGGAAGATTCAGTTATTTACGGACCTTTGTGTATGAATATAGATGTAATAAGAGAAAATGTAACATTGCCTCCAATGAAAAAAGGTGATAATGTGGTAGTACATACCGTAGGTGCTTATAACATGACTCAGTGGATGCAATTTATATCTATGAGGCCAAATGTAGTATTAATAGACATGGACGGTAAACCTCATTTGATTCGTAAAAAAGAAACTTTGGAATACATGAATAGTTTAGAAGAAACTCCAGCATATTTAAAAGAATTTAAACTTTAAATAAAGCATATTTTATCATTGAAAATTGAAATTAATAGACCTTAAATATCATTTAAAAAACCATACAAATGGATTGCTTAATAGCTATTCCCAATTGTTTTTAGCTGATAGTTATTGGTTGGCTTTCTTTGTTTTAGTAGCATCGTTTATTGATGTATATGTTGGTATTTATGGTTTATTAGCTGTTGTTTTAACTAATGTATTTGCTCATATTTTAAACTTTAACCAAATTTATTTAGTAAAAGGGTATTATGGTTTTAATGGTTTATTGGTTGGATTATTTATAGGTTATACTTTTCAGCCTAGCTGGCAATTAATTGTTTTTACCGCATTTATTAGCTTTGTAACATTTATAATTACTATAGTAATTGCAGGCTTGCAAGCCAATAAAAAATTGCCTTATTTAAGTTTGCCTTTTTTGTTTGTAGTATGGCTAATTCAATTGGCTGCGCCACATTTTGCTCCATTAATAAATAACGACAGAGGTATTTTTGTTTACAACGATTTACTAAGAATTGGTGGTTCGGAAATGGTTTCGGCCTATCATTTTTACGATAGTATTGTATTGCCACATTTGGTTGAAGTGTATTTAAAATCGTTGGGAGCAATTATTTTCCAATACAATATTATAGCAGGTTCTTTAATAGCAATTGGGCTTTTAATATTTTCCAGAATTGCGTTTTTACTTTCAATTGTTGGTTTTATTAGCGGTTATTATTTTTTTATTTTACTGCAAGGAAACATTGATTTAATCAACTATTCATACATTGGTTTTAACTTTATTTTAGCTGCAATAGCAATTGGGGGTTATTTTTTATTGGCAAATGCTTATTCGTTTTTAATGGTAATAATTATAGCACCAATTATTTCAATAGTTATTGCTGCATCAGCTACTGTTTTAAATGTATTAGGGTTATCGGTATTTTCGTTGCCATTTAATATAATGGTGATAATGGTGCTATACTTTTTATACAATAGAGTTAAAGCTGATAAAATAAAATTGACCCAAGTTCAGTTATTTTCTCCTGAAAAAAACTTGTATAGGTATTTAAACGAAAAAGAAAGATATAACGATGAAGTATATTTTAAAATAGGATTGCCATTTTATGGCGAGTGGATTATATCGCAAGGACAAAATGGAAGCATTACCCATAAAAACGAATATCAATATGCTTGGGATTTTGTAATAAAAGACGATGAACTTAAAACATTTCGTTTGCCAGGAAATAACTTAGAAGATTATTATTGTTATGCACTCCCAATTTTAGCTCCGGCTGATGGTTATGTAATAGATATTATTGATGGTATTGAAGATAACTTGGTGGGCGATGTAAACATGCAACAAAACTGGGGAAATACTATTATAATAAAACACGCAGAGCAGTTGTATTCTAAAATTAGTCACATTAAAAAAAATAGTTTTAAAGTTGCTATTAACGAGTATGTGTACAAAGGTCAAATGCTGGCAAACAATGGCAATTCTGGTCGTTCGCCTGAACCACATATACATTTTCAATTGCAATCAACTTCGGTAATACAAGCTACTACTGTAAAATATCCGTTAAGTAATTATGTAATTAAAAGAAATAACAATTACATTTATTATTCAAGTGGTATTCCGTTAGAAAATGAAATAGTTGCCAATGCTTCATTGAACAATTTGTTAAAAAATGCTTTCCACTTTATACCCGGTAAAAAAATTAATTGGGATATAAAAACAGGAAATAAAAACGAGTTTGTAAAATGGGAAGTATTTACTGATATTAATAACCATTCGTACATTTATTGTTACAAAACAAAGGCGTTGGCTTGGTATATTAACGATGGAATAAAGTTTTATTTCACCAATTTTGAAGGCGATAAAAATAGTTTTTTATATACTTTTTATACTGTTTTAAACAAAGTAGTTTTTAGTTTTTATAAAGACATGGTAATAGAAGACTCTTTACCAGTATACCAAGTTTTTAATATTTCAAAAAGGTTTTTCAACGATTTTATATTGCCGTTTAAAAACACATTAAAAGCACAATACATTTTAAATTATTCCGATATTGATGATTATTTATACACTAAAAACATAGTTTTAAATAGTGAGGTAAAACTAAAAACGCTATTTAACATCAGTAACGATATCAAAGCTAAAATACATATAATGGAAGGGAAAATTAACTCCATAGAGGTAAATAAAAACAATAAAACAACCATAGCCCAATGCGAAATATTGTAATAATAATTTTATTAATGTATGTAAATGATGTTAATGCACAAATATTATTTGGAGCAAAAAGCAATTACGAAGTATATAAACCTACTAATACTTTTAGGTTAGGTAAAACCAATTTGTTTAACCAATTGTATATAGAAACAGGGGTAAAGTTTAGTTCGGAAATAGATTCAATTGGTAACTTAAACAATAGTCAAATAGGATTACAACACCAATTAAGCAAAAAACTTTTGATGTTTCATGCTTATAATTATTTATCGCAAAGTATGTGGTGGGGCAATTTAAACCAGCATAGTTATTATGCTAATTTTGAGTATAATTACAACAATAATTTAAAATTTAATTTAGTGGGTTCCTACATTTATGCAAAAAGCAAAATATTGGCTAGTGTGCCTCCACCGCCTATTCCACCTGCACCTCCAAGTCAAATTATTCCTTCTGAAAATATTACCAATAACAATTATTTTTTCTCAATTAGTAGTACTTTCAGGTTAAAAAAACTATACTTAAAACCTGCTTTGGCTTTTAGCCAATTAAATAATTTAAAAGAATCACATAGCCAATATCAAGCAGGTGGCGAATTGTTTTACGATTTTAAAAACAACGAAAAATTGGTGTTTGGTTTAGGTATATTTCATTTTAATAACAACAACGATTTAAGTACTTTAATTAAACCGTCTATTTCCTATACCATAAACGATGAACTTTCCATTAACGCAGAATATTTTTACACTTCTGCCCGCAATTTTTCAGATCAAGATGGATACATTATTTATAACTCCATTGATAAAACCATTGACAGAACCAACATAAATCTAAAATATGAATTTATAAATAATGCATTTATCTATACCATTTATCAATTTGAACGAAAACAAGATTTTATAACCACAAACAAATATAATTTTAACTCAATATTTTTAGGAATTAAATATAATTTATAAAACCCCAATATGAAAAAAACAATTTTATTATTACTATTTAGCCTTTTTATAGGCTTTGCCAATGCACAAGACGATAAAATAAAAGTTGCATTTGCCACCAGTTTAGGCTTTGAATACAAAACCAATTACACCGCAGCCATTGCCAAAATAATGGAAGTATACAGCCCAGCATCGTATGAAATAAATTTGCGATTAGGATGGTTACATTACTGCGCAGGCTTGCATAACGACTCGAAAAAGTTTTATAAAATAGCTGTTGATTTAATGCCTTTTTCTATTGAGGCTAAGTTTGGTTTCATATACCCACTTTCGCTTTTAGGCGAATGGGACGAAGTTGCCAACCAATACAATGCAATTTTAAAAGTAGACCCCAATAACAGCTATGCTTTGTATGCCTTAGGAATGGTGTATTACAATGGAAAATTATATGAAAAAGCACACAAATGTTTTACCCTTTTGGTAAACTTGTACCCTTTTAGTTACGATGGGTTACACATGTTGGCGTGGACCAATTACAGGCTAACAAAGCTAAAAGAAGCCAAGCTTTTGTTTAACAAAGTATTGTTAATTGCACCCAACGATGCTTCTTCATTAGAAGGATTGGCATTGATAAAATAATTAAAAACTTATTTTTCAAAGTTTAAGCCTTTGACAAATAAATACATTAACCTTCATTGTTTACTCAATGGAGGTTTTTTTATTTTTATGTGTTTTAATAATAGTTTGTTTACTTTAATAAATAGTATTTTTTATGAGAATAAAAACAATTGTCTTATATTATCATTTTATTTAACAAATGATTAATCAGCCTTATTTATACTTTAAACATAAAAACTTTAAGGCATTTCCTTTTCAAGAGGATTGTTGGCAAGCTTATTTTAATGGTAAAAGTGGATTGCTAAACGCGCCAACAGGAAGTGGTAAAACATTGGCTTTGGCATTGCCAATATTAGCCGAAGGTGCAACGATAAAAAATAAAAAAGGGATTAAAGCCATTTGGATAAGCCCAATAAAAGCCCTCACAAAAGACCTTCAATTTGCAATTGAAGATGCTGCAAGAGCCATGAATATAGATTGGCAAATAAGTATAAGAACAGGTGATACTTCGAATAGTGAGCGGGTAAAGCAAAGCAAAAAACAACCTGATTTTTTAATTACTACTCCCGAAAGTTTGCAGTTAATGCTTTCGCAAAAAAACGCCAACGAAATTTTCGAAAACTTACAAGCAATTGTAATTGATGAATGGCATGAGTTAATTGGCAATAAAAGAGGAGTTCAAATGGAATTGGCAATTGCTTATTTGGTTAATAATTGCACAAATTTAAAAGTTTGGGGAATAAGTGCTACCATTGGTAATTTAGATGAAGCCAAGCAAGTTTTATTACACTCCTTTAATAACAAACCCAATAAACAAACGGTTTTAATAAAAGCCAATATTGAAAAAAACATTGAAATAATATCGGTATTTCCCAACGAAGTTGAAAATTTTCCTTGGGCTGGGCATTTAGGTTTAAAATTAATTGATGAAATAATACCAATTATAGAAAATGCCAATACAACACTTATTTTCACAAATACTCGAGCACAAACAGAAATATGGTACAGGGCTTTAATAGAAGCAAATGCAGACTTAGCGGGTAAATTAGCCATGCATCATGGCTCTTTGAGTAATTCAATAAGAACTTGGGTAGAAGATAATTTGCATGAAGGCAATTTAAAGGCTGTTGTATGTACTAGTAGTTTAGATTTAGGAGTTGACTTTCGTCCCGTTGATCAAATAATACAAATAGGTGGACCCAAAGGTGTAGCCCGTTTTATGCAACGGGCAGGTAGGAGCGGACATCAACCTGGAGCTAAGTCGCTAATTTATTTTTTGCCAACTCAAGCCTTGGAATTATTGGAGGCTTCGGCTTTACGACAATCAATTTTAGAGCAAAAAATGGAAAGTAAAATTCCTGTTCAAAATGCTTTTGATGTGCTCAGTCAGTTCATGGTAACGTTGGCTGTTGGAAGTGGTTTTAATGCACCGCAATTATTTTCAATTATTCAATCAACTTTTTGTTTTAGGAATATAAATGAACAAGAGTGGGAGTGGCTATTAAGTTACATAACTGTAGGTGGTAAAGCACTTTTTGCTTATGAAGAATTTTATAAAGTAGAAATTGATGAAAATGAAATTTATAAAGTAAAAAATAAACGAATTGCTTTAAGGCACCGAATGAATATTGGAACCATTGCTAGCGATGCTGTTTTAACTATTAAATATCAAAATGGTGGAAGTTTAGGAACGGTGGAAGAATGGTTTTTTAGTAAACTAAAACCAGGCGCTGTATTTTGGTTTGCAGGAAAAACATTAGAACTCATAGAAATTAGAAACTTAATTGTTTATGTTAAAAAATCGAAAAAAGAAAATGCATTGATTCCAAGTTGGCAGGGAGGCAGAATGCCTTTAAGCAGTCAACTTTCCGATATGTTGAGGTTAGGATTAAATAACTTTTTAAACAATAAAAACACCGACAATGAATATTTGGCTATAAACGAATTATTACTAACTCAGCAACAGGTTTCGTTGGTTCCAAATAGCAAGCAATTGCTTATAGAAAAACTGCAATTAAAAGATGGTTTCCACGTTTATATTTATCCTTTTGAAGGCAGGTTGGTTCACGAAGGATTGGCAAGTTTAATTGCTTATAGAATTTCGGTAATTAAACCAATTAGTATTTCAATGGCTTACAACGATTATGGTTTTGAGTTATTAAGCGATGAACCAATACCAATAGAAGAAGCAATTGGCGACAATGTATTTGGTATTGAAGACTTGCAACAAGATTTATTGAATAGTTTAAATGCTGCCGAAATGGCCAGAAGAAAATTTAGGGATATTGCTAAAATAGCAGGTTTAATATTTACAGGGTTTCCCGGAAAACCAATGTTAGGCAAACATTTGCAAGCGAGTAGTAAAATGTTTTTTGATGTATTTAACGATATAGAACCAGAAAACTTATTTTTGAAACAAGCATACAACGAAGTTTTAAACGACCAATTAGAAGAAAAAAGATTAACAACTGCGCTGCTTAGAATGAATGAACAAGAAATATGTATTAAAAATTTAAGCCAAGCTTCGCCATTTTGTTTTCCTATAATGGTTGATAGATTGAGAGAGAAATTGAGTAGCGAAAAAATAGAAGATAGAATTGCTAAAATGCTTGCTCAAATTGATAAAGCCAACTAAATAGTGCTTGAATGTATTATTGAACATAAAAAAATTACCTTTGAACTTTATAAATAAATTATGAGTAACAACGATATTCTAAAAAATTGAGGGTAGCACTTCATTTAAAAAATACTGATATTATAGAAATATTAAAGCTAGTCGATTTTAAAATATCGGAAAGCGAATTGGGTGCATTGTTTAGAAAAGAAGACCACCCTAATTACAAAGACTGTGGCGACCAAATATTGCGCAATTTTTTAAATGGTTTGGTAATTCACCTCAGGGGACCAAGAGAAGATGGCAAACCTATTGATTAATATTATTGAAATAAAAATCATTGATAAAATATACATGCTAAATATAAAATGGTTTAGTATTGTAATACTCACTTAAAGCACTCAAAAAAAATGGAAGTTAAAGACAGCAATGGAACATTATTAGCCGAAGGCGATTCAGTTTCAGTAATTAAAGATTTAAAAGTAAAAGGTTCATCATCGGTAATAAAAAGAGGCACAATTGTTAAAAACATTCGCTTAACCGACAGTGGAAATGAAATAGAAGGAAAGATTGAAAAATCGATGATGGTTTTAAAAACCGAATTTTTGAAAAAAGCATAACAATTAAAGTGGTAAAGTTTAAAGTTTTAGTTGTTTTTCTGTTTATTTTCGGTTGTACTCAAAAACCAACTGAAGCTTTTTTAATTGATAAAGAAATAATGAAATTACACGATGAAGCCATGGCTAATGCTGCAAATTTATTAAACCTTAAAAATGATATTAACTTAAAAAGTGATTCAGCTTTAGATATAACCTTAAAAGATTCGTTGCAAGGCATTGCATTTAAACTTAAAAAAGCCGATAAAATGATGTTGGATTGGATGCACCAATACAATAGTCCAAATTTAAAAAGTGATACAGCATTAAATTATTTAATAAAACAATTGGTTAAAATTAAAGCAGTTCATGAAATAACTTTTGAAAGCATTAATGAAGCAAAAACAATTTTAAAGAAATGAAAAAGTTAAGTATATCGATATTAATAACTATATTTATTTTTGGTTGCGGAAATAAAAAACTCCCTATTTTAGGCGAAAGAGCGGTGGAAATAAAAATAATTGATGGCAAAGAAGTAGTTGATTCTATTTATAGTACTGTTCCTAATTTTTCATTGATTAATCAAGATGGAAAAGTAACCAACGAAAACACTATTAAAGATAAAATATATGTAGCCGATTTCTTTTTTGTTACCTGCCCAACTATTTGCCCTAGAATGAAAAAGAATTTGCTAACCATTTATAAAAAATATGAAGGAAACCCCAATGTACTTTTCCTTTCTCATACCATTGACCCTGATCACGATTCGGTTTCAGTATTGAATGATTTTGCGAATAGGTTAGGAGCTAATAGCAAACAATGGCTTTTTTTAACAGGAAATAGAGATTCAATATATCAACTTGCTGCAAAAGGTTATTATGCAACTGCATTGCCCGACTCCACCGAACCTGGAGGTTATGTGCACAGTGGTGGCATAATATTGGTTGATAAAAAAAGAAGAGTAAGAGGCATTTATGATGGCACAAGCGAAAAAGATGCAGACGTTTTAATTAGTGACATTGAAATTTTATTAAATGAAAAAGAGTAGAATTTTATTGTGTTTATTTTGCTTTATTTTTATTGCTAGTTGTATCGAAAATCAGTTTCAAAATGCAACTGTTAATTTAGCTTCGGGTTACCAATTATACGAAAAAAACTGCAGCAATTGCCACCAAACTGATGGTTCAGGATTGGCAAAATTATACCCACCTTTACTCAATGCTGATTATATTAAAAATAACCCTACTGCTATAGATTCTATTATTAAATACGGTCAAAAAGGTTCAATAATTGTAAATGGAATTGAATATAATATTCCAATGCCTGGAGTTAAAAACTTAAGCGATTTTGAAATAAAACAAATTGCTTCTTATGTGCTTATTAAATTTAATAAATTAGATAGCTTGTTGATTCAATAATTAAAAATATTTTTTTTGTAATATTTGTACCATTTAAAACTTACAATCTAAATACTGGTAAAAAAACAATACATTCATACCTTTAAAATTTATGCAAAAAAGTGTTTTAGGAACAATAATTACATTGTTTCTTTTTTATAATCTATCAGCCCAAAATAAGTATACTTTTAGTGGAGTTTTAACCGACAGTGCAAACGGGGAAACTTTACTAGGAGCAACAGTAAAAGTATTAGAAATTAAAAAAGCAGTATCAACCAATAATTATGGATATTTTGCTATTAATCTACCTTCAGGAAATTACACCATTCAAGTTAATTATATTGGGTTTCAAACAAAAATATTTTCTATTCAATTAAGTAAAAACATTAATATGAATATTTTCTTGAAGCAAAAAAATATTACTGGAAAAGAAATAGTAATAACTGGTGAAAAAGAAGATAAGAATATAAAAAGTACCGAAATGAGTAGGGTAGAGCTAACTGGAGAAAAGGTAAAACAATTGCCAGTTATTTTTGGAGAGCCAGATATTTTAAAAGCCATAACATTATTACCTGGGATAAAAAGTGGTGGTGAAGGAGGCACAGGTTTTTATGTTAGAGGTGGCGGGCCCGATCAAAATTTAATTTTAATGGATGAAGCTGTAGTTTATAATCCTTCGCATTTGTTAGGATTTCTTTCGGTTTTTAATACCGATGCAGTTAAAAATTTAGAAGTAATCAAAGGTGGAATTCCTGCAAATTATGGAGGTAGACTTTCGTCAATTTTAAACGTAAGCATGCGCGAAGGCAATAACCAAAAGTACGATTATAATGGGGGTGTAGGTTTAATAGCTTCGCGGTTTAGTGCCGAAGGGCCTATAAAAAAAGGTAAAAGTAGCTTTTTAGTTGCTGGCCGAAGAACATATATTGATATTTTGGCTCGGCCTATTTTACCTAATGAAGCCAAAGGAAACGCCTATTACTTTTACGATTTAAATTTAAAAATAAATTGGCAAATTGGTACTAAAGATAAAATTTACTTGTCTTCGTATTTTGGAAGAGATGTTTTAAATTTTACAAGTCCTACTAATAAATTGGTTAACCTAGATTTTGGATGGGGAAATGCAACTGCAACTTTGAGATGGAACCATATTTTTAAACCAAAATTATTTTGCAATACTTCATTGATATATAATCGATACGATTTATACAACGATTTTAAATTTGCTTCTAATGGCTTCAGTGTTCGTTCAGGTTTAAACGATTGGAACTTAAAATCGGATTTTACTTGGTATGCTGCCGATAAACATTTAATAAAATTTGGCGCTAATTATATTTTTCATACATTTACTCCAGGTATTGCTAGTGGTTCATCAGGCACCATTTCGTTTAACGAAGAAATAAGTAAACAATATGCCCATGAATTTGCCGTTTATGCATTAGACGAATGGCAAATAAACTACCGTTGGAGCATAAATGCTGGCTTACGTGGAGTTGCATTTAATAGAGTTGGGCCTTTTACTCAAGATATTTTTGATGATCAAAATTTAAAAACCGGTGAATCAGTAAAATATGGTTTCAATGAAAGCATTGCTTTTTATCCCAGATTAGAACCTCGTTTAAATGTAAATTATTTAATAAATGAGGAGTCTTCAATTAAAGCATCATATACGCTTACTTATCAGTTTATTCACTTAGCCACCACAAGTGGTGCTCAACTACCTGTCGATTTATGGATTCCTAGTTCTGCAAAAGTAAAGCCTCAAGAAGCCAACCAATGGGCAATGGGGTATTTTAGAAATTTTAAAAATAACCGATACGAGGCAAGTGCGGAGGCGTATTATAAAAAAATGGATAACCAAATTGAATTTAAGCCATTTTCGAGGTTGTTTTTAAATGCTAATTTAGAAAACGAAATGGTTTTTGGAAAAGGTGAAGCATACGGATTAGAATTATATGTAAAGAAAAAAGCAGGTAGGTGGAATGGTTGGATTGGTTATACTTGGAGTAGGGCTTATAGGCAATTTGATCAATTAAATAAAGGTGAAGCCTATTTTTTTAGGTACGACAGAACACACGATTTTTCAACAGTTATAAGTTATACAATAAATAAAAAATGGTCGGCTACTTTGGTTTTTGTTTATGGAACAGGAAACGCAGTAACATTACCTACCTCGCGCTATGCATATAGAATAGGATATGATCCAATTGATAATGAACCAAAGTTTACTTTTATTGATGTGTATGATAAAATAAATGCTTTTAGATTACCTGCATACCACAGGGCTGACTTGAGTTTTGTTTATATAAATAAAAAAACAAAAACATGGGAAAGTTCTTGGAACTTTAGTATTTACAATATTTACAACCGAGCAAATCCATACTTTATTTACTTTTTGCCCGACATTGATAAGTTAGAAGTAAAGGCATACATGGTATATTTATTTCCAATTTTGCCATCTGTTTCATGGAATTTTAAATTTTAAAAAATGAAAAAAATTAAAAACTTAACCATTCTATTTATTGCAATTGTTTTAGTTATTGCTTGCGAAAAAGAAATTGACATTGATTTGCCACCAAGCACTCCGCAGTATGTGGTAGAAGCAAGTATTAACTCACGTTTTCCACTGTTAAACTATGTTTTTATTAGCACTACAATCGATTATTTTAAGCCTGATTTATCGCTAAATGGAGTAAAAGATGCAGAAGTTTACATAACTACAGGAATTATTATTGGAAAAGATACCATTTACAATATTGCTGACAGAATTAAATTATATTCTGTTGATACTATTTCAAAATTAATTCCAGCACTCGATAGTATTTTAGGACCTTTTTCTGGTGTATACATGAATCCGATTGATTTAGTTGGTAAATTAAATACACCTTATAAATTAGAAATATCAATTGCCAACGGAGCTAAAATTATAACTTCAAATACATTTATACCAAAGCTTATTCCAATTGATAGTTTTGAATATAGGATAGAACCTAAACGAGAAAACGATACTGTTGACAGGGCATTTTTTAAATTTTGGTTTTACGATGGACCAGAAAACAATAATTACAGAATGGCAGTAAATGTTAGTCCCGATTCAATTTTATTTGGATGGGGTGCATGTAATTCGTTCAGAACTTTCGATGACCAATATTTAAATAATGGCACAAGGCCTTATGAGTTTTTTAGTCACTTTAATCAAAACGATACACTGAATATTTACTTTTCGCACATTGGCAGAAAAGAGTTTTTATTTTGGCAATCATTTGGAAGAGCCGACAATAATACTGGGCCATTTGCCACTCCTGGTGCAGTAAATTCAAATGTAAAAGGAGCTATTGGCTCATTTACAGGCTATGCATTAGATTTTAAGCAAATTATTTTAAAATAAAATACCTTTAAAGTTAATAATTAACTAACATTAATATAACTAATATTGCAATTGAAAAAAAAATAATATCGCTTGATATGAAAGACAAAAAACAATATAAAGTTTTAGTTGTGGATGATGAGAAAGATATTCAAGAGTTTATTGAATATAATTTAAAAAAAGAAGGTTACGATGTTTATTTAGCTAACAATGGCCTAGAAGCCATTGAACAAGCAAAAAAAATTAAGCCTGATTTAATATTAATGGATGTAATGATGCCGCAGATGGATGGTATTCAAGCTTGTCAACAATTAAAATCAAACCCATTAACTAATAGTTCTTTTGTTGTTTTTTTAACTGCAAGGGCAGAGGAATACAGCGAACTTGCAGGCTTTGATGCTGGTGCTGATGATTATATTGCAAAGCCTATAAAACCAAAATTATTATTAACTCGTATTTCAGCAATTTTACGAAGAAAAGATAAAGGTTCGTCTTCCGAAAATGAAGTTGAAAATATAAAACTAAATGTTAAAGGTTTAATTATTGATAGAGATTGCTTTTTAGTTTACAGAGGCAAAGAAAAAATACAATTAGCTCGCAAAGAGTTTGAATTACTTTATTTATTAGCAAGTAAGCCAGGAAAAGTATTTAAAAGAGAAAGTATTTTAGAAAAAGTTTGGGGCGATGAAGTGATTGTTGGTGATAGAACTATTGATGTTCATATTAGAAAAATTAGAGAAAAAATAGGTGATGATTTATTAGGCACTGTAAAAGGAGTTGGATATAAGTTTTCTGAATAGTTTTATTCAATCAATATGTTTAAAAAGCAATTTTTAAACTGCTGTTCTTATTTCTATTTTTATTATAATTGCACTATTATAAAACAATGGATAGCAACTCGGTTATAATTTTATTAAGTATTTTATTTTCAGCATTTTTTGCAGGAACCGAAATTGCTTTTATTTCTTCCAATAAACTTTTAATAGAATTAAAAAGTAAACAAGGCAGTGTTACTGCAAATATTTTATCTAATTTTGTAAATAATCCATCTAAGTTTATAAGTACTACTCTTGTTGGCAACAACATTGGTTTAGTTATTTATGGTATTTACATGGCAAAAATTCTTGACCCTTTTTTACTGGGTGTTTCGCCTTATTTTGCCGAACATAAATTCTTGCTTTTATTAGCTCAAACCGTAATCTCCACATTAATAGTTTTATTTACTGCCGAGTTTTTACCTAAGGTTTTATTTCGTATAAATCCTGATTTGGTTTTGCAAGTATTAGCATTGCCTTTTCTTATATTTTATTATATTTTTTGGCCAATAGTTCATGTTATTATTTGGCTTTCTAAAATTATTTTAAATGCATTTTTAAAAATAAAATATACTGAAACCACACCCGTTTTTTCAAAAATAGATTTGGATGATTACATCAATCAAGTAAACGATAACGACCTGGAAGATGATGTAGAAGTAGACACTGAAATGTTTAAAAATGCATTAGATTTTTCGAGTTTGAAAGTACGTGATTGCATGACTCCAAGAACTGATTTAGAACTAATAGATATTACTGAAACGCCCGAAGCGCTGTACGATAAATTTGTTCAAACTGGCTTGTCTAAAATATTGGTTTATGGTGGAACATCTGATAATATTATTGGTTATGTGCATCAAAAAGAAATATTTAAAAAAGTAGAAACAATTAAAGAAATTGTGTTTCCAATAGAAATTGTTCCTGCAACAACTTCGGTTATGGATGTTTTGAATAGATTTAGTAAAACAAGAAAAAGTATTGCTTTAGTTGTTAATGAACTTGGCGGAACAGCTGGTATTGTTACTATAGAAGATGTAATGGAAGAAATTTTTGGAGAAATAGACGATGAACACGACATTGAATCGTTAACCGAAAAAGTAATTGGCGAAAACGAATACCTTTTTTCTGGGAGATTAGAAATTTATCATCTAAACACCAAATACGAACTAGATATACCAGAAGGAGAATACAATACTTTAGGCGGCTTTATTACTGCCAATCATGAAGACATTCCACAAGAAGGTGAAAAGTTAAATATTGATCAATTTGAATTTATTATTCAAAAATCGAGCAGTGCTAAAATTGAAGAAGTAATTTTGAAAGTTACTCCAAAGAAAAACTAATTTATAAAATCAATGGTTTAAACAAACCAACTTTCATTGGGTTTATTTTTAAATCTTTAATATTTTATAATATTTTCCTTTAAAACAAATAATATATAATCCGGTTTGATAATCTTTTAAATTTATTTCAGTTTCATTTTTGTTTAATAATTTAGAGTAAATTAAATTACCAATTGGGGAGTAAATTTCAACTAAATCGTTATTTAAATTTTCTGTTTTTATTGTAAAATAATTTTCAAAAGGATTTGGATATACAGTAAAATTATTGGTTGATTTTATACTGTAATTAATACTTGTTCTTGATGTATCTTTTATAGTATCGGTTGGAATAGTATCAATAGGAGTGGTATATTTAATTTTATTGAATAAAAACCTACCAAATACAGGATAATGATCGGAAGTGGTGTTGCTGTAATTGCTAACAAACTGACCTAAATTATCGAGTACCGTTGCACTTTGTTTTACATAAAAAGAATCGAATTTTGGTGAAACCATTATATGGTCTATAAATCCATCAGAGAAAGCGTAACTTCTTTTACCCGCATCAGACAAAGGTTTAGTTATAAAATTATAATTAGCATTTAATAACTGCTTAAAAGGCGTTGTATCAATTCCATTATGAATTGAAAAATCCAATCGGTCGTTCCAATCGCCTAACAATATATATTTTTTGTTCAATAAAGTATTTTCAATATATATCTTTAAAGCATCTGCAGCTCTTTTTCTTCTATTATACGATTCTAATTTTCCTGTCGAGTTCGATTCGCTATTGGCTTTTAAATGAACAACTAAAACAAATAATGTGTCAATATTTATACTGTCGCCTTTGGTTGAAAGTCTTACCAATAAAGGTGGTCGGCTTGCAAAGTCGTAATTACTTGTTGTTAAAATTTGCTCTGCACCAATAAAGTTAAACATACTTTTTTTATAAAGTAAACTCATTTTTTGCGTTAACGAAAATGTGCTGTTAACTCCACCGTAAAGTGGCAAAGCTGAAATTAAAGAGTTAAAGCTAGTACTATTACTCATTTCTTCAATCCCCCAAATATCAATATCAGTTTTATTAATAATATTTTTTACGTTATCAAATTGTTGGGTTTCATCGCTAGGGCCATTTGTTAAATCGCCAAACCATTCAACATTCCAAGTTCCAATGTCTAATAAAGTATCGTTCCCGTATTTGGGTACAACTTGACTAAAAAGAATAGAAGGAAGCAATAAAAGAACTAAAGAAAGTTTTTTCAAAATATTATTAATTTGTTTTTACTGAAAGTAATGTGTTTAGTAACAAAGCAACCCTTGTCATAGGTCCAACACCTCCAGGAACAGGAGTTATAAAAGCGGCTTTTTTCGATACATTTTCAAAGTCTACATCTCCAATAAGCTTATATCCTTTTTCCGATTCATCGTTAACCCTTGTAATGCCAACATCAATTACAATAGCACCTTCTTTTATCATTTCAGCTTTTAAATAATTGGGAATCCCAACTGCAGCAATAATTATATCAGCTTTTTGAGTAAATGAACTCATATCAACTGTTTTACTGTGGCAAATGGTTACAGTACAGTTTTTGTTTAACATTAAAGCACTCATAGGTTTACCTACAATATCGCTTCTACCAATCACTACACAGTTTTTTCCTGTAGTATCAATATTATAATGTTCTAATAACTTAATAACGCCAAAAGGAGTTGCAGGTAAAAAACACGGCAAGCCTTTAAACATTAACCCTACATTGTATGGATGAAAGCCATCTACATCTTTTTTCCAACTTATGGTTTCAGTTATTTTTTTTTCGTTAATGTGCTTTGGTAAAGGCAGTTGAACTATTAGTCCATCTATTTCGGTATTTGCATTTATTTTCTCAACTTCATTGAGCAATTCAGCTTCTGTAATTGATTCATTAAATTTCAGCACTGTTGAATCAAATCCAACTTCTTTACAATCTTTTTCTTTTGCAGCAACATAGGTTATACTTGCGCCATCGTTTCCTACTAAAATTGCTGCTAAATGAGGTCGTTTAATTCCTTTAGCAATTAGTTCATCTACTTCTTTTTTTATTTCTAGTTTTATTTGTTTTGAAACTAGGTTACCGTTTAGTAATTGCATGAATTTAATTTAAAGAAATATTAATGATGTTTAATTTTACCGCTTTGTATGTTTTTACGATACCTTAAATTTAACATTTCAACTAAAATACTAAATGCCAATGCAAAATATATGTACGATTTTTCTACATGAACATCAAAAGCTTCTACAGTTAATAAACCTCCAATCATTACCAAAAACGCCAATGCCAATATTTTCATAGAAGGATTGTCGTTAATAAAATCTCCAACTTTTTGAGCAAAAATCATCATAACAACCATAGATATAATAACCGCTATAACCATAATTTCTATGTGGTCAGAAATTGCAACGGCTGTTAAAATACTATCGAATGAAAATACTATGTCAATAACAATAACTTGCATTACCACATTCCAAAACGATTTGTATGATTTGGATGAAATTTCACCTTCTACTTTTTCAAGCTTTTCATATATTTCTATTCCACTTTTGTATAATAAAAATACTCCTCCCGATAATAAAATTATATCTCTCCAGCTAAATCCAATACCTAAAATATTTATTATATCGTCAGTTAAATCGTGTACAATTTTATTTATAAAAGCCAATAAAACAATTCGGATAAATAAAGCCAAAAACAAACCTAATCTGCGGCCTTTTAGTTGTTGTTGCTTTGGAAGTTTACTAGTTATTATTGATATAAATATAATATTATCAACACCTAATACAATTTCTAAAATAGTAAGTGTAAATAAACTTAACCAGGCCTCAGGAGTGCTTAAAAATTCGAGCATATTTAATTAAAGATAATTTATTTTTTTGAAGCGCAAAACTAATAAAATTTCAGACTTTTTTACCTAGTTTTTTATTTACAAAATCTATTATTTTTTCTGTTTCATTTGGCTCAAACCATACAAGGTCTTCTTCTCGCTTAAACCATGTAATTTGCCTTTTTGCATAGTTTCGAGTGTGCTGTTTTATTAGTTCAATGGCTTTTTGCAGGGAATGTTTATTGTCGAAATAGTCAAATATTTCAGTATACCCAACCGTTTTTAATGCATAATTATTTCTAAACAGACTCATTTTTTCGCACTCATTTATTAATCCATTCGCTATCATTCCATCAACCCTATTATTAATATCGTTGTAGAGTATTTCCCTTTCTTTATTCAAACATATTTTTATGTTTTGGAAAGGGCGAATTGCTTTTTGAGGAATAAAAACATTGGATTCGCTCAGCTCAGCTATTTCAATAGCACGCATCAATCTTTGCGGATTCATTGCATCTAAACTTCCCAACTTTTCGGGATTAGTTTTAAAAAGTCTGTTTTGTAAATATTCTATTCCATTAGTTTTAAATTCGTTATGTAATTCATTACGCAAAGCAATGTTATCTTTAGGCAAATCATCCAATCCATCCCAAAGTGCTTTTATATACAAGCCGCTTCCACCAACTAAAATAACAATATCATTTTCTTTAAATAATTCTTGTAGTTTTAACAAAGTATCTTTTTCAAAATCACCTGCTGAATAGGTTTCGGATACACTTTTATTATTAATAAAGTAATGTGGTACTAGATTTAATTCTTCCAAACTGGGTTTGGCAGTACCAATGCTTATTTCTTTGTAAAACTGACGACTATCGGCCGAAATAATAACGGTATTAAAATGCTTTGCCAATTGAATGGCCATTGCTGTTTTTCCTACTGCGGTTGGTCCAACTATGCTAATTAAGTGTTTTTTATTTTCCAAAACACCTTATTACCCTTTAAAGTCAATTTTTCGGTGTGTTCCATCGCAGTAAGGTTTATTGTTTGATACACCGCATCTGCAAAAAGCAGTCACTTTGTTTTTTTGTTCTACAGTTCCATTATTGTGTTTAAAAGTAATGTTTCCATATACCAACAAAGGTCCGTTTTCTGATACTTCTGCAATTGTTTCTACCTCTATATTTTCGGTTTTTGCTTCATCGTTCTTGTAATAACTCAACGCACCACTAGGGCACTTGTTTATTTGTGACATTAAAGTTTCTGTTTTTGCGTTTTCTGGTTTTATCCAAGGGCGTTCAGCAGGATTAAATACTTGCCCTAAGCCATTAAAACAATTTCGAGAGTGAATACACATGGAAGATTTCCAAACTATGGTAATTTCGTTATTGGTATAAGTTTTAGTAATGTCTTTCATGGTTCAATTAATATGCAACAACATTAAATAAATATTTTTATGTTGTCAATATTTAACTTATAAAAGTACTTCAAAGAGTAAATTATTTTTTTAAGCAACACAAAATTTTTGAATACCTTATTCCCTTACCTTCGCACCATGCAAAATAATTTAAATACCACTTACGCAACTATATTATCAAATTTAGGAATTGAAAATTTTAACCAAATGCAAGAGGAGGTAATTGAAAAGGCGGAAAGCAGTAAAAATTTAATGGTTATTGCACCAACGGGTTCAGGTAAAACATTGTCGTTTTTAATTCCAATTATAAATGCGTTACAAGCCGATAAAAAAGGAGTTCAGGCTTTAATTGTTGCACCCTCGCGCGAGCTTTCTATACAAATAGAAACTGTTTTTAAAGCCATGAAAACCGCCTACAAAGTAAGCTGTTGTTATGGAGGGCATTCTTTTAAAATAGAGCAAAACAGTTTAAGCGAAGCACCAGCAGTAATTATTGGCACGCCTGGCCGCTTGGCCGACCATATTGAACGCCAATCGTTCAACCCATTAACCATTGATTTTGTGGTGTTAGATGAGTTTGACAAATCGCTGCAAATGGGTTTTCATGAACAGTTAAAAACCATTTTCTTTTCATTAAATAAAACCCAAAGCCATATTTTAACATCAGCCACTAGACTTGCAGAATTGCCTAAGTTTTTACCTTTTTTAAGTGTTGAAACATTAGATTATCAGCACCAAGAAGTAGAATCGAAACTAAAACTAAACTTAGTAAAAACCGAAAGTACCGAAAAAGTAGAAACCTTAATGCGATTAATAGCAGGTTTTAACCAAGAAGTATGTTTGGTGTTTTGTAACCACAAAGATGCAGTAAACAGAATTAGTGCAGTTTTGGATAAATACCGATTTGCACATGGCGTATTTCATGGCGATTTAGAACAAATTGATAGAGAAAAAAATTTAATTAAATTTAGAGGGGGTGCTTGCAATGTACTAATAGCAACCGACTTGGCTGCACGTGGATTAGATATTCCTGAAATAAAACATGTGGTGCATTACCAAATGCCTGTTCATTTGGAAGAGTTTACACACCGCAATGGGCGCACAGCCCGAATGCATGCCGATGGAGAGGCTTATTTAATACTGGCCGAGGATGAAACGTTGCCTGTTTATATGCACAAAAAAGAATTTAAGGAAATAACACTTCCCGAAGAAATGAAACTACCACCTCCGCCTACCTTTGAGTGCATTTACATAAGCGCAGGTAAAAAAGATAAAATTAGCAAAGGCGACATAGCAGGGTTATTTATGAAAAAAGGCGAATTAATAGGAGAGGACTTAGGTTTAATAACCATTTTAGATCATTCGTCATACGTTTCTATTAACAGTAAAAAAGTACGCGATGTATTGGCTAAAGTTAAAAACGAAAAGCTAAAGAAAATTAAGGTTAAAATTGAAGAAGCCTCTTAGGGGCAGACCTGTTGGGGCAGACCTGCGTGTCTGCCCAGAAAGTAAAAGCAGCCTCGTAGGGTCAGACCTCGAAGGGTCAGACCTATTGGGGCAGACCTATGTGTCTGCCCAGAAAGTTTAAATATGTATTGATAAAGCTGAGCTAGAAGCTCAATAATAGTTTCCACCAACGAGACTTTGGCAGTTGCAATTGATAATAAAAAAAGCGCTAAATTAAAAATTCAGCGCTTTTTTGTGGTTAAAATTCCTTGTTATAACTTCACTAACTTTTTTGTGATTTTTGTCTTTTCGTTTTGTAAAGCTATGAAATACTGACCTGCTGGTAATTTAGCAATGTCAATATCTAAAATATCTTTTCTAAAAGAATTTTCAACTACTAAAACCACAGCTCCAGTTATGTCATATATTTTTATTGTTTCTACTTGTGCGGCATTTTCTACAAAAAAATTAATTGTTGCAGGGTTTGGGTAAATATGAACTAAAGCTGATGGAACAGTGTTTTTTACAACAGTTGGTTTAGTAACTCTTACAAATATTTTAAACCACTCACTACTACCTGGGCCTATAATTTCAATTTTGTACAAACCACCATTTGAAGATGTTTTTATTTCATTTCCTTTTGGTGAAACAGGTACTTTAGTTTCATCTAAATAAACATTTGCAAGTGTATTATTGCAGTTAACTTCTTTGTTTAATTGTATTATTAAACTATCGTTTTCACTTTCTACATCTATGTAAATCATTCCATTTACTATTGATGAAATAGCTGGTTTCCAAGCTTTGTTTTTAATTAAAATATTAAACTCAACTTTGCAATTTTCTGCTATCGAAAATTTGCCAATTAAAATAATTGTAAAAATGATTAGTAACTTTTTCATACCGTTGATGTAATTGATTAAACAAATTAACGATTAAAAAATGTTAAAAACCAAGTATTTATTAAATTTTTTATTAAAAAAAATAAAATGGTGTATTAATTACAATACAATTATTAATCAAATGATTGGGTTGGTCTGGCAGAAATATCTCTTATTGCCTCATAATCGGCTTCGCTGATATCGTTAAAGAAATAATTAATTGGATTCACTTTTTTAACTCCTTTTTCAACTTCATAATGTAAATGTGGGGCTGTTGAAGTTCCTGTATTACCTACATAACCAATCAGTTCTCCTCTTTTTACCTTTTGTCGTTCATACACCTCAATGCTGCTTAAGTGCCCATATAAACTTTTGTATCCAAAACCATGATTGATTATAATATGGTTTCCATATCCTCTTCCTTCATACTTTGCAAAAATGATGGTACCATTTCCTGTTGCATAAACTGGGGTTCTTGTAGGTGCAGTAAAATCTATGCCTGAGTGGAATTTGGTAGTTTTATAAATAGGATGAATTCTATAACCAAATCCCGAAGCAATGCGTTTTAAATCTTTATTTGCTATGGGTTGAATAGCAGGAATCGAAGCCAAGAAATCAGATTTACTATCGGCTAACTTTTTCAATTCATCAAACGATTTTGATTGCAATTCAACCAAACTGGTAATTTTTTCAACTTTATTATTTAAATCATTTATAATTTCTGCATCATTAAATCCTTCAGCCAATCGGTATTTTCTATCGCTAGGATTAAACTTAGGTTTAAATGAAATAGGATCAGCTTCAAAAATAGTTCTATATATTTTTGCATCGCGGTCTTGCAATTCGCCAAGTACCATACTTAATTCACTTACACGGGCTTGTAATCTATTTAACTGTTCTTTATATTGTTTATTTTCTCTTTGAAGTATTTTTTCTTTAGGCGAATCAATAAAACTATAAAGCGCCATAACCATTATAGCACCTGCAACAATAGACGCTGACAAAAAGCCAAAAATTCGCCAAATTATTGTGGTAAAATTTGTTCTAACTTTTTCAAAGTCTAATTTATTTGGATTGTAAAAGTATTTTATCTTTGCCAAGCTTTTAGTTACGAATAAAAAATATTTATATTGAAACTTGTTTCAATACTATTTTTAATAAATACAAAAGGCAAAAATATTAAAATTAAGTAATTTTTTAGCATAATAACATTAGATTTTTTATAATTACATGACTTCAGCAGATATACGCGAACAATTTTTAAGTTTTTTTGAAAGTAAAGGACATACCAGAGTTCCTTCGGCACCCATTGTTGTTAAAAACGACCCTACTTTAATGTTTACCAACGCAGGAATGAATCAATTTAAAGATTGGTTTTTGGGTAATGAAACTCCTAAATACAAACGTGTAGTTGATACTCAAAAATGTTTGCGAGTAAGTGGAAAGCACAACGATTTAGAAGAAGTTGGCGTGGACACCTATCACCATACCATGTTTGAAATGTTGGGCAATTGGAGCTTTGGCGATTACTTTAAAAAAGAAGCCATTGAATGGGCTTGGGAGCTTTTGGTTGATGTTTATAAACTGCCAAAAGACAGGTTATATGTTACCGTTTTTGAAGGCGATGCCAAAGAAGGTTTGGCATTTGACCAAGAAGCATTTGATAATTGGAAATTATACATTGCCGAAGACCGAATTTTAAACGGAAACAAAAAAGATAATTTTTGGGAAATGGGCGATACAGGCCCATGCGGACCATGTTCAGAAATTCATATTGACTTACGTCCAGACGCTGAACGTGCTTTGGTTGATGGAAAAATATTGATAAATAACGACCACCCGCAAGTGATCGAAATTTGGAACAATGTGTTCATGGAATTTAACCGCAAAACAGATGGAAGCTTAGAAAAATTACCTGCGCAACACGTAGATACAGGAATGGGTTTTGAACGTTTGGTGCGTGCCATTGAAGGGAAAACCAGTAACTACGATACCGATGTTTTTGTACCAACCATTCAATTCATTGAAAAATATTCTGGTTTTAAATACAATTTTTCTGCTTCAGAGGATGAAAACGTTAGTCATGTCGAGCGCAGACGAGATATAGCCATGCGTGTAATGGCCGATCATATTCGCGCCATTAGTTTTGCCATAGCCGATGGACAATTGCCAAGTAATAATGGTGCTGGTTATGTAATACGCAGAATTTTACGCAGAGCAGTTCGTTACCAATTCCAGTTTTTAGGCATTAAAGAACCTTTTATGTGTCAATTGGCTTTGCTAATTGCCGATAGTTTTAAAAACGTTTTCCCTGAATTATTTGCTCAAAAAGATTTTGTAAGTAAGGTAATAAAAGAGGAGGAAGTAGGATTTCTAAGAACAATTTCCAATGGAATGGCTATTTTAAACAGTAAATTTGATGCTGATGAAAAAGTTATTTCTGGGGATTTTGCATTTCAGTTATCAGATACTTTTGGCTTTCCATTAGATTTGACTCAATTAATTGCTAGAGAAAATGGATTTGAAGTTGACGAAGTGGGTTTTCAAAAAGCATTAGAAGAACAGAAAATACGTTCACGCAAAGCAACCGAATTAACCACCGATGATTGGGTAGAGACGCATAATTATGCATCCAACTTAGATAACAATAACGGACAAACCACTTTTATTGGTTACGATCAAACTGAAGCTGAAATTCAAATTACAAAATACCGAAAAGTAAAAGCCAAAGGTAAAGAAAGTTACCAATTGGTATTTAACCAAACACCTTTTTATCCTGAAGGTGGTGGGCAAATTGGTGATACAGGTTTTATTAGCAATGCCAACGAAAAAATTGCCATCATTGATACCAAAAAAGAGAACAATTTAATCATTCATTTTACTGAATCATTGCCCGAAAATGTGGAGGTTTCTTTCACTGCTAAAGTTGATGCCAACAAACGTAAATTAACTGAAAATAACCACTCGGCTACACATTTATTACATGCTGCGCTGCGTCAAGTTTTAGGAACACATGTAGCGCAAAAAGGAAGTTTGGTTAACAACGAAAATTTACGTTTCGACTTTTCACATTTTTCTGCCATGACCAAAGAAGAGATAGCCAAAGTAGAGCAAATTGTAAATCAAAAAATACGCGAAAATATTAGTTTAGATGAACGCAGAAGTGTTCCAATAGAAGAAGCAAAAACATTAGGTGCCATGATGCTTTTTGGAGAAAAATATGGCGATTCAGTTCGTGTAATTACTTTTGATGAATATTACAGTCGTGAACTTTGTGGTGGTACGCATGTAAAAGCTACCGGACAAATTGGATTATTTAAAATAATAAGCGAAGCTGCTGTAGCTGCAGGAGTTCGCAGAATTGAAGCCATTACTGCAGATGCTGCACAAGAACTTGTTGATGGTTGGCAGTTGGCTGTTGAAAGTTTAGAAAAGACTTTTAGCTCAAAAGATATTTTAAAATCTGTAGAACAATTAATCGGTGAAAAAGCTGATTTGTTAAAAAAGTTAGAGGTATTTGAAAATGAAAAAACAATTGCAATCAAAACAAATATTAAATCCGAAATTCGAAATTCGAATGGTATTAATGTTTTAATTCAACAAATAACTATCTCCAATGCCGAGCAATTAAAAAATCTATCATTCCAACTAAAAACCGAAGTAGAAAATTTATTCTGTGTGTTGGGTTGTGTGTTAAACGAAAAACCCATGTTGAGCGTTATCATTAGCGATAACTTAGTAAAAGAAAAAGGTTTGCATGCAGGAAATTTTGTAAAAGAATTGGCCAAAGAAATTAAAGGTGGTGGCGGTGGACAACCATTTTATGCCACTGCTGGAGGAAATGATGTAAACGGATTGCATGCTGCTTTGGAAAAAGCGAAATTGTTGTTATAATAAAAATTTGACATCAATTTTAAACGTGCGGGTACGTCATTCTGAACCCGCTAAAGCGTAAGAAGGAACTTTATGAGTATTTAGGAACGCAAACTCAACGCAAGAAAGAACTTACAACACAAAAAAAGGCTGATAATCAAATTATCAGCCTATTTGTTGAAATAGTACATGTTATATTATCAAACTAATTTTACGTTTACAGCGTTTAAGCCTTTTTTGCCTCTTTCACTTTCGTATTCAACTTTGTCGTTTTCTCTAATCTTGTCGATTAAACCAGATGAATGTACAAAAATGTCTTCTCCGCCATTAGTTGGTACAATAAATCCAAATCCTTTTGTTTCGTTAAAAAACTTAACTGTTCCTTCTTGCATTATGTTATTATTTTAAAAAATTAGGTTGGCAAAATAATAAACTATTTAAATAAAAAAAGCCAGTAATAAAAAATTACAGGCTTTTTTGCGTTGAATTTAAAAAATAATTATTAAACAATTTGAACACGTACAGCGTTCATACCTTTTTTACCTCTTTCTTCTTCAAAAGTTACTTTATCATTCTCTCTAATTCTGTCTATTAAACCTGATGAATGTACAAAAATATCTTCTCCGCCATTAGCTGGTGAAATAAAACCAAATCCTTTTGTTTCGTTAAAAAACTTAACTGTTCCTTCTTGCATTGTGTTGTTTTAATTAATTGTAAAAAATGTTGTAAAAAAAAAGCAAGTATTTTACTTGCTTTTTTTTGAATTAAAATTAGAATATTATCTAGCTACCTTTACTTGTACAGCATTGATACCTTTTTTTCCTCTTTCAGTTTCAAATTCTACTTTGTCGTTTTCTCTAATCCTGTCTATTAAACCTGATGAATGTACGAAAATGTCTTCTCCTCCACCTGCTGGTGAAATAAATCCGAAGCCTTTTGTTTCATTAAAAAACTTCACTGTTCCTTCTTGCATTGTATTATTTTATTAATTTTGAGTTCGCAAAGTATGTTAAAATATTTGAAATAAAAAAAAAGCAAGTAAAATACTTGCTTTTTTTTTATTTAGAGTATTATCTAACTGTTTGAACTTGTACAGCGTTAATACCTTTTTTTCCTCTTTCAGTTTCAAATTGTACTTTATCGTTATCTTTTATTCTGTCGATTAAGCCCGTTGAATGTACGAAAATATCTTCGCCACCGTCTTCTGTTGTAATAAATCCAAAGCCTTTTGTTTCATCAAAAAACTTAACTGTTCCTTCTTGCATTGTATTATTTATATTAAATATGAATTTGCTATCTAACTCAAATTAGGCAAAAATTGTTTTTTATTAAATAATATATTTAATATCAACTTATGTAAAGATTTATATATTTGACAAAAAAAATTAAATGAAACACAAATTTTTACTTTTAATTCTACTAACTTTTAGTATTTCAAGTTACAGTCAAACAGGCAAAAATCAGGCTTTAATGATTAATTCAACTGCTATTGGCGCAAATGGAATTAGAATAAATTGGCCACAATTAAATTTTACCGGCAGGTACGAAATTTATAAAAGAGCTTCCTTAAGTACAGAAGAATGGGGAACTTTACCATATGCCACTGTTGCTGGTAACACAAACGGATTTACTGATAGCTTGGTTAAAGAAGGTGAAGCTTTTGAATACACCGTTGCCAAAATAAGCGCAAGCAATGCTACTGATGGTTTAGGATACATTTATGCAGGTAATAAACTAAAAGAGCCGAGGGTTTTTGATGGTTTAATTTTATTAATTGATAGCAATTTTATTATTCCTGTTGCTGCTCAAATTCAACAATTAGTTAATAATTTAAAAAATGAAGGTTATAAAGTAGTTGTAGTGTATGCCGGAAGAAAAGAAAATGTAATAAATATTAAAAATAGAATAACATCAACATACATAAGTTTAAACAGAAAAGTGAAGTCGTTATTTATTATTGGGCATGTACCTGTTCCATACTCTGGCTTTTTTTCATCATTAGGCGAAGCACCACCGCCTGATGGACATGTGGAAGGAAGCGGAAACCATACTGGTGCTTGGCCTGCCGATGTGTATTATGCCGATATGATAAATACTGGCTGGACAGACAATAATGTAACTTGTACTACAGGAACTCAAACAAGACATCACAATTTACCTGATGATGGGAAATTTGACCAAACTAAAATTCCAAACTATATTGATTTAGAACTTGGAAGAATCGATTTTTTTGGAATGAGTAGCTTTAATAAGTCGGATACGCTTTTAACAATAAATTATTTAAACAGAAATAATAATTGGCGAACTGGAAAAACACAAGTAATCGAAAGGGCTTTGATTGATGATAATTTTACTTCATTAAACCTTTCATCAACTGGTTACAATAATTTTTCAACTTTAATAAAAAGTGATAGTATTTTTAACAATAGGGATTATATGGTTTCTCAAAAAAACGGATCGTATTTGTGGAGTTATGGCTGTGGTGCAGGTAGTTATACTTCTTGTAATGGTATTGGCAGTACTTCAAATTTTGTAAACGATTCGTTTAATAATATCTTCACTATACTATCAGGTAGTTATTTTGGCGATTGGGATATAGCAAATAATTTTTTAAAAGCGCCATTGGCTCAATCTTCTTTGGCTAGTTTTTGGGGCGGAATTCCAAAATGGTTTGTTCACCACATGGGTTTAGGAATGAATATTGGTTATGGTGCTAAAATTACTCAAAACAATACCAATTTTTATTTTAATGGTGGCTTCAATAGCTCTAGTAATTCTGTTCATATTGCTTTAATGGGCGATCCTACTTTAAAAATGAGAAACATAGGAACAGTAAATCAAGTAAATGCCGAAAGTAAATCTAATTACGTGTTTTTAAACTGGAGCTCAGTTCAAGGAAATATAGATGGATACGCCATTTATAGGGTGGATACAATAAATAATATTTACAGTAAACTAAATGTAAATACTGTAACCGATACTTTTTTTGTAGACAATCAAAACTTTAATAATGGTACTTTTACCTATGCAGTTAAAGCTATTAAATTAGAAACTACCCCTTCTGGAAGTTATTATAACACTGGTGGAGCTGGTTTTGTTAAAATAAACCATTCAACCAATTCTATAAGTAATATTTCTAAAAATAATTTTGATTTAGAAATATTTCCAAATCCATCAAATGGAATATTTAATGTAAAAGTTTATAACAATCAAAGCTTTGAATCATTGGTTTCAATAACTGAACTGAATGGAAAAGAGGTTTTAAATTTAAAAATAGAAAAAAATAGAACTGATTTTAAAATTGATTTAACCAATCAAAATAAAGGCATTTATATTTTAAATATTTCAAATAATGAAGGTGTAATTGTTAAAAAAATCTTGTTATTTTAAATCAATATTAAATTTATAAAACAAAAATAATCTATTTAAAAAGGGCAAATGTATTTAGTTATATTTGCCTTTTATTTCTTTAAACCCCAAAATAAATATGGCATTACCAAGTATTTTTGAAACAAAAACAACTGAATCAATTTTAAGTAGATTAAATAATTTAACTAACACAACTCAACCATTGTGGGGTAAAATGAATGCTGCTCAAATGTTAGCACATTTAAATGTGGCTTACGATATTGACTCAGGTAAAATAAAATCTGAAACACCTGCATTGATGAAGTTTATGCTAAAATTGTTTTTGAAACCAATTTTAGTAAACGAAAAGCCTTATAAAAAAAATTCAAGAACTGCTCCTTTGTTTCTAATTTCAAGTGAAAAAGATTTTGAAAAAGAGAAAAAAAGTTTGATTGATAATATTTTAGAAAGCCAAAACAATGGTAGAGAATATTATGAAGGAAGAGAAAGCAATTCGGTAGGAAAAATGAATGCAAACGAGTGGAGTAATATGTATTACAAACATATTGAACATCATTTTTCTCAGTTTGGAATATAGATAGAAAGATTTAATGAGTGAATCGTTTGCAACATTTGTTGATGTTATACTGCCTTTATATGTTCCAAAATTATATACTTATAGGGTTGCTGACGAAATAACTGACCAAATAGAATTAGGTAAAAGAGTTTCGGTTCAGTTTGGAAAAAGCAAAGTTTATTCAGCCATAATTGCCAATGTTCACAGCATTCCACCTAAAGATTATACTGCAAAATATATTTTATCTATTTTAGATGATGAGCCCATTATTTTTATACAACAATTAAAATTTTGGAAATGGATTAGCGAGTATTATTTGTGCAACATGGGCGATGTAATGCAAGCAGCTTTACCAGCTATGCTTAAGCTACAAAGTGCAAGTAAAATTATTGCCAACCCTGAATTTGATGCAGCAACTCCGCTTGATGATAAAGAGTTTTTAATAATTGAAGCACTTTCTGTGCAGCATGAATTAACAGTAGAAAATATCCAGCAAATTTTAAATTTAAAAAATGTTTTACCTTATATAAAAAGCTTAGTTATAAAAGAAGCAATTATTATAAATGAAGACATTAAGAATAAGTACAAGGAAAAGCTTGTAGTTTGTATAAAACTTACAAACACCTACGAAAAAAACGAAGAAAACGTAAAACTCCTTTTTGATTTATTAGAAAAAAAGGAAAAACAGCTAACTGCTTTACTTTCTTATTTGCATTTAAAACAACAAAAACCGGTAGTTTTAAAAGCAGACTTACTAAAAAAAGAAAATATTAGTGCTTCTGCCATTCAAACACTGGTAAAAAATGGGGTATTTGAAGAATATGAAATAGCAGTAGATAGAATATTGTTTGATAAACACAAGATTGAAACTTTTGAGTTAAACAACGATCAGCATATTGCGTTAAGTCAAATAAACAAACACTTTGAAACAACCGATGTGGTGCTATTAAAAGGTGTTACTTCAAGCGGAAAAACTCATATTTATGTTCGATTAATTGAACAAGCTTTAAACGAAGGAAAGCAAGTTTTATATCTTTTGCCCGAAATAGCAATTACTTCACAAATAATACATAGAATAAGAAAATATTTTGGCGAAAAATGTGTTGCATTCCATAACAGAATTGGCGACAATGAACGTGTCGAAATTTGGAACAAAGTAAAAAGCAATGAAATTAAAATAGTAATAGGAGCGAGGAGTGCTATTTTTTTACCTTTTGCAAATTTAGGCCTTACTATAGTAGATGAAGAACATGAAACTACTTTTAAACAAAATGAACCAGCACCTAGATACCATGCCCGAGACTCTGCGGTAGTATTGAGTAAAATATACAATGCTAAGTTGGTTTTAGGAAGTGCAACACCTAGTTTTGAAAGCTATTTTAACGCTAAAAAAGGTTTGTTTGGATTGGTAAATTTAAATAGCCGTCATGGTGAAATAGAATTGCCCAAAATAATTACAGCTAATATAGCTGAGGAAAAAAAGGCTAAAACCATTCAAGGTAATTTTACCTCCATTTTAGTGAATGAAATAAAGCAAACGTTAGCAAAAAACGAACAAGTTATTTTATTTCAAAACCGAAGAGGATATAGTCCAATTTATGAATGTGACAATTGCCAATGGTTACCAAAATGCCAAAATTGCGATATAAGTTTAACCTACCATAAATTTATTGATTCATTAAAATGCCATTACTGTGGCTTTACTCAAAAACTACCCGATGTTTGTTCGGCTTGTGGAAGCAACACATTGAGCTTTAAAGGTTTTGGAACGGAGAAAATTGAAGATGAATTGGCTATTTTGTTTCCAACTGCACGGGTATCTAGGTTCGACCAAGATACTACCAAGAGTAAGAATGGGCATGAAACAATTATTAAAGATTTTGCTGAACATAAATTTGATATAATGATTGGGACGCAAATGGTTACTAAAGGATTGGATTTTGATAATGTAACTTTAGTAGGCGTAATAAATGCAGACCAGTTACTGTTTTTTCCTGATTTTAGAGCCAATGAAAGGGCATTTCAACTAATAGAACAAGTGAGTGGCAGGGGAGGAAGGCGCAATAAACAAGGCAGAGTAGTTATACAAACTAGTTCACCAAATCATCCTGTTATTTTATCGGTAATTGACCACGATTTTGAAACACTTTATAACAGAGAAATACAAGACAGGGCGCAGTTTTTATTCCCTCCATTTGAGAGAATAATTAAAATAAATTTAAGGCATAAAGATTATAAATATTGCGAAGAAGCTGCAAATTTATTGCATTCATTATTGAATAACACTTTTGGGCATAATTTACTTGGGCCAGCAAACCCTTATGTAAGTAGAATTAGGAATTATTATATAAAAGAGTTTTTAGTAAAAATAGATAGGGGCGATAAAAGACTTCCTTCACTTAAAAGTCATATAAAACAGCAGATTGCAAAACTATATGAAAACAAAATTTTCAATCAATTAATTGTTCAAATTGATGTGGATGCGCTGTAATGAATTAGGAATGATTTAATGTTTTTGCGCTTGGTGAAGGAGGCGATTTTTTTTACAAATGTTGATAAGGAGTCCGACAATTGGCGGATGATTAAACACAAATGTGTTTGAGGTGAATTGAACCACCACTTTTGTCAAATTCGTTTTAGGTGCTGACATTCTCTTTGTTGTCATTGTTTTGTTTTAAAAAGTTGAAAAATGTTTTTTTTCGGATCTGTCAACTTATAGTACCAACCTGTCTGCTTGCTAATAATTTGTCCGTAGTTATTAATAGCATATATTTTTGGAACCTCAAATGCTCCATATTTAATTTTTAGTTTATTACACTGTGATTTTATTATAAAAGTTCCGTCATGTTTTTTACCAAGTTTTTCTTTATCACAGAAAGTTACTGTAGGAAATTCTATTGGCTTAATTCTGAAACTGTGTCTTTGAAGACCCCAAATGTCATTGGTGTCATTTAAGTTGAATGCTAGAACTTGCTCCTTTGTGTTCTCTAACAATAGAATAATTTGAACTGTATCTATGTTAGCTTTCTGAATGTCTCTAATTAAAAATAACATTCCTGGACATGATATGTGTCCCACAACAATTAATGTTGATTTATTTAATAATGTTTTATTTGAAATGGTGTCCCCATAAACTGACTGATAGGTAAATTTAGGAAATTGATTTTGACCGTATATTGGCATTACGGTTAAGAAGTAAAATATTATAAAGATTGTTTTATTCATTATATATAATGACTATCTGATTCACATGGTTGCACCTAACTTACTTATCTCTGAATGTTTTTAAATAAAACCTTCCCCAATCCACTCAGATTTAATTGGCTTTGCGCAACTAGTTAGCGTTTTTACTTTTACAATTATATTCATTTGGTTTTAAAAAATTACAAGTGTTCTTTTTGGTGACGCTTCGCTAAACAACAACAAGGGCGAAATTACATATTGCAAATTACATAATGCGAGTTGCTTTCTTTCTTCAATTGATAATTTGCTAGTTGTCAGCAGCCTTATGCCAGTTAAAAAAACATCCCCCTGTATAGTCCTGAAATAGGTTGACTCCAAAAATGTTAATAAGTCAACTAAAATCAGGACAAAATGGAAAGAAAAAAACCAACCAATTACAGTGAAGAATTTAAAGCAACTGTAGTAAACGATGTAT